>Ga0207644_10002755_pt1 | contig 11321 bp, 9 predicted proteins | sample KBSS73metaG_FD_184326 | JGI IMG/M metagenome (GOLD analysis project Ga0207644, IMG submission 184326) | Switchgrass rhizosphere microbial communities from Kellogg Biological Station, Michigan, USA - KBS S7-3 metaG (SPAdes) (version 2) | ecosystem: Host-associated > Plants > Roots > Rhizosphere >... | reverse complement strand
CTCGGCGTGCCGTTCTCCGACGCCGCGAGCGTCTTCCCTGCCGCGACCTCGTTCACCACCTTCGGCGCGATGGGCAGCGCCGGCGCGCTCGCGCGCCGCCACCCGACACGCTTCTCGCTCGCCCACTACTCGCAGTGCGGCGACGCCTTCGCCGCCGGCGCCGAGGCCGCCGACGTCGTCCTCGTCAGCCTGGCGCGGCGGGGCAAGGACGGCGCGCTCCATCTCGGCGCCTCGCACGGCTTCGTTCTCGACGCGGCGCGGCGGGCGCGCCGCGTCATCGCCGAGGTCAACGCCGCGGCGCCGGTGGTCCTCGGCGCGCCGTGGCCCGACGACATCGCGATCGCCGACGCGGTCGAGGTCGACTATCCGATCGCGGTCGCCGCGGCGCCGCGCTTCAGCGACGTCGAGCGATCGATCGCCAGCCACGTCGCCGGCCTCGTCGCCGACGGCGCCTGCGTGCAGGTCGGCATCGGCAGCCTCGCGTCGGCCGTCGTCGAGGGCCTGCGCGGGCACCGGCACCTCGGCATTCACAGCGGCATGATGACGCCGGCGCTGCAGCGCCTGGTCGAGCTCGGCGCCGTCGACAACAGCCGCAAGGAGATCGACGCCGGCGTCTCGATCACCGCGTGCGTGTACGGCGACGCCGCCCTGTACGCGGCGGCGCACGCCAACCCGGCGCTTCGCCTGCGCGAGCCGCGCTACACGCATGGTCACGACGTGATCGCGCGCCTCGGTGGCTTCGTCGCCCTGAACAGCGCGCTCGAGGTCGACCTCGCCGGCCAGGCCAACGCCGAGAGCACGGTCGGCGCCGACGGCCGCATGCGCCAGGTCGGCGGCGTCGGCGGGCTGAACGACTTCGTTCGCGCGGCTCGTCACTCGGCCGGCGGCCGCGCGGTCATCGCCCTGCCGGCGCGCCAGCCGGCGCGAAGCGGCGAGGCGAGCGGCGCGGCGCGGATCGTCGCCCGCCTGTCCGGGCCGGCGACCGTCGCGGCCGCCGACGCCGATGTCGTCGTGACCGAGCACGGCGTCGCCCACCTGCGCCACGCCAGCCTCGGCGATCGCGCGCGCCGGCTGATCGCGATCGCCCACCCCGACGACCGCGAGGCACTGGCGCGGGCGGCACGGACTCTGGGGCTTTTCGCTTGACGTCGGGCAAAGCCGGCGCATAATGTCCGGACATTTGAGTTCCGACCCGTCCCTTCATGTCCAGGCCGCCGCGATGAAAAGCCTCCAGCCCCGCTCCATGCTCTTCGTCTCGGGAGAAAAGGAAGAACGTTTCGCCAAGGCGATGGCCGCCGGCGCCGACCTGGTGTGCATCGATCTCGAGGACGCCGTCCATCCGGCCCGCAAGGCCGACGCGCGCCGCCAGGTGCTCGCCTGGCTGAAGGCGACGCCGCGCGCCGACGGCGGCGCCGGCGTGGCGCTGCGCGTCAACGGCTTGCGAACGCTCGACGGCATCCGCGACGTGCTCGCGATCGTCGAGTCGGGAGTCCGGGTCGACTGGCTGCTGCTGCCGAAGGCCGAGCACGCGAGCGACGTGCAGACGATCGAGGCGTGGTGCGGCGCCCAGGTCGGCGCGATCACCGCGCTGGTCGAGACGCCGAGCGGCATCGAGAACCTCGCCTCGCTCGCCCGCGCCGGCGGCAAGCTGGGCGCGCTCATGCTCGGCGGCGCCGACCTCTCGGCCGAGCTCGACGCGAAGTTCGACTGGGAGGGCCTGCTCAGCGCGCGCGGCCGCCTCGTCAACGCCGCGAAGGCGGCGCGCCTGCAGGCGTGGGACGTTCCGAACGTCGACCTCTCGAGCGACGAGGGGCTGGCGACCGAGACGCGGCGCGCGCTCGCGCTCGGCTTCGGCTGCAAGACCGCGATCCACCCGCAGCAGCTCGCGACGATCCACGCCGCGTTCACGCCGAGCCCGGCCGAGGTCGAATGGGCAACGGTCCTGCTCCAGGCCGTCCCCGAGGGCGAGGGCAGCGGCGCTTTCCTGTTCCAGGGAAAGATGGTCGACGCGCCGCTCCTGAAGAAGGCGCGCCGCATCGCCGAGCTCGCCCGCGCCGCGCGCTGAGCCGGCATTGCCGGCCGCCGCCGCCGTTTTTTCCAGCCCACGATCACCTGCAAGGAAACACCATGGTCCAGACCGCCAAGCGCATCGGCGAGAACCGCACTCGCGAAACCTTCGGCCGCTACTACGAGGATTTCGGCGTCGGCGAGATCTACGAGCACCGCCCGGGGCGAACGATCAGCGAGACCGACAACACCTGGTTCACGCTGCTGACGATGAACACCCACCCGATGCACTTCGACGCCGAGTACGCGAAGGCGAGCGAGTTCGGCAAGTGCATCGTCTGCAGCCCGCTGACGGTCGCGCTGATGGTCGGCATGAGCGTCACCGACGTCAGCCAGAAAGCGATCGCCAACCTCGGCTGGACCGACATCAAGCTCACCCACCCGGTGTTCGCGGGCGACACGCTCTACGCCGAGTCGGAGGTGATCGATAAGCGCGAGTCGAGCTCGCGCCCGGGCGCCGGAATCGTCACCGTCAAGACGATCGGCCTGAACCAGGACGGCAAGGTCGTCGGCACCTTCAACCGCACGATGCTGATCGCCAAGCGCGGCCACAGCGTCGAGGACAAGGTCAACTACTAGACACCCAAGCGCCTTCGAGGCCCGCAGGAGACAGACATGCACGCGAAAACCAAGGAGCCCGTCGACGACCAGCAGGAGTTCGTCGACGCGATCGAGACCTGGGTCGAGAAGGAGCTGCGCCCGGTCGCGCGCAAGTACGACCTCGAGGACGAGTACCCGCACGAGATCGTCGAGCAGATGAAGGAGCTGGGCCTGTTCGGCGCGACGATCGGTGAGGAGTACGGCGGGCTGGGCCTCTCGGCCTGGACCTACGCGCAGATCGTCATCAAGGTCGCCTCGGTCTGGATGGCGCCTTCGGGGATCTTCAACTCGCACCTCATCGTCGCCTCGGCGATCGAGCGAAACGGCACCGAGGCGCAGAAGCGCAAGTACCTGCCGAAGATGGCGAGCGGCGAGATGCGCGGCAGCCTCGGCCTCACGGAGCCGAACGCCGGCTCCGACCTGCAGGCGATCCGCACCGTCGCCAAGCTCGACGGCGACCACTACGTCGTCAACGGCTCGAAGACCTGGATCACGAACAGCCTGCACGGCCACATGACGCTGCTGCTCGTCAAGACCGACCCCGACGCGAAGCCGCGCCACAAGGGGATGAGCATGCTCATCGCCGAGAAGGGGCCTGGCTACAACGTCGACGCCAAGCTGAAGAAGATGGGCTACCGCGCCATCGACACCTGCCAGCTGAGCTTCGACGACTACCGCGTGCCGAAGGAGAACCTGCTCGGCGGCGAGGAAGGCAAGGGGTTCGTGCAGACCGCGGGCGGCCTCGAGCTCGGCCGCATCAACGTCGCCTCGCGCGGCGCTGGGATCGCCGAAGGGTCGCTCAAGATGGCGCTGCGCTACGCGCAGGAGCGAACCGCGTTCGGCAAGCCGATCTGGGAGCACCAGGCGATCCAGCTCAAGCTCGCCGACATGGTGACGCAGGTCGAGGGCGCCAAGCGCCTGATCGAGAACGCCGCGCGCAAGTACGACAAGGGCGAGCGCTGCGACCTCGAGGCGGCGATGGCCAAGCTCGCCGGCTCGGAGGCCGGCGTCTTCTGCTCGCAGGAAGCGATGCGGATCTTCGGCGGCTACAGCCTCTCGGTCGAGTACGAGATCGAGCGCTTCTACCGCGACTCGATGCTGATGGTGATCGGCGAGGGCACGAACGAGATCCTGCGCCAGGTGATCGCCAAGCAGCTGGTGTCGCGCTACAAGATCTGACCCCCGGCGGCTCGCGCCGCCTTCCCGCGGCCGCGCCGCTCGTTGGCGGCCCGCGCCGTTTTTTTTCGAGAGGCTGTCGATGAAGCTCGAAGGCGTCAGGGTCCTCGACCTGTCGATGTTCCTGCCCGGCCCGCATCTGACGATGATGATGGCCGACCACGGCGCCGAGGTGATCCGCATCGAGCCGCCGGCCGGGGAGCCGACGCGATCGCTCGGCGCGAGCCAGAACGGAATGACGGTCTGGTTCCGCAACACCCACCGCAACAAGCAGAGCGTCGTCCTCGACCTCAAGCAGCCGGCGGCGGTCGAGGCGTTCATGCGGCTGGCGGCGACGGCCGACGTCGTCGTCGAGGCGTTTCGTCCCGGGGTCGTCGACCGGCTCGGCATCGGGCCGAAGGCGGTGCGCGCGGTCAACCCGCGCATCGTCTACTGCTCGATCTCGGCGTTCGGCCAGAGCGGCCCGCTCGCGCAGCGGCCGGCGCACGACCTCTCGATCGCGGCCGAATCGGGAATCGTCAGCCTCAACCGCGGCCGCGACGGCGCGCCCGCCATCCTCGGCATGCCGGCGGTCGACATGGCGAGCTCGCTGATGGCGCTGTCGGGAATCCTGATGGCGCTGCTCAGGCGCGAGAAGACGGGCCAGGGCGACACGCTCGACATCTCGATGCAGGACAGCATCGTGTCCTGGACGATCAACAACGTCAGCCCGGTCTTCGCCGAAGGTCGCGAGCTCGACACGACGACCGAGCGAACGCTCGGCGGCACCGCGTTCTACAACGTCTACTGCTGCGCCGACGGCCGCTCGATCACGCTCGGCGGCAGCGAGCTCAAGTTCTGCGAGAACGTGCTGAACGCGCTCGGCCGGCCCGATCTGCTCGCGCTCTGCAGGCTGCCGCCCGGCCGCGGCCAGGACCCCGTGCGCGACTTCCTCGCCGCGACCTTCGTGACCCGACCGCTCGCCGAGTGGGAGCGCTTCTTCGCCGACATCGATTGCTGCTGGGCGCCCGTCAAGGGCCTCGCCGAGGCGATGCGCAGCGACCATCTCAAGGCGCGCGAGATGCGGGTCGAGTTCCCCGACGGCCAGACCCACCTCGGCATCCCGATCAAGTTCGAGGACGAGCCCGGCGCGATCCGGCCGGTGGCGCCGGCGCTCGGCGAGCACTCGCGCAGCGCGCTCGCCGGCGTCGGCTACCAGGAACCCGAGCTCAACTCGATGGCGCGCTCGGGGGCGATCCGCTGAACGGCGTCGGTCGCAGCGACCGCAACGCGTGACTCTCGGGCGCCGATCAGGGTTCCGCCCGCGCTCGACTACTGGATCGCGCGGCCCTCGCGCAGCGCGTCGATCTTCGCGGCGTCGTAGCCGAGCAGATCGGCGAGCACCGTGCGCGTGTCGCGGCCGAGCGTCGGCGGTTCGTTGAACGCCGGCGTCGGCGCGTCCGAGAACTTCATCGGCACGCCCGGCATCGGCACGCTCGTCCCGCCGGGCAGAGGCACGTCGACGACCATGTCGCGCGCGCGGATCTGCGGATCGGAGAGCGCCTGAGCGAAGTCGTTGACCGGCCCGCACGGGATGCGCGCCGCGCGCAGCTTGTCGAGCCAGTAGGCCGAGGTGTTCTTGCCGAGCTCCTCGTTGATGATCGCGTCGATCTTCTCGCGCGCCGCGTAGCGCACCGGCTGCTTCAGGTACTCGGGTTTCATCAGCTCGGGGTGCGGCACGACGTTGAGGAAGCGCTCGTAGAACGCATCGCCGATGCAGGCGATGATGACGTGGCCGTCGCTCGTCCGGAAGGTGTTGTACGGCACGTGGACGAAGTGCGAGTTGCCGATCCGTCCGGGGATGTGGCCCGACATCAGGTGCATCGTCGCCATGTAGGTCAGGAGGGAGATCTGCGCGTCGAGCATCGAGACGTCGACGTGCTGGCCGACGCCCGTGACGTGGCGCGCCTGCAGCGCGGCGAGAACGCCCATTGCGCCGAAGATGCCGCCGCCGAGATCGCCGATCGGGATGCCGCCGCGCACGGGCGCGTCGTCGGGCCGGCCGGTGATGCTCATGCCGCCGCCCATTCCCTGGACGACCTGGTCGAACGCCGGCCGCTGCGTGTCCGGGCCGGTCTCGCCGAAGCCGGTGACCGAGCAGGTGATGATCCTCGGATTGATCGCCGCCAGCGTCGCGTGGTCGATCTTCAGGCGCTGCGGCACGCCGGCGCCGAAGTTGTCGAACACGACGTCGGCGTGGCGCACGAGGTCGTAGAAGACCTCGCGCCCGGACTCGCTCTTGAGGTCGATGCAGACGCTTTCCTTGCTGCGGTTGAGCGTCATGAAATAGGCGCCCATGCCGTCGCGCGAGTAGTCCGGGTGGCCGGCGAGCAGCTCGCGCGTGCCCTCGCCCTTGCCGGGCGGCTCGACCTTGATCGTTCGCGCGCCCAGGTCGGTCAGCGTCATCGTCCCGTACGGGCCCGACAGCATGTGCGTCAGGTCGAGGACGGTGATTCCCGCGAGCGGCTGCATGGTCGTTCGCCTGCTTGCGCGACGTCTTCGGTCAGGGCTTGCCCGCGCCGGTTTCCTTGTAGATCGCCTGCAGCAGCGGCTGGCTGATGCGGTCGCCCATCTGCGCGTGGGTCTTCCTCAGCACCTTCTTCCACTCCTCGCGCTGCGCCGGCGTCAGGTCGATGACGGTGGTCTTGCCGGTCTTCTTGATGCCCTCGAGCGCCGCCTCGTTGGCGCTCTTCGAGATCGCGTTGGCATAGGTCGTCGTCTTCGCCATCGCCTCTTCCATCACCTTCCTGACGTCGGCCGGCAGTCCGTCCCAGAACTTCTTGTTGGCGACGACCAGGTAGCCGACGTAGCCGTGGCTCGACTCGGTCAGGTACTTCTGCACCTCGTAAAGCTTGAAATCGTAGAAGGTCGACTCGGTGTTCTCGTTGCCGTCGACCAGGCCGGTCTGCATCGCCTGGTACATCTCGCTCGCGGCGAGCACCTGCGGGATCGCGCCGAGCGCGCGCATCTGCGCGTCGAGCACCTTCGAGCTGAAGATGCGCAGCTTCACGCCCTTGAAATCGGCCGGAACGCGCAGCGCCTTGTTTGCGTTCATCTGCTTGAAGCCGTTGTCCCAGAACGCCAGGCCCTTGAGGCCCTTCGGCTCGAGCTGGTCGAGCAACTGCTTGCCGATCGGCCCCTGCGTCACCTGGTGCACCTGCTCGAAGTTGTCGAACAGGTACGGCAGGTCGAACGCCTCGTAGTCCTTCAGGCCCATGGCGCTGAACTTGCCGAGCGTTGGCGCCAGCATCTGGACGCTGCCGAGCTGCAGCGCCTCGAGCTCTTCCTTGTCCTTGTAGAGGCTGCTGTTCGGGTAGAGCTCGATCTTGACGCGGCCCTTGGTGCCTTCCTCGACCTGCTTCTTCCAGTATTCCGCCGCCTTGCCCTTGGGCGAATCGGCCGGATTGACGAAGCTGAACTTGACGACGATCGGCTGCGCTGACGCGGTGCCGGCGAAGGCGAGCGCCGCGGCGACGGCGAGGAGGAGGCGGCGGACGATGGGCATGGAGTCTCCGGAAGGCAGATTGACGTATTTGTACGGACATTTTAGGGAGCCGCTCTTCCCTCATGTAATCAGGGTTTTCCCCTTACCGACGTTCGACTGATGGCGCGCCTGCGTGAGCCGGCGCGTCGATGTATTGTCTGTACATATCCGGAGGTGAACTTGACCGACGCCGACCCCGCCCCGCACGTCTTCAACGCCTCGATGGGCGCCCGCCTCGAAGTCCTCTACGCCAGCCCGCAGATCGTCGCCCAGCGGCGCCGCTTCCGCGAACTGCTCGAGCCCCGCGCGGGCGAGTCGGGCGTCGATGTCGGCTGCGGCGTTGGCCACCTCACCTGCGAGCTCGCCGAGGACGTCGGGCCGAGCGGCCGAATGACCGGCGTCGACGCCAGCACCGACATGCTCGCCGGCGCCGCGGCGCGCGTTCATGCGCGCCGTCTCGACGGCCGCGTCATCTTGCGCGAAGGCGACGCGACGGCCACCGGCCTGCCGGCGGAGAGCGCCGACTTCGTCGTCGCCGTGCAGACTTATTCGTACGTGCCCGACATCGCCGCCGCGATCGCCGAAGCGGCGCGCGTGCTGCGTCCCGGCGGCCGGCTCGGCGTGCTCGAGACCGACTGGGATCTCTACCTCTACGGCTCGCCCGACTTCGAGCTGATGCGCCGGATCTTCGACGGTCGCTGGCGCTTCGAGCACCCGCACCTGCCACGCCGGCTGAACCGGCTCTTCGCCGACGCCGGCCTCGCGCCGACCCGCGCCGAGGCCTTCCCCCTCCTCGAGACGAGCTACGACCCCGACTCGTTCGGCGCCGGCATGCTCGCCCTCGGCCGCAACGCCGCCGTCCGCCATGGCGTCGATCGCGCCGCCGCCGATGCCTGGGTCGCCGACGTGCGCGTGCGCGGCGAGGCGGGCGACTGGTTCTTCTGCCTGAACCGCTTCATGTTCGTCTCCACCAAGGCGTGAACGCCCCGACCGGCCGGCCCGCTACTTCAGCATGAGGTGCGGCAGCCAGAGCGACAGCGCCGGCCAGTAGGTGACGATGACGAGGAAGGTCAGCATCGTCAGCAGCCACGGCCAGACCGCCACCGTCAGTTCCGTGATCCCCATCTTCGTGATTCCCGAGGCGACGTAGAGGTTCAGGCCGACCGGCGGGTGGCACATGCCGACTTCCATGTTGACGATGATCAGGATCCCGAAGTGGACCGGATCGATGCCGAGCTTGACGGCGACCGGGAACAGGATCGGCGCCATGATCAGGATGATCGACGACGGCTCCATGACGTTGCCGGCGAGGAGCAGCAGGATGTTGACGACCAGCAGAAAGCCGATCCAGCCGAGGCCCATGCCGACCAGCCAGTCGGCGAGGTGCTGCGGGATCTGCTCGTTGGTCAGCACGAACGAGAACAGGATCGCGTTGGTGATGATGTAGAGCAGCATCGCGCTCATGTTGGCCGACTGCAGCAGCACGCGCGGCACGTCGCGCAGGGTCAGGTCCTTGTAGACGAAGACGGCGATGAAGAAGGCGTAGACCGCGGCCATCGCCGCGGCTTCCGTCGGCGTGAACAGGCCGCTGTAGATGCCGCCCATGACGACGACGATCAGGAGCAGCCCCCAGACCGACTTGCGAAACGCGGCCCAGCGCTCGGCCCAGCTGGCACGCGGCTGGCGCGGGTAGTTGTTCTTGCGGGCGCGATACCAGGTCGTCGCGCCGAGCATCGACGCCATGGCGATGCCGGGGACGACGCCGGCGATGAACATCGCGCCGAGCGAGGTGTTGGTCGAGACCGAGTACATCACCATCGCGATCGACGGCGGGATCAGGATGCCGAGCGCGCCCGAGGTGGTGATGACGCCGGCGCCGAAGCGCGGCGGGAAGCCCGCCTTGACCATCGCCGGCATCAGGATCGAGCCGATCGCGACGACGCATGCCGGCGACGAGCCGGAGAGCGCGGCGAACAGCGCGCACGCCAGCACCGCCGCCAGACCGAGGCCGCCATACCAGTGGCCGACCAGCGAGCTGGCGAAGTTGATCATCCGCTTGGCGACGCCGCCATGGGTGAGGAAGTTGCCGGCGAGGATGAAGAACGGGATGGCCATGATCTCGAAGCTCTCGAGACCGGTGAAGAGCTTGAGCGCGACCGACTGCAGCGGCACGTTGGTGAAGCCGAAGATGAAGGTCAGCACCGTCAGGCCGAGCGCGATCGAGATCGGCATGCCGGTCGCCATGAGCAGCACGAGGAGGCCGAAGATGATCAGGCCGTTCATGTCTTGGCCGGGTTGACGTCGTGCGGCGTGACTTCGTCGATCCCCTCGACGTGGCCGTGGTCGTGGTGGGGCAGGTCACCCGTGCGGTGGAAGTGCCAGGCGACCTGCAGGAAGCGAAAGCACATCAGCGAGGAGCCGAGCGGGATCGCCGAGTAGATGATCCAGGTCTGCCATTCGAGGTCGGGCGTCGTCGGCCCGGCGGTCATTCCGGTGGTGTCGAGGCCGAGCGCATTGAAGAACGCGTAGTGCGCGCCGTTGGCCCAGACGAAGTGCGCACCGAGCGCGGCGACCGTGCCCGTGAAGGCCGCGCCGGCGAGCAGGCCGAAGAGGACGAACTTGGCGCGCGTCTTGTCCTTCATGCGGTTGATGAAGAGGTCGACGCCGACGTGGATGCCGGTGCGAACGCCATAGGCGGCGCCGAACTTCGCCATCCAGACGAACAGGTAGATCGTCGCCTCCTGCGCCCACGAGAAGTTGAGCGTCAGCAGCCAGTCCTGCAGGCCCGGGATCGGCATCCCCGACAGGTAGCGATGGATGACGGCGACGAAGATGATGATCGTCGCCAGACCCATCAGGGTCGAGATCAGCCACTCTTCGAGGTGATCGAGGACTTTCATCGAGCGAAAGAAAGCGCGCCGCAGCGCGAGCGTCGATTCCCCCAGAAGCGCTGCCCGCGGTCAAGCGGGCATCCCCCGAGTGCGCGGATCAGACCTTGTTGGGGTCGAAGCCGGTTTCCTTGTAGACCGCCTGGATGATGTCGGTGCCGACGCGCGACTCCATTTCCTTGTGGACCTTGAGGAGGGCGCGCTTCCAGACCGCGCGCTCTTCCTTGCTGAGCGTCAGGATCTCGGTCTTGCCGGTCGCCTTGACCTTGGCGAGCGCGCCCTCGTTGTCCTTGAGGGCGTCTTCGTTGGTGAACTTGGTGGCGTCGGCCATCGCCTGGCTCAGCTGGCCGCGGATGTCGGCCGGCAGCCCGTCCCAGAACTTCTTGTTCACCACCACGGCGTAGCCGATGTAGCCGTGGTCGGTGATCGTGATGTGCTTCTGCACCTCGTTCATCTTCTGCGTGTAGAGGTTCGAGTGCGGGTTCTCGGTGCCGTCGACGACGCCCGTCTGCAGCGCCTGGTAGACCTCGCCGAAGGCGAGCACCTGCGGAATCGCCCCGAGCGCGCGCATCTGCGCCTCGAGCACCTTCGAGCTCTGGATCCGCATCTTCAGGCCCTTCATGTCCTCGGGCTTGGCCATCTTGCGGTTGGAAGAGAACGACTTGAAGCCGTTGTCCCAGAACGCCAGGCCGCTGATGCCCTTGGCGTCGAGCTTGGCCATCAGGCTCTTGCCGACCGGCCCTTCCGTCACCTTGTGGAGGTCGGCGTAGCTGTCGAAGATGTAGGGGAAGTCGAAGATCTCGAACTCCTTGACGCCGAGCGGCGCGAACTTGGAGAGCGAGGGCGCGAGCATCTGAACCGAGCCGAGCTGGAGCGCCTCCATCTCCTCCTTGTCCTTGTAGAGCTGGCTGTTCGGATAAACCTCGACCTTGACCTTGCCCTTGGTCAGCTCGGCGGCGCGCTTGGCGAAGAACTCGGATCCCTTGCCCTTCGGCGTGTCGGCGGCGACGACGTGGCTCAGCTTGATGACGATCGGCGCCTGTGCCCAGACGCGCGGCGCCGTGAGG
>Ga0207644_10002750_pt1 | contig 11329 bp, 8 predicted proteins | sample KBSS73metaG_FD_184326 | JGI IMG/M metagenome (GOLD analysis project Ga0207644, IMG submission 184326) | Switchgrass rhizosphere microbial communities from Kellogg Biological Station, Michigan, USA - KBS S7-3 metaG (SPAdes) (version 2) | ecosystem: Host-associated > Plants > Roots > Rhizosphere >... | reverse complement strand
CTGCTTCGCGCCGCGGGCGCATCCGAGCGCATTGCCGAATTGCTCATTGCAGAGCCCGACATCCGCGCTCCCGCAGAACCGGAAAAGCTGCCCGAGCCCGCGCTCGGCGAACTCGAGTTCGACGGCGTGACCTTCCACTATCCGACCCGTCGGGAGACTTCGGCACTCGAAGGCTTCAACTTGAAGGTAAAGGCTCGCGAGCGGCTCGCGCTGGTTGGACCATCGGGCGCGGGCAAGACGACGATCTTCCAGCTCGCAGAGCGGTTTTACGACCCGGATGAGGGCCGCGTGCTGCTCGACGGGGTCGACCTCAAGGATGCGGACCCGGCCGATGTGCGCCAACGCATCGCGATGGTCCCGCAGGAAACGGTCATCTTCGCCGCGAGCGCCCGGGACAATCTCCGCTACGGCAATTGGGACGCGAGCGAGGACGAGCTTTGGCAGGCGGCGCGCGACGCCAATGCCGAGCAGTTCCTCCGGGCACTTCCGGAAGGGCTCGACACCTACATGGGCGAGGGCGGGGCCCGACTGTCTGGCGGTCAGCGTCAGCGGATCGCAATAGCCCGCGCCCTGCTGCGCGATGCGCCGTTGCTGCTGCTCGACGAGGCTACGTCAGCGCTCGACGCCGAGAGCGAGCGGTTGGTCCAGGACGCGCTCGATCGCCTGATGGAGCATCGCACGACGATCGTCATCGCTCACCGCCTCGCGACGGTGCGCGCAGCCGACCGCATCGTGGTCATGGATGGCGGCAAGATCGTCGAGGAGGGAACCCATACGACCCTCAGCCGCCGCGGCGGGCTTTACGCGCGCCTGGCACGGCTCCAGTTCGAGGACCGCGCGGCTTAGCCGTGCCCGCCGCCGCCGGCGGGAGGCGTTCCACCGCCGCTGGGCTTACGAGCGGCAGGCCTGCGCGTCGTGCGGCGGGCCGGCTTGCGGGTGCCGGTCGAGCGTTTCGCCGCGGGTTTCGCCGTGCCCGCGCGAGCTGTCCCGGCGCCTGCGGATTTGGCGCGCGTGCCAGCCGACTTCTTCGCGCTGCTTCGCTTTGCCGTCGAGGCTGTCCCGGTCGAGCGCTTGGCGGTCGAGCGCTTGGCGGCGGTCTTGCGGCCACCGCTCTTCCTGGCGGCGGTACCGCTACGCGCGGATGAGGACGAGCCTGCGCTCGTGCCTGCGCTGGCCTCCATCGACCACTTGCCGGACATGACGCGCTGAGCAGCGTCGGCGACCGCCTCGGCGATCAGCGAACCGAGCTTGGTCGCGCTCGCCATCATGTTGGTAGCCGCCTGGCTGGCGGTATCGGCGGCGTCGAGGCCGGCATCGCGGATCGCGCGGCGCGCCTTGGGGCTTGCGCTGATCGCAGCCGCAGCAGCGGCCAGACCGGCGGCGAGCATTTCCTTGCTCATCGCGCCCTTGGCGAGCTTGTCGACCGTCGCGTTGCCCGAAGAAGAACTGGAAGAACTCTTGCGTGGTGATTTGGCCATGGCTTCATTCCCTCCGTTTGCGGGAAAAGACACTTCACGGCTGTAACGGTTCCCGAACGAAGCGAGAAGTGCGCCAAATACGGATATGTTAAAGGGCACCGCCGCGTCACGCAGCGATGCCCTTCGACATGGTCAGCGGCCGGAAGTGACGGCCGTTCGTCAGCTCTTAGGGCCTACGAACACCCCTTTCCGACCTCCCTGCTGAACCATGAGACATCGGATCACCTCCTTTCGCTGCGTTGAAGCTGCATTGAAGATGATTCATGCTTGGCCTGAGCGCAAGACTTGTAATGTTGTGAACATTCGGCAATCTTCTTGCCTTCGCGCCGAATGGAAGCAGCTTCAGGCGCGGCAATCCTCGATCACCCGAGCAGGCTCCGCCCAGGGCGGAACGACGAGTGGCGGCTGCGCGCCCACGGCGAATCCAACGCGGCCCCGGCTGGACACGATGGCGTCGAGCAGCGGGTCGTAGTTCGCGAGATCGATGGTCAGGCGGCCGGAAGTGGGGTTGAAGCTTGAAGGGAGTCCCTTCGCCAGCGAACTCGTCCAAACATTGAGCAAAGGCGCCGCGGCAGTTGCAGCCCTCGAGATGGACACTCGGCGAGTCGCCCTGATGCAATGGACCCACAGCTGGGGCATGCCGCTGTCGTTCGCGAACACGGCCTCGCTGCCGTCCGTCATTGGCGCATAGCTCCAGCTTCCCGCAACAGGCGCGGCAGTACTCAGGTCCTGAGCCTCTGCCGATGACACGGCGAGCAGCGCGAGCGCCGCGGCAATCTGCAATCTCATGATGGTCAGCGACTCAGCTTGTCGACCTTGGCCTGAAGCGCAGCGAGCTCTGCCTTGAGCTCGTCCATTTCACTACCGGCGCTGGCCGGCTTCGCGTCGCCCTTCTTGCCAGTGAAGGCGCGGGTTGCGTCCTCGAACATTGTCATGTTGCGCTTCGCCATGTCGGCGAAGACGTTGCCGCTGAAGGCGTCCTTCACCGCGCTCTGGTTGCGCTGGAACGCGTCCATCGCGGCTTCGAGATAGGAAGGCACGAAATTCTGCATCGAATTGCCGTAAAGGCCGATCAGCTGCTTCAGGAAGTTGATCGGAAGCATCGTCGTCCCGCGGGCTTCCTCGTCGACGATGATCTGCGTCAGCACCTGTCGGGTGATGTCTTCGCCGCTCTTGGCGTCGACGACCTCGAACTCGCGGCCCTCCCGCACCATTTGCGCAAGGCGGTCGAGCGTGATGTAGGTCGAGCTTTCGGTGTCATAAAGACGCCGGTTCGCGTACTTCTTGATCGTCACCTTGCCCGATGTCTTTGCCATGAACAGTTCCCCAGACGCGGACCGCGCCTTACTACCGCAGCATAGTGCGCTGCAACATGAACGCGCGCCACGGCCGTTGCCGCTGTTTCTCGAATTGGTACGCGAGGTATCCGCTCGCGACCCAAAGCTTGCTGCGGATGCGCTCGCCGGCTTGCGGGCATATGAGCAGGCGCCGCGCCGGGAGCGACCGGCGCCCAAACCGAAAATCGCGCGCATTCGCGGCGCTTGTCTGCGCGATCATGGCGGCGAAGGAAAGCCGGCGATTCTCGTGCCTTCGCTGATCAATCCACCAGGAATTCTCGATCTCGACGAGGAGGTTTCGCTGACCGCGGCGGTCTCCGCGATCGGCCGGCGCGCGCTGCTCCTTGATTGGGGCAAGGCCGACGAGCGTTCGGAGCTGTCCGTTGCGGGACACGTCGAGGAATTGCTGCTACCTTTGCTGCGCAGCATGAACGAGCCGGTAGCGCTGATCGGATACTGCCTCGGCGGGACGATGGCGATCGCCGCGGCGAACATCGTGAAGGTCGAGCGGGTGGTGACGCTGGCCGCGCCGTGGAGCTTCGCGCGCTATCCGGAAAGCTCGGCGCAGGCGCTGCAGGACATGTGGCGCCATTCCAGGGAAGCGGCCAAATCGCTCGCCGCACTGCCGATGGAGGTGCTTCAAGCGGCCTTCTGGTCGCTCGATCCGGAACGCACGGTGCGCAAGTTCGCCGAGTTCGGTCGGCTTGACCCAGGCGGCGTGGAAGCGCGGCGGTTCATCGAGCTCGAGGAGTGGGCCAACCAAGGCGAGCCCCTGCCCTATCCCGCGGCGCAGGAACTCGTCGAAGGACTGTTCGGCAACGACTTCCCGGGTTCAGGAGCGTGGCAGGTCGGCGGGCACGCGGTGTCGGACCGGCTCGACGTTCCGACCCTTCACCTGACCGCAGAGCGCGACCTGATCGCGCCGCCGCAGACCGCCGCTTCGGGCGAGGTAGTCGCGATTCCTTCGGGCCATGTGGGCATGATCGTCGGCTCTGCGAGAGCCCGTCTTCACCAGGAATTGAAAGCCTTCCTCATGCCTTGCCGCTGAGGGATAGCGTCGCTAAGTCCGCGCCCACGCACCCGTAGCTCAGCTGGATAGAGCGCTGCCCTCCGAAGGCAGAGGTCACAGGTTCGAATCCTGTCGGGTGCGCCACCTCAGGTCGGAAGGCCCTGACCCGCCCCTTCGATCCAGCTCGCCGCGACGGTAAAGTCGTCGCGCATCGCGACCAGATCGGCCCGAAGGCCGACCTCGATCGCGCCCGTCTCATTCCCAATCCCCAGGAAGCGCGCTGGTGTCGCGGTCGCCATCGCCGCCGCTGACGGCAGGTCGATGCCGCCCTGCTCGATCGCATTGGCCACGGCTGCGGCCATGGTCAGCGTCGAGCCGGCAAGGACCCCTTCCTGGCTAAGCAGCCTGTCCCCCTCGCGGCGGATCGCACGGCCCTGAAGCATGAACTCCTGATCTTCGGCGCCCACCGTCGGCATCGCGTCGGTGACGAGCATCAGCCGGTCGGTGCCCTTGGCCTGGAGCCCCACCCGGAACGTCGCCGGATGCAGGTGGTGGCCGTCGACGATGATGCCCGCGTAGGTCGCCCGATCCTCTAGCGCGGCGCCGACCATTCCCGGCGCTCGGCTGCTCAGCTGCGACATGGCGTTGAACAGGTGGGTAAAGCCGCTCATCCCCGCATTGATCGCGGCGCGGACGGTCTCGTAATTGGCATCGGAGTGGCCGGCGCAGACGATGACTCCGGCCTCCACCAGCCGTGAGATTTGGTCTGGCCTGATGCATTCGGGAGCGATCGTCAGGAGCGTCTTGCCCTGGTGCGGCGCGCAGAGGACATCGATAAAGCGATCGTCGAATTGCTGCAGCATCGAGGCAAGGTGGATCCCGCGACGGACGTTGCTGAGGAAGGGTCCTTCGATATGGACGCCGAGCACCCCGGGCACGCCGCTGTCGATGGCTTCTCCAACAGCGCCAATCGCACGTTCGACGACCGACAGCTCATCGCTGATGAGGGTCGGGAGCAGACCGGTCGTCCCGAACCGCCGATGCGCCGCGGCCATGACGGCGATCGTCTCCACCGAGGGGTCGTCGTTGAACAGTCGGCCCCCACCGCCGTTGACCTGGACGTCAATGAACCCGGGCAGCAGCAGCTGCCCGCCGAGATCGACCTGCTCGCAATCGGTCGGAGCGTCTCCGATGCCGGTGATGCGCCCGCCCTCGATGACCACGCAAAGATCACTGCGGATTTCGTCGCGAAGAACAACTCGGGCGTTGGTGAGCGCCGTCGCCATCAGAGGGTCTCGGTAACCTTGGTGAGGTGCAGCGGACGATCCGGGTCGAGGCCGCGAGCCAGTGCCAACATATTCACGAGCCGGTAGAAGCTGGCGATCTGAAGCACCGGCGCAATCAGCGGATCGGCCGAGACGACCGGCAGCGTCATGCCGGGCGCGCCGGGGATGCCGGCGCTGATCACGCGAACACCCCGCCCGGCAAACTCGGTTGCGAGCGCAGCGACACTATCGAGGCTCTCGTCATCCTGGCCGAGCAGCAGCACGGGGAAGCCCTCGCGAACGACGGCCATCGGGCCGTGACGCACCTCGGCGGCGCTGAACCCTTCCGCCTGGATGAAGCAGGTTTCCTTGAGCTTCAGCGCGGCCTCCTGGACGACGCCAAGCGCGTGGCCACGGCCGACGACGTACATCGACGTGGCGGCGCCAAGTTCCGGCAGCGCCGCGGTCCAGTCGAGACTCCACGCTTTTGCGAGCTTCACCGGCAAATCGGACAAGGCGGCCTCGATCGCCGGCTCGCTGGTCCAGGCGGCCAGCAGGTCGAGAATCGCGGCAAGGCTCGCAATGAATGACTTGGTCGCGGCAACGCTACGCTCGGGTCCGGCGCAAAGCGGGATGACGACGTCAACCAAAGCCGCGAGCGGTGAGTCCTCGTCATTGACCATCGCGACGAGAAGCGCGCCTTGAGCGGACGCCTGTCTCGCGGCGGCCAGCAGGTCGGGGCTCCGGCCCGACTGCGAGATGATGAGGATCATCGCCCCTTTGAGATCGGGCATCGCGTCGTAGATCGACCCGACCGACGGCGATGCCGAGCTGGTGAGGATGCCGGCCCGAGTTTCTATGAGGTAGCGCGCGAACGTCGCGGCGTGATCGGAGCTGCCGCGCGCCAGCGTCACGACGGCGCGAGGCTTTGTCGTGCGCAGCCGCTCGGCAAGAGCCTTGATCGTATCCGCATTCCGCAGCCGTTGCTCGCGGACCACGTCGCTTGCTTCTTCGGCCTCGCGGAACATCCACGTCGACTCGGGTGCCGCGGGATTTGGGACTGGCCGGTTTTCCCCCACCGTCGCGCCCCTACCCGCCCGCGACGTTGAGCTCGGCGACGAAGTCATAGGCATCGCCTCGGTAATAGGACTTGGTGAACTCGACCGTCCGCCCATCGGCGGCGAAGCCGCGGCGCTCGATCTCCAGTCCCGGAGTCGACGGCTCTATGCCAAGCAGTTCCGCCTGTTCTGGCGTAAACAGCACTGCGCGCAGCCGCTGCAGCACGCGGACCGGCCGCGCCGGGCCAAGCGCGTCGTAGAGCGACTCGCCGACTGCCTCGAGCGAAGGAAGCGAATCCTTCGGCACCGTCGCATGTTCGAGCGCCATTGACTCGCCGTCGGCGTAGCGGATGCGCACGAGCCGATAGACTGGCGTGCCCGGCCCGAGCCCGAATGCCAGCGCCTCTTCCGGCATCACAGTGCCCTCGCTTCGGGAGATCCATTCGCTGTGCGGCTGGCGTCCTCGAGACAGCATGTCCTCGGTGAACGAGGAGATGGTGGCGAAGTTCTTCTCGACTCGGGCAGCGACGAAGGTTCCGGCGCCCTGCCGGCGAGTCAGCATCCGCGCATGGACCAGGCCGTCGAGCGCTTTGCGGACCGTGACGCGCGAAACATTGTAGGCCTGCGCAAGGTCGCGTTCGGGCGGAAGCGCCTCGTCGGGCGAAAGGATTTGATGCTCGATCGCCGACCGCAGCACGCGCTGCAGCTGCAGGTAAAGCGGCGCATTGCTCCCGCTATCCAACCTTCCCACGCGATCGACGAACATCGTGCTTCCTTTTGCCCTCTTAGTTTGCGGCGTTCGTAAGGCCTTTTCAATACCAAAGTGTGACAAAAATTTGCATTGGTGTTATTTTTGGTATTGCAATTGGTCTGAGATTGGAGGCTAATGCAAGCTGTAACGCCAGCGCCCCCGCCTGTTGTCCATCCGGAGTCGCTGCGCGTTTGGTCATACATTGGTCCGCTTGAATGGACAGTCTTCAGAGGGGGAAGGCCATGTTTCAGGCTCAATACAATCTGCGCAAGACGCTTTTGGGATGCACCGTGAGCGCGATCGCGCTGTCAATTGCAATGCCTGCAAACGCCAAGGACAGCGGCGCCTCCGACGAAGCTGCCCAGCCGCAAGCACCTAGCCCGACAACCAAGCCCGCGGGAACCAACAACCCGGACGGGGGCATTGTCGTCACCGGCCTTCGCGCCTCAATTGAGGCCTCACTGAACCGCAAGCGCCGCTCCGACATCGTGTCCGAGGTCGTGACCGCCCAGGACATCGGAAAGTTCCCCGACAAGAACGTCGCCGACTCCCTTGGCCGCCTCACCGGCGTCAACGTCGTCACTGGCTCGGCGAATGCCGGCGGCTTTGCAGAAAATCAGAATGTTTCGATCCGCGGCACCGATCCTTCGCTGAACCTGACGCTGCTCAACGGCCACGGGATCGCAACTGGCGATTGGTTCGTACTTGATCAGACCAATGGCGGGCGGAGCTTCGATTTCAGCCTTCTACCGTCCGAGGTCGTCGGCCGTCTCGAAGTCTACAAGGCCAGCGAGGCCGACCTCGTCGAAGGCGGCGTCGGCGGCACGATCAACGTGCTTACGCGGCATCCTCTCGACCTGCCCGAAACAAGCTTCACCGTCACGGGCCAAGCCAATTACAACGACCTTGCCGGCAAGTGGGCGCCGCAGTTCTCGGCTCTTGCGAGCTGGCATAATGCGGAGGGAACGCTCGGCGTCCTGGGCACGGCCTTCTACCAGGAACGCTACTTGCGCCGCGACGGCCAGGAGTTCCTCGGCTACACGACCTACACGAACTTTGCGGGCACCGGTCAGACCTTGGCTGCGCCTAACCTGATCGGCTCGGCCTATTTCACTCAGAAGCGCATTCGCAAGGGTGGCACTGCCGAGATTCAGATCAGGCCGAGCCCGGACTTCGAGCTGGACATCAACGGCCTCTACTCACGGCTCGATGCGGACAACGTCAACCGCAACTCGATGGCGTGGGTCAGCAATGCCATCGCCAACAATTCGACGCCGGCCACTCCTGGGTACGCGCTCAACAGCTTCACCGCGACGAATGGATACATCACCAGCCTCAGCTTCAACAACGCGTCGGCGACGGGCGTCCCCGTCAATGGCCGCGTCCAGGATGACATTTATCGCCAGGCGCTGTCCTCGAGCTGGGACATCAACGCGGATTTGAACTGGCGGATCAGCGACCGCGCGAAGTTCGCAGGGCAGATCGGCTACACCGACGGCAAGGGTGAGACGACCGATACCTATGCCTGGGAGACCTACTGGCACACCGGATTCAACTACCAGTTCGGCAACGAAGGGGCGACGGTCAACTATCCTGGCCTTCCGACGGACTTCACGTCGCAAGCATACCTCAACAACTTCTACAGCTGGTCGTGGGGCGGCCACATCACTGCGCCGGACAAGGAATTCTACGGCCGCGCCGACCTCACCTACGAATGGCCCAACAGCACGTTGAAATCGATCAGCATCGGTGGCCGCTACACCGACCACAAGCACTCGCTCGATTACATCGCCTACGCCTGGCCGGGGAACGGCATGTTCTCGGGCACGCAGCTGGTGAACCTTGGAACCGTCTTCAATGGCGGTGTCACGCCATCAAACTACGGCGAGGGCCTCAACGGCGCGACGGGTTATTCCTTCTCCGACCAACAGAAGGTGCTGGCGGAGCTCGCGACGCAGGGCGGCCGCAACTTCGCATTTTATCCGCAGGCCAGCTTCTCGGTGAAGGAGAAGACCGAGGCCGTCTATGGAATGGCGCGCTTCGACGACGACAGTCACTGGCGTGGCAACATCGGTGTGCGCGCGGTCCGTACGGACCTCAACACGACCCAATATTCGCCGACAGCACCCGTCGCGAACGCGACGTCCATCTTCTGCGGAACGTGCGGCACAGTTAACAGCAAGCGCGACTATTGGGACATCTTGCCCAGTGCGAACGTCACATACACGGCGCAGCCTGACCTGCTGCTTCGTGCGGGCGTTGCCAGGGTGATGTCGCGTCCGGGCTATGCGCAGCTCGCTGGCGCATTCACGCTCAACGACACGATCTTCACGGGGACCGCGGGCGGCAACCCGAGCCTCAATCCATTCAGAGCCTGGACGTTCAACGGTGCGGTCGAGTGGTATTACGCGCCGCAGTCACTCCTCTCGGTCAACGTATTCTACCTGGATATCCAGAATTACATCACGACCGCGACCTTCCAGGAGTTTCACACCACCATTCGGGACACGACCGGGCATCTCTACACGATGTCAGGGCCGGTGAACGGGCCCGGCGGTCATAACGTCGGGTTCGAGGTGAACTGGCAGCAGCCGATCGCCTACGGCTTCGGAGTGATCGCCAATTACACCTATGCCGATGCCAAGGCGAAGGGCGGCGGCGTGATCGACGGCAACTCGAAACATACGTTCAACGTCACGGGCTATTTCGAAAACAAGCTGCTGAGCGCTCGTCTCGCTTACACCTACCGTTCCAAGTTCCGGAGCGGAATCGATCGCTCGACGCCGATGTGGCAGGACAATTACGGCACGTTGGACGGCTCGCTGATCGTCAACATCACCAAGAATTTCGCACTGACAGCCGACGCCCAAAACCTGCTAAACCACAAGCTGTACTATTTCGTCGGCGATCCCACGATCCCGAGGGCCCTGTACAACAATGGCCGAACTTTCTGGGTTGGCGCAAAAGCGACGTTCGGTGGCAATCCTCCCCCACCGCCGCCTCCACCTCCGCTGCCTCCCCCACCTCCGGCAACGCAAACCTGCCCGGACGGATCGGTGATCGCGGTTGAGGCAACGTGCCCGGCTCCGCCGCCACCGCCGCCACCTCCGCCTCCGCCGCCAGCGGCCAATGGCGAGCGGGGCGAGTAGCTAGTCCAGTACCCGAGGAACGCCGCCGGCACCCTTTCCCGGCGGCGTTTTCTCTTGAGAGCGATCACGGAACAGCCCATGCCTCACGACCGTGCGACTGGTCTGGAAGATGAGCGGCCGCTGATGGCGAAACAGATGCGTAAAACACTGTTCGCCGCCGCTGTCGTGACGCTGGGCATAACGGCGGCGAACGCGGCGGAGCTGCCACTTCTGCCGATGCCGGCGTCGGTGACGGTAGCCGCCGGCACCTTCTCTTTCTCAAACGCTCGCATCGAGGCGTCCGACATAGGCACCAAAGCTGCTGCTCAGCGCCTGCAGGAACTGCTCGGCCGAAGCGGGGGCCCGCGGCTGAGCCTCGCGCGCGGCGGGCGCATCCGCTTCCATCGCGACCCGAGCATCACAGGCAACGAAGCCTATCGCGTCACGGTGACCCCGGCAGGCGTCGACGTCGCCGCATCGGGCGACGCGGGGCTCTACTATGGCGCTGAGACCTTGTGGCAGCTGATGGCCGCCGCCGGGCCAAATAAGCGCATTGCGGCGCTCAGCATCGACGACCGCCCCGCCTTCGCTTGGCGCGGGATCATGCTCGACTCCGCGCGGCACTTTCAGCCGGTCGCCTACGTCAAGCAGCTCATCGACCGAATGGCCATCGCCAAGCTCAACACCTTCCACTGGCACCTGACCGATGACCAAGGCTGGCGCATCCAGATCGACCGCTACCCGCGCCTCACCTCGGTCGGCGCGTGGCGGCAGGAGGCGGGCGCAGCCGGTTTCGATCCGAAGACTGGCAAACCCGTTCGATACGGCGGATATTACACCAAGGCCCAGATCCGCGACGTGGTCGCTTACGCAGGAACACGTCACGTGACGGTCGTCCCCGAGATCGACGTTCCAGGCCATGCCACTGCAATCATGGCCGCCGATCCAGAGCTGGCGTCCATCCCCAACCCTCCGAAATCGCCAAGCCACGACTGGGGCATCCTGCCCAACCTGCTCAACCCGAGCGAAGCGACTTTCACGTTTCTCGGCAATGTGCTCGACGAGGTGATCGCGCTCTTCCCGGGACCGTACATTCACGTCGGCGGCGACGAAGCCGTGAAGGATCAGTGGAAAGCTAACCCCGCGATCCAGGCCAGGATCAAGGCGCTCGGCCTCAAGGACGAGGACGCGCTGCAAGGCTGGTTCACCGCGCAGATCGGCGACTATCTGGCCAAGCGCGGGCGCAGGATGGTCGGCTGGGACGAGATCCTCGGCGGCAGGGTCGCGGAAGATGCGGTGGTCA
>Ga0207644_10002746_pt1 | contig 11335 bp, 7 predicted proteins | sample KBSS73metaG_FD_184326 | JGI IMG/M metagenome (GOLD analysis project Ga0207644, IMG submission 184326) | Switchgrass rhizosphere microbial communities from Kellogg Biological Station, Michigan, USA - KBS S7-3 metaG (SPAdes) (version 2) | ecosystem: Host-associated > Plants > Roots > Rhizosphere >... | reverse complement strand
CTCTCCGTCGGCGGCCCTCCCTGTGACGGCTTTGCCCGGCGATCTTGCGCCGCTCGCGCCCGCGCTCCCGCCCCTCCCGGCGCTCTCCCTCTTCTCATAGGATGCGACCCGCGGCGGGGCCGGCGGCAGGAATCCCGGCTCGAACAGATCCGCGAGCGCGCCCCCGCGCATCGTCGCGGCGGCCGGGGCTCCGAAGAAAGCGAGCACGGTCGGCGCAACGTCGTCGATGTCCGCGTGGGCGATCCTCGCGCCGCGCCGCACGCCGTTCCCCCAGGCGAGGATCACGCCGGGATCCTTGTGCCACTCGGCGGCGAAGACGTCGCTGCGCAGCGCCTCGTGCCGCGGGCGCTCGTCTCCGATCTTGAAGCCGTGGTCGGAGACGACGATCACCGTCCCGTCCGTCCCCGCGGCGCCAAGGAACTCGCCCAGCCTCGCGTCCATGGCGGCATAGAACCGCTCGACCGCACCCCCATAGAGGCGCGCCTTCACCTCCGGCGTGCCGGCGAGCGCCGGCGGCATCGCGGACCCGAAGAGGTGCATCAGCCGATCGATCGCTTCGTAGTAGACCGCGAGGCACGCGGGCTTTCGCTCCTCCTCGAGACGAAGCGCGACCTTCGTGTAAGTGCGCGCCACGGCTTCGATCACCGACAGCTCCCGCCGCTCGCGCGCGCCGGCGTCCGGAAGGCGCTCCGGGACTCCGAAGGCCGCCGCCAGGTCCGCGCCCGAGAGCGAGGAGGGATCCACCGCGAGAGGGCGCAGCGTCGCATCGAGATCCGAAGGCCAGGTCCTGCCCGCGTCGGGTCCGGGATCGGCGCCCTGGGCGTCGGCGGCGTCCTCGTACGGATGGATCGTGAACCGGTCCGACACGAGGAATCCGTTCACGGGGGTCGCGGGGTAGGTCGCGAGCCATCCCACGATCCCGCAGGAGACCCCCCGATCGCCGAGGATCTCCCAGAAGGCGGGAGCGCGGCGCGAGCGCGACGTGACAGGGACCGTCCGTCCCCGCTCGTCGGTCTCGACGAAATCGAGGACGCCGTGCCGGTCGGGCGTGAGGCCGGTCGCCATCGTGGTCCAGAGGATCGGCGAGAGCATCGGCTGGTGCGTATGGAGGGGACCCGAGACGCCCTCCGCGACCATCTTCCCGAAGTGCGGCAGCGCGCCGGCGGCGATACCCTTTTCGATCAGGCGCAGATCGGCCGCATCGAGCCCGACGAGGATGAGACGCCTGCGGGCGGCGGCGGGAGCCCCGGCGGCGGGAGTGGTCCCCGCCCCGCGCGTCCGGTCCGTCGGTTCGCTGCCTCCCGGGCAGCCCGCGAGCAGGAGAAGGGAGGCCGCCAGAGCCCACGCGCGGATCCGGCGCGGTCCGGCCGCACCTGCGCTCGATTCCCGGGAGCTGCGGAGCACGCCGGCCAGCCTAGGGCCCCTCCGCAGTGCTGTCAATCCGGGCGCGGCCTTTCCCACCTTTTGGAAACTCCGCAGAACTACAGGCAATGCAGGGCCTTCCGTCGCCTGAAAAGCGGGCTTTTGGAGGCGTCGCGCACTAGAATTGACCCTGTCTCCGATGACCGATAGCCCTGAAAGACCCGCCTCGACTGCCCCGGCGAGGGTCGATCCGCCCGCCGCATCGCGCGATGCCGCCCTGGACGAGGCCTGCCGGATCCTGTGCGCCCGCCGGATCAGCGCGGAGGCGCTCGGAAGGATCGCGAGCGACAAGCGCTTGCAAGCCTCCTACGAAGTGCGTCTGCGGACCGTGCTCCGTCCCGAGCTGCCCCTCGCCTCCGGCCTGCCCCTTCTCGGGTCGCTTCGCTGGCGCGACCTCGCGCGCGTGATGGACGACGTGCGCCTGTTCGCGCCTCTTCGCGCGAGGGCCGAGCAGCTTCTCGGCGAGCGGATCGATGAGATGACCTCCGGCGAGAAGGTGACGCTGGCGCGCCTCGCGAGCCGCGTGCTCATCCGCCGCCTGCGCGACACCTACGACGCGCGCGTGGTCGGCGCGCTCCTCTCCAATCCGCGCGCGATCGAAGAGGACGCTCTGCGCATCGCCAAGAACGAGTCGAGCCCGTCCACGGTGCTCGCCGCGCTCGCGCGCAGCGAACGCTGGGCCGGGCGCCACGCGGTCCGGCTGGCGCTGGCGCAGAACCCGCGATGCCCGCCCGCAGACGCGCTGCGCGCCCTGCGCGGGCTTCCGGCGCGCGATCTGGAGAAGATCTCCGAGAACCCTTCGGCGCCGCGGCTCGTCCGGATCGGCGCGGCGCGTCTGTTGTCCGAGCCCCCCCATGCACTCCATTGAGACCTCCCGCGAGGGCGTGCTAGATTCGGAGATTCCGGCCGCTTTCGCGGGAGATGGAACCACCATGGCCTCGTTCGGCGAGGAGTTGCGGCGGCAGCGAGAGCTGCGGTCCGTCAGTCTCCGCGAAATTTCCGACGCCACGAAGATCAACATCCGGTTCCTCGAAGCGCTCGAGGAGAACGACTTCAAGCATCTGCCCGGCGCCCAGTACAACAAGGGATTCGTTCGCGCCTACGCGCGCCACATCGGCGTGGACGGCGAGGACCTGGTGAACGCCTACATCCTCGAGGTGCGCCGGCAGGAGGACGAAGCCCCGACAGGGCCCTCCGCGCCGCGCGAGCGACTCGATCCCGCGGACAAGCGCCTGCTCATCGCGCTCGGCATCCTCGCGGGGCTCGTCGTGCTGCTCGTTGTCGGCGTCTGGTTCCTGTTCTTCCACGGCCGCAAGCCGCGGGCCGCCTCACCGGCCGTCACAGCCTCGGCGCAACGGCAGAAGAGCCCCGCGCCGGAAACGCGGAGCGGCTCCGTTCCCGCCGCGCCGTCCCCCGCCCCATCGGGCTCTCCGCAGGAGAGCCGCGCACCTGCGGTGGGCGCGGAAGGTTCGACGGGCGCCGCAGGTCCGTCCGCCGTGCCGCCTCCGGCCCCGGTGAACGAGCCCTCCTCGCCGCCGCCCGCCGTGGGCGGGGCGCGCGCCGCGGCGGCCGCGTCTTCGGGGGTCGAGATGACATTGCGCGCCGTGCCGCTTCAAAGCGTCAAGTTCGGCCTTCTCTGCGACGGCAAGGAAATGTTCTCCGGAACGCTCGAGCCCGGCCGCGCGCTGAGCTTCACCTGCACGGGCGTGTACGAGATCACGACCGAGGACGCGGGCGCCGTCAACCTGTCGATCGACGGCGACCGTATCTACGTGGGGCGTCGCGGGCAGAGCATCGCGGGGCGGCACGTGAGCCGCGCCAACCTTCCGGATTTCCTGAATCCGCCCTACGAACAGGCAGGCCGATGAACGAACGATCCTTCAGGAGCACAGGCATACCGGTCGTCGACCGGATCCTCGAAGGGAAGGCCCCCGACGCGGCACGGGCCGCGTCCGCCCGCGGGGCCCTACCCGTTTCCCGCGATATCCTGCACGCGGTGCTCGTCTACCTCACCGGCGATCCCATCCCGGAGGTCGCGGCGACCGCGGCCAAGACGCTGCAGGGATTCACGAACGAAGAGCTCGCCGAGCTCCTCGGCGATCCCGGGATCCAGCCCTTCGTCCTGGCCCATTACGCCTCCCTCCCCGAGCTCGCGACCGAGCCCCTGGCGGCGCTCGTCGCCAACCCGGAGCTCACGGACGAGGTCCTGGTCCGCATCGCGTACTCCCGCTCCCCTGCGGCCATCGACGCCCTGCTGCTGAACCAGCAGCGGCTCACCAGGTGTCCCGAGGCGGTGGACGCGCTCACGTCCAACCCCAGCCTGAACGCGGACCAGAGGCGCCGGTTCCTCGACTTCGTCGAGCATCTCTCCGCCCCCGCCCCCGAGCCCGCGGCGGAGCCCGAGGGGCTGCTCGATCCGGAGCTTCTCGGTCCGGTCTCCGAGGAGGAGCTTCGCGCCCTGCTCGGCGAAATGTCCGACCTGCCCTTCATCGATCTCGAGGTCGGCGAGTTCCTCGGCGGGACGAGCGTCATCGAGGGAGCGGACGAGATCGAGGCGATGGGGGCGAACTTCGAGTCCGTCTTCAAGCAGATCCTGCGCATGAACCCCGCGCAGAAGCTGCGGGCCGCGTTTCGCGTGGGGCGCGAAGGCCGGGGGATCCTCATCCGCGATACGAACCGGATGGTCGCCTCGGCCGTCCTGCGCAATCCCCGCCTGACCGAGGAGGAAGTGGTCAACTTCGCGGCGCAGAAGGGTCTGTCCGAAGACATCATGCGCCAGATCGGCGGATCGCGGGCCTGGATGGGATCCTATTCCGTGGTTCACAATGTCGTGCGCAACCCCAAGACGCCGATCGCAATCGCGATGAACAATCTCTCGCGGCTGGTGACGAAGGACCTGACGCGCATCGTCCGGGACCGGAACATCCAGGAGATCGTCCGCAGGAGCGCGAAGAAGCACATCGAGTTGCGGACGCCCAAGCGCGTCGCTTTCAAGAGAGGACACTGACACTCCCCCCATGCGGATCCTCAAAGCCATTCGCGCCGTCCTCGGCAACTACCAGGTCAAGTCGGGGATCTATCACTTCTATCGCGGCGAGTACAAACCCGCGATCGACTTCCTCGGACGGGGGCTCGCCGATACCGCGCACATCGGCGAGTACGACGCGAGCGTCGCTCGCTTCTATCTGACCCAGGCCCATCTCTATGCTGCGGAAGCCGCCGACGCGGAGGGCGCGATCGACCGCGCGATCGAGGAGCTGGAAGCGGCCGCGGCGGTCAACCCGCGCTATCCCGACATCCAGTACCGGCTGGCGCGGGCCTTCGAGCGCGCCGGATTGTTCCCCCAGGCCATCGAGAGGTACCGCCGGGCCTGCGAGATCAATCCGCGCTACGTCGAGGCGCGCACCGGACTCGGGTTCGCTCTGATCACCTCCGGACGCCACGAGGAGGCCTCCGAAGAATTTCAGGAAGTCTTCAAGATCGCCGTCGCGCGCATCGCGCGGCCCTTTCGCGAGGGCCTGCGCTGTCTGGCGACGAAGCAGCCCGAGACCGCCGCGCAGCAGTTCCGCGACGCGTTCTTCGCGGAGCCCCACCGCCAATCGAAGCTCTACAGGTCCGCCGTGTGGCACCTGCACGAGGAGAACTGGGACGCCGCGGCGACGGACCTCAAGGAGGCCATCGCGCTCAGCCCGAGCTATGCCGACCTGCACAACTACCTCGGCGTCGCCCTCGCCGAATCGGAACAGCGCGAGGCGGCGGTGGCTGCGTTTCGCGAGTCGGTTCGCCTGAATCCCCACTATGCGATCGCGTGGCTGAACCTCGCCTATGCGCTCACGGGCCCCGGCGATGCCCGCGAGGCGGAGGAGATCCTCGAGCGGCTGCTGGCGGCCGAGCCCGGGAACAGCGCGGCCCGCGCGCGGCTGGAGGAATTGAGGGGATCGCGCCTGGATCCGCGCCGTCTCGAAGCGCGCCGGACGGGACGGGGACACGCCGATGAACGCACCCCTGGCCGGCGCGGGACGGACGGACGTCGGCCGCAGGCGCGACTTCAACGAGGACGCGTTCGCCGTCGACCTCGAGAACGGTCTCTTCGCGATCGCCGACGGCATGGGCGGCGCCGCGGCGGGCGAGGTGGCCTCGGGGATCGCGATCGCGACGCTGACGGAGTTCATCGCGCGCACCGCCACCGGCGCGCCGCATGAGAGACCCTATGGCTGGGACGAGCGGCTCTCCGCTCAGGCGAACCGCCTGCGCTCGGCGATCCTTCTCGCCAATGAAAAAATCTACCGCACGATCGAGGAGCACGAGGAGATGAAGGGGATGGGCACGACGCTCGTCGCGGCGCTCGCGCGCGACAGCGGCGTCTGCGTGGGGCACGTCGGCGACAGCCGCGTCTATCTCTGGCGCGACGGGCTGCTGCGCCAGATCACGAACGATCACTCGTGGGTCAACGAGCAGGTCTCGCTCGGCCTGCTGAGCCGCGAGGAGGCTTCACGTCATCCCTTCCGCAACGTCATCACGCGCGCACTGGGGAGCCGCGAGCAGGTCTCGCCGGACGTCACGGAAGTGCCGCTCTCGCCGGGGGACAGGCTGCTTCTGTGCAGCGACGGGCTCACCAATATGCTCGATGACCGGCGCATCCTCCAGATCCTCGACGCGCACCCCGGCGATCACGATCGGGCCGCTTCCGAGCTCGTGGCCCAGGCCAACGAGGCGGGGGGAGAGGACAACGTCACGGTCATCGTGGCCGGGCTGTCCGGGTGAGTCGGACAATCCGGACTATTGTGAACACATGCCCGCCTGCGGCGTTGATACCGCACGGGTCCACGTGGAGGTTGACGCCCCTGGAGTCTCAAGATACATTTCTTAGGCCTTCGGGGAAAAATATGATGCGGAGAATCCTGCTTCCGGCAGCCACGCTCGCCATGCTCGCGACGGCCCTGAGCGCTTTGGCCGCTCCTGCCCCCGCCGCCTCCGCTCCGCGCGGCCGCTCGGGAACGGACATGTCGGGCGGCGACCCGGTCTCCGTGACCGCCTTCGTGGGCCAGGTGCGAGCCGAGGCCGAGCGAACGGCGGTGCGTCCGCACTCCTTGCAGGAATCCATCGCGCGGCTCGTCCCCGACATTCCCCAATCATCGCGCTGTCTGACGCCGACCCTCACCGAGGCGTCGCGGCAAGCTGGCGGTTCGACCGCGCTCGCGCGCCTCGTGGCGCCCCTGTTCATCCGTCCCGCGCTCTCTCACGAGATGCTGTTCACGACGACCGACGGGCGCTTCACCATTCACTACACGCTCGATCGAGCCAACGGGGACGGGGTCCTCGCGGCCGACCGCGACGCGAACGGCATTCCCGACTACGTCGACCAGGTGGCATCGTCCCTCTCGCTCTCCCAGCGCAGGGTCGTGGGCAAGCTCGGCTATCGCGACCTCGGCGGCGACGCGCCCGCCGACGTCTACCTGACCAATCTCGGCGGTCGCGTCGACGGCTACCTCTCGCGTGGGGCGAACGGACAGGCCGCATACCTCGTGATCGACAGCCGATTGCTCGGCAACGACGCGCTGCTGCGCGCGGCGGTCGCGCATCAGTACGCGCACGCCGTGCTGGACGGCTACGACGCGGGCGCTCCTCTCTGGTGGGCGGAAGCCAGCGCCGCGTGGATCGAGGGGCAGGTCGTCGGCTCCTACGCGCACTACACCGAATCCATCCAGACCGCGCTCGACGCCTCCTGGGGCGGGCTGGGGCTCGACGACGCGCGGGTGCTCCAGGGCCGTCTGCTCTGGCCGGCCTATCTGGCGGGCGCGCACTCCCAGACGGGAATCGTGCGGCAGATCTGGGAGACCCTCGATCTCGCGGGGGACGGCTCGGACCTGTGGCAGGCCACCGACCAGGTGCTGCACAGCTCCGGAACGAGCCTCGAGGAGGCCTTCTCGGATTATTCGCTGTGGCTTCTCCTGTCGGGGAACCGCAGCGACGATCGGCACTTCCCCTTCGCGGACCGGCTCGAAGGCGTGAGCTACTCCGCCGAGCTCGATAGCTACCCCGCCGCAGAGGTCCAGTCGCTTCCGCCGGTGGCCCCGCTGGGGGCCGCTTTCGTCCGCTTCCTCGCGGACAGCGACGAGGGCGGCATGCGGCTCGTCTTCGACGGCGACCAGCCCGGACAGTTCCAGGTCCAGCTCCTGCTGACGCCACGCGAGGGCAACTCCCTCGTCCGTGCGATCGTCACCCTCGACGGCAGCGGTCACGGCACGATCGGCATTCCGTGGTCCACCTACAGCGAAGCGGTACTCATCGCGGGCAACGTCGCCCGCACGGGAACCTCCGCTCCCTATTCGTTCTCCGCGAGGCGCGATCCGACGTTCCCCTTCGTCGTCTCGTCCTTCGTGGTGCAGCCGGACCACGGCGACGTGCGCGTCGCGTGGGAGTCGAGCACCGAGAACGGGCTGTTCGGATGGATCGTCTACCGCAGCGAGCACAACGGCGGCGCGGCACGCCGCGTGAACGATCTCCTCGTGCCCGCGATCGGAGACGGCGACGGGCCCGTGTCGTACCAGTACCTCGACGAGGGCGTGAACGCCGGCCGCACGTACTACTACCGCCTCGTCGGCGTGACCCACGACGGTCTCACGAAGGAAGTCCCCGAGACCCGGGTCGACGTCCCCAAGTAGGGCTCTTACCGGGGGCGCACTCTCGCCGCGCGGCGCGCGGACGCCCTTCGCCGATGTGGGCTACACTTTGCGCCCCATGAAGGCGGCCCTTTACCTCGAAACGCACCCCGCGCGATGGTCGCGCGTCTCGCATCGCGCGCGCGGCGGCTGCCTGTGAGCGTGGAGCTGACCGAGACCATCCGGGCCGCGATCGCCTCCCAGGTCGCGGCGATGGGCGCCCCGGACGCTCCCGTCAGCCTCGAAGTGCCGCCCAAGGCGGAGTTCGGGGACCTCGCCTGTCCCATCGCGTTCGAGCTCGCCAAGCGCCTGAAGCGCGCGCCGCGCGAGATCGCGGGGGCTCTGCGCCAGGCGCTCGAGTCCGTTCCCGGCGTGGCGCGGGTCGAGGTCGCGGGCGCGGGCTACCTCAACATCCACTTCGACCGCGAGGCGTTCATGCGCGCGCTCGCGCGGGAGATCGGAAAACCGCGCCCCCCCTCGGGCGCGGGGAAGCGGATCGTCGAGCACACGAACATCAACCCCAACAAGGCCGCGCACATCGGCCATCTGCGCAACGCGGTCCTCGGCGATACGCTCGTGCGGTGCCTCCGCTTTCTCGGGCAGACCGTGGAGGTCCAGAACTACATCGACGACACGGGCGTCCAGGTCGCGGACCTGGCGGTCGGCTTCGTGGCGATCCGCGGCCTCGGTCTCGAAGAGGTCCGCCGCATCTCCGCGCTCTGCGCCAGGGGAGAGCCCTGGTCGGCGCCGACCCGCGCCTTTTCCGGCGGGGCCCGCGCGGCGGGGGCGGCGGACCCGAGCGTCCCTCCCGCGCCCGAAGAGGCGTTTCGCGTCGTCACGCGCGCGTTCGGCTCCGGTCACGCCTTCGATCACTACTGCTGGGACCTGTACGCCGAGGTTGCGCCTTTCTATGAAGCATCCCCGGAGAACGCCGCCATGCGCGGCGCGGCGCTGAAGCAAATGGAGGAGGGGCACGGTCCCTACGCGGAGATCGCGGCCTTCGTTTCGCGTGAGATGGTCCTGCATCACCTCAGGACCATGAGATGGATCGGCGTCCGCTACGACCTGCTCCCGCGCGAGAGCGACATCCTCGCGCTCGGCTTCTGGCAGGCGGCCTTCGGGCTTCTCAAGGAAACGGGCGCCATTCGCTTCGCCACGGAGGGCAAGGCGAAGGGATGCTGGGTCATGGACCTTCCGGACGCGGCCGAGGCGGAGGACGAAGGCGCGAAGATCATCGTCCGGTCGAACGGCACCGTGACCTACGTCGGCAAGGACATCGCGTATCAGATGTGGAAGTTCGGTCTCCTGGGCCGGGACTTCTTCTACGATCGGCTCGATCCCGCGGCTCTTCCCACGAACGAACGGGACCGGCTCTTCTCTCGCGTCGGCGCCGGCCTGGGCGCGTCCGCGGAGCCCGTCTGGCGCTCCTGCGCCGCCCTCGCGGAGGGACGCGCGCCGGGATTCGGCAAGGCCGAGCGGGTCTACAACGTCATCGACGTGCGCCAGTCCTATCTCCAGAAGGTCGTATCGCTCGGGCTCTCGGCGCTGGGTCACGCGCGCGAGGCGGGCGAATCGGTGCACTTCTCCTATGAAATGGTCGCGCTCACGCCGCGCAGCGTGGAAATGCTCGGAGGGATGGGGCTCCTCTCGGGGCCCGCGCCCGCGGACGGAGGAGGCGCGCCGGCTCCCCTGAGCCTCTCGGACGAGGACCGCGCCAGGCCCTACATCGAGATGTCGGGGCGGCGCGGGATCGGCGTCAAGGCGGAAGATCTTCTTGCGAGCCTCGCCAGCACGTCGGGAGCGGAGATCGAGAAGAGGATGGCGGCGGGCGCCCAGGCCCCGCGCGCCGACGCGCCGCCGGCGCTCGACGCGGCGGCGCGCGCGCTCGTCTCGGCGCAGATCGCCGTGGGCGCCCTTCGCTACTACATGCTGCGCTACACGAAGAATCGCGTGGTGGCGTTCGACGTCGAGGACTCGCTCGCGTTCGAGGGGGAGACCGGTCCCTACCTTCAGTACGCGGCGGTCCGCTCGCGGAACATCTTCCACAAGCTCGAAGGGCGCGAGGGTTTCACGCGCGCCCGCGCGGGCGAGATTATCGATCGCGCGCGCTTCGACATCCTGGACGCCGAGGACGCGATCGAGCACTGGAAGATCGTCCGGGAGATCGCCCGCCTTCCCGAGATCGTGCAGCAGGCCGTGGATGCGCTCGAGCTCTCGACGCTCGCGCGATTCGCTTTCTCCGTGAGCCAGATGTTCAGCACCTTCTATCACCGCTATTCGATCCTGAACGAGACCGATCCCGCGCGGCGCGAGCTGCGCGTCGCGCTCAACGAGCTCTACCTGCGCTTCATGGAAACCTGCTTCGCCCTGATGGGTATCCCGTTGCCCGAGCGGATGTAAGGAGCATCGGGCGCGGTCCCCCCACGAGGGACCGCCTCCGATCCTCGTGCCTCTGGTGATCAGGGTCGGGGGTATCCCTTTGCCCGAGCGGATGTAGGGAGCGGCGATAGGGAGCGGACCCAGGGCGCGTTTGACGCCCTCGGGGCTCCACCGTATCATCGCGATCCATGCACCTGAAGAATGTGGCGAATCGGCGCGCGGGCGTCGCCCGCGCGGTGGCCGCGCTCGGGCTCGTCCTGGCGGGCGCGATCGCGGCAGGGTCGCTCGTCCGGGGGGCTGACGCGCCGGTCCCCGCGGCGAGGCCCTCGGTCACGCCTGCCGCACCCCCTGCCGGAACGTCCGCGGCGGCCTCTTCCCCCGCGGACGGTCCGGCTCCCGTCGAGCTGCCGCTCAAATCGCAAGATGGGCACGGCTTCACCGCGCTCTACGCGACGCCCGCGTCCGCCGAGTCGAACGCGCTCCTCATCGTTCCCGACCTCGGCCAGCGGCGCGACCACTTTCTGCGGCTGACCAAGACCCTGCGCGAGCGCGGCTATCGCGTCCTTTCCATGGACAACACCGGCCAGCTCCGGCAGATCGCGCGCGGCCCCAACGCCATGCCGACGTTCACCCCCATCACGACCAAGATCCTCGGTGTCCTGACGCAGGACGTCGCCTCCGGGATCGCGGGCCTGCGCGCGCAGCCGGGGGTGGGACGGGTCGCGATCCTGGGTTTCGGGATCGGCGCCAACGCCGCACTGCTCGCCGGCGGCAGCGATGCCACGATCGCGGCCGTGGGCGCGGTCGTGCCGAACTACGGATGCGAAGGCTTCGATCCCTACGCGGCCTTCGGCGACATGAACTCGAGGCCG
>Ga0207644_10002742_pt1 | contig 11342 bp, 10 predicted proteins | sample KBSS73metaG_FD_184326 | JGI IMG/M metagenome (GOLD analysis project Ga0207644, IMG submission 184326) | Switchgrass rhizosphere microbial communities from Kellogg Biological Station, Michigan, USA - KBS S7-3 metaG (SPAdes) (version 2) | ecosystem: Host-associated > Plants > Roots > Rhizosphere... | reverse complement strand
CTATGAAGTCAGTGAGTTCGTGATAAACCTCAAAAGTGATTGCGTTGAGACGCTCGGGGCGATTGAGCGTGATTGTCGCCACGCCATCGTGTTCTTCATACAAGAAACTCTTTGGGCGCTTCATGGCTTGGGCAGCTTAGTTGTCGCTTTCCTCGACGAAATGGACCGGAGCAGGTAAAGCGCCGGAATTTAGAACGAGAGCGAAATCCTCAGCGTGCGATTTCCTAAAGTGTCCGTTGATTTGAGCAGAATCAGAAATCTGTGACTTGACGTACACGGTCGAAATGACTGCGTCGTTAAAAACGATAGCAAGATAATTATTAATGTGGGCGCCCGTCCACGCACCAAGCTTTTCTGCGCCACTGTTTCTGAGTGAAAAATTAATCTCGTAATTATCTCTTTCCGCCGGGTCTGGGACAGCGGTAGCGTTGCGCACTTCGCTGCCATCGACAATCGCGGGGGATTCCACGACCACCCATTTCTGCGCCGCCGCTCTGTCGTTGTCGATCTGCGGATAAAGCACTATTTCCCGGTTCGACGGAATTGCGCCGGCGTTATTCAAAGAAGCGACTGCTTCTTCCCTGGTTGAGAAAGTCTGGACCGGCGCGGGACTGGGAGGACTTATGAGGGCGAAGATTTCGAGTTTCCCCCACGTGCTAACAAGATTTCGTACTCTTAACCGATCGGGAACATCGGGAAGATTGATAATAATGCGACCGGCGCCCTGATTCTTAACTTCAAAGTTCGAGACGCCGAGTAGATTCAAACGCTTCTCAATCAGGGCAATTGTTTGTTTGGTTGCTGCTTCACGATCTGGCACGCTCGAGTCCACTTCCAAAGTAACATGCCAGATCAACGGCCGTTTTGGTCTCAGCATTGAGCATGCCAAGCCGGCACACAGTACAAGCATTGCTGCAATCACCGCTTTGTTGGTCGTGTTCATTTCAATTCAGTTAAGAACAGCAATCCCTTCAATTTCGATTCTGGCGCCATCCTCCAACAAACCCGCCACTTCCACCAGAACCATCGCGGGAAAATGTTTGCCCATGCGCGCGCGATAGCGCTCTCCAATTTCCTTCATGCGAGCGCGATAATCGTTCTTGTCGGTCACGTAGATAATTAGTCGAGCAATCTGATTAGCGTTGCCGCCGCTTTCGCTTACGACCGCCAGAACATTTGCCAGCGCCTGATCAAACTGCTCGACAATGTCGTCACTGACGATCTGTTGTTGCTGGTTCCACGCGACCTGGCCGGCGATGAAGAGAAGCCGACCGCCGGTATCGGTCAAGACTCCGTTCGAGTAACCGCGCGGCGCGCCAAGCGCTTCAGGATTGATAAAAGTGAAGCTCATTTTAGTTGTCCGACAAACTTCAGTTTGTCGTGGCGCTCGCCCTTTTTAATGATGCGACAAACTAAAGTTTGTCGGACGCAAGGTGCTGAACGATTTCTAACTGATTGCCTGCCGGATCGCGCACATAGAATCGAAATGTGCCGGGAATCGGCCGCGGATCGGCGATGATTTCTACGCCGGCTGCCTGAAAACTCTTTTCGGCATCGGCCAAATCCGAAACATGGAAACAGACGTGACGCGAACTCGAGTGTCCAAAGTTTTCATTCTCAACCGACAAGTGCAGTTGCGCGTCACCGATTTGATACCACGCACCGCTCTGCCGCGAAGTTGGCGGCTTGGGAACCTGCTGCAAACCCAACACCGATCCATAAAACTCTTTCGCCGCACTCTCGAGCTCGGGCGGTACGGTCACGTTCACATGATGCAGGACGGTAACCATTGTTGGAGCGCCGACATCCGTTTCGGCGGTTCGCGCGTATCCTTGCTGCGCTCTTGATCCGGTCGCTACCCCGACTTGTCGGGGTTCTTTGCCGCGAAGTCCATCACCTCGTTCAACTGGCTCTTGCGAGATGAGGGCTCGTCCGACGAAAGTTTCTCTTTGAGATAAGCGTTGAACTCTGACGATTTATTTTTCGGCACGCTCAGCGATTGCCAGTCATTAGCTTTGAAGTGTTTCGCCAGATAGACAATCTGTCCGACATGATTGGCGTAATGAGCAATTTGGCGATTGATAGCCTGAATGACGGTGTGATCCTGACCGCGAATTTGGACTGTCCGGAGCAGATCATCCGCCGTTAACGGCTCGATTGCAGCGAAGGTACACGCCCAGCCCTTTTCCCAATACGCGAGCATGTCTTCCCTGGTTGTTTCGGGCAGCATGACAAATTCCATGTCGCGATTGCGTTCCGGTTTCTCGCCGTCGGTCGTTAGAAAATCAGTCCAGCGCGAAAGCATATTGCCCGCGATATGTTTGATGACGATCGCGATACTGTTCGATTCTTCATCGATGGTGCGAAAGAAATCTTCATCGTTGAGTTGCGCAAACGCGCGCTCGCCAAGCTTCTTGTAATCGCGAAACGTGTTGAGCGCGTCTTCGAGATAGTGTTCGCCGATTGATTTGGTGATCATGTATTTCTATTTTGCAGTCTGTCGGAAGCGCGATCCTAGCCTGCGGAGCAGGCGATAGCGTAAAGCCTGGGGCGTCAGCCCCAGGAAACGCGTCAAATCAATTCAATCGAGCCCGCGAAGCGGGCGACAGCTGTTTTACAGAACCGCGAGCGGTAGCGAGCGGGATAAGTAATTCAACCGGCGCGTTCCATTCCAGTCTGCGAATCGTGTTCTTAAGTTGAGCCTTTAGCCCGCTCACTACCGTTCGCGGTTCTGTACCGCTGTCGCTCGCTTCGCGAGCTTACTTATCCTTCTTGCATTCCACACCGGGGCTCACTTCCCAGGCTTTGTGCTGTCGTCAGCTCCGCCGACAGATCTTGGTTTCGCCACGCGACGGCGTAGAGCGAGAGTCTGCAGCGCGTCTACGACTCCAGCACGCGCGACACTTCGTTGCTCACCGCTGCGCATGTCCTTAATTGCGACTTCGCCTTTTGCTTGTTCTTCTTCGCCGATGATGGCGACGAAAGGAATGGAACGCGACGCTGCATACTTGAATTGCTTTGCGAGCTTGTCAGCTTCTGGATACAGATCCACGCGCAGTCCTTTGCTCCTTAATTCAGTCGCCAGCGCGATTGATTCGCCGATTGAATCTTCATTCCAAATCGTCACCATCACATCGGCAGGGGATGAGACGAGCGAGGGCGGAAACATCTCGCGCTCGCTCATGACAACAATGATCCGTTCCAAACCGAGCGAGAAACCGCACGCGGGGACATCTTTGCCGAGAAACATTCCGACCAAATTGTCGTAACGCCCGCCGCCGCCCAGACTGCCCGCGAGATCAGGAACGGTGATTTCCATGATCGCGCCGGTGTAGTACGACAGTCCCCGCGCCAGTGACACATCGATCTTCACATGATTCTGTGCAGAAGTGTTTGCTAGGTACGAAATAACATCGAATAGTTGTGTCACGCCGTCTTCAAGGTTTCGATTTCTCTTTCTCTCCGACAGCCATCTAAGCAAGCGTGACTGTATTGTGCGTCTCATTGCGACATCTCGCAGGCTTACGATTTCGGGTGTTATTTCTTCTCGGCTTAACAACGGTTCCTTATCAATACGGCCGGACGCACCTGCCGCTAATCCCGAGAGCGTCATTAGGTTCCAAGCATCGCTATCCTTCGACTCAGTAAACGTTGTCTCGAACGTTTGAAAACCCTTGACCAAGGCGCTCGCCAATTCTTCATCGACGCTGCGTTCAGTAAGCTCTTCTTTGACATTTTCCGCACCAATCTTGTTGAGCTTGTCCAAGCTAATCAGTACTCGACTATGTTGCTCAACTGGAACCTCAAATTCTTCCAAAAGGCCAATAAGTAAAGAACGATGGTTCAAACGGATTGTGAAGTCATTGAAGCCGAGTGAAACCAATGCGTCACTCGCCGCCGCGATCAATTCGGCTTCGACAACCATCGAACGCGAACCGAGCACATCGACGTCGCATTGATAGAACTCGCGGAAGCGTCCACGGGCTGGACGGTCGGCGCGCCACACGGGCTGAATCTGATAGCGCTTAAAAAATTTTGGCAGCTCGTTTTGGTACTGCGCGACGACGCGCGCGAGCGGCACCGTCAAATCGTAGCGCAGCGCGAGATCGGCTTCGCCAGTCTTCGCGTGTTCACCACGCTTGAGGATTTTGAAGATGAGTTGATTGCCTTCTTCACCGTACTTGCCCATCAACGTTTCGATGTTCTCGACGGCGGGAGTTTCCAAAGGCTCGAAGCCGTAGCGTTCGTAAACCTGCTTAATGACGCTGATGACGTATTCGCGTTTGCGCACGTCAGCAGGCAAAAAGTCGCGCATCCCGCGCGCAGGCTGGGTCTTTGGCGAAGGCATTGGCGCGGAATGATATCAGAACAATCCGCAGATCACGCAGATTACACAGATTGAAATGGCAGCCACAAAAAGGCACAAAAGGCACAAATGGAAAGAACCGAGCGCGGCACCAGTCGGCAGCCGCTCTTTAAACTAGTCCACGGCAACTCAACCTTCTCCTTTGTGGTTCTTGCCTTTTCTTGGCGGCAATTCGTTTGTTCTTTAATCTGCGTAATCTGCGTAATCTGCGGACGCGTCCGATCTTGAATCTTTGTAACTTTCCGCGTATAAGCATCGTCATTCCGGGAAACGCCGTTTGCTTTGTTTCCAATCCAGGCGGGGTTCAATCCAATCCAGATTTTCAAAGGAGTCCACCAATGTTCCGTCGTCAATTTGCCGCTCTAATTCTGTTGCTCGCGTTGGTTGCGCCGTATGCCGCGCTCGCGCAGCAGCCGCAAGGTCCACCACCACCACAACTCGATCCGAATGATCCGATTGCGAAGATTCGTGACGAAGGTCTGAATCATTCAAAAGTGATGGAAACACTCGCTTACCTTAGCGATGTCATCGGTCCGCGCTTGACCGCTTCGCCGAACATGAAACGCGCGAACGATTGGACGCGCGAGACACTCGAGAAGTGGGGATTGCAGAATGCGCACCTCGAAGCCTGGGGTCCGTTTGGCCGCGGGTGGTCGTTGAAGCATTTCAGCGCACAGGTCGTCGAGCCGCAGGACATTCCGGTAATCGCTTTTCCGAAAGCATGGTCACCTTCGATCGAAGTGATGCCGGAAGTCGCAGCCGTGCCGACCAAGAAGAATAAAGGCAACAAGAACATGCATGCGATGGCGCCGGAGCCGAGCCATACGTTGACGGCTGAAGTTGTTTATTTTGATCCGAAAGATGAAGCGGACATGAACGCCCGGTTCAAGGGTCAGCTCAAAGGCAAGATCGTTTTTATGTCGCCCATGCGCGAAGTGAAAGCGCACTTCGAGACATTGGGAACGCGTCGCGATGAAAAGAATTTGCTGGGATTGGCGAATGCGCCGCTGCCTCGGCCGCAGGGTCGCGGCGGAGCCGGCGGTGGCCCGAATCGCAACGCTGACTTTCTGGCGCAGCTTCAGTTTCAATCAAAGAAGCTACAGTTCGTCAACGACGAAGGCGCGGGTGTCTTAATCGATGCCAGTCGCGGCGATGGTGGAACTCTGTTCGTGCAGCAAGCGACTGTGCCGCAGCCGTTTCAGGCACCGACGTTCGGGGCTCCGGCGCCGGGCGCGCCCAGACGCATCAATGCTTACGACAAAGACGCGCCGAAATTCGCGCCGCAGATCACAATGGCCGTCGAACACTACAATCGCATCGTCCGAATGATTCAAGCCGGCGAAAAGGTAAAAATGGAAGTCAACCTTGAAGTACAGTTTCAGGATCAGGATCTGAACGGCTACAACACGGTGGCCGAAATTCCCGGCACTGATCCGACTCTGAAAGATGAGATCGTCATGCTTGGTGGCCACATGGATTCATGGCACTCGGGCACTGGCGCGACGGACAACGGCGCCGGCGTGGCTGTCGCGATGGAAGCCGTGCGCATTTTGCAAACGCTCGGGCTGAAGCCGCGCCGCACAATTCGCGTTGCGCTCTGGACCGGCGAAGAGGAAGGATTGCTGGGTTCGCGCGCTTATGTGGCACAGCATTTTGGCAAAATGGAAACGCCGGCCACTACTGCCGGTAACGGTGACGGCGGCACTCCGCCCGCGCCGGTGCTCGTGAAAGGCCCCGAGTATGACAAGCTCGCGGGATACTTCAACCTCGACAATGGCACCGGAAAAATTCGGGGTGTGTACTTGCAAGCTAACGATTCGATCGCGCCGCTGTTCCGTCAATGGCTCGCGCCTTTTCGTGACTTGGGAGCGGAAACCTTAACGCTGTCCAACACAGGTGGAACCGATCACTTGTCGTACGACGCGATCGGGTTACCCGGATTTCAATTCATTCAGGATGACATCGAATACGACACGCGCACGCATCACTCAAACATGGACGTGTTCGATCGCATTCAGGGCGATGACATGAAACAAGCAGCAACCATTATGGCGGCATTTGTCTACAACACGGCGATGCGCGATGAGAAGCTGCCGAAGAAAATGATGGCCGGAAGATAGGTCGAGAAAACAACGCAAGCCTGAAAGGTGAGGGTCTTTGCGGCTCTCACCTTTTTTGATTAGCATGGTCGCGAACAGCTACCGATGAAGAAACTCAATCGCATCTTCGCTGTGTTAGTCGCGCTGATAGCTCTGGTTCAGTCGACCCTTCCTTATAACTCAACAGCGAAAGATCGATCTGCTCAGACACCGACCGTCGCCTGGCAAAGATATAGAATCGAAGGAGAGTTTTCGGTGCTGTTACCTTTCACTCCCGCAATGAGTACGACGGCGGTGTTCTATGCGAGGAATCAATCTCGACGGGAGCGAGTGCTGGCGGCTTATGCCGACGGCGTGGTCTTCGTCATTCTAACTTTTGAGAAGAAAGGCATGTCGTTCGATGACCTGGTGAATCGAAGTGCCGGAGGCGAGGCAACGAACGCTGTGACCCTCGACGGTATAACTGGAAAGAGTTACAGCACCAGCGACGACGCAGTTGCATCGACCGCGCAGTTTTTTGCGACCAAAGATAACTTGTACAAGTTTGCAGTCGCCGCCACTAAGTTGGGAGATCACTCTGAGGCGATATCGAGATTCTTTTCCTCAATAAGGTTCGCGAATAATCGCGAGGGCAACGCGATCGCCGAGGGACCGGGAGAACAACTTCCATTTCACGCGAACGGCGGCAATTTAGATTCGATATCCAAGTCGAGCGAACTGACAACTCGGGTGCGCGTGGTTACCAAGCCGGAACCGCGATACACAGAGCAGGCGCGCATGAACCAAACCACTGGAACCGTCGTCTTGCGGTGCATATTTTCGATGTCGGGAGCGGTAGAGCACATCAGCGTTGTCAGCGGTCTTCCCGACGGTTTGACCGATAGAGCTATTAGCGCGGCCCGCCAAATCAGGTTTATCCCCGGGGTCAAGGACGGCCACTTTGTCTCAACGTGGATGCAGCTTGAGTACAACTTCAATCTTTACTGACGCCACTTCGGCATGTACCTGCTGGAAGTCAACAATCTGAAGACCCATTTTCAAACGCGCGCCGGTTTAGTGCGCGCGGTTGACGACGTGAGTTTTCATATCGATCGCGGAGAGTTGCTGGGGCTGGTCGGCGAGAGCGGCTGCGGCAAATCGATGACGGCGCTTTCGATCATGCGGCTGATCGCGCCGCCGGGAAAGATTGTTGCCGGAGAGATTCGATTTGAAAATCGTGATCTGTTGAAGTTCTCGAACCGCGAAATGCGCGACGTGCGCGGCAACGACATCGCGATGATCTTTCAGGATCCGATGACGTCGCTTAATCCTGTTTTCACGGTTGGCGAACAAATCGCGGAAGCGCTGCGCTTGCATCGCAGTCTCTCACGCAAGGACGCGCGTACAGCAGCGGTGAATGCGATGCGCGAAGTCGCGATTCCCGATCCGGAAATGCGCGCTGACGATTATCCGCATCAGCTGTCAGGTGGCATGCGCCAGCGAGTGATGATTGCGATGGCGCTGGCGTGCGACCCGAAGCTTTTGATTGCTGACGAGCCGACAACTGCATTGGATGTCACGATTCAGGCGCAGATCCTCGAACTCCTAAACGATCTTCGTCGGACACGAGAGCTGGGAGTGTTGCTGATCACGCATGACCTCGGCGTGGTGGCGGAAGTTGCCGACCGCGTCTGTGTGATGTACACGGGAAAAATCGTCGAAGAATCGCCGGTGGATGAATTGTTTGCGCGCCCGAAACATCCATACACCGAAGGGCTCTTGCGTTCAGTCCCGAAGCTGACGATGAAAGACGTCGTCAAATCGGAACGGCTGCAAACGATCGAAGGCACGGTGCCGAGTCCTTTGAATGTTCCGCCGTGGTGCCACTTCGAGCCGCGTTGCCCTTATCGCATGCCGCGTTGTCGCGAAGGCGAGATTCCACTTTATCCTGCCGGTGAAGGTGTGACGGTGCGGTGCGTGCTCTACGATCCCGCGACGACGCTCGGCCAGGAAAATCTGAACCACAAAGGACTCAGAGGAAACACAGAGTAAGTTTGAATATTTTCTCTGTGACCTCTGTGGTGAATTAGGCTCATTTATACATGCTCACAGAAGAAACAAACACGCTCGTCTCAGTGCAATCGCTCGTCAAACATTTTCCCACTGACGAAGGCCCGCTGCGTGCCGTCGATAGCGTGACATTCGACATTCTTCGTGGCGAGACTCTCGGACTCGTCGGCGAATCCGGTTGCGGCAAGTCAACGACCGGTCGCTGCATTCTACGTTTGATCGAGCCGACAAGTGGCGACGTTAAGTTTGACGATCGCGACGTGACGACGATGGGCAAGAGCGAGTTACGTGCATGGCGTCGCCAAGCGCAAATAATTTTCCAGGATCCGGCTGCCTCATTGAATCCGCGCATGAAGATCGGCGACGCGATTGCCGAACCGCTGGTCATTCACAAGATCGGAACAAAGCAGGAACGCCGCGAGCGCGTGGCCTGGTTGCTGGGGAAAGTCGGCCTCGATCCCGATTACATCAATCGCTACAGCCATGAGTTTTCCGGCGGCCAGTTGCAACGCATCGGCGTCGCGCGCGCGTTGGCGCTCAATCCGAAATTAATTGTGGCCGATGAACCTGTGTCAGCGCTCGATGTGTCTGTGCAGGCGCAGGTCGTGAATCTCTTGCAGGATCTGCAAAAGGAATTCGGGCTCACCTATCTTTTCATCTCGCACGGTCTCGCGGTGGTAGAGCACATCTCCACGCGCGTGGCCGTGATGTATCTGGGACGGATTGTGGAAATTGCGACTGCGGCAGATCTCTATGCGAATCCTTTGCATCCTTACACGGTCGCATTGTTGTCAGCGATTCCGGTTCCTGATCCGAAAGAGAAGCGCGATCGAATCATTTTAAAGGGTGACGTGCCGACTGCGCGCAACCCGCCTTCGGGCTGTCGTTTCCGAACACGATGTCCCATGGCTATTGACGAATGCGCGCGAATTGATCCAGAGTTGCGCGAAATTTCGCCCGGTCACGCGGCAGCATGCATTCGCGTTGACGGTTACGAAAGCGCGCGACCAATTGAAAAACTAGCAACACCAACTGCGTGAATCGTCGTCCGCGATAGCTAGTCCCAGAAATTTCTCTGCTGAACCCCATGAAGACCTGTCCCACCTGTCATCGCGTCTACGATGAAACTGTTCGTTTCTGTCTTGAAGACGGCACCACTCTCGAGCGTTCGGGTGAATCTGCCGGCTCAACCTTTACAATGCCGGCGTCGCCGCAATTTCAATCGCCGCCACCACCCACGTTGATGATGCCGCCTGAGCCGTCGATGCCCATCGGGCGAACGTTGCTGAATATTTTTGTCGCGCCCTGGCGGGCCTTCGAATCGTTTCGTGATGTGACGAGCTTTGGAGCAGCGGCGATTCGATTTCTGATTGCGGCGGTGATCATTCTGATCGCTGTGGTCAGTTACGCCGCCCTTTATCAGGTGCGCATCGGTTCAGAGAATATTGCGCGGGCATCGATGGAAGCATCGCCGAAGCTGGCAAATCTTCCTTCTGAGCAGAAAGAGCGCGCGGTGCAAATGTCGCAGAACCCGGGCGTGCGCGGGATGGCGCTCGTGTTCGGATTTGGCTCGCTCATCGCTTTGACGTTGGCGAGCATGCCTTTGGGCGGGCTGATTTACTGGCTTGGCTCGATGATTTTCAAAGGCTCGATGAAGTATATGCAGGCACTGCTGGTTTGGACCTACGCCAGTTTGCCCGCGAAAGTAGTGTGGCTGATTGCCAATGTAGTCATGTTGCTAGTGATGCCGCCTACCAACAACGTCATGATTGCAACCGGCAGTGGCGGCATCTTTCCCGCGAATCTCGGCGCGCTGTTCACGGTTCAGTCGTTTCCGATTCCGATATATGTGGTGGCGCTCAGCGCCGTCGACGCGATCGAATTCTACGGATTGGCTTTGGCGATTCTCGGCTTGCGGAAAGTTGCTCGGATTCCCTGGCTTGGATCGGTCGGGATCGTGTTATTTGTGTGGCTCATCGGGGTGTGTTGGCGCATCGCGATGGCCGGCGTGGCCACCGCAATAATGAAGTAGGACGACGAAACTTCTGGTATCTTCGTCGCGTAAAACGTCAAGAAACAAACCGGACGGATGCAGTCTCCCCGTCCTCTAGTTCAGAGGAGAAATTAAATGAGTGATCCGAATCAACAGTGGCAACCACCACCGCCGCCTGATGTGCCGAGCGCGCCGGTAGAAACCGGACCCGATATGTCCACGCCCGAGACGCTTTCCGGAATATTCTTTGAGCCGGGCCGAACGTTCGACGCTTTGCGCAAGCGGCCGCGATTTTTGATTGTCGGAATAATTCTGATAGTCCTGACGACTGCGGTAGATATCGCACTCTTTATGCGAGTGGATATGGGGCAATTCATTCGCGAGAAAATCGAGCAGTCATCTCAAAGCCAGAGCCAGACCGAAGAGCAGAAGGAGTTGCAAGTCAAGATCGGCAAGATCGCCGGCGCAGTCATTCCGCCGCTATCGGTTCCGATTGTGTTTGCAGCGGGGGCCGCGCTTTACCTATTGGGTGTGATGGCCTTTGGCGGCACGATCAGCTACAAACGCTCTCTCGCGGTTTGGGCTTATTCATCGTTGCCACCTGCTATCATCGGCACAATCATCGCCTTGTTGGTTCTGTTTCTGAAAGCTGCAGACACGATTGACCCAGAGCACCTGCTGGTGACAAATCCGGGCGCATTCACAAATGCTCATGACGCGCCGGTGTTGACGGCGTTGCTCAGCCAATTCGATATTGTTCGATTTTACGGAATATTCCTCGCGGCAATCGGTTTGCGGAAAGTCGCGAAGATCTCGTCGGGCTCGGCGTGGGGAA
>Ga0207644_10002741_pt1 | contig 11346 bp, 7 predicted proteins | sample KBSS73metaG_FD_184326 | JGI IMG/M metagenome (GOLD analysis project Ga0207644, IMG submission 184326) | Switchgrass rhizosphere microbial communities from Kellogg Biological Station, Michigan, USA - KBS S7-3 metaG (SPAdes) (version 2) | ecosystem: Host-associated > Plants > Roots > Rhizosphere >... | reverse complement strand
GCGATGGGGTTCGCGCTAGAATCCCGTTGCTTGGCGAGCGCTGACAGGTGCTTTATCCTCGAATCATTGCGAAAAGATGAACAACTCTCTACACCACTTCACGATGCACGAAGACGATCGCGTACTCCTCGGTGACGTTGCCCTCCTCGAAGACGGAGTCGCTGAAGACCGTGAGCGCGTAACCCGCCGATGCAACGGCCGCGAGCGATCGGCGTCCGAACACGGTCAGCACGATGAAGAAGACGAGACAGGCGCCCGCGATCGCCCCGAGGCGCTCGAGCCGGCGCACCGCGTGGAAACTGCGGCCGCCGATGCCCAGGGCGGCGGCGTTCAGGAGGTAGACGACCGGCGGCTTGGCGTCCATCGTGTCCCGGTAGAGCGCCTTGCCGTCGAGGAGCTGCATGCCGATCGCGCTGTAGACGCCGGCATCCGGGCCCGGCCGGACGGTCGAGAGGTAGTTGAGAGAGCGGGCGGCGAGGAACGCGACGGCGAGGAGCAGGAGGGCGGTGAGCAGGGGACGCGCCGCGGCGGGGACTCTGACGCGCAGCGCGGACGGTGGAGCGACCTTCCCCGAATCCCGTGGACTGTCGCTAGGCATCGACGCGCCGCAGTATAAGGATTGCGCGCGGGCGGATCAATGCAAGCGGTCGTACCGAACAGGCCGAACTGGACTTTGATGCCGATGACGTTAGAATCCCGCCTCGAATGCACGACGCGCTCCTCGTGTTGCGGATCGTCTTCTCCGGCGTCTACGCCGCCGTGCTGCTCCTTCCGTCGTGGTGGATCGCGGGCCGCCTTCAGGAGAAGAAGTCCAGCCCCTTCTTCCAGCTCCTCCTTGCGTGCGGGCTCGCGGTTGCGGGCTTCCTCACGTGCGTGAACCTCATCGGACGCGGAACGGGGAACGCGACGCTCGCGTTCGTCGCGACGTTCCTTCTCGGCGCCGGCGCGACCGCGGCGCTCTTCCTGCTCCGTCGCGCGGAGATGGACCTGCGGCCGGTCCTCTCGAGCTGGCGCGCGTGGATCGTCCCGGTGCTGTTCGCGATCGTCCTCGGCGTTCCGCAATGGCTCTTCGCGGTGAGCACGAACTTCTGGGACGAGGCCGCCTGTAGCGCGATCCATCTCACCGGTCCCAATCAGGTCTCGGAAGGCGTCTACCCGCCGCGGCACAACGCGCTGCCGGACATCCCGATCAAGTACCACTACGGCGTCGTCATCCTCGCGGGAGCGGTCCGGTGGCTCACGGGGCTCACCGCGAACGTCAGCATCGACGTCGTCAGCACGAGCCTCTGGCTGTTGATCTTCCTCTTCCTCTATTTCTGGCTGCGCGAGCTGGATTTCCCGCCCGTGGCCGCGATGTGGGGGAGCGTCACCGTCCTGATCGGCGGGGGACTGCACTGGCTCTACCTGAAGCGGATCGAGGTCTACGACGGCCTCAGCAAGTCGCCGCCGCTGCCCGAGCTGGTCTACAAGTACGACGCGGCGAAGAGCTGGCTCGCGAACTTCCTGCGAATGCAGGCCGTGCCCAGCCTGCACCTGCGCAATACCGATGGCAGCCTTTCCAACCTTCCCTGGGACACGGCCGCGCTCTTCGAGCAGCACCCGGTCGCGCTGGGGATCGCGCTGTGCGTGGTGGCGCTCTACCTCTTCACGCTCTGGCAGCGGCAGCGCGCCGTCCATCTCCCGCTCGCGGCGGCGAACGTCCTGGTCTTCGCCGTGCTCTTCCTCGGGCATGCGGTCTTCGGCGGGGTCGGAGCCATCACGGCGAGCGTCTATCTCGCGGGCGCATGGCTGCGCGAGCGCACGCGCGTGCGCTTCGTGCGCGGGGTGCTCTTCGGTCCGGCCATGGCCCTGGTGGCGCTGGCGCACGGCGGGATGCTCTCGAGCGGGGCGCAGTACGGCATCGGCGGGTTCTCGAAGATGCGCAAGGTGCTCGAGCTGGGCTATGCGAAAGGAGGGCTGCGCGGGTTCCTGGACTGGAACATCGCGACCTACGGCCTGATGATCCCGCTCGTGCTCCTCGCGTGGGCGCTGCACCACCGGATGCGCCGCGGCGAATCCACCGAAGCGCGGTCGCTCTTCTGGGCGCTGACGATCTTCACCGGGTTCTCGTACATGGTGCCGCAGATCATGTACTACTCCTCCGAGGGCGCGGGGGTCGAGCAGTACACGGAGATCAGCAAGTTCTTCTTCAGCGCCCATTTCGGGCTGGCGCTGCTGTCCGCGTTCGGCGTCTCGTACCTGCTGAAGGCGGTGCCGCGTGCGCTATCGGTGCGAACGGCGGTCGTCGCGGGCCTTGCGGCGCCCTTCTTCCTGATCGTCGCCGTCGCGCCCGTGGCCTTCTGCTACTCGGCGGCGTTCGACGAGAGCCGCCACTGGCGCGGCTTCTACCGTTCGCCCTACTTCCCGAACTCGATCGAGGAACAGATGGGGACCGCGCTCGCGCAGTACAAGCACGGCCCGCGCGACGTCTACTTCGACGCGTCGGCAGACGAGCGCGTCCACGGCTATCTCAGCGAGATGCTGATTTTCGGCGGGAGCGTCTTCACGATGACTCCCAGCCGCTTCGAACGCACGGGGATCGGGTTCCGGCTCGCGGAGAAGGTCGTGGCCGACCGCTACGTCCAGAACGGGCGCTTGGCGCGTCTCGTCCCCGGCGCGGCGGAAGAGGCCGGATGCGGGTGGTACTACGCGCGCCCGGCCGAGGACCTGCTCTTCATGCCGCTCATCGCGCGCGCGCGGCTCGCGAAGGCGATCGCCGAGAAGTACTTCGAGCCGAGGCTGATCGCCGGCAAGCGCGCGCTCTACGAGATCGTGAAGTCCACCGCGGGTCTGGACGACGGCATCGAACGGTATTGGCGCCCCCGCATCGTCTCGCAGGCGAAGGGGACGGACTGGGACGGAGACGGGAAGCGCGACCTGCTCTTCTACGACGTGCAGAGCCGGAAGATCGTCGTGGGGATCCCGGTTCCGGGCGGCGCAGTGGGGGAGTGGTCCGGATGGACGTCGGTGAGCCTGCCGGAGGCGGCGGGGAGCGGCGCGGATGACTTCCTCGGTCTCTACGTCGGCAAGTTCCCGGGCGATCCCAAGGTCGACCTTCTGATGGGGCACATGAAGGACACCGTCTACGGCCGCGGCACCAAGATCGAGGATCTCGTGGAGTACGACCCCTGGGGCTGGTTCTATCGCGATTCCGGAAACGGGGTCTGGCAGACCGAGTACGCGCACTGGTACTGGAACCTCGACGTGCCCTTCATCGCCGACCTCGACAACGACGGCTTCGACAGCCATCTCGCGTATCGCGTGAGCACCGGCGAATGGCTGCTGGCGGCGGACAAGACCCTCCCCGGACCCAAGGCGGACAAGGGGACGCAGCCCCTGCCCTTCGGCGGACGCTTCCTCGAGGGCTCGCGCGGAGACCTCGGGCTGTGGAGCATGCAGGGCGGCTCCGTGTCCCTGTTGAGCCTGACGACCGGCCAGACCGCGACGTTCCGGTGGGGCGGACGCGAGGGCGACGTCCTCGTTCCGGGGGACTACGACGGGGACGGCTACGACGAGATCGGCGTCTGGCAACAGACCAATCTCACCTGGTACTGGAAGCGCGCGCCGGATGGGCCGATCGCGCAGGCGACGTTCGGCACGCCGGGATGCGTTCCCGTCCCCGCCGATTACGACCACGACGGAAAGGTCGATCTGGCCTACTGGGAGCCGTCGGAGGAGAAGATCGTCGTTTCGTTCGACAAGGGGCGCACGATCGGGGCGACGATCCGCGTGCCGCCCCACGCCATCCCCGCCTTCGTGAACATGCTCTAGAGGTCGCGGAGAGCGCGGCGCCTGTTGGAGGTGCCTATTGGACGTCGAAGGTCGCCCCCTGCATGATCGATTCCTCCGGCATGTAGTCGTGCACGTTCCCGGCGCGGTCGGAGAGGCGCATGCGCCCCATGCGCCACGTCCCGCGGGCCGCGTACTGCGGAACGGGGATCCGGCACGTCCAGGGTGAATCGGGATCGTTCGGGCTCGACTTCCCGCAGGTGAACGAGAGCTTGGGGGTCTCCCCTCCCGCGGACACCGGACCGCCGACCCAGCCGGACGCCGCGGCGACGCCGCTGCCGTCGTCGCGCGCGACCGCCGTGATCGTGACCTCCGACGCGGCTTCGTTCGAGACGGCCGAAGGCGCGATGGAGAGCGAGTCCAGATAGGGGGCCGACGAATCGCATCCGTCGGTCATGACACCGAACGAGACGCGAGTGATCTGGGGCGCGTCCGCTCCGAACGCCGCCGCGTTCCCCGCATGATCCGTCATCCGCAGGGACGTCATCCGCCATTCGCCGCAGTCGGCGTTCGTCGGGATCGGAAGGTCCGCGATCCACGCGCCGCTGTCTCCTTCCGCGTGCGCCGTGAACGTCATCCCCGCCGCGCGGGCGGGGCTCTGGAACGAGCCGACGATGCTCGCCACGCCGGACGCATCGTCCGAGACGCTCAGCCGGACGCGCTCGGTCTCCCCACCGCGCACCGATCCGTTCTCCAGATCGATGGCAAGGAGGCTGGGCGCCGTCGTGTCCGATTGCGACGAAGTCACGTGGAGGCGGGCGCTGCCGGGGACGTTGGCGGGCGTGTAGCCGAGAACCTGCGTGTTGTCGGTGCGGTCGGCGATGTAGATGTTCGCCACGTACCAGTTCCCCTCCTCCGCTTTGGGCGGGACGTTGACGCGCGCCGCGAAGGTCGTCCCCGTGCCGTCGTCGTTCGCGGCGAAGGAGAACAGGGCGCCGCCGGTCGGGCTCTTGATGGTCCCCGTCACGCTGCGCACGCCGGAGAGATCGTCATGGGCGTGCACGTAGAGCACGGACGTGCCGCCATCGGTCACCTGCGGCGGATCGAAGACGATGGAGTCGAGGACAGGAGGCGTCCGGTCCGAGCCCGGATCGGTCGGGAGGGGCGGATCGTCCGTGGGCGGCGGATCGTCGTGGTGCGGGTCGGGAGGCGTTCCGGACGGAGGCGGCGTCCCTGAGGGCGTCGTCGGCGTGCGGATCGGCGGAGGTGCCGTGGTCCCGGGTGTCGTGTGTCCGGTCGTCGTAAAGGTGTCGCCCGGGCGAGGACTGTTCGGATTGGAAGCGTTGCGGGGGTTGGCGGCGCCGGTGGCGGCATTGGCGGCAGCTGCGGCGGAGCTCGCGGAGTCGGCGCGAGAGGAGCCGGTGGCGTTCGGGTTTGCGGGAGTGGGACGAGTCGAGGGATTCGAGGGATTCGCGATCGAGTAGGTCGCGGACCCGGGGGTGTGGGTCGCGCGGTTGGAGGCGCGATCGCCGGAAGTGCCCGGGCCGGAGCCGGAACCCGAGCCGGGCTGCGATGCGGAGCCGGGGCGTGTGTTGGGGGTGCCCGAGGTGCGGGCGGGGTGCGCCGCGTCGTACTCGGCGGAGCTCGAGTAGTACACGGCGGAGCCGGGCTCATGTCCCGTGCGGCCGGCAGAGTTGGAATCGCCCGGAAGTTGATCTCCCCCGGCGCGTGCGTCACCGGAGCGCGAAGCTCCCGATCGCGTACCCGTCGCGTCCGCCGACGGAGACACGATAAGACGGCCGCCCCTCCACAACCCGTAAACGAGCGCCCCCGCGACGACGGCGTTCACGCCCAGGAAGGCCAGGTTCGCGAGCGTGAGCCGGCTCAACTTCTCGCGCGGCGGATCGTAGACGGGACTCATCCCGAAACAGCCCGATGAATGCTAGGCGCCACCGCCCGCTATTCTAATGTCCCGCAAGAAGATACGCTTCCCCTGGGAGGTTCCCACAAGGCCGTATTTTCCGATTCTGTATGGGGTGCCGGCGTGCCGCTGCGGCACGAAGTGGGGCCGCCGTGGTACCGACGCATGCGCTGCAAATGAGCTCGAAGCGGTCGGAGGCGGATGGTCTCCAGTCGGGCGGGCCCGTCGTCACGCTGGTCGGTGGGTCTTCACCGCACGCCAAGGGTCGAAACTCCCCTTGGGCGCGGAATCGTTCTCGAGCTTCTGCACGCAGCGCCGGTTGCTGAGCTCGCATGAAAGGTAGGCTTGCTCCGGGGAAGGCTCCTGCGCGTATCTGTTTTCGGTAGAGGATCAATTCAAATGGTCCACCATCTTATTTTCGCTTGACTTTCGCTATCGTCGTCGTATGATCTTGTCTGGGCGGTCGAGAAGCGAGCGGCGGTTGTGATCCGTGAGACGGCTTCTATCGGGTGGAGTGGGGGAGTTGGTGCGGCGGGCGCGGCGAACGCCGCGAGCGCGGCGAACGCGGCGCGTGGGGCCGGCCGGGAGGGGGCAGGGGGCGCGGCGGACGCGGCGGGCGCGGCGAACGCGGCGCGTGGGGCCGGCCGGGAGGGGGCGGGGGGCGCGGCGAGCGCGGCGGGCGCGGCGCGTGGAGCCGGCGCGGGGAGCACGGCTGGCGCGGCGGGTGCGGCGGATGCGGCGGGTGCGGCCGGTGCGGGGCGTGCAGCATGTGTGGCCGGCGCAGAGGGCGTGGCGACTGGCGTGCCCGGCCGGGTCGGCGTGCGTGTGCGCGGGCGCGGCGTGCCGGGTGCGCCTGGCGCGAGGGCATTTTCGGCTACGTCCGAAATGCCCCATGTGTCGGGAGGGAGTGCTCGTCACCGTCTACTGCGGCGAACGGCGCGGCTGGAAGTGCGCGTCGAGCGGGCGCTTGCCCGTGCCCTGATCCTCTGCAACGACAGAAAGCTCTACCAGCAAATCGGGTTCGTGCGGCTCTCCGACTACGTGCGCGAGACCCTGGGTTTCAGCCTTCGCAGCGCCCAGGAACTGATGCGCACCGAGCGGGAGATGGCGGAGCTGCCCTGGACGTCGTTCTGGTGGGAGATGGGGACGCTGCACGCGGAGCACGTGCGTCTGCTGTCGCGCGTCGCAACGCCGCTCACGGAGCCATGGTGGATCCTCCAAGCACAGCGGCTCTCCGTTCGTGATCTGGCAGAACGGGTGAGGCAGCATCCGAAGGCTGACGTGCGCCGAGGGGTCGACGCGCGCGAAGCGGCCGACGTGTGCGCTGGGGCCGGCGGACGCGAAGCGGACGGCGGGCGAGAGGCGGACGACGCGCGCGAAGCGGACGACGCGCATGAGGTGGACGATGCGCGCGAAGCCTCGAAAGCGCCCTTCGACAATTCGGGCGAGCGTTTGGCCCAAGACGAGGAGGAAGAAGCCTTCGTCAGCGTCTCGTTCCGCGCCCCTTACACCGAGGCGCGCCGGTGGAGGAATACTCTGCGATTCTGTCGAGACGTGTGCGAGGCGGATCTCCCCGACTGGGGCTTGGTCGAGAGCCTCTGTGCAGACTACCTGGCGGGCGTTCCTCCCGACGTGGGCGCGGTGGCCGGCGAGGGGGGAGCATTCGCGGAGTCGGACGCGGAGGGGTCACGCGTGGACTCACCAGCCGCGGATGATCCAACGGGGGAGGAGGTACGTCCCGCGGATGCCGGTCGATCGCAAGAGAGTGGCTCTTGGGCAGACGGCGCCCATGTGGGCGGCTCGTCCGCGCAGAGCCACTCCGCTGCGCAGAGAGACGCCGCCGAGCAGAGAGACGCCTCCGGCTATGGCTACGCCGACGCGCACGTGGTCGGGCGAGATGCGTGGCTCCCACAGGACCTGGACACCTTCCTGGCAGAGGACCCACCCGACGATCCGCTCGCGCTGCATGAGCGCATCGTCCGCCTCGGCGAGATGCGGGGACGCCTCGAGGCGATAGTCTCGCGCCGGCTGTACGAGTCCGTGTATCACGGCGAGCCGCGGCGAGCGGGTCATCCGGATGTCGCTGTCTATGCGAGCGAAGCGCTCGGCATCGGCGAACGCCGCTCCCGTTACCTCCCGAGTCTGGAGAAACGTCTTTGTGGTGCGCCGGTCGTGCGCGAGGAGTTTCGCCGAGGCGGGCTCTCGTGGCTGCGCTGCTGGATGCTGCTGCGCATCGTGAGAGGGGAGCAGAACGAAGCGGCCTGGGTGGACTTCGCGAAGCAGGTGACGGTGCTCCGGCTTCGCGACGCCGTTCAGGAGGCAGAGGTCAAGGCTCTCCTGGAGTATCCGTGCCTGCCTCCTGATATCCGTTCCACCGTGGCCGCACGGCCCGATCGGCAAATGTCTGCGCGTGATGCTTCGACTCGCTCCGCACGCATGGGCCGGGTCCATTTCTCGGCGCCCGCAAGCGTCGCTGCGCTGTGGCGGCAGACACTGGCCGAGGTGCGGCGGGTCGAGGGTGGTTGTCTCTTCGACTGGCAGGCTGTCTCGAAGATTCTCGAGGCCTTCATGTCCACCTGGGACGACGAGACATCACGAAAGAAGCGCCGGGAGCACCGGATCATGGATAGGGACGGTTGGCAATGCACTGTCCCGGCATGCTCGTCGAAGCAGGATTTTCACGCGCATCACGTGAGGTTCCGATCGCAGGGAGGGGAGGACGAAGAATGGAATCTGACCACGTTGTGCGTGGGCCACCATCTCCATGCGGTTCACGGCCCCGAGGCGGGCAGCGTCCGAGTTAGTGGGCGCGCGCCTTACGGCCTTCGCTGGGAAATGGGGGGCGGGCTCGGCGGGCCACCGGCCTTCGTCTTCGAAGGGGAGCGATGCGTCCAACGGATGCGAAAGACTTCTCGCGGGGAATCCGGGCTCGCGACGACAGCAGAGGGCTTGTGCCCGCTCCCTCGCGCCTAGAGCAGCAGATCCTCGACGACGTAGCCCGGCCGTCGCTTCACCTCGTCGAAGATCCGGGCGACGTAGACCGACTGGATCCATTGATTCAGGGAGATGAGCGAGCCCCACAGTGTCACCAGGAAGAGAATGGTCGCCCATCCGGGAACGAACTTGCCGCCGCGGGCCAGCTTCACGACCTCGGAGAGCACGTAGGACCCGCAGAGCAGAAAGCCTCCCCCCGTGATGATGCCCGTCGTGAGCATGAGGGGCCGCGAGGAGAAGTACGTGATCCCCACGCCGGCGAGCTTCATCATCCGCAGGAAGGTATAGGAGCTCTTACCCGCGAGGCGCGCCTCCGGGCGGTAGCGGATCAGGTGAGTCTTGAATCCCATCCATACGAACAGGCCGCGGTTGAAGCGATTCGTCTCCGCGAAGCGCAGGTACTGCTTGAGAAAGACGCCGGAGAATGCCCGGAAATCCGAGGCGCCCGGGCGCAGCTCCAGTCCACTGAGCCAGCTGAAGAGCCTGTAGAAGAGGGGGCTCGTCGCGCGCTTCAGGAGCCCCCCGGACTCCTCAGCGTCCTCGCGCACCATCTGGACGTGATGAAAGCTCTCGCGGCGCGCCGTGACCATCTCGTGCAAGCGCTCGGGAGGGTGCTGCCCGTCCGAGTCCATGATGATGACCGTGTCGTCGTCCCCGCACGCCAGCGGCCCGATCAGGTGGTCCAGCCCCGCGCAGATCGCAGATTGATGACCGAAATTCCGAGCGAGACGCAGCGCGGACAGCCGCGTACCGCCGGGGACGGAGCGCAGCGTCCGGATGATGTCCCAGGTGCTGTCCCGGGATCCGTCGTCCACGAGCAGGACGTGCGTTTCGAGGCCCTCCGGCTCGGCGGCGGCGATCCCTTCGAGCGCCCGCGTCAGGCGCGCGGCGAACGCGCCGAGGACCTCCTGCTCATTGAAGCAAGGACAGACGACGAAGAGTTTCTTCACAGGGCAACCCTCGACGGCGCTCGTAACTCCTTCATGTTACCCGCGTTGCGGCTCGCTCGGCTGATGCGCGCCGCTCGAATCGAACCGGTAGCGGCGATGCCAGATCCCGAACTCACGGTAGCGCCCCGTCACGTGAAATCCCAGCTTCTCGTAGAACCCGATGGCGGAGACGTTGCTGTCGTCCACGCTGAGCTCGTAGGACGCGGTATCCTCCCGCTTCATGGCGGCGGTGAACGCGTCCACCAGAGCGCGTCCCGTGCCGGACCCGCGCATTCGGGACGCGACCGCAAGATAGATCAGCTCGGGCGCGCGGGAATCATAGCTCCCCTCGTCGGGACCCTTACGGCTGCGAAGCAGCCACTTCAGAAGATGGGGCCGTAATGCGAGTCCCCGAAACAGGCCCGCGAGGACGGCCGCGCGATTCTCCCGAGCGATCCGGCGCCGGAGCTCTTCGGGACGGGCCGATCCCATCACGAACCCCACCACGTGCTCTCCGTCGTACGCGACGAAGGCGCGCGTCTCGGGCGCGCGAGCGGCGCCCTGGTAGTAGGCGCGCGCGGCCGGCTGGCCGAGCGCCGAGAGCAGCCCGGTCAGGGACTCGGTGTGCATCCGAGCGACCTCGCGCACGTGGCTCGGTGCGAAGGGGACGATCACCACGTGCCGGCCGGCTCCCGCGCGAGCTGTCCGAAAGTCGTCGGTCTCCATCCCGATGTCCATTGTCGCGCTTCGATGCATGCATCCAGCTCCCTCTGCCGGTCGGGAGAGGCAAGGTAGCGCTCGACGTCCGGATTCCCCAAGTCGATCCCCAGGCTCTCCTCGGGTACGCCGGGGTGGACCATCACTTCGGTGACGCCTTCGGTCGGGGGGCCCTGCCTGAGCAGGTCGCTCATGATGCAGTCGAGCCTGCCCGAGTAGAGATAGCTCGCGAAGTGCTCCGCGCTGCGAACGCCGTCGCCGAGATGGCGGCGGCCGCGCCGGGTGAGGGCGCCGAGAATCAGGGACTTGGCCGCGCCCGGGCCCGCGATCCGGAGCGTGTCCCAGCCGGGGGAGAGGCGCAAGCGCATCTCCTGCCCGGCGCGGACGTAGGGGATCGCGTGGCGGCGCGCGGCAGCGACGACCCGCTCGAAGATGCCGGGTATGAGATGGACGTGACGCTCGCCATTGATGTGATCGGGCCGGATGCCGTCGGACTCGAGGCGCTGGATCTGCGCCTCGAGCTCGAGATCGATCTGCTCGAGGAGATCTCTACGGCCCGCGATTCCCGCCGCGCGCAGGAGGGAGAGGAACCGCCACCGGAGGACTCCTTGCGTGTCGACCAGGTCCGGGACCGCGGTAGCGGGGCTGACCGGCCTTCCGGAAGTGAGGGTGAAGTGCAGGCCGACGCCGAGCTTGGGGAAGGCGCGCACGCAAGTCTCCAGCGCGTGCGCGTAGCAGGGCGTCGTCGCGGCGAGGCTGGCGCTCGTGACGATCCCCTCCTGATGGGCGCGCACGATCCCCAGCGTCGCGCCGCGCGAGACGCCCAGATCGTCGGCGTTGACGACGAGCGCGCCGGCCATCTAGAAGAGGTCCGCCATCATGGAGATCCCCGCCCTCAGGCGGATTTCCGCCGTCCGGGAGATGCCCGCCACTCGGAAGACGCCCGCCGTCCGGAAGACGCCCGCCGTCCGGAAGACGCCCGCGGTCCGGAAGACGCCTGCCGCCCGGAAGACGCCC
>Ga0207644_10002739_pt1 | contig 11352 bp, 10 predicted proteins | sample KBSS73metaG_FD_184326 | JGI IMG/M metagenome (GOLD analysis project Ga0207644, IMG submission 184326) | Switchgrass rhizosphere microbial communities from Kellogg Biological Station, Michigan, USA - KBS S7-3 metaG (SPAdes) (version 2) | ecosystem: Host-associated > Plants > Roots > Rhizosphere... | reverse complement strand
ATTTGCGACCAAGATCGATGTAACGATCCACGTCGACAACTCCATTACCGTGGTGGACGATGGCCGCGGCATTCCCGTAGACAACAAGACGGTGAACGGTAAGACGATGCCCGGCGTCCAGGTTGTGCTGACGATGCTGCACGCGGGCGGTAAGTTCGACGCGTCGAACTACAAGGTTTCCGGCGGCCTTCACGGCGTGGGCGTGAGCTGCGTGAACGCGCTCAGCGAAGAGTTTGACGTCGAGGTCTGGCGCGACGGGTTTGCATGGACGCAGGACTACTCCAAGGGCGACCCTATCAGCACGCTGCGCAAGATGGGCCAGAGCACGAAGCTTGGCACCAAGGTGCACTTCCTGCCGGACAAATCGATCTTCACAGTGACTGAGTACAACTACGACACGCTGGCGCAGAGGCTGCGTGAGCTGGCCTTCCTGAACAAGGGTCTTGAGATTCACCTGACTGACGAGCGGACGACTGACTCGAAGACGGGAGAGAGCCGGCGCCAGGAGTTCAAGTATGTTGGCGGCATCGCAGAGTTCATCAAGCACTTGAACAAGGGCAAGCAGGTTCTGCATGAGAAGCCGATCTACATGGAGGCCGAGCGCGATGGCGTGGCCATGGAGATTGCACTGCAGTACAACGATGCGTACTCAGAGACGATCTTTACCTTCGCCAACAACATCAACACGGTGGACGGCGGATCGCACCTGCAGGGCTTCCGCGCGGCGCTGACCAGAACGATCAATTGGTCAGGCCAGCAGATGGGCCTGTTCAAGGACGTGAAGGAAAACCTAAGCGGCGATGACGTTCGCGAAGGCCTTGTCGCCGTGATCAGTGTGAAGCTTTCGCAGCCGCAGTTTGAAGGGCAGACGAAGGGCAAGCTGAACTCGGACATCGCCGGCACGGTGCAGGCGTTCATCAATGAGCGGCTGGGAGCCTTCCTGGAGCAGAATCCGTCGGTCGCTAAGAAGATTATCAATAAGGCCATCGACGCGGCCCGTGCACGCGAGGCTGCGCGCAAGGCCCGCGACCTTACACGGCGCAAGGGCGCGCTAGATGGCGGCGGACTGCCGGGTAAGCTTGCAGATTGCTCAGAGCGCGAACCGGATCGCTGCGAGCTCTACCTAGTTGAGGGTGAGAGCGCAGGCGGAACCGCAAAGCAGGGACGCGACCGCAAGTTCCAGGCGATTCTGCCCCTGAAGGGCAAGATCTTGAACGTAGAGAAGGCCCGCTACGACAAGATGCTGGGCCACGAAGAAATTCGCGCGATGATCACAGCCCTGGGCTGCGGCATCGGCAAAGACGACTTCGACGCGACCAAGCTGCGCTACGGCAAGCTGATCCTGATGACCGATGCCGACGTCGATGGATCGCACATCCGTACGCTGCTGCTGACGTTCTTCTTCCGCCACATGACGGAGCTGATCAAGCGCGGTCATGTGTATATTGCCCAGCCGCCGCTGTATCGCATCAAGAAGGGCAAGTTTGAACAATACATCAAGGACGACCGCGAGTATGTGAACGTCATGGTGAAGCGCGCTTCGGATGGCATGGTGATCCGGTATGGCGAAGGCGGCGCGAAGCTTGAGGGTGCAACCTTGACGAAGTTTATGGGGCAGTTGAAGGACTACCTCGAATTTTTCGATAAGGCCCAGAAGCGCCTGCGGAACGAAGAGGTAATGCGCGAGTTCGCCGACCTGTTTGCCAATGAAGGCAAGGAACCGGCGAAGCGCGTGGACTTCGAGTCACCCGAGAAGCTGAAGGCGATGAAGGCGAAGCTGGAGGCGGTGGCAAAGGCATACCAGTTCAAGCATGTCGGTAACGTCGAGTTCGACGAGGAGCACAAGATGTACTCGGTGAACTTTACCGATGCGCAGGGTGCTGTGCGTACGATCGACTGGGCACTGGCTTCCGCTCCGGAGAGCCGGCAGATGCTGGGCAAGCATGCGCAGATTCGCGAGCAGCTTACGGGGCCGTTTGTGATTGAGTATGCGCCGAAGGGCTCAAAGGCGGATGCACAGGAAGAGGCCGAGGAGGTCGCGTCGGAAGAGGGCGTTGCCGAGACGGCTGCTGCTCCGGGAACAGCGCTGGAAGCCAAGCCGGGCAAGCGCCCGGGGAAGGCGAACCAGGATCCGGTGGAGAAGAGGACGGCACGCGAGGTCTTCGAATACGTTATTGAACAGGGACGTAAGGAATACCAGGTGCAGCGGTACAAGGGTCTGGGCGAGATGACGGCTCCTCAGCTATGGGAGACGACGATGGACCCGGAGCGCAGGACACTGCTGCAGGTGAAGCTTGAGGACATCGCGGCGTGCGAGGAGATCTTTACGACGCTGATGGGCGAGGACGTCGAGAGCCGACGCAAGTTCATCGAAGAGAACGCGCTGGATGTGAAGAACCTGGACATCTAGGGGATTCGAAAGCATGTGGGAAAACGGCCTCGCGAGACTAATCGCGAGGCCGTTCTACTTTACTCAACAATTAGCCATTTAGAGCTTAGCCCTTGGTTCCAGGGGGGTACTTTTTAAACATTTTGGCTGTGGCTTTTTCAATCTTTTGGGCATTCTTTTCCGGCTTGTCGCTCAACGTGTCGGTGGCGGTACCACGCCAGATGACCTTGTGAGTCTTGGCATCGCCGAGGAGGACAATGAGTTCTCCCGTTGGGATGTTGCTTACGGTGGTAGTGCTCATTCCACCCATTCCGCCGTAGCCGCGGTATCCGCCCCAACCGCCCCAGCCGCCCATATCCGTTGTATTGAGCTGCGTCTGATGGCCAACGGCGGCGTGATAACTGACGAGCATATCGGCGTTTGCGGGGTCGGTGGCTTTCGAAAGCCCCTTGGCGGCTAGCTTGCGAATAATATTGTTGATGATGCGCTCGTCCATTAGCTGGTTCGTGGCGGGCGTGCCTTTGGCCCAAGCATAGGTGTGATAGCTGGAGAAGTTAGCCGCTTTGTCGTAATCAGTATTGACTTTCTGGGCCTGGGCCGTGCTGACGAAGATGAGCGCCAAGAGCAGAGGTGTGGAACGGAGGATATTGCGAACGTTCATATGGCCTTCCTTTCTCATATGGATGAAACAGGGGCCCGGTTATAAGGCGATTCGCCTTCGCGCACACCCGGAACAGGTCCCGGGCGAACGAGAAGAATGTATCACTCCCGAATGCATTGAGTCAGCTAGGGTAATACCTAGTTGCGACTGGAATGCAAATGATGTCCGGATGAGCGAACAGTCTGGGTTGGTGAATCGGCGGCGGTTTCTGGGGGTTTGTTCGGCGGTGGGACTAGGGCAGACGCTGTTGCCCGGGCTGCTGTGGGGAATGGCGGCACAGGCGGGGCCGAGTTCGGCGAATACAGAGAATACGAGGATGGATTCGCGATCACTTGGCTGTGTCTAACCAGATCTTCGCGGGTGAACAACTAAACGGCTGGACCTTCTGGGTTCAGCCGCTTGTTTGTTGACGCGATAGCGAAAGAAGACGCCACGCTACCTCTATTTTGGAGGAAAACTCTTTAACAGTTTTTTCATCGCGTTGTCGAGATTCTTCTGCTTCTTTTGCTGGTTATTGCCGGGATCAAGAGTCTTGGTTGCACGCCCCGTCCAGACCAGTTGTTTGGTCGATGGATCGTACATATCCAACACGAGAGTTCCGATCTCAATGGTTGAGCTGGTTGCCGTTGCCATACCGCCGCCCCAACGGTAACCACCACCCATGCCGTACGCGTTCCACTGTTCCTGCTGAGCTAGGGAAGTCTGATATCCGATATAGAGATCGGCTTTGTCGCCATCGACTTTCGTGAGGCCTTTAGTAGCCAATTGCGCATCGACGGACTGCTTGATCTGGGCGTCGACGATCTGGTTGGGGTATTTTGCGCCTTCGATGGTTACCCACTTATAGGTGTGATATTTCGAAAAGTCCGTTCCGGGCATGGCGTTGGTTGTTACGTCCTGAGCGGACACTGCCATGCACGTCACCAAAGTCAAAACGAGGCCCCCTGCTACCTTTGCGAACCTATTCTTTGATTCACGCATCGCTTTCGCTCCCTTTTTCGTGTCGACACCCTCAATTAACCGACTGAGATCCAGGAAGATCCGAAACTCGCTCGATTATCAATAGTTGGCGTGGTAAGTGCGGTAAATATAGCAGAGTTAGTACGAATCTGGATTATTCCGCTAAACGAATAGGAGTAGGGCTCGAAGGAGGATTCGAAACCTGGAGAGTCTGGACTAACTTCCACCAGGGCCGTCCGTTTACGGAGCGAGATTTGGCTTGCGTGCGGATTGGACGTGGGCGCAGTGCAATAATGCCGAAATGAGCGAACAATCTGGGCTGGTGGATCGGCGGAGATTTCTGGGAGTGTGTTCGGCGGTGGGATTGGGGCAGACTCTGTTGCCCGGAGTGCTGTGGGGAATGGCGGCGCAGGCGGGTCCGATCCCCGCGAAGGCCGAGGGAGCAGGGGTGGATCACGATCACCTGGCCGCGATTACGCCGGAGATGATCGACGCCGCGGCGGCGATTGCCGCGGTGAAGCTGACGGACGAGCAGAAGAAGATGGTGCTGGATGGGCTGAAGCAGCAGCGCGACTCGGTGCTTGTGATCAGGAGCATGAAGATTCCGAACAGCGTGGCTCCGGCGTTTGTGTTCGATCCGGTTCCGGCGGGGATGAAGCTGGATACGGAACGCAGACCGATGCGGATGAGCAAGGCTCCAGAAATAAAGGCTTTGGCCGGTGGCGGAGATGCGCTGGCTTTTGCTGCGGTCCGGGAGTTGGCTGAGCTGGTGAAGACGAAGAAGGTCAGCTCGGTGGAGCTGACGAAGATGTATCTTGCCCGCTTGAAAAAGTATGATCCACGGCTACACTTCGTCATCACTCTGACCGAGGAGCGCGCGCTGAAACAGGCTGCCGAGGCTGACAAGGAGATTGCGTCAGGAAAGTATCGTGGACCTCTGCATGGGATTCCGTGGGGAGCGAAAGACCTGCTTGCGGTGAAGGGATATCCGACAACGTGGGGTGCGGCGGGATTCGAGCAGCAGAGCTTTGACTATGACGCGACTGTGGTCGAGCGGTTGGATGCATCGGGCGCTGTGCTGGTGGCGAAGCTGACGATGGGCGCGCTGGCGCAGGGCGATCTATGGTTTGGAGCGAGGACGAGGAATCCGTGGAATCCGAAGCAGGGGTCCAGCGGATCGTCGGCGGGGAGCGCGAGCGCGGTCGCGGCCGGATGTCTTGGGTTTGCGATTGGGACGGAGACGTTGGGGTCCATCTCGTCGCCGAGCACGCGGTGCGGAACCACGGGGTTGCGGCCTACCTTTGGGTTTGTGCCGCGAACGGGCGCGATGGCGTTGAGTTGGACGATGGACAAGATCGGGCCAATCTGCCGGAGTGTGGAGGATTGCGCACTGGTGATGAGCGCCATCTATGGGCCGGACGGCAAGGATCGCAGCGTGAAGGATGCGGCCTTCAACTGGGACGCGGATTTCGACTGGAAGAAGCTACGGGTGGGATATCTGAAGAGTGAGTTCGATGCTCCGGAGGCGCCGAAGGACGCGAACGACGAGCAGAAGCGAGATTTTGCGCGGCAAATGTACGACGTTAAGTACGGGCAGGCCGCGCTGGATGCTTTGAAGAAGATGGGCGTGAATCTGATCGATGTGAAGATGCCGAAGGGCTATCACTTTGGCGATATCACACCAGTGTTGGGAGCAGAGGCTGCGGCGGCTTTCGATGAACTGACACTGAGCGGGCGCGATACGTTACTGACGGGACAGCAGAGCTTTGATTGGCCAAACTCGTTTCGGAAAGCGCGCTTTTACTCGGCGGTGGACTATGTCCAGGCGCAGCGAGCGCGGATGCTGGCGATCGATGCGATGGCGAAACTGTTCAGCGAGGTGGATGTTGTAGTGACGCCAAGCGGCGGGGCGCAGCTTTCGGGGACGAACCTTACGGGGAATCCCGCGGTAATTGTTCCGAATGGGGTGCGCGGAGAGGATGCTCCGCACCCTGAGCACGAAGAGGATGGTGAGCGGCGCAATACGGGCGGACCGGGAACTCTGGTGTCGCTGACATTTCTCGGAGCGCTGTACTCGGATGCACGGCTGGCGGCTTTTGCGCGAGCTTATCAGGATGCCACGGGTTTCCATCGGGTGCATCCGAATCTTTAGGGTAGTGATTGGCGTTAGTGAGAGTGGGATGGCGGATTTGTTGGTTGAGGCGCGTGGGTTGGTGAAAGAGTATGGCGCGGGAGCGCGGGTGGTGGATGACGTCTCGTTTACGATTGCGCGCGGGGAGACGCTGGGGCTGGTAGGCGAGTCGGGGTCTGGCAAGAGCACTGTAGCCAGAATGCTTCTGAGACTGATTGAACCCACACGAGGTGAGGTGAGGTATGACGGGCGAGACCTGTTTGCAGCGAGTTCGAGCGAGTTGCGAGGGTTGCGGCGACGGATGCAGATTGTGTTTCAGGATCCATATGCTGCGCTGAATCCGCGGATGTGCGTGAAAGATATTCTTGCGGAGCCGTTTGCCATTCATGGACAGCCGTGCCCGCAGGAACGGCTGACGGAGATGCTAAGTGAGGTGGGATTGGATGCCAGCGCACTGGCGCGGTATCCGCATGAGTTCAGCGGCGGACAACGGCAGCGCATCAACATCGCGAGGGCACTGGCGCTGCGGCCGGAGTTCCTGGTCCTCGATGAACCCGTGAGCGCTCTGGACGTGAGCGTCGGGGCGCAGGTGGTGAACCTTCTGCGGGAGTTGCAAGGGCGACACGAACTGACCTATCTTTTTATTTCGCACTCGATGCCGCTGGTGCGTTACCTGTGCGATCGCGTGGCGGTGATGCAGAAGGGGCGGCTGGTCGAGTTGGGTGAGTGCGAACAGGTCTGCTGCTCGCCACAACAGGAGTACACCCGAGAGTTGATCTCAGCAACGCCGGAGATACGCACTGCGTAATGCCGCGAAAAGCATTATCGCTACAATAGAAGATGGATGATCTCGGAATTTAATGCGCATTGGCATTATGCATGGCTGGTTGCAGCTTCTTTGATCGCGGGCGTAATGAATGCGATGGCCGGAGGTGGATCGTTCTTGTCGTTTCCGGCAATGCTCGCCGTGGGTGTATTGCCGATTCAGGCGAACGCAACAAACACGGTTGCTTTGTGGCCCGGACAGCTGACCTCAGTGGCGGCCCTGCGGGATGACCTGCGCCGCGATCTGCTACCAGTGGTGTGTGGGGCTTCCATACTGGGCGGAGTGAGTGGCGCAGTCGTTCTGCTGAAGACGCGACAGGTGACGTTCATGCACCTGGTGCCGTGGCTGTTGCTTGTCGCTTCCCTGCTCTTTGGGTTGAGCGGCCCGGTGTCGCGTTGGCTGCGGCGGAGGTCGGTGACTCCGCACGAGGTGCACAGTCCAGCGCTGGTTCCGCTGTTCTTCGTGCTGCTGCCGGTATGCTTCTACATTGGCTACTTCGGCGCGGGAGCGGGGTTTCTAATCATGACCGCGTTGGCGTTGTTCGGCGTGGAAGAGATGCATGCGCTCAACTCGCTGAAGGTGCTGGCGGCGTGTCTTTCGAATCTTTGCGCCGTGTTTACGTTTATTTTGAGCGGCGCGGTCGTGTGGCACTACTGCCTGATCTCGATGGTATTTGCCGGTATAGGCGGTTATGTGGGAGCACAGTATGCGCGGCGCATGAACGCAAATGTATTGCGAGCGATCGTAGTGGTGACCGGATGCACGGTGGCTGGCTACTTCTTCTGGAGGAATTGATGACCTACTCAGGGACGCGCCAGGTAGAGCTGATTGGATTCGTCGCGGCTTTCTGTACGACGATGGCGTTTGTGCCTCAGCTTCTGCACTACGATCGAAGGGCATTCGAGAAGGAAGCAGGAGTATGAGTCACGAAGGTATTCGGTTTGTAAACGCGGAGCAGGCGGCGCGTGAGGCTGCAACGGAGCAAAAGCTTCCACCGGAAGCAGTAACTCCGGCGAAGGTGCGGGTGCATAAAACTGAGGGTACCGGTGTCGAGATCGACTGGAAGGACGGACACCGGAGTGAATGGACTTTTGCGTGGCTACGGAATGCGTGCCCGTGCGCCACCTGCCATGAGGAGCGCGAGCAGAACGGCCGTAAGCCAGGCGAGGCAAAGCCGAGGCCACAGACTCTGCTGCCGATGTACGAGGCTCCGGTGCGGCCGGCGGAGGTGACTCCGGTGGGCAAGTATGCGATCAAGTTCAAGTGGACGGATGGGCATGAGAGCGGGATCTACTCATGGGAGTATCTGCGCCGGGTGTGCCAGTGCGATGCCTGTGCGAAGCACTAGCCGTCCCAAATTCGGACTATTTTATTCATCGTCACCAGATCAAGATTTGAAAGTGAATAGAATGGGCTGCGTTCGAGGAGGAACACATGAACCGTCCGATTCATTTTGAGATTCCGGCAGAGAAGCCCGAGCGAGCGATGCAGTTCTACGAGACAGTGTTTGGGTGGAAGTTTGAAAAGTGGGACGGACCTATGGAGTATTGGGTGATTCGAACGGGCGATGGCGGCGTAGGAATCGACGGCGGTCTGATGCCGCGACGCGATCCGGCACAACCCTGCGTAAACACGATCGACGTTCCTGACCTGAATGCGACGATGGGCGTTGTAGAGGGCGCAGGCGGGCAGTGTGTGGTGCCGAAGATGCCAGTGCCCGGCGTGGGCTGGCTAGCATACTTCAAAGACACGGAAGGGCACATCTTTGGCGCAATGCAGGCTGATCCGTCAGTGAAGTAAGGATCAGCCGTTGCTGAGGGTTCGGGTGCCTACTTTTAATTGTGCGATTGCGTCTTCGACTGAATGTGCGACGAGCAGGACGGCGCGGTTGCGCGCCTTGAGCAGGCCTTCGGCGACGCAGTGGTCCAGGAAATCAAGCAGCTTGTCGTAGAAGCCATTGATGTTGAGAAGAACGATGGGCTTCTGGTGCAATTTCAGCGTCTGCCAGGCGAGGACCTCGAACATTTCTTCGAAGGTGCCGAAGCCACCGGGGAGGATGAGGAAGGCGTCGGCCAGTTCGCCCATCATTGCCTTGCGGGTGTGCATGGTGCTGGTAACGTGGAGCTCGGTAATGCCGTGGTGGGCAACCTCGAGATCGACGAGCACTTCAGGGATGACACCGACGACCCGGCCTCCGGCAGCGAGCGAGGATTCAGCGAGCGCCTGCATAAGGCCGACGTTGGCTCCGCCGTAGATGATGCCAATGTTTTGCTGTGCAAGGATGCGGCCTAGTTCGACGGCGGATTCCCGGTAGATACAGTTAGTACCGTTCGCCGAGGCGCAGAAGATGGCAACGTTCGAGATCACAAGCTTGAGGATATCAAGCCACGCTCGTTGAAAATGTTAATACCAGGAAACGAATCCTGAGTTGCAGCTTCTGAGGCGATGTCCCAGTTGTGGGGCGTCGCCTCAGAAGCCGGATAGGATTACTTCTTGATCGCTCTAACTATTTGATGTGAATGGTGGCTCCATTGAGCGACGAAGAGACCTCGGCAATGAGCGCACCGGCCTGTTGCTTTTCGGTAGCCGCGTTATAGACGACGCGTGTTCCGGGCTGCAGATTCAGAGTTACCGGCTTACCAGAATCGAGTTTGACGATTTCTTCGCCGGCCTTTACTTCGACGGGCGTAGTGGAGTCATTGAGCAAAGTGAGCTTGATCGTCTTCGTCTTGCCGAACATGGCATTGACCGGCGAGTGAACGGCGGTCGCGGCATACGAGACAGGCGATGCGAGCAGTGAGGATGCGACGACAGTGACTGCAAGAAGATTGCGATAGTTCATTGTTAGCTCCCATTTGGTGCTTCGTGGCGACTTCGGGCTTACTGCCATGGTTCAGAAAGCCCGTTGATGTCGATACGCATTTGACTCACAGAAGTTCCCGTAGGTGTTGCAATGTGACGAGTTGGGCGAAATCGGGGACGAGAAGGTGGGAATCTCTCGCGAAGGTTAAAATTGAAACTGGAGTGTGTATCGGGTTGAGTCGTCTTTTGGAAAATATGAATCCTCAGCAGCAGGAGGGGATTCGCACTGTGGATGGGCCAGTGCTGTTGCTTGCCGGCGCGGGCAGCGGCAAGACGCGGGTGGTTACACATCGCATTGCCTACTTAATAGAAGAGCGCGGCGTTCCTGCGGATGGGATCCTCGCAGTAACGTTCACCAACAAGGCCGCGAAAGAGATGGCAGAGCGTGTGGAAAAGATTCTTGGCCATACGTCGCTGACTAAGCCGACGCTTGCTACTTTCCACAGCTTTTGCGTACGTGTGCTGCGGCGGGATATCGAAGCACTGCGCGTGAATGGCGTTGGACTGACGAAAACGTTCGCTATCTACGACGAGCAGGATCAGCAAGCCGTGGTAAAGATGGCTCTGAAGCGCCTGGGTATCGATGACAAGAGCCTTAAGCCACGCGTAGCTCTGGGAAGGATCAGCTGGGCGAAGAACCACATGATCGACCCGCAGGAGTATTTTCTGGCGTCGACGAATCCTCTTGAGGAGAAGATCGCGCACATCTTTGAGATCTATCGCAAAGAGCTGGCGAAGGCGAATGCGATGGACTTCGACGATCTCCTGCTGGAGACGGTTCGGCTGTTGAAGTCTTCGGCAGAGGTGCGACAGCGTTACAACCGCCGGTATCGCTACGTGATGATCGATGAGTACCAGGACACGAATCGACCGCAGTATGAGTTGATGAAGCTGCTGGCAGGGCCGGAGAAGAATATTTGTGTAGTGGGCGATGAAGATCAGTCGATCTATAGCTGGCGCGGCGCGGACATCAAGAACATTCTCGACTTCGAGAAGGACTTTTCTGGAGCGAAGACAATTCGTTTGGAACAGAACTATCGTTCGACACAGGTGATCCTTGAGGGCGCGAGCGCGGTGGTGGCACAGAATACCCAACGGAAGGGCAAGAACCTGTGGACTTCGCGCGAGGGTGGATCGCTGATTGGATACTACGAGGCTCCGGATGGCGAGAACGAGGCCTTGTTTATTGCTGACCGGATCAAACAATATCTGCGCGAGATGGGGCAGCAGAGCGAGGAAGCGCGGTGCGCAGTACTATATCGCACGAACTCGCAGTCGCGGTTAGTAGAAGAGGCTCTGCGCCGATATCAGATCCAGTACCACATGGTGGGAGGCTTCAGCTTCTACGATCGTGCTGAAGTAAAGGACCTTCTGAGCTATCTGAAACTGGTGATGAATCCGCACGACTCGATTGCGCTGCAGCGTGTGATCAATTCGCCGGCGCGCGGAATCGGTAAGACGACGATGGAGACGCTGGAGCGAATGGCTTTGAGCTCCGGTATGAGCACGTGGGATGCGATGGC
>Ga0207644_10002737_pt1 | contig 11354 bp, 12 predicted proteins | sample KBSS73metaG_FD_184326 | JGI IMG/M metagenome (GOLD analysis project Ga0207644, IMG submission 184326) | Switchgrass rhizosphere microbial communities from Kellogg Biological Station, Michigan, USA - KBS S7-3 metaG (SPAdes) (version 2) | ecosystem: Host-associated > Plants > Roots > Rhizosphere... | reverse complement strand
CGCGCCCTGCGCGCCGAACGACCGCGACACCGCGACCGGGTCGTCGCCGTACACGGTCTCCTGGTCGAAGTCGCCCTGGAAGAGTCGAACGCACCGACCGCGCCGCAGGTCGATCGCCGGATACAGCTCCATCAGAGACTCAGGACGAAGTTGCGCAGCATGGCGAGCCCGGCCTGGCCCGACTTCTCCGGGTGGAACTGCGTCGCCCACAGGCGGTCGCGCTCGACGGCGGCGACGACCGGCCCGCCGTAGTCGCACGTGGCGACGACACCCTCGTGGGACTCCGCCGCGTACGAGTGCACGAAGTACACCCACACGGGTCGCTCGAGGTCGGCGCACATCGCCGGCGAGCCCACGAGGTCGAGCGTGTTCCACTGCATCTGCGGGCGCTTCACCGAGTCGGGCAGGAGCCGCACGCGACCCGGGAGCACGCCCAGACCCTTCTCGTCGGGATCCTCGTCGGAGCCCTCGTACAGCAGCTGCATGCCGACGCAGATCCCGAAGAACGGACGCCCCGACTCGGCGGCGTCGACCGCGATGCCGTCCAAGCCCGACGCCCGCAGCGCCTCCATGCACTTGCCGAACGCCCCGACACCGGGGAGCACGACACCGTCAGCCCGTCCGATCTCGTGCGGGTCGGCGGTCAGCCGGGCGTCGGCACCGACGTGCTCGAGCGCCTTCTGCGCCGACCGCAGGTTCCCGATCCCGTAGTCGAGGACGGCGACCAGCGGCCCGGGCCGCGATGCCGATGGTTCGCTCGCCCGCTCGCTCACAGCACGCCCTTGGTCGACGGCACGCCCGACCCCTCGACCCGCACCGCGTCGCGCAGGCAGCGGGCCACGCCCTTGAACGACGCCTCGACGATGTGGTGCGTGTTCTTGCCGGCCTTCAACCGCACGTGCAGCGTGATCTGCGCGGCGGTCGCGAACGACTGCCAGAAGTGCTCGGCCATCTCCGGGTTGAACGGCGGGTCGCCGAGCGGCAGGACCTCGCCGAAGGGCACGTCGTACACGACGAACGGTCGCCCCGACAGGTCGAGCGCGACCTCGACGAGCGCCTCGTCGAGCGGGTACAGCCCCGAGGCGAAGCGACGGATGCCCGCCTTGTCGCCGAGCGCCTCGCCGAACGCCTCGCCCAGCGCGATGCCGACGTCCTCGACCGTGTGGTGGGCGTCGACCTCCAGGTCCCCCGTCGCCCGCAAGGTGAGGTCGAACCCTCCATGCCGGCCGATCTGGTCGAGCATGTGGTCGAAGAACGGCAACCCGGTGGAGATCTCCGTCAGCCCCGAGCCGTCGAGCGCGATCGACAGCTCGATCGACGTCTCCTTGGTGGTGCGGCGGCGAGTGGCGGAGCGCGTCGTCATTCCAATACCTCGGTGAGGGCGGCGAGGAAGGCGTCGTCCTCGGCAGGGGTGCCCACGGTGACACGCAGGCAGCCTTCGAGGCCAGGCCACGACGACGTGTCGCGGACGAGCACCGAGCGGTCGAGCAAGCCTTGCCACACGTCGCGGCCGGCCTTGGCCCGCGGGCGGAACAGGATGAAGTTCGCCCCGGAGGGCCACTGCTCGACCGGCAGGGTCGCCAGCGCCGCCACCAGCCGCTCGCGCTCGGCCACCAGGTGCTGCACCCGCTCGAGCATCTCGGTCTCGAACCGCAGCGCCACGCGCCCGGCGAGCTGCTTCACCGTGTCGAGGTGGTACGGGAGCGCCACCTTCTCGAGCTCGGCCACCAACCACGACGGCCCGATCAGGTAGCCCAGGCGGGCGGCGGCCATCGACCAGGTCTTCGAGTAGGTGCGCGTCACGACCAGCGGGCGGTCCTCGTCGAGGAGCTCGAGCGCCGACCAGTCAGCGAACTGCCCGTACGCCTCGTCGACGACCACGACGCCGGGCGCCAGCGCGACCGCTTCGCGCACGACGGCGGGTGCTTCGATCATCCCCGTCGGGTTGTTGGGCGAGCACAGGAACGTGATGGCGGGTGTCTTGTCGCGCAGCACCGCCCGCACCTCGTCGAGGTCGAGCGAGAAGTCAGCGGCGCGGCGCCCATGGTGCACCGACGTACCGGCCACCTCGGCGATCTGGCCGTGCATCAGGTACGTCGGCTGGAAGTCGACCGCCCAGCGCCCGTGCCCGCCGTACGCCAGGCACACGATCTGGAGCACCTCGTTGGAGCCGTTGGCGACGAAGACCTGCGAGGGGTCGACCCCCGTGGCCTTCGCGAGGTCTTCGCGCAGCGCGGTCGCGGCTCGATCGGGATAGCGATGCCACTCGACCCGGGAGAGCTCGGCGGCCAGCGCGTCGCGGAACCCGTCGGGCGGCGGGTACGGCGACTCGTTCGTGTTGAGCCGGACCTCGACCTCGATCTGCGGCGAGTGGTAGCCCTCGAGCTCGCGCAGGTCGTCGCGGATCGCCGGGCGCGTCACAGCCCGGCTCCGCACCGACTCGGCGTGGCGGCCAGGCCTTCGGCGTCGGCGAGCGTGGCGACCACCGGCGCGACGCGCACCAACGCCTCATGGGTGAGCGACACCACGTGCACGTGCTTCACGAAGTCGTCCACGCGCAGGGCCTCGCTGAAGCGGGCCGAGCCGTTGGTGGGCAGCACGTGGTTCGGTCCGGCGAGGTAGTCGCCCACCGATGCCGGTGCCCACGGCCCGCAGAACACGGCACCGGCGTGGCGCACGAGCGGCAGCAGCCCGTCGGGGTCGGCGACCATCAGCTCGAGGTGCTCGGGCGCGATGGCGTTGGCGACGGCGAGCGCCTGCTCGGGCCCGTCGCACACGACCGCGTAGCCGCCGCCATCGAGCGTCGCTTCGATCTCGGCGCGTCGCGGCGACGCCTCGACGATGCGTGTCAGCTCGGACGTGACCTCGTCGGCCACCGCTTCGTCCCACGTCACGAGCCATGCCAGACCGTCGGGCCCGTGCTCGGCCTGGAGCACCACGTCGACGGCGGCGAACCGCGCCGGCGCCGAGCCGTCGGCGACCACCACCACCTCCGACGGCCCGGCGAACGACGACGGGATGCCGACGACGCCGGCGACCTCGCGCTTGGCCAGCGCCACGTACACGTTCCCGGGCCCGACGATCACGTCGACCGCCGCGATGCTCTCCGTGCCGTACGCCATGGCGGCGATCGCTTGCGCGCCACCGATGCGGTACACCTCGCCGACCCCGGCGATGGCCGCGGCGGCGAGCACGACGTCGGGCACCGAGCCGTCCTTGCGCGGCGGCACGCACAGGACGATGTCGGCGACACCGGCGACGCGCGCCGGCACGGCGGTCATGAGCACGGTCGACGGGTACGCCGCCCGCCCCCCCGGCACGTAGAGCCCGGCGCGGTCGACGGCGCGGTGCAGGTCGCGCACCACGATGCCGTCGCGCTCGTGGGTGACCTCGGGCGCCACCTGCGTCTCGTGGTACGCCCAGATGTTGTCGTGCGCGGTGTGCAGCGCCGCCCGCAGGTCGTCCGGGATCCGCTCGAGGGCGGCATGCAGCTCACCGGGCGCGACCCGCAGGTCGTCGAGGTGGACACCGTCGAACCGCTCGGTGCACTCGCGCACGGCCTCGTCGCCGCGGGCGCGCACGTCGGCGAGGATGGCCTGGACCGCGGCGATCGGGCCGTCACCGACGGGCGACGGCCGCGGCAAGCGGTCGCGCAGGTCGAGGCCCGCGCCGCGGAGGTCGAGTCGCCGGAGCACGAGTGACGGAGCGTACCGGTGGGCCGAATCGTGGTAATCCACCTTTCATGAGCATCCGCCCCCAGCTGTCGTCCGTGAGCACCGCCCTGGTCGAGCTCACCGACCGGGTGGGCCATCTCGCCGAGTCGGCGTCGGGCGCCGAGCGCGACGACGTCGCCGGCGCCCTGTTCGAGATCGAGCGCTCGCTGCAGACCGCCTGCCGCCGCCTCGAGCAGCTCCTCAACGACCTGCGGTAGCGCCGCCCGCCCGTTCTTCGTCGATCAGCTGGCCGTGCGCTCCTCGGAGGGCACCAGCCAGCGGCCGATGACCGGCAGCTCCCAGAACGATTCGGCTCGGGCGATGGCGAAGGCGACCGGCACGAGGTGCTCGGGCGAGTCGTAGACGACGTAGCGCGGCGCCCAGTCGGGATCGAACTTGGCGTTGAACTTCCAGAGCGACTCGATCTGCATCGAGCCCGACATGCGCCGGAGGGCCCACCGCTCGACGCTGCCGACGATGCCGGCCCCCGACTCGCCCGCCAGCACGGCGCGCATGGTGGCGAAGTTGAGGCCGAGCCGCTCGAGGCCCTCGGCGCGCAGGTGCTCGATCGTGCGCACGATGACGAAGTCGAGGAGGCCGTTGGGATGCTCGCCGGCGTCGCGGCGCATGAGGTCGAGCGAGTACCCGCGGATGCCGGGTGCCGGCACGTACTGGCAGAAGGCGACGGGCTCGCCGGTCGGCGCGTGGCACACGGCGAGCAGCAGACCCTGGTCGGTCGGGTCGAAGATGCGGCCCAGCGTCATCGAGAAGCCGCGCTCGACATCGCCCCGCCGGCTCTTGCCCATGACCTCTCGCACACCGGCCTGCAGCTCCGCCGACGCGGTGGCCGGGTCGTGGAAGCTGATCGTGTAGCCGTGGTTGGCGATGCGGTTGACGGCTTGGCGCAACGCCTTGCGCCGACCCCCTTCGAGGTTGAAGCGCCGGACGTCGACCACCCCTTCGTCGCCCACGTAGAGGTGGTGCATGCCGAAGGTGCGGTAGATGTCGAGCCACGACTCGCCGGCACCGAGCACGGCCACCGACCACCCGTGCTCGTCGGTGAACTGGCGGAACGCGGTCCACACGCCGTCGCGCTCCCAATCGGGGCCGACGGGGTCGGGCGACACGAGGCAGACGCCGTGGTGCACGGCGTAGGCGACGACCGACGCCTCCCACACGAAGAGCTGCTTGTCGTCGCGCAGGGCGAAGTAGTCGAGGGTCCCGGCCGCCCATCGGTTCACGAGCAGGCGGGCCCGGGCCACCGCGTCCGCCGGCGCCCGGCGCGCCACCGCCGGGCGGACGGCGAGCCACAGCACCCACACGAGGAAGCCCACGCCAACCGCCGCGAGCGTGGGCGCGGCGAAGTCGTCGAACCGATCGGGAAGCGTGACCTGCTGAATGCCGACGAGTCGCTCGAGCACGGCTTGGGTCGCTTGCCCGATCGGCAACCGGGGGCCTTGGGCCTCGGTCACGATCTCCACCGCGCCGATGGCGCCGAGGATCGTGACCGGCAGGGCCACGACGAAGCGCACGAGCCCGTCGCGCAGCGCCACGCGGTGCGACTTCGCGCGGAACGCGTCTCGGTGCACGGCGAGGTACGTGCCGACCACGACCGCGGCGGCCGCCTCCTCGACGTCGGCCCCCTTGATCACGTGCAGCGCGACGGACCCGGCGAGCAACGCCAGGGCGACCCGCCACGCGTCGCGCTGGCCACGGCGGACGCCACGGGCCAGCGCGAGCAGTGCGAGACCGGCGGCGGCGACGAGTGCCGTCGCGGTCTGCGGCACGGCGAGCGGGACGAGCCGGAGCACGACCTTCAAGCGGTCCTGCAAGGGTGGCGTCACCGCCGAGCCGAGATCGAGGATGCCGGCGACGGCGATGGCGATCGAGCCGCGGCGGCGCACGCGGTTCAGCCGGCGCAGCGGCGCCTCGAACGGCGGCCACGTCTCGCCACCGGGCCACGAACCGACGAGGTGGGGGCGGTCGGCGTCGGGGCACCGCTGGGCGACGAGCCGCTCGACGAAGGAGGCGCCCGTCGCGTCGGCCTGCCCGTGCACGAGACGGGTGTGGAGGCGCGCGCCGGCCTCGATCTCGACCCAGTCGATCTCGCGGACGGGAACGAACACCGGTGGCAGGCCGAGCCGCCCCGGTCGCTCGACGACCAGCTCGGTGGCGGCACCGGCCGCCGCGAAGAAGCCGCGACCGAGGTCGGCCAGCTCGGGCGTCCGCGTGTGACCGACGACGAGCCCGGCGTAGCCCTCGGCGACGAGTCGTCGCGCTTCGGCGCGCGCCAGGTCGTCGAGGCCGGTGACGCGCTCGGGGCCGGCGACGGCGCGCCAACCCCGCGTGAGCAGCGCGGCCACGGCCGCCATGAGGAGCACGGCGTCGATCGCGGTCGTGACGGCGGCGAGACCGAGCCGGTGCGACCACGGGCCGAGCGAGTCGCCCAGGCGGTCGGCGTAGGCGAACGACAGCGGCACCTTCACGACCAATGCCAAGGCGAACGGCGCGAGCAGCACCCACCACCAGCGACCGAGGCGCCGGTAGAGGAGGCGCGACGCGACGAAGCGCGGGAGGTGGCCGATGTCGACGAGACGATCGGAGCCGCCGGCCCACGCGTTGTCGAGGGCGGGCACGACGTCGGTGATGACGTGCGAGCCGAACGGTGTCTCCACGGGACTGCGCGGATCGGTGCGGGCGAAGCGCGGGTCGAAGCGATGGCCCGGCTCGATGCGCACCCGCCGCTCGCCCTCGCCGGTGGTGGCGTGCACGTCGATCGTGAGCGCCACGTCGATGGCGGCCTCCGACCGCAGCTCCTTCTGGGCCGTCTCGTCCCACGCCAGGCGCCCGTCGCGGGCGCCGGGAAGGCAGACGGCGCGCCGGTTCGGCTCGGCGGTGAAGGCGCGTAGTGCCGCGGCGAGCCGGGGATGCGCGGCCAGCGCCGCCGACGGGCCGTTGCGCTCGTCGCCCAGCATCTCGAACAAGCCGCCGGCGAACACCACGACGCCCGGGCCGTCCCACCCCGCGAGCGCGCCGGCGACCTCGGCGGCGGCGACCTCGCTCGACGGTGAGCTCGTGCGGCCGAGGAGCATGTCGGCGACGACGAGCACGCGGCCGCCCAACGGGACGGCCAGCTCCAGGGGCTCGGTGCCGGCGAGGGTCATCGCCCGGCTGCCACGAACGCCGAGGGGCAGAAGTCGTTGAGCACGCAGTCCTCGCAGCGGGGCTTGCGGGCGTCGCACACCCGTCGACCGTGGAGGATCAGTCGCTCCGACAGCAGGCCCCAGTCCCGTCCGGGCAGCAGCGCGCCGAGGGCATGCTCGACCTTGACGGGGTCGGTCTCGGCGGTGAGGCCGAGGCGGACGGAGAGCCGCAGCACGTGGGTGTCGACCGGCAGGCCGGGGAGGTCGAACCCGACGCTGCGGATGACGTTCGCCGTCTTGCGGCCCACACCGGGGAGCTTCACGAGGTCGTGCATCTCCGTGGGCACCTGGCCACCGTGGTGCTCGAGGAGGCGCCGGGCCATCCCCTGGATGCTCTTCGCCTTCTGCCGGAAGAAGCCCGTCGGATGGAGGACCTCCTCGAGCTCGACCGGGTCGGCGCCGGCGAGCGCCTCGGGGTCGGGCCACTTGGCGAAGACGACGGGGGTGACGGTGTTGACGCGGGCGTCGGTCGTCTGGGCCGAGAGGATCGTCGCCACCAGGAGCTGGAACGGCGACTCGTGGTCGAGCTCGCACAGCTCCTTGGCGGTGCCGGGGTACTCACCGCTGAGGCGATCGAACGTCTCGCGTGCCCGCCCCTTGGGCGTCCTCGGTCGTACTGCCATCTACGGTGACTCTATGACCGTCGACCACGGGCACCGGGCCTGGCAGGTGCACATCGACGGGCACCTCGACCCCGACGCGCTCGCCGAGTCCCTCGTCGCGGTGCGGGCGGGCGGCGGTGGGCCGGTGTTCGTGTGGGTGTCCGAGCCGACCCCGTCGGACGATGCGGTGGCCGCGGCGGCCGGCCTGGTGCCGGGGCGCGACCTGTACCAGCTGCGGGTGGCGCTGCCCCTCGAGGACCCGCATCTGGTGTGGCGGCCGTTCCGCCCGGGCGACGACGACGAGGAGTGGCTGGCCGTCAACAACCGGGCGTTCGCGTGGCACCCCGAGCAGGGCGGGTGGACGATCGAGATGCTGCGAGCGCGCATGGCCGAGCCGTGGTTCGACCCCGCGGGGTTCGTCGTGCACGAGCGCGACGGCCGGATGGCCGGGTTCTGCTGGACCAAGGTGCACCCCGCCACGGCCGACGATCCGGCCCTCGGGGAGATCTACGTCATCGCCGCCGATCCCGACTTCGCCGGGCACGGCCTGGGACGGGCGCTGACACTGGCCGGGTTGTGGTGGCTGCACCACGTCCGCGGGATCGACGTCGGGATGCTCTACGTCGACGGCGCCAACGAGCGCGCCATGAAGCTGTACGAGCACCTCGGCTTCCAGGTCCACCACATCGACCGCGCCTACTCCGGTGAGGTCACCTGACGCGCGCTCAGACGGTGACCCCGACGGCGCGCCCGATGGAGAAGGCGATCGCCGCGGGGATGAGCGTGAAGGCAACCTGGCGGAGCACCGTGCGGCCGACCCGGCGCGTGGTGTAGCGAGCGATGGCGAAGCCGACGACGACGGCCGCGATGGTGGCGAACACGAGCGAGGCGGCGATGGCACCGCCGTGCCCGATGGCGAACCACGGGAGCAGCGGCACGAGGGCGCCCAACGAGAACGACACGAACGACGACGAGGCGGCGGCGAAGGGCGACCCGAGGGCACCGGGCGAGATGCCGAGCTCCTCGAAGGCGTGCGCCTCGAGGGCGCGGTCGGGGTCGCTCATCATCGTCTCGGCCAGGGCGCGGGCCTGGTCGGCCTCGAGCCCCTTCGCCTGGTAGATCTGCGTCAGCTCGACGGTCTCGACGTGCGGGAACCGGGCGAGGGCGTGGCGCTCGAGGTCGAGCTCGCGCTCCATCAGCTCCCGCTGCACCTGCATCGAGTTGAACTCACCGGCGGCCATGGAGACGGCGCCGGCGATGAGTCCGGCGAGCCCGGCCAGCCGGACGAACGTGCGGCCCGGGTCGGCGCCGGCCACGCCGAGGATGAGACCCACGTTGGTGAGCAGCCCGTCCTGGATGCCGAACACGGCGGCGCGTGCGGCGCCGCCGTGCAGGTCGCGGTGGTGGTGCTCGACGGGCGCGATCGAGGCGTCGGCCATCGCGTCAACGCTAGTGCCCGGTCGTAACCTTGATCGCCGTGCCCTCCCGCTACGACGCCACCCGCGAGGACCTCGCCGCGCTGCTGGCCGGCGAGCCCCCGTTCCGGGTGCGCCAGGTGTGGGACGGCCTGCACCGCCGGGTCGTGGCTCCCGGCGCCATGACCGACCTCCCGGCCGCGCTGCGCGCCCGCCTCGACGCCGCCTTGCCTCCGGCGCTCACCCCGGCCAACGAATCGGTCAGCGACGACGGCGAGACCGTGAAGTGGCTGTGGCGCCTGCACGACGGGGCTCTCATCGAGACGGTCCTCATGCACTACGACGACCGCACCACCGTGTGCGTCTCGTCGCAAGCCGGGTGCGCCATGGGGTGCGGGTTCTGCGCCACCGGTCAGGCCGGGTTCGACCGGCAGCTCACGCCCGGCGAGATCATCGAGCAGGTCGCCCACGCCATCGAGCGAGCCCGCCCGCGCGACCGCCGCGTCTCCAACATCGTCCTCATGGGCATGGGCGAGCCGATGGCCAACTACGACAACGTCTGGTCGGCGGTCCATCGACTGCACGACGACATGGGCATCTCGGCCCGACACCTCACGATCTCGACGGTCGGCATCATCCCCGGCATCCGCCGCCTCGCCGCCGACGACCTCCCGGTCAACCTCGCGGTGTCGCTGCACGCGGCCAACGACCGGTTGCGCGACGAGCTCGTGCCCATCAACCGTCGGTATCCGCTTGCCGACCTCACCGCCGCGTGCGCCGAGTACACGGCGGCGACGCACCGCCGGCTGTCGTTCGAGTGGGCCCTCATCGCCGGTGTCAACGACCGCGGCACCGACGCCCACGAGCTGGCGGCGCGGGCCCGTCCGCTGGGCGCCCACGTGAACCTGATCCCGCTCAACCCGACGCCGGGCTACGCCACGCCGGGCACGCCCCCCGAGGGAGTCCGCCACTTCCGCGATGCGCTGCGTGCGCTCGGCGTGAACGTCACCGTGCGCCAGAACCGCGGCACCGAGATCGACGCCGCCTGCGGCCAGCTCCGCGCGAGCGCGGTCTCCGTGCGCAGCAAGGCATGAGGTTCCAAGCGATCCATCCCGACGAGGAGCCGGCGCGCTCGCTGCTGGCGGCGATGGAAGCCGAGCTCGCCGAGATGTACGGCGGGTGCGGCGTCGTCGAGCGCGGCGACCTCTGGCTCCCGCGCGGCTCGTTCCTGGTCGGCTTCGAGGACGATCGGCCGGTGGCGGGCGGCGGCTTCCGGTGGATGCGCGACGGCACCGCTGAGATCAAGCGCATGTACGTCGTTCCCGACGCCCGCAGCCGCGGGATCGCCCGCGCGCTGCTCGTCGCCGTCGAGGACGCGGCTCGGAGCGCCGGCTACGCGCGCGTCGCGCTCGACACGGGCGCCAAGCAACCGCACGCCGAGGCGCTCTACCGGTCGGCCGGCTACACCGAGGTCGAGCCGTTCAACGACGCCCCCGCCGTGTTCTGGGGCGAGAAGCCCCTCACCTGACGAGGACGGTGACGCGGTCGTCGATGCGGATGGCGTCGACGAGCACCTCCCCGGCGGCGACGACGGCGCCCGGCCACACCACCGAGCGCACCAGCCGACCGTCGACCCGGGCGCCCGCACCGACCACCGATTCGCCGCCGGACGCCGCGAGGTTGGCGGCGAGGTAGTCACGCGGTCGATCGCAGGCCACGAATGCCCCTTGGGCACCCACCACCTCGAGGCGACCGTCGGCCTGCCGCAGGCGCCAGCACGCCTCGTACAGGCCGGCGGGCCGATGGGGCAACGCGGCGATCGCGTCGGGCGGCAGCAGCGAGCCGAGCACCCGGGCACCGGGTCGGAGCTCCGGCGGTCCCATGACCAGCACGCGCACGGTCGACCCATCCCACCCGGCGACCAACGGCCCGAGGTCGATGTCCGTCCACGTGTCGCCGTTCACGACGAGCGCGGCGCGCCCGTCGAGCCACGGCCGGAGATGGGCGACACCTCCGGCCGTGCCCAGCGCCTCGGGTGAACCGGCAGCCTCGTCGGACACGTGGGCGCGGCCCGCCACGTGACCGGCGATGGCCTCGGCGTCGTGGTGCACGTTCACCGCGACGTGCGCCGGGCCCTGCCCCACGACCGCCGCCACGCGCGCCAAGTTGCTGTCCACCAACGGTACGTCGCCGACCGGGCACAGCACCTTCGGGCGGAAGCGGGTCAGGGGCTGGAGACGGGTCCCGGCACCGGCCCCGAGGACGATCGCTGCCAGACTGTGGGGATGGAGACCCGGCGCTGGACCAACCCGTCGCAGCCGCAGACGCTGCAGATCGCGGTGTTCCTGCTCTACATCAACGCCTTCTTCGCGCTCATCGGCGGCGGGCTGCTCTCCCCCATCGCCGATGAGCGCGAAGAAG
>Ga0207644_10002735_pt1 | contig 11356 bp, 13 predicted proteins | sample KBSS73metaG_FD_184326 | JGI IMG/M metagenome (GOLD analysis project Ga0207644, IMG submission 184326) | Switchgrass rhizosphere microbial communities from Kellogg Biological Station, Michigan, USA - KBS S7-3 metaG (SPAdes) (version 2) | ecosystem: Host-associated > Plants > Roots > Rhizosphere... | reverse complement strand
ACGACGCGCAGGCGCTTGCCGCGATGCTCGACACGGTCGCGGAGTGGGTCGGCGCCGTGACCGCACCACGCGCCTGACGGCGCGCGATCCGCAAGTCCTACAGCCGGGGTTCGCGAGGCACGACGCAAGGTCGCGCCGTTTGCGCCGGAACAGGCCGCGCCGCTGGAACTCCAACCTCGACCTGCGTCGCGTTCAGCGGTGCGCGCATTCCGAGCACGAAGGCCGCCGCGCTGCGCGGGCCTTGTGACCTGGTCCCGAAAGGAGTTTCCCCGATGAAATTGCAATCGAATCGACATGGACGAACGTTGCTTGGATCGTTGATCGTCTCGTCGTCGCTGGCCCTTGCCGGCGCCGCGTACGGCCAGACCACAGGCCAAACCAACGCCCCGCTGGGGGAGATGGGCGCCAACGGCGCGATCACGCCGAACCGCGCGGAATTGCCCGACTCCGCGTTCAGCAAGCTCGACACCGGCAGCAAGGGCTACCTGACCCGCGACGACACCCGCTCGCTGGGTGGTTTCGACTTCAACGCGCACGATCTCAATCACGACGGGCGCCTCACCGCGGACGAGTTCTCGCAGGCATGGCAACGCTACTCGGGTAACGCCAACCCGGGCGCGTCGACGGGCATCAACGGCACCGGCAACGCGACAGGGGGCACCGGCGGCATGAGCGGATCGACGAACGGTTCGACGAGCGGCGGCGCGATGGCGCCCCGCGGGGGCGGCGTCGGCGCAACGACCCGGACGAACGAGTCGTCGCGGACCACGACGGGCACGCCGATGGACAGCACGAGTCCCGCGCCGGCATCATCAGGCTCGACGGCGAAGTAGCGGCGACGATCGAGGAGGATCAGCCGGACCGCGCGGTGAGCTTGCGATAGCGCGTCATGTGGCGCAGCGCGTCGCGCGGGCGTCCGAGCTGCTCGCATAGAAGCGCCAGGTTGTAATGCGCGTCCGCGAGCGCGGGGTCGACGTCGAGCGCCCGCTCGTACGCGGCGGCGCCGTCGGCTCCGCGTCCCATGTCTTCGTAGAGCACGCCGAGGTTGAACAGAAGCACCGCATCGCGCACGCCGCTGTCCGTGGCCTCGCGGTAAACGCGCTCGGCTTGCGCGAAGCGCTTCGCCTCGTGCAGCAGCCGCCCCAAGTTCACGCGCGCATCGATCAGCGCCGCGTCGGCGGCCAGCGCGCGCGCGTACGCCTCGATGGCCGCGTTCGCGTCGGTCGTCTCCAGCGCTTCGCCGCGCGCAAACCATGCGTGTGCGCCCGCCGCGGCGTCTTGGGTCGCCGCGGCTGAAACGTCCGTCTTCGCGATCACCGACAGCGAGCCTTGCGCCGGATCGCCGTCGAACGCCAGCAGATACTGACCGGATTCCGGCTGCCACCGGCGGTTGCCTTCCCGCACCACGATGCGGTCGGCCACGGAGTCGATGCGCAGCCCCGAAAGCGGCATCTGCGCCGGCAGGTGGCGCTTCAGTGCGCGCATCGACCGCGTGATCCGTCGCGCGGGCACGTTCGCATCCGCGAGCGCCTGTGCGGTGCGCAGCACGATCAGGTCCTGGAACGTGAACCGCCACGCGCCGCGCGGTCCGCGAAGCGGGGTGACGAAGCCCGCGTCGACGAGCGCGCGGATCGTCGTGCGCGGCAACCGGAGGAGCTTCTCGACGTCGCGGACGCCGTACGCCGCGCTCACTCCGTCATCCCGTGCCTACCCCTTGCCCTTGGCCGTCTTGCGCGCCACCGGAGGGGCGGCGGTATCGGCGGCCGGCCGCGCACGCTTGGGCGGCTTGCGCGCGGGGGCCGCGGCCGCCATGTCGCTCGCCGCCGCGTCGGCGGACGCTTCCGCCTTCACGGCCGCGCGCGGACCGGCGCGCTTCTCGAGGCTCGCGCGGAGCGCGTCCATCAGGTCGATCACCTGCGCGCCGCCGGCTTCGGGCGCCTCGGTCAGCGTGATCTCCTGGCCCTCGACCTTCTTCTGCACGGCGGCCTCGATGCGCGCGGCGACGTCGTCCTTGTAGGCGGTAGGATCGAACGTCTTCGACGACTGCTGCTCGATCAGCTGCTCGGCCAGCTTCAGCTCCGCCGGACGCACGTCGATCTTCGCGAGGTCGATGTCCTTCATCGAGCGCACTTCGTTCGCGTAGAGCAGCTGCTGCATCACGAGGCCGTCCTCGAGCGGCCGGATCATCACGATGTACTGCTTGCCCCGCGCGGCCCAGCGGCCGATGGCGCAGCGCTTCGACTCGCGCAGCGCCGCCGCGAGCAGCGCATACGGCTTGGCGCCGCCCTTGTCCGGGCCGAGGTAGTACGCCTTGTCGAAGTACACGGGATCGATCGCGGCGAGCGGCACGAACTCGGTGATGTCCGCCATGTGCGTGCCGGTTTCCTCCATCGCCTTCAGCTCGTCGGGCGTGAAGACGACGTACTGGTCCTTGGCGAACTCGTAGCCCTTGACCATCTCGTCGCGCGCGACGGGGATCTCCTCCTTCACGCACAGGTACTGCTGCTTCAGGCGCGAGCCGCACGTCTTGTGCAGCAGGTTGAACGAGATCGCGCGGCTCGCCTCGGTGGCCGAATACAGCTTCACCGGGATCGAGACCAGCCCGAAGGAAATCGTCAAGCTCGCTATCGACCGTGCCGCCATCGCTTGGCCCTCCGTGGGATCACGCCTTGGCGCGGGCCAGCGCCCGCTCGAGGCTTTGCTTGCGCGACAACGCCTCCTTCCAGCGGTCGCCTGCCTGGGCAAGCCGCGCCGGGACGTTCGTGATTCTAAAGTCCAATGGGTGCGCGCTGGCAAGCTCTTCCCACGTCAACGGCATGGAAACCGGCGCCCCGGGGGCTCCGCGTGGCGAATACGCGACATTCAGGGTCTTTCCCCGGACGTTCATGTTGTAATCCATGAAGATCTTGCCGGTGCGCTTGGGAATCGACCAGTCTAGCGTGATGTCCTTCGGATGCAGGCGCATCAGGTGCCGGCCCACCAGCTCCGAGACGTGCCGCGCGGCGTCGAAGTCGATCGTGCGGCGGATCGGCACGAACACGTGCAGGCCGGTCTTGCCGGACGTCTTCACGATCGCGTCGAGCGACATCGTCTGGAGCAGATCGCGCAGCCAGAACGCGACCTCCTTGCCCTTTTCGAACGCCACCGTGTTGAGCTCGGGCTCGGCGCCCGCCGCTTCCTTGCCCGAGTAGATGTACGGATCGAGATCGAACAACACGTAGTCGGGAAAGTTCAGCACCGACTGCTCCAGCGATTGCAGCGACGACGCGTAATCGGTGGACGTCGACGCGCAATCCGCTGCCGGCCGGGCGCGCGAGTGCCAGACGTGGAACTCGAGCGTGCCCGACTGCGCGAGCCACAGCAGCGTCGGCAGGTTGTTGCACAGCAGGTACTCGTGCTCTTCGTCCTTCGACCCCGACCACACGGTGATCGTCTCGACGAAGTCGGGCCGCGCCTGCTCCCAGTGCTTCTGGAAGAAGCGCTCGCCGGCGATGCCCGCCGGCATCCGGATCATCGTGAGCGGTCGATCCGCGAGGTGCGTCAGGATGTACGGCGAGACCTGCGCGAAGTAGCGCAGCAGGTCGCGCTTGGTCAGCGCCGGCTGGCCGAGCGCCGGGTCCGCGGGCCAGTAGACGCGATCGAGGTGCGTGAGCCGGATGCGATGCGAACCCACCTCGAGCATCAATGTTGCCTTCGCGCCGTCGAGCTGCGCGAGGATCGCGTCAATCGGGTCGTCCGCGGGGGGCGGTGGCGCGCCGATCGTCGCGGCGCGGCCGTCGACGCGGCGCACGCTGCGCGCCTCGACGTCGTCGCGCAGCCGCAGGAACACGGGCGCCCGCAGCGCACCGTCGTCGGTCCAGCTGTGGAACGCGACTTCCGCGACCGCCTCGGGCGCCACCCACGTCGTGGGCCCGTTCAGCTCGGGCACGCTCGCGAACGGACACGCCTTGCGCTGCAGCGGCTCGAGCCGCGCCTTCACCTGCGCCAGCGTGCGATCGTCGAAGCCGGATCCGACGTGCGACGCCGCGCGCAGCGCGTCGCCGTCCCAGTAGCCGACGAGGATTGCGCCGAGCGGCGCACGCGTGCCCTTGCCGCGCGTGTAGCCGCCGATGACGAATTCCGCGCTTCGCGTCGGCTTCACCTTGAGCCACGACGCCGAGCGCCTGCCCGCCTCGTAGCGGCTGTCGCGCCGCTTGCCGACGACGCCTTCGAACCCGCTCGCGATCGCCGCGGCGTTGAGCGCGATGCCGTCGTCGACCGCATGGACCAGCTTCACGCGCGGCGACGGCAGCACGCACTGCGCGAGATAGCGCCGCCGCTCGTCGTACGAATGCCGGCGCAGGTCGACGCCGGCGAAGAACGGCAGGTCGAACGCGTAGAACACGACCGGCACGCTGCGGTCGGCGGCGGCGATCTCGCGCTCGGTCTTGAGCTGCGCGCGCTCCTGCAGCTTCGCGAACGACGGTCGACCGGCGGCGTCGAGCGCGACGATCTCGCCGTCGAGCAGCGTTCCGTCGACCGCCTGCTCGCGCAATTCCGCGGCGAGCGCCGGAAACTGCGCCGCGAGCTCGAGGCCGCGGCGCGAGCGCAGCCGCACACCCTCGTTGCCGACGAACGCGAGCACGCGATAGCCGTCGAGCTTCGGCTCCCATCGCCACCCGTCCTTGTGGAACGGCGCGTCGGCCGCTTCCGCGAGCATCGGCGTCATGCGCGCCGGCAGCGGCGACGGCGCGCCCGCCGGCGCGAGCGTTGCGGCGGGCGTGCGCTTCGCGGCGACGAACTTCTGCGCCTCGACGGTGACGTCCGACAGCACCGAGCGGTTCTGCGCCGTGACGTCGACGCGCGCGGCGAAGCGGTCCTTGTGCTTCAGCAGCAGCCATTGCTTCGCTTCCTTCGTCCGCACGAGCGCGAACGATCCCTTGAGCTTGACGCCGCGCAACTGGAACGACAGCTTGCCCTTCGCGAGGCCGTCGCGTACGTCCTGCTCGGCGCGCGCGCGATCGTGGAACCACGTCGCGCCGCCTTCGTCGGGCGAGTACACGCCGCAGTCCCACACGATCACCTCGCCGGCGCCGTATTGTCCCGGCGGGATCACGCCCTCGAAGGAGCCGTAGTCGTACGGATGATCCTCGGTCTCGACGGCCAGGCGCTTCTCGTCGGGATCGAGCTGCGGGCCCTTCGGCACGGCCCACGACTTCAGCACCCCGTCGCACTCGAGCCGCAGGTCGTAATGCAGCCGGCGCGCCGAATGCTGCTGCACGACGAACAGCAGCGGCCCGCCCTGCCCCGGCGCCGCGGCCGGCGGCGGCTCGGGCGTGGCGGAGAACGTCCGCTTGGCGGAATATTCGGTCAGGCTGTTCTTCGCCATGCCCGGATTCTAGAGACAAAGGAGACGACGGAAGATGGAGCCGATCATCCAGGCCGGCGCGAGCGGATACTCGTTCAAGGAGTGGAAAGGGACGTTCTACCCGCCGGACATGAAGCCGGAGGGCATGCTGCCCTTCTACGCGGCGCGCCTGCCGAGCGTCGAGATCAACAACACGTTCTACCGGATGCCCCGGACCGCCATGCTCGACGCGTGGGCCGCGCAGGTCCCGGACGCGTTCACCTTCGCGATCAAGGCGTCGCGGCGGATCACGCACATCGCGCGGCTCAAGGCGGAAACGGCCGCGGACCCGCTCGGCTTTCTCTATCGCGGGCTCGCCGCGCTCGGCGACAAGCGGGGCCCGGTCCTCTTCCAGCTCCCGCCGAACCTGAAGAAGGACGTGCCGCGCCTCGCCGCGTTCCTCGCGCTGCTGCCGCCCGACCATCGCGCCGCGTTCGAATTCCGCAACGACACGTGGTTCGACGACGAGGTCTACGCGACGCTGAAAGGCGCCGGCGCGGCGCTGGTCCTGTCGGAGCGCGAGGACAACGCACCGCCGCCGCTGGTGGAGACGGCGCCGTGGGGCTACGTGCGCCTGCGCCTGGAGACGTACTCGGACGGCGACCTGCGCGCATGGGCGCAGCGCCTGCGCAACACCGGATGGCGACGCGTGCACGCGTATTTCATGCACGAGCCGACCGCGCCCGCTTACGCGGCGGCGCTGATGGCCGCCGCCGGCTGACGAGAGCGCCGAGCTCGATTTTCCGGTGGCGATCGCCGACAGCCTGTCGATTTCGCCGCCCTCCGTCCGACTAGGGAAGCAAGCCTCCGCTTTCCGGGGGCGTCACTCGAAGGAGAACGAAGATGCGCTGCATCGTGATGGTCAAGGCCACGAAGGACTCGGAAGCCGGCGTCATGCCCAAGCGGGAGATGCTCGCGGCGATGGGCAAGTTCAACGAGGCGCTGGTGAACGCCGGCATCATGGAGGCCGGCGAGGGCTTGCAGCCCAGCTCGAAGGGCGTGCGCGTGAAGTTCACGGCCGGGAAGCCCGCGGTCATCGACGGGCCTTTCGCCGAAACGAAGGAGCTGGTCGCCGGATTCTGGATCTGGAAGGTGAAATCGAAGCAGGAAGCGATCGATTGGCTGAAGCGCGCCCCGTTCGCCGACGAGGAAGTCGAGCTGCGCCCGTTCTTCGAGGTGGAGGACTTCGGCGCGGAGCTCACGCCCGAGTTGCGCGAGCAGGCGGCGCAGCTGCGCGCGCGGGCCGAGGCGAAGCGCTAGGCGGGCGTCCTGCCGCGGACGGTCCCGGGCCGCCTCCGGCCGTTCGTGGCACGGGCGCTGTCGATTTTAGCGGCGCCCGTTCGACTAGCCGGGAATCGCCCCGATTCGTGACCCGGAGACCCCGCCATGCAGAAGATCACGCCGTTCCTGTGGTTCAACGGCCAGGCCGAGGAGGCCATGCAGTTCTACACGTCCGTCTTCCCGGATTCGCGCGTCGTCGACGTGATGCGTTACGGCGACGCCGGGCCGGGCCCCAAGGGCTCGGTCATGTCCTGCACGTTCGAGCTCGAGGGCCAGGCGTTCATCGCGCTCAACGGCGGCCCGATGTTCCAGTTCTCCCCTGCGATCTCGTTCTTCGTGAAGTGCGCGACGCAGGCGGAGGTCGACTCGCTGTGGGAAAAGCTTGCCGACGGCGGCCGCGTCCAGCAATGCGGCTGGCTGCAGGACCGGTTCGGCGTCTCGTGGCAGGTCGTCCCGACGGTGCTCGGCACGATGCTGCAGGACGCGGATCGCGCGAAGTCGTCGCGCGTGATGAAAGCGATGATGAAGATGGTGAAGCTCGACATCGCCGCGCTCGAGCGCGCGTACGCGGGAGCCTGAGATGAAGTTCATGTGCCTGATCTGTGCCGATCGCATGATGGAGCACATGTCGCCCGCCGAGGCCGAGCGGCACTTCGAGGAGTACGCCGAGTTCACGCGCTCGCTCGCGCAAAGCGGGCAGCTCGTCGGCCTCAATCGGCTGCTGCCGCCCGAGACCGCGACGACGGTGCGCGTGCGCGACGGCAAGGTGACGGCCGTCGACGGGCCGTTCGCGGAGACGAAGGAGCATCTCGGCGGCTATTTCATCATCGACGCGCGCGACACCAACGACGCCCTCCAGATCGCCGCGCGCATTCCCGGCGCGCGAATGGGCTGCGTCGAGGTGCGGCGCGTCGCCGACGATCCGCCGACGCGCTCGATCCTGGCGGCCGCCGGCGCGCCCTAAGGTTCGCGGCGGGCCGCCTGACTGCGCCCGCGAGGCGCTATAGTTGCGCCCTTCGAACACGCGTCCAGGAGACATGCGCCCATGGCCCGCTACGTCGACGGCTTCGTCGTTCCCGTCCCGAAGAAGAATCTCGCCGCGTACCGCCGGATGTCGCGGACGGCCGGCAAGGTGTGGCGCGAGTACGGCGCGCTCGAGTACGTCGAGTGCGTCGCCGACGACGTCGAGCCGGGAAAGCACACGTCGTTCCCGCAAAGCGTCAAGCTGAAGGCGGGCGAGGTCGTCGTCTTCTCATGGATCACCTACACGTCGCGCGCGCAGCGCGATCGCGTAAACGCGAAAGCGATGAAGGATCCGCGGCTCGCGCCGATGATGGACCCGAAGACGATGCCGTTCGACGGCAAGCGGATGTTCTGGGGCGGCTTCAAGACGATCGTCGAGCTCTAGCGCATGGCGGCTGCGGCGCCGGTCGCGACGGCCGTCCTCCAGTTCGATCCGGCGCACGACCGGCTGGCGCGCGGCGCGCGCCTGTCGGGCGGGCTGTCCGCGGCGGCAGTCGTCGACGGCACGCTGTTCCTCGCGCACGACGAGACCGTGGCCATCGAGGCGCTGCAACGCCTGCCGTCCCGTGGCCGCGCGCTGCGCTACGCCGGACACCACCGGTTCGACCTCCGCACGTTCTTCGCGTTGCCGGCGCGCGCGGCGCAAGGGACGGGGGATGACCCGCCCGAGTGCGACGTCGAGGCGCTTTCCTTCGCCGACGGCTACCTGTGGGTCGCCGGCTCGCACTCGGCGCAGCGCGACGAGGCCGAGGGACGCAGCACCGCCGAGGCGATCGCTGCGCTTGCGCGGGTGCGACGCAGCGGCAACCGCTTCCTTCTCGGGCGCATTCCGGTCGCGGCGGACCCCCACGGACCGACGCTCGCGCGGCGCGCGCCGGGTTCCGCCGGCGCGATGCGCACAGCTGCGCGTCTCCCCGGCGGCCGCAAGAACGACGCGCTGACGCGTGCGCTACGCGACGACCCGCACCTCGGTCCGTTCATGGCGCTTCCGACGAAGGACAACGGCTTCGACATCGAGGGGTTGGCGGCCGCCACCGCCGGGCGCCTCTTCGTCGGACTGCGCGGGCCGGTGATCGACGGCTGGGCGTGCGTGCTGGAGCTTTGCGTCGGCGTGGACGCGCGCCGCCCGGAGCGTCTCGTTTTGCAGCGCGTCGGGGCGCCGCGGGCGGCGGCCGGGACGCGTCTGCCGCGGTATCGCAAGCACTTTCTCGATCTCGGCGGCGGCGGCGTCCGCGATCTATGCTTCGTCGGTCGGAACCTGCTGATCCTGAGCGGCCCGCCGCTGCGCGGCAAGGGGACGGCGGCGGTCCGGCTATGGCGCAACGCGCTGTCCGCGCGCGCGCCGCAGCTCCTGCGGGACGGCCGGTTGCCCACGCTGCTCGAATTGCCGTACCGTGCGAAGAAGGATCATCCGGAGGCGATCGCCGTGGTCGCCGCCGAGGGTCGCCGCGTGCGCGTGATGGTCATCTGCGATTCGGCCGACGACGCGCGGCGCGTTCCGCCGGCCGGCCTGCGCGCCGACCTTCACGATCTCCTGCTGCCATGAGCGATCCTTCCGCGCCGCCGTCCAGGCACTTCTCGATGATCCGCGGGTTCCATCTCGCGGACTTCCTCACGCTGGGCAACGCGGCGTGCGGGGTCGGCGCCGTGTTCTGCGCGATGGCGTTCGTCGCGACGCGCGAGACCGCTGTCTTCCTGGCCGGCGCGGCGCTCGCGCCGGCCGCGTTCGTGTTCGACGTGCTCGACGGGCGCGTGGCGCGCGCGCGGTCCCAGCATTCCGCGCTCGGCCGCGAGCTGGACTCGCTCGCCGACATCATCTCGTTCGGCGTTGCGCCGGCGGCGCTTGCCTACGCAGGCGGGATGAGCGGCGGCTGGGACTGCGTCGCGCTGATCTATTTCGTGTGCTGCGGCGTGAGCCGGCTCGCACGCTTCAACGTGACGGCGGAAGCGCTCGCGACGCCCGGCGGCAAGGTGAAGTACTTCGAAGGCACGCCGATTCCGACGAGCGTCGTGCTGGTGGGCGTCATGGCCGCGGCAGCGTGGCAGGGACGCCTCGGCGATGCGCTGTACGGCGGCGCGTGGACGATCGGACCGTGGCAGCTGCATCCGCTCACGCTCCTGTTCGTGCTGTCCGGCTCGCTGATGATCAGCAAGACGCTGCGCATCCCCAAGCTGTAGCGACGCGAGGCGGGAGCGAGCGCGCGACGAAGGCATCCTGCCGCCGCGCGCCACCCGCGCGAGACTTACTCCGGCACCGTCATGCCGGACCCGCCCATCTCCTTCGGCAGGTCCTTCATCTTCGGCAGTCCGTCCTTCATCCGCAGCACCGCCTCGCCGTAGTTCACGTGCACCTTGGGCTCGTGATGGTAGGTCGGGATCGTCGCCGCGTAGACGTCGATCAGGCTCCACATCGGATGCTCGGTCATCAGGTGCCCGCCGCACACCTTGCAGAACTTGCGGTAGCTCCGCTCGGTCTTGTGATAGGTGCCGACGTTGCCTTCACCCTTGGTCACCTTCACCGACTCGGGCTTCCACAGGCTGAACGCGTTGACGGGCGCCGCCGCCCAGCTGCGGCACGACTCGCAGTGGCAGTAACCGGCTGCGGCCGGCTCGCCGGTCACGGTGATCTCGACCGCACCGCAGAAGCAGCGGCCGTTGTACGTTTGCGACATCACAGTCTCCTTCAGACGGCGTCGGCGCAGGACTGCGCCGGCGCGATTCGGGACGGACTCGCCGCCGGGGCCCGCGTGAACAGGCAGATCGACGGCAGCTTCGCGTCCGAGGACGCGGCATAAGTGTAAGCGTCGTCGCTCGCCAGCGTCGCCGGCACCACGACGAAGACGCCCATCGCCACCGCGGTGAGCGCGGCCGCAAGGATCACGATCGTCATGCGCGGGGTCGCCGGCACATAACCCCGGCGCAGGCGCCGGCGGCGACGCTCCACCGCGTACTCGGGCGCGCCCGGCGCCCGCGGAAGTCGTTGCAAGCGCCCGGTTTCGGGCCGCGACACATCATCGATATCGAACAAGGGACACCTCGGCGTTCAAGCGGCCGATGAATTCGGCATCGCTGCACCGCAGTGTAGGGACCTCGCGCAACAGCCGCACTTCATTGGGACGGCGTTCTTGTTTCGTTTGTAGCGCGTCGGCGTCTTTCCGCGGGACGGTGAGTCAGTCGCCGTGCGCGCCGGCCACGAGCTCCGCGACCACGCGCCGCACCTCGCTCGGCATGAAGGGCTTCTCGATGACCGGGCGACCGGTTTCGGCGACGAAATCGCGCAGCGTCGACGCGAGCGTGTCCCCGGTGACGAACACCACGGTGCCCGCCCGGCCCGGCCAGCGCTGCTCGATGGCTTCGTACAGCGCGCGGCCGTCGAGGTCCGGCATCCGGATGTCGGTCAGCACGACGTCGTAATGCGCGTTCGCCATGCGCTCCAGCGCCTCGCGGCCCGAGCTCGCCGTCGCGACGCGGTGCCGCGCCTGCCTGAGGATGTCGGCGAGCGCGTCGCGGATCTCCGCCTCGTCGTCGACGATCAGGATGCTGCGCCCCTGTCCGCGGGACGGCAGCGGCGCGACGGCGCCGGGCAGCGCTTCGGTCACCACGCCCACGGGCAGCGTGATCGTGAACGCCGCGCCGCCCTCCTGCGGGCAGTCGACGGCCAGCGTG
>Ga0207644_10002731_pt1 | contig 11366 bp, 12 predicted proteins | sample KBSS73metaG_FD_184326 | JGI IMG/M metagenome (GOLD analysis project Ga0207644, IMG submission 184326) | Switchgrass rhizosphere microbial communities from Kellogg Biological Station, Michigan, USA - KBS S7-3 metaG (SPAdes) (version 2) | ecosystem: Host-associated > Plants > Roots > Rhizosphere... | reverse complement strand
CGCCTACCTCGGCTTCCCGCTCTACGACACTGTCACCCTGCCCTTGCTGCGCGGCGAGGGCATGACGGAGTTTGATCCGATATTGGTCGACCGCATCAGCCCAGAGGATTGCGGCGCCATCCGCAGCGGCGGCACCGAGGCCACCCTACGCGGCACTGAGTTCTTCAACTTCGGCGCTTTCTTCAGCCGCGCTTACCGCGAGAACGACTACCTGTGGGGCCGCCTCCACGGCGCCGAGCGCGTGATCGACCTGATTGGCTCCACCCTGCCAGTCGATCAGGCGCTGACGCCAGAGGCGCTGCTGCGGTTCAAACGCGCGGCGTTCCTGGCAATCCTCGATGAAGAGGAAGCGCGGTTGACGACAGACCCGGGGTTGGTGGCGCGGCTGCGTCGAGAGGTTGCGGGAATCTGACCAATCGCGACGATGACGCTATTCTGTCAGGTCGCTCCAGGCTTCCTTGATCCGATCGAAGAAGCCCTTGGACTGCGGGCATTCGTCGCCGGTTTCGGTCGCCTGCAACTCTCGCAGCAGTTCCTTCTGCCGAGCGGAAAGCTTGGTGGGGGTCTCGACGGCGATCTCGACCACGAGGTCGCCACGACCGCGCCCTTGGAGCACCGGCATGCCGGCACCGCGCTTGCGCAGTTGCTTGCCCGACTGGATCCCGGCCGGAATGTCGACCGCGATCGCCTCGCCGTCAACGCCAGGGATGCGGATCTCGCCGCCGAGCGCCGCGGTCGTGAAAGTGATCGGCACGCGCGTCAGCAGCGTGGTGCCATCGCGCTCGAACACGCGGTGCCGCTTGACGTGCAGGAAGATATAGAGGTCACCCGGAGGCGCGCCGAACGGCCCGGCCTCGCCCTTGCCAGAGAGGCGGATGCGGGTGCCTGAATCGACGCCGGGCGGGATTTCCACCTCGAGCGTCTGCGGCTTATCGACGCGGCCTTCGCCGCCGCAGGCACGGCATGGCTTCTCGATCACCTCGCCCCGGCCGTGGCACGTCGGGCAGGTCCGTTCGACCACGAAGAAGCCCTGCTGCGCACGAACTTTGCCGTGGCCGCCGCACATGGCGCAGCCGCGCTTGCCGGTGCCGGGCTCGGCGCCCGAGCCGTGGCACGGCTCGCAGGTTTGCGAGACTTCGATGGTGATCTCGGTCTTCTTGCCGTGGAACGCCTCGTCGAGGCTGACTTCCATGTCGTAGCGCAAGTCGGCGCCGCGGCGCTGTTGCTGCCGCCCGCCGCCGAAAGCGCTGCCGAAGATCGATTCGAAAATGTCGCCGATATCGCCGAAGTCACCTGCCCCGCCACCGGCGCCACCCTGCTGGAAAGCGGCGTGGCCATAGCGATCGTAGGCGGCGCGCTTCTGCGGGTCCTTGAGGCAGTCGTAAGCGACGCTGATCGCCTTGAACCTTGCCTCGGACTCGTGGCAGCCCGGGTTCTTGTCCGGGTGATACTTCATGGCGAGCTTGCGGTAAGACGACTTGATCGTCTTGTCGTCCGCCGTGCGCTCGACTTCGAGCAGTTCGTAAAAATCGATTTCGGTGGTCAAAACTGCGTCCCCAACACCCGCAGGGGCCGTGCAAGGCCCAAGTCCAGGACCGAACCATTGTCACCCCTGCAAAGGCGGGGGCCCATCTCCTGCCACTGCGGCAGACCCGAAGACCGGAGATGGGTTCCCGCTTTCGCGGGAATGACGATCATGGTTCGTCTTCCTCGGCTGGCTCAGCCCTTGTTCTCGTCGACTTCCGAAAACTCGGCGTCAACGACGTCATCGTCGCCGGCAGGCGCTGCTTCCGGAGAAGCGGCAGAGGCCTGCTCCTTCTCGTAGATCGCCTGGCCCATCTTCATCGCCACTTGCGTCAGTTCCTGCGCCTTGGCGTTGATGTCGGCAGCGTCGCCGCCTTCCAGGGCCGTCTTGGTCGCGGCAATCGCGGCCTCGACTTCGGATTTGAGGCCGGCGTCGATCTTGTCGCCGTGTTCGGCGATCTGCTGCTCGGTCGCGTGGACCAGGCTGTCGGCCTGGTTGCGCGCCTCGGCAGCCTCGCGCCGCTTCTTGTCCTCTTCAGCGAACTTCTCGGCGTCACGGACCATGGCATCGATGTCCGAATCGGAAAGACCGCCCGACGCCTGGATGCGTATCTGCTGCTCCTTGCCGGTGCCCTTGTCCTTGGCCGAGACGTTGACGATGCCGTTGGCGTCGATGTCGAAAGTCACTTCGATCTGCGGCACCCCGCGCCGCGCCGGCGGAATGCCGACGAGGTCGAACTGGCCGAGCAGCTTGTTGTCCTGCGCCATCTCGCGCTCGCCCTGGAACACGCGGATCGTCACCGCCTGCTGGTTGTCCTCGGCGGTCGAGTAGACCTGGCTCTTCTTGGTCGGGATCGTCGTGTTGCGGTCGATCATCTTGGTCATGATGCCGCCCAGCGTCTCGATGCCCAGCGACAGCGGGGTCACGTCGAGCAGCAGCACGTCCTTGACGTCGCCCTGGAGCACGCCGGCCTGGATCGCGGCACCCATCGCGACCACCTCGTCGGGGTTCACGCCAGTATGCGGGTCCTTGCCGAAGAAGTCCTTCACGACTTCACGAACCTTGGGCATGCGGGTCATGCCGCCGACCAACACGACGTCGTCGATGTCCTTGGCCGAAAGACCGGCATCGGCGATCGCCTTGCGGCACGGCTCCAGCGTGCGCTGGATCAGGTCCGCGACCATCTTCTCGAGGTCCGAGCGGGTCACCGTCTCGACCAAGTGCAGCGGCGTGGTGCTGCCGCCTTCCATGCGCGCGGTGATGAACGGCAGGTTGATCTCGGTCGTCGCGGTGGACGACAGCTCGATCTTCGCCTTCTCGGCCGCTTCCTTGAGGCGCTGGAGGGCAAGCTTGTCGCCGCGCAGGTCCATGCCTTCCTTGGCCTTGAACTTGTCGGCCAGCCATTCGACCAGCTTCGAGTCGAAGTCCTCGCCGCCCAGGAAGGTGTCGCCGTTGGTGCTCTTCACCTCGAACACGCCATCGCCGATCTCGAGGATCGAGACGTCGAAAGTACCGCCGCCAAGGTCGTAGACCGCGATGGTCTTGCCGTCCTGCTTGTCGAGGCCATAGGCCAGCGCGGCCGCGGTCGGCTCGTTGATGATGCGCAGCACTTCAAGGCCCGCGATCTGGCCGGCGTCCTTGGTCGCCTGGCGCTGCGCGTCGTTGAAGTAGGCCGGCACGGTGATGACCGCCTGGGTCACGCTCTCACCGAGGTAGCTCTCGGCGGTTTCCTTCATCTTCTGGAGAATGAAGGCGCTGACCTGCGAGGGGCTGTAGTCCTCGCCGCCGGCCTTCACCCACGCATCGCCGTTCTTGCCGCGCGTGATCGTGTAGGGGACGAGCTCGGTGTCCTTCTTGGTCACCGGATCGTCGAAGCGGCGGCCGATGAGGCGCTTCACCGCGAAGATCGTGTTGTCCGGATTGGTCACCGCCTGGCGCTTGGCCGGCTGCCCGATCAGCCGCTCACCATCCTTGGTGAAAGCGACGATCGAGGGCGTCGTACGCGCGCCTTCCGAGTTCTCGATCACCTTGGGCTTGCCGCCGTCCATCACGGCGACGCAGCTGTTGGTGGTGCCAAGGTCGATACCGATTACTTTACCCATTATCCCCATTCCTCACGTCGTTGCAGACACCGCACGGATCGCCTCCCCCAGGCGAGGCAAGGCGGCTTGGCGGCTCGATGACGTTCAACGTCGCGGCGCGATATAGGTGTGGTTTCGCTTGGCACAAGAGCGGTCCCAAGGCATGACGCGAGCCGGTTTCGGACGGCTAGGCAGAAGGGAAAGCGCCATGAAGGCAAGCGGTGCACTGGTACTGGCAGGCCTGCTCGCAGCGGCGGCGACGCTGGGCGGATGCAAGCCCTCGCAAGCGCCCGGAGGCGAGCCGAGCGGCCAGGCGAACGAAGCGGCGAGCACCACGACACCCGACGCCAAGCCGGGCATGAGCGCGAGCGACGGGCGGCTGATCCTGCCGGTCGTGCCCGGCCGCCCCGGAGTCGCCTACTTCACCGTCAACAACGCGACGACTGGCAATGTCGTGCTCGCCAGCATCCACATCGACGGCGTCGGCAAGGTCGAGATGCACCAGACCTCGGGCAACAGCATGGTCCCGGTCGACCGCGCCGAGATCGGCCCCGGCGCGAAAATCGCGTTCGAGCCGGGCGCGCTGCACGCGATGGCGTTCGACATCGATCCCAAGCTAAAGCCGGGCGGCGAGACCGAGATGACCCTGACCTTCGCCGACCGCGACAAGCTTTCCGTCCCGATCAAAGTCGAGGCGATGGGCGGCGGTGACGGCATGGCCGGGATGCGTCACTGACCTTCGCGTGCCCCGCCGGCGGCGAGCGCCCGCTCACAGCCGGCGAGCGGAACCTGGTGCGCGCCATGTTCGGAGAGGCCATCGCGCTCGATCCGGTGCGCATCAAGCGTTGGCGCTGGTTCCCCTTCCAGCCCATCGACACGCTCATGGCGCCGACCGGGCACATCCATTTTCACCCGGCGTCCGCGCACTACTGCGACGACTTTGCCCAGGCCGGCCTGCAAGCGCAGGCGCTGTTCCTCCATGAAATGACGCATGTCTGGCAGACCCAGCGCAAAGGCCGCTGGTACCTGCCGCTGATGCGCCACCCGCTATGCCGCTACGATTATGTGCTGCGGCCGGGATGGAAGCTGGAGCGATATGGCTTGGAACAGCAGGCCGAGATCGTGCGGCACGTATTCCTGCTGGAGCGAGGGGTGCATGTGCCGGGAGCGGCGCCGGTGGAGAGTTATCGGGGCGTACTGCCGTTTGAAAAGATTTTAGAGCAGGCGTGTCACGGTCGAAGGACTAGTTCCCAGCCGCAATAAAACGAATTTTGAACGTCTGCACAGCCGATACCGGCTTGCCGCTCAAATCCGTGAGCGGCGTCTTCCAGAAGCGTTTCAGTTGGACGCATGCAGAGGGCCCAAGAATGGCCGGCTGCTCATTCGAAGGCATTGGCTCACAAGCGACCACGCCGCCGACGCTATCGGTGTAAGCGACGACGAAGACATCGCGCTGGCGAGCCTTATCTGGCAGTTTTGCCACATCGAGCTCCAGGTCCGGCGTAAGCATGGCGCCCGCCGAGATATTGTGTGATCCCGGCGCGATTGAGGCGTCGGGATGCAGCCAAACAAAGGCACCCTTGTAAGTCCCGTAAGTTGCAATGCCCTGTTCGTCGCGGGCAGGCTTGAAGCGCGCACGCTTTTCTATCAATGCACAGGTCTTTTGGTCGAGGTCAGGAAACCCGGTTGATCGCGTGATCTGGCATCGCTCGACTTTGCCATCGAGACCGATGAGCAGCGCAATGTGAACCCAGCCCTGTTCGTGCTTCTTCTTCGCATTTTGCGGATAGTCTTCGCTCGATATCCACGCTGCACTCGAGACCGACATAGCGTTGGCTAACAAGGTTGCGAGCATGAGAACCGTTGCGCCACCCATGGAACGTTCCTTGCGTCGTTTCGCCAAAGTTGAGGAAACTCAGTGAGGCACCTGAATGTCGCTGGGTCAAGGATTGCCGCCCGCAATGCTAGTTCATCGAGGCGCCCTGGGGGCTAGCGCACGAGCCGCACGAGCCTCGATCAAAAAGAAAAAGGCGCGGGGAGCGAAGTCCCAACGCCTTCTTCTATCTATCTGCGATCCGCTTCAGCAATCGCGGTCGTAATAACGCCGGCCGTCGCGGTCGTAGCGGTAGCAGCCGCCGTACTGGTCCTTTTTGACCTGCGAGCCGGCGACGGCGCCCGCCGCGGCGCCGATCGCGGCGCCTGCGCCCACGTCACCGGCGATCGCGCCGATGCCGGCGCCGACCGCGCCGCCTGCCAGAGCACCCTCGCCACCATAGTTCGAGGCACAACCGCCGAGCGACAGTGCGCCGGCTGCGATAATGGGAAGAACGAACTTACGCATGACAAACACTCCGTGACCCAACACTTGTTATGTCGAGTGAACGGAACTCGGCGCGGGTTGTTCCTCGGCAGTTCGCGAGCAGTCGCGCGTGGGTGGGCATCCGCCTCGCATCAACATCGACCCGGGCTTGACCCGGGTCCGGTTCCGCCAGCGACGAACCTATCGCGAAAGGGCCCGACTTGAGCTCCAAACATGCCGGAACCGGTCCCGGGTCGAATCCGGGACGACGTAGACCCTCAGTCGGGCTTCTTGGCCACCGCGACCATCGCCGGACGCAGCAGCCGGTCCTTGATCATGTAGCCGGCCTGCAGCTCCTGCACGACCGTGCCCGGCTCGGCATCGGCCGAGGGGATCTCGATCATCGCCTGGTGCTGGTTGGGATCGAGCGGCAGGCCCATCGCGGCGATGCGGCTGATGCCGTGCGCGGCGAACACCTTGTCGATCTCGCGGCCCGTGGCCTCGATGCCGGTGACGAGGCTTTTCAGCCTCTCGTCCTCGCGCAGTTCCGCCGGGATCGCGGAGAGCGCGCGAGAGAGATTGTCGGCCACCGAAAGGATGTCGCGCGCGAAACCCGTGGCCGCGTAGGCACGGGTATCGGCAATGTCCTTTTCCATCCGCCGCCGCACGTTCTGCGTCTCGGCACGGGCGTAGAGCACGTCCTGCTTGGCGACCTCCAGTTCCTCGCGCAGGCGGGCGAGCTGCTCGGCCTGCGGGTCCGCGGTCTGCGCGTTCTTCTCGAGCAGTTCCTCCGGAACGCCCTTCAGTTCGTCGGCCACGTCTTGCGGCTGCGTCTTGTCTTCGCTCATGTCAGGTGTTTTTCCGCTAACCAATCAGTTTGCTGAGGCTCTGGCCCAGGCTCCGTGCCGTGAAGTCCACCATGGGGACTACGCGCGCATAGTTCAACCGGGTCGGTCCGATAACCCCCACCACGCCGACCACCCTGCCCTCCTGATCGCGATAGGGCGAGGCGATCACCGAGGAGCCCGACAAGGCGAACAGCCGGTTCTCCGAACCGATGAAAATCCGGGCCGAACCGGCATCGCGCGCCAGGTCGAGCAAGTCGGCGACCGACTGCTTGTTCTCCAGATCGTCCAGCAGCGAACGCACCCGCTCCAGATCGGACAAGGCGGTCTCGTCGAGCAGGTTCGCCTGGCCGCGCACGATCAACACGCGGCGGCGCGCGGCGTCTTCGGTCCACATCGCAATGCCGCGCTCGACCAGATCGCGGCTCGCGGCGTCGAGAGCGCTGCGACCCGAGGCGATTTCCGCCTGCATGGCGCCTGCCGCCTCGGACAATGTGCGCCCGCCAAGGTGCGCCGTGATGAAGTTCGCGGCCTCCTCCAGCGCACTGGCCGGGAGCGGCATGGTCAATTCGATGATGCGGTTGTCGACCGAGCCATCCGCCCCCACGAGCACCGCGAGCACGCGCAAGTCGGCGATCGGCACGAGCGAGATCTGCCGCAGCCGCGCCTCCCGCTGCGGGACCATGACCACTCCCGCGCCGGCGGACAGGTCCGAGAGAATCGCGCTGGTTGCCTCCAGGGCCGCCTCGATCGGGCCGGGTCCGGCGAGCCGGCTCTCGATCGCCGCGCGCTCTTCGCGAGTCGGCTCGGCGACCTGCATCATCCCGTCCACGAACAGGCGCAGGCCCGATTCGGTCGGCATGCGCCCGGCGCTGGTGTGCGGCGCGGCCAACAGGCCCAGCCTCTCCAGATCGGCCAGCACGGAGCGAATCGACGCGGGCGACAGGTTCAGCCCGCCCGCGCCCGCCAGCGTGCGCGATCCCACCGGAGAGCCGCTCTCCAGGTAGCCTTCCACCACCAGGCGGAAGATGTCGCGCGCACGCGTCGTCAGTTCGTTGATCGGAGGAGTCACCACAGCCTGCAATTTAGGCGTCGCCCTTGCAGCCTCAAGCCTCTTCCGCCTAGGGACCGCACGAACTCACCACAGGACATACTCCATGCGACCTTCCGGCCGCGCGCCCGACGAGATGCGCGCTATCGAAATCCTCACCGGCTTCACCAAGCATGCCGAAGGATCGGTGTTGATTTCCTTCGGCGACACCCGTGTGCTCGTCACCGCCTCGGTCGAGGAGAAGGTTCCGCCGTTCCTGCGCGGCAAGGGCGAAGGCTGGGTCACGGCCGAGTACTCGATGCTGCCGCGCGCGACCCACACCCGCGGCAGCCGCGAGGCGGCCAAGGGCAAGCAATCGGGTCGCACCCAGGAGATCCAGCGCCTCATCGGCCGTAGCCTGCGTGCCGTGGTCGACATGAAGAAGCTGGGCGAACGGCAGATCGTGCTCGACTGCGACGTGATCCAGGCGGACGGCGGCACTCGCACCGCGGCGATCTCGGGCGCCTGGGTGGCGCTGCGGCTCGCCGTGGACAAGCTGATGGCCGAGGGCAAGGTCAAGGAAGACCCGATCGCCGGCCGCGTCGCCGCGATCTCCTGCGGTATCCATCAGGCGACGCCGGTGCTCGACCTCGACTATATCGAGGACAGCAACGCCGAAGCCGACGCCAACTTCGTCCTGATCGAAGGCGGCCTCATCGCCGAAGTACAGGCGACCGCCGAGGGCGCGCCCTACGACGAGGAGCACTTGCTGCGCCTCCTGCGCCTCGCCCGCATCGGCTGCGACCGCATCTTCGCCGCGCAAGCGCGCGCTGTGGGGCGCTGAAAAGGCCCACCCCCAACCCCTCCCGCAAGCGGGAGGGGAGACGAACGGGAAATTGCCTCCCGCTCGCGGGAGGGGAGAAGTTCTGATCGCCCCTCCCGCTTGCGGGAGGGGCAGCGAGACTTAGGAGCTTGCTCCTTAGTCGCAGCGGGGTGGGCACGCACGCAACCTCGGAGTAAGGACGAACCATGCCCAAACTCACCGGCAAGCGCCTCGTCATCGCCACTCACAACGCCGGCAAGCTCAAGGAGATCGGCGCCCTCCTCGCGCCCCATGGCATCGAATGCCTCTCCGCCGGTGCGCTCGGCCTGCCCGAGCCGGAGGAGACCGGCACCACCTTCGTCGAGAACGCGCTCATCAAGGCCCATGCCGCCGCCAAGGCCGCGCAGATCCCTGCTCTCGCCGACGACAGCGGCCTCTCGGTCGCCGCGCTCGGCGGACGGCCCGGTGTCTACACCGCCGACTGGGCCGAGCGGCAGTGGTTCGAAGGCGCGTCCGGCCGCGACTGGTACATGGCGATGGGCAAAGTCGAGGGCCTGCTGTGCGAGATCGGGCCCGATGCCGATCGCTCCTGCTGGTTCTCCTGTGTCCTCGCGATCGCCTGGCCGGATGGCGAGAGCGTTGTCTACGAAGGGCGGGTGGATGGCACCTACTCGTGGCCGCCGCGCGGCACGATGGGCTTCGGCTACGATCCGGCATTCGTGCCGGAAGGCAGGGACGCGACCTTCGCCGAGCTTCCGCTCGAGGAAAAGCAACGCATCAGCCACCGCGCCGACGCTTTCGCCAAGCTTGTCGCCGACCAGTTCGGCTGAACGTCGTCCCGGATCAAGTCCGGGACGACGCGGCGCAACCCTGCTATAGGCTGACCCATGGCCCGCGCCCTCTACATCCACTGGCCGTTCTGTCTGGCGAAGTGCCCCTACTGCGACTTCAACAGCCACGTCCGCGAGCGGGTGGAGCACGACATCTGGCGCGATGCGCTGCTTGCCGACATGCGCCGCGAAGCCGAGGTGGCTGCCGGCGAGACGCTGACCTCGATCTTCTTCGGCGGCGGCACGCCCTCGCTGATGCCGCCCGCGCTGGTCGCGACACTGCTGGAAGAGGCGCAGCGCCTCTGGGGCTTCGCACCCGGCATCGAGATCACGTTGGAAGGCAACCCGTCCTCGGTCGAGGCGGCGAACTATGCCGCCCTGGCGAGCGCGGGGATCAACCGCGCCTCGCTAGGCCTGCAGGCGCTCGACGATGCGACCCTGCGGTTTCTTGGCCGCCTGCACGATGCCGGCGAAGGCCTCGCCGCGCTGGAGGTGGCGCAGCGCCATTTCGTGCGGGTCAGCTTCGACCTGATCTACGCGCGGCCCGGCCAGACTCCCGAGCAGTGGCGAGCGGAACTGGAGCGCGCGCTGGGGTTCGGCACCGGTCACCTCTCGCTCTACCAGCTGACCATCGAGCCTGGCACTCGCTTCGAGACCATGGTCCGCAAGGGCGACTTCGCGCCGCTGGACGACGAGACTTGCGCCGACCTTTTCGACCTCACGCGTGAGATCACGGCGGCGGCCGGTCTGCCCGCCTACGAGATCAGCAACCACGCCCGCCGGGGCGAGGAAAGCCGCCACAACCTCGCGTACTGGCGCTACCAGGACTACTGCGGCATCGGCCCGGGCGCGCATGGTCGGCGCCAGGGAATCGCGACGGTGCGGCATCGCAAGCCGGAGAACTGGCTCGCGGCGGTCGACCAGCAAAACGATGGCATCGCCGAGGCCCGCTCGCTGGGGCGCAACGAGCAGGCCGCCGAGGCCATGCTCATGGGCCTGCGCCTCGCGGAAGGTGTGGACCTGGCGGAGCGTTCCGCGCGGCTGGGCGTGGCGCCGCGCGAGTTCTGTGACGAGGCCAAGCTCGTTTTCTACATCCGCCAGGGCCTTGCCTGGCGCGAGGGCACGCGGATCGGCGTGACCGACACCGGCATGCCGCTGCTCGATGCGCTTCTGGCCGAACTGGTGCCCGAACAGCTTGTCGCGGGATGACCCGGGCGGACATCCTGGAAGCCTGGGGCGCATACCTTGCACACGACAGGCGCCGTTCGCCGCATACGGTGCGAGCCTATGTCGCCACCGCCGCGCGTCTGATCGGCGAGGCCGACCACGACTGGCGCAGCCTTGCCGGGCTCGACACCGCGGCGTTGCGCCGCCATTTGAGCGACCGTCGGGCCGACGGCATCGGCAACACTTCTGCCGCACGCGAACTCTCGGCGCTCAAGGCCTTCCTCGCCTACGCCCGGACACAAGCGGGGATCGACACCGCGCCGCCCCGGATGCGCGGCCCTCGGGTGAAGAAGGGCCTGCCGCGCCCCGTCACCCCCGACGAAGCGATCAACCTCGCCATCGCAGTGGACGAGGACGCCTCCGAGCCGTGGATCGGTGCGCGCGACCGTGCGGTGCTGCTGCTGCTCTACGGGGCCGGGCTGCGCATTTCGGAGGCGCTCTCGCTGAGGGGCGCCGATCTGCCGCTCGCCGAGACGCTGACCGTCACGGGCAAGGGCCGCAAGCAGCGCATGGTCCCGCTCCTGCCGATCGTGCGCGAGGGCGTTGCGGACTATCTCGCCAAATCGCCTTGGCCCACCGGCCGCAACGATCCCGTGTTCCGCGGCGCCAAGGGCGGGCCGCTCTCGCAAGGCATGGTGCAAAAGGCGATGGCCCGCGCCCGTCTCGCGCTCGGCCTGCCGCCAAGCGCAACGCCGCATGCCTTGCG
>Ga0207644_10002730_pt1 | contig 11368 bp, 7 predicted proteins | sample KBSS73metaG_FD_184326 | JGI IMG/M metagenome (GOLD analysis project Ga0207644, IMG submission 184326) | Switchgrass rhizosphere microbial communities from Kellogg Biological Station, Michigan, USA - KBS S7-3 metaG (SPAdes) (version 2) | ecosystem: Host-associated > Plants > Roots > Rhizosphere >... | reverse complement strand
GGACGTGCGCCTGCTGCAGGGCTTCATGTCCGAGCGTGGCAAGATCGTGCCCAGCCGCATCACCGCGGTCTCGGCCAAGAAGCAGCGTGAGCTGAGCCAGGCGATCAAGCGCGCCCGGCACATCGGCCTGCTTCCGTACATCGTGAAGTAAGGAGCAGCCGGCATGGACATCATCCTCCTGGAGCGCGTCGAGAAGCTCGGCGCGATCGGCGACGTGGTCACCGTCAAGGACGGCTACGCGCGCAACTACCTGCTTCCCAACAAGAAGGCCCTGCGCGCGAACGATCGCAACAAGCAGGTCTTCGAGGCCAACCGCGCCCGCATCGAGAGCGAGAACGCCGAGCGCCGCACCCACGCCGAAGCCGATGCCGGCAGCGTCGAGGGCAAGCAGGTCGTCCTCATCCGCGCCTCGTCGAACTCGGGCCAGCTCTACGGCTCGGTCTCGGTGCGCGATATCGTCGACGCGCTCAATGCCGATGGCGCCAAGGTGAGCAAGCAGATGATCGTGCTCGAACGCCCGATCAAGACGCTCGGCATCTTCGACGTGCGCGTCAGCCTGCACCCCGAAGTGTCGGTCACCGTCAAGGTCAACGTCGCCCGCTCGCCCGACGAGGCCGAGCTGCAGTCGCAGGGCGTCGACGTGATGGCCTCGATGTTCGAAGCCGACACCAGCGGCTTCACCGAGCGCCGCGACCCCAGCCTCGAGCCGGGCGAGATCGTGGTCGAAGAGGACGACGCCCAGGCCTGAGCCTGAGCGTTCCTCAAGGAACCGAAAGGCCCTCGCTTGGTACGCCAAGCGGGGGCTTTTTCATGACCCACCCCACGCCAGGTTGCCGCAGTTGCCGGTGTCCAGAGGAGGCAACGATCCTCCCCTGCAAGGGGAGGAGGACCGCCGCAGGCGGTGGAGGGGTGTAACCCTCTCGGGCGCGCCCTGCCCCCGGCGGTGACACCGCTGCGTCACGCGCTGCGCGCGCGCCACCTCCCCTTGCAGGGGAGGATCGAGCCGAGGCCGGCCCCAGCCCCAGTTCCAGCGACTTGTACTCGATCTGCACGTCGTCCTGCGAGTAGGCCGCGTCCCACCGCTCGCGCGCGGCATCGACAGCCTCCCCGTCGTCCTCGCCGTCCTCCTCGTCCAAGTCGGCGGCGTAGAAGGCGGCCATGTCGAACTCCACCTTGGGGAGCGTCGCCCTGGGCGGCGGCAGGCTCTCGGCCGAGACCGCCGCGTCGACCGCGGCGCAAGCGCGCGCATGCCAGGCGTCCCACTCGGCAAGCGCCGCGTCGAACCAGGGGGTGAGGATGTCGCTCGGCTCGTCGGCGCGCGTCGCCCGGCGCGTGCGCAGGTCCTCCTCCCACTGCAGCCGCGCGTCGATCTGCGCCACCTGCGCGCGGCGGTCGGCATAGCGCTCGCGGGTCTTGGGGAGCAGCGGATCGGGATCGGACCAGCTCTCGCCGGTGTCGCGCATCTCGTCCTCGACCGCCTCGCCGGCGACGAGCGCGACCAGCTCGTCGAAGCGCTCGGCATAAGTGCCCGCGTCGGTCTCCTCGGCCGCCTTGTCGAGCCGCGCGAGGTGGGCGAGCAGAAGCCGCGAGTCATGCCGCACCCGCGTGCCGACGTTCTCGCCCCGAAACCACACCGGCTCCTCGATTCCGTCGAGCGCGCGCGTGGCGAGCACTTGCGCCGCCGCCTCGCGCGCGAGCACCAGCGCCGCCTCCCAGCCGACACGGAACACCCGATCCCGCCGCCGCGCGACATAGGCCGACTGGTGCGACAACCCCACCCGAGCCGCCGCCGCGCGCACGTTCCCCTTTTCCGCCAGATGATGCAGGAAGGCGGCCTTGCGCTGCGGTGTCCAGGAGTCGTGGTTGGCGGCGGAAGCATGAAGCCCCTCCCGCCCGCGGGAGGGGTTTGGGGTGGGCCCTTCGCCCCCAGACAAGGCGTCGTCGCCCGAATCGGCAAACCCACCCCCGGCCCCTCCCGCGAGCGGAAGGGGAGAAGCGGCGCCCGTCGGCCCTTGCTCGTCGGGAAGAGCGCCGATGTGCTCCCCCGGCAACCCGATATCCCGCTCCACCGGTATCCACCCCCGCCCGAACTTCGAAGGATAGCGCGCCACCCCTGCCCCAGCCCGTTCGTCGATTTTACCCGCCATGATCCACCTCGCGACAAGAGCCCGTCGGCCGCAATGGCCCGGACTCGAAAAAAACCGTTGAGGTTAAATCACACAAGCAACATGTAGGAAAATGCTTTTTGAACGGAACAAGAACATGATGCGAGGGCCATCGCCCTCGCGCTCCCAAGATCGGCGACGCCGCGCGACATAGGCGGACTGGTGCGACAACCCCACCCGAGCCGCCGCCGAGCGCACGTTCCCCTTCTCCGCCAGATGATGCAGAAACGCCGCCTTGCGCTGCGGCGTCCACGAGTTGTGATTGGCGGCGGCGCTCAGCCCCACCGCTTCATCGGAGGGATCGGATTGGCGGCTCTCACCACCCAGTGACACCCGAGCTGCAGAGCCCCCATTCTCTGGCCCGCTGCCCTGAAGCGGAGGCGAAGCCGAAGCCCACTCGCGCAAGTCGGCGCAGTCATCGTCCGGCAAGCCGATATCCCGCTCGACCGGTATCCAACCTCGTCCGAAGGAGGTGGGGTAGCTTGGCTTTGAGCCGTTTGCTTCTGAACTGTCCGACATGATGCACCTCACAGAATCAGCGACCTAGACCACCATCGTCGCTAATTGAGCCATATAGGTTACATCACGTGCGCCTTGTAGGAAAGCATTCCGAGACGAATGGACGTTCTACCATTTACCTGGGAAGATTGCTGGGCGCAGGCCGCTTTAGGCATGCCAGATAACGACAGCATGATGTTGTTAGGTAGTCGGCGCCGGACCGTCAAAAATCTCGTGACGGAACATCTCACTCCTAATCACACGAGCCTTACGTTGATTGGTACCCTGATACATGTACTGGTAATATCGCCCGTACTTATTGGCTTGGTTACGCTTGTTCTCTGTTACGCTTTCCTCAAGCTGTGCTAATCTTTCCGCTAAGTCTCCTGGGAGACTATCGATATGATTGGCGATTTCCACAACCATTGTGAAAAAGTTAGACTTACGAAACCACATCGAGTCACTTGGAAGTTTTAGCTCTTCGATAGCCTTGAAAGTTTTCTCCAGCAGCACCTTCACGGTTGACGCTCTCGCGTACTCTTCATTATTAGCGGCTATCTGACGTTCTACCTCTGTATCCTCTGGAAAATACCCACCAAGCTCAAGGGTCGACATAACTAACAGCAGGAAGTGTAAGTCGGCCATCCGGGTAAATTCAGATTCATGGAAGACTCCATAACTCTTTAGCTGAGCTACATCTAACAGGTCTTTAGCCGTTTGGATAAAAACGCCATCGTACACCGCATTGTGTATCTCTACATTTTCTAATTTGAACTTAGTTAAGTTGATCCGCCTGAAAATTTCGCGGATAATTTCCTCATTAACCTCTCCGATATCACGCATAACTAGCTTGTAGGACAGGAAGGCGCTTGTACGGTCGCCCAAATCTCTGAACGCCGGAATTTTAGTGTACGGCTTATCAGAAACGCCCTCGATGTAGCGCTTAATCGTTGTCAAACGCTGCTGGCCATCGATCACCTGCTGTGTCGTCCTCAACGCAGAAATGTCGATATCTCCCTGACATACATAGATTTCAGGAAATGGATAACCATTGATGATTGTATCTAGAAATGCCTGCTGATGATCATGCGTCCAAACGAACTTTCGTTGAAAGTCAGGAGCAAGGATGAGCCGCCCCTGCTGAATAGCTTGATAAACATCTGCAACCGTAGGGTTCGTAACCGATGGGCTTAATTGAAGCATTGACATTACATTTCCACCGATAAGACGCTTTGCGCTGACTTAATCCCGCTAAGCGTATACACTTCAAGATGTTTGTAATCCTTGAACACCCCGGCATTTACTTTGTAGTTACCAACCTCAGATTTTCCGTAAGAAAGCGATCCAAAAAAATCGAACCAATCTTTTTTAAGATCATCAACCTGAAATGACAATGGTAACTTATCTGGCCTCATCCATCCCAATGCTATGTACTCGAGAAATCGATGATAAAGTCGTATTTCTCGTCCTGTAATAGACTTCCTAGCCGCCTGGTATTCCATCTGGAATTTAAGTATTTCATCAAGGAACCGGTCAAAAAGGTCGCGCGATACAATCGAAACGTCTATATCAGAATCGAGATCGAACAATTTATAGTCTTTAAGTGGACTAAATCCTAACTTTGCCGATCCAACAATATAAACTTCATGGAAGCTTGCATCAAATTTATCAGCTACCCGTTTTCTGAAGGAATAGAACTCATCCTCTCTGTTTATAAAAACAGCGGGCGTGCCATGAAGGACTGTACGCCTACAGAGGTCAACCAAGGAAGAATCTGTCTCGCAGCTCTTCAATGATGCTTTGAAGTCGTCAATCGTCATAAAACACAATTATCGGGTAGAAGGTCACATCGCCGCTCATCTGAATAGGACTAAATCAGTTTATGCCTAGCGTTTGCAGCGCGTCAAGGAACAGACTGTCGACCCGACTAATTCACGTTTTGACTGTCGTAGTCACAAATCTCTGACGTTCTGTTATAGTGAGCGGAGCCCGTCCTGAGGCGCGCTAAGACGGTGGCCCTCACACACTCCATTGATCACCTACGCCGCCCCCGCACTCCCCTTCTCCAACAGCGGCTTCAAATACCGCCCCGTGAAGCTCGCCGGGTTGGCCGCCACCTGCTCCGGAGTGCCGGTGGCGACGATCTCGCCGCCGCGGACGCCGCCTTCGGGGCCGAGGTCGATGATCCAGTCGGCCACCTTGATGACGTCGAGGTTGTGCTCGATCACCACCACCGAGTTGCCCTGGTCGACGAGGCGCTGGAGCACTTCGAGGAGCTTGCGCACGTCCTCGAAGTGAAGGCCGGTGGTCGGCTCGTCGAGGATGTAGAGCGTCTGCCCGGTGGAGCGGCGGGCGAGTTCCTTGGCGAGCTTCACGCGCTGCGCCTCGCCGCCTGACAGCGTGGTCGCCTGCTGGCCGACCTTGACGTAGCCCAGCCCCACTTCGTTCAGCATGTGCATGCGGTCGCGGATCGGGGGGACGGCCTTGAAGAACTCCTCGGCATCCTCGATCGTCATGTCGAGCACGTCGGCGATGGACTGGCCCTTGAACTTCACCTCCAGCGTCTCGCGGTTGTAGCGCTTGCCGTGGCACTCCTCGCACGTGACGTAGACATCGGGCAGGAAGTGCATCTCGATCTTGATCAGGCCGTCGCCCTGGCACGCCTCGCAGCGGCCGCCCTTGACGTTGAAGCTGAAGCGGCCGGGCTTGTACCCGCGCGCCTGGGACTCGGGCAGGCCGGCGAACCAGTCGCGGATGATGGTGAAGGCGCCGGTGTAGGTCGCCGGGTTGGAGCGCGGGGTGCGGCCGATCGGCGACTGGTCGATCTCGATCACCTTGTCGCAGTTTTCCAGGCCGGTGATCTTGTCGTGCGCGCCCGCGATCACCCGCGCGCCGTTGAGCTGGCGCGAGGCGCCGGCCTGCAGCGTGTCGATGGTGAGCGAGCTCTTGCCCGAGCCCGACACGCCGGTGACGCAGCAGAAGGTGCCGAGCGGGAACTTGGCGGTGACGCCCTTCAGGTTGTTGGCGCGCGCGTTCTCGACGGTGACGAACTTCTTGTTGCCCTTGCGGCGCTTCTTGGGGACGGCGATCTCGCGCGTGCCGTTGAGGTACTGGGCGGTGAGGCTCTTCTTGCTCTTGAGCACTTGCTTGAGCGTGCCCTCGGCCACGATCTCGCCGCCGTGAACGCCGGCGCCGGGCCCCAGGTCGACGATGTAGTCGGCGGCGCGGATCGCGTCCTCGTCATGCTCGACGACGATGACGGTGTTGCCGAGGTCGCGCAGGCGCTTGAGCGTGGCGAGCAGCATGTCGTTGTCGCGCTGGTGCAGGCCGATCGAGGGCTCGTCGAGCACGTAGAGCACGCCCGACAGGCCCGAGCCGATCTGGCTGGCGAGGCGGATGCGCTGGCTCTCGCCGCCGGACAGCGTGCCGCTGGTGCGGTCGAGGTTGAGGTAGTCGAGCCCGACGTTGTTGAGGAAGCCCAGCCGCTCGTTGATCTCCTTGAGGATGGCCTTGGCGATCTGGCTCTGCTGCGGGGTCAGCTGCGCGTCGAGCGCGCCGAACCAGGTGTAGGCGTCCTGCACCGAGAGGTGCGCGGCGGTGGCGATGTCGCTGCCGGCGATCTTGACCGACAGCGCTTCGGGCTTGAGGCGCTTGCCGTGGCACACCTCGCACGGCTGCGCGGTCTGGAACTTGCCCAGCTCCTCGCGCATCCAGGCGCTCTCGGTCTGGAGCATGCGGCGGTTGAGGTTGCCGATCACGCCCTCGAACGCCTTGTTGACGGTGTAGCTCTTGCGCCCATCCTTGAAGGTGAGCGGCACTGCCTTGCCCGCGGTGCCGTGGAGGATCACCACCTTCACCTCGCCGGGCAGCTCGTCCCACGGGGTGGACAGGCTGAAGCCGAAATGGTCGGCGAGGCTGGTGAGCACTTGCATGTAGTAAGGCGATGGCGGGTTCGACTTGGCCCAGGGCACGACCGCGCCCTGCTTGAGGCTCAAGTGCTCGTTGGGAACCACCAGCTGCGGATCGAACAGCAGCTTTTCGCCAAGGCCGTCACAGGCCGGGCAGGCGCCCTGGGGAGCGTTGAACGAGAACAGCCGCGGCTCGATCTCCTCGATGGTGAAGCCGCTGACGGGACACGCGAACTTCTCGGAAAAGACGATGCGGTTGGGCGGCAGACCCGCGCCCTTGAGGCCGGTCTTAAGCCCCTCCCCTTCAGGGGAGGGGTTGGGGTGGGGGCTGTCCGACTGGCGCTTCGCTGCGGGGCGAGCCCCCACCCCCGACCCCTCCCCTGAAGGGGAGGGGCTGATCGCAGCGAGTTCCGCCACCGTCGTGTCCGCCAGATCGACATAGGCCAGCCCCTCGGCCAGCTTGAGCGCCTGCTCGAAGCTGTCGGCCAGCCGCGTCTGGATGCCCCCATGTTCACCACTGGCGCGCACGGCGATGCGATCGACCACGACCTCGATGTCGTGCTTGTACTTCTTGTCGAGCGCGGGCGCGTCCTCGATCTCGTAGAACTGCCCGTCGATGCGCACGCGGGTGTAGCCCGCCTTCTGCCACTCGGCGAGCTCCTTGCGATACTCGCCCTTGCGGCCGCGCACGACCGGCGCGAGCAGGTAGGCGCGCGTGCCCTCGGGCAGGGCCATCACCCGGTCGACCATGTTGGACACGGTCTGCGCCTCGATCGGCAGGCCGGTGGCCGGAGAATAGGGAATGCCGACACGCGCCCACAGCAGGCGCATGTAGTCCCAGATCTCGGTCACCGTGGCGACGGTGGAGCGCGGGTTGCGGCTGGTGGTCTTCTGCTCGATCGAGATCGCCGGGCTGAGGCCGTCGATGTGCTCGACATCGGGCTTCTGCATCATCTCGAGGAACTGGCGCGCATAGGCCGAGAGGCTCTCGACATAGCGGCGCTGACCCTCGGCATAGATCGTGTCGAACGCCAGGCTCGACTTCCCCGAGCCGGACAACCCGGTGATCACGATCAGCGAGTCGCGCGGCAGCGCGATATCGACGCCCTTGAGGTTATGCTCGCGCGCGCCGCGCACGGTGATGTGAGTGAGACTCATGCGGAGAGTAAGTTCCAGATTTGTTCGCGCCGATCAACCCGGCCGAGGCGGGTCGCGCACAAGATGGCGTTGTCGGCGCGCCACGCAAGGCTGCGGTCCATCGGCCTGCGCCTTGTCCCGCGTTCGCGTGACACGCAGAATGCAAATACAATCGTGCTATTATAAGGATTTAGTAACCATACTTTGCAAGTCCGGCGCAAGCGACTTGAAAGCGCCACAAGATTGGCCTAGCCGGACGCCAACAAGCCTTCAAATATACGGCGTCGCACCTCAGTAGTCATACTGAAACTGTCAAGACGTATCGTAGAAGTCATTGTCCCTTTAACTTTATAATAGCGTCGGTTTTCGAACGCGTCGCGCATGAGGTTGACGTCCCAGTCGTCTGCTCGAAACATCAACATGTTTCGTGCGATGGCTGCCGTCTATCGTCCAAGCGAACAATCGAACCGGCTAGAGAGGATGTTATCATGATGAAGACCCTGACTCTCGCCGCCGTTGCCGCGAGCACCCTGTTCGTTGCCCCTGCCAGCGCCGAGGCTCCGCAAAACGTCACCAGCAACCGGACCGCGGTATCGCGCACGGTCGGTTACGGCGATCTCGACCTGGCCAGCACGGCCGGGCAAGGTCGCTTCGATCAGCGGATCGCGGTTGCCGTGCGCGGGGTATGTGGCTCGGCGAGTTCGCGCGATCTCGCCGAGCTGGCGGACATCCGCCGCTGCCGCCGCGAAGCAGCGGCCATGGCCGCGAACGGACGCGAACTCGCCTTGGCCGCGAACGGCCGTCGTGGAGGCGTGGCGCTGCTGACGGTCGTCGACCGTAACATGGCGAAATAAACCAAAACGGACGGAGTATCTTGCTGGTGCGCTCCACCAGGGGCGACCGGCGGGCATCGGCTTGACGTCACACACTCCGTCGCAATCGCTTTGTGCCGCGCGGTGCTTTGGGGCATCGTGCGGCACAAACTGTTGGGATGGCAGGCAAAGATGCGGGGCAAGCTGAAGCGAGGCGCTGTGGCGCTGACGATTTGCGCGGGCGCGATGGCCAGCTCCGCGCTCGCCGACGATCGTCGCGATCAAACGATGAGCCCTTCCGCCGCTGCGCGTGATCACGAGACGATCCGGCAGATGAACCTGGACCAGCTCACGTATGTGCAACAGCGCGATGCGCGCTATGCCGAGGAGGCGCGAGGCTATGCCGCCGTCCGCCGCGCCGATGACTACCGCGACGCCCGCCGCCGTGACAATTACGCCCAGCAGCGCGACGCCTACGCACAGGACCTGCAGCACTACCGTGCGGAGCGCCAGCGCTACGACCAGGAAATGGCGCAATGGCGGCAGGACCGCAGGGACTGCGCACCGTCCGGCGACTGCGGCTACTGACGCCTGAGGCATCTCGGAGGTTTGTGGCATGCGGCGTCTTGGTGCCGAGACTCGCCGGAATCCCCTTGATTAACAAAGATCAAGGCAACCAAGTTCATTTCACGATCGTTATGTCTGACGGTGGCCGCGCTCTCTCGTGCCATCCACTCTCAGCGAAAAGGCGATCAGGATGGCGAAGAAGCTCGGCGAGGATACCGGCGCGAAGGGCGAGGCAGGCAGCTTCGAGACGAACGTCGGCTCGGGCGGCGAAACGCATCAGATCGCCGGCAGCGGCGGCGTGGCTCTCACCACTCAGCAAGGCGTGCGCGTTGCCGACGACCAGAACTCGCTGAAGCTCGGCGATCGCGGCCCGACGCTGCTGGAGGACTTCCACTTCCGCGAGAAGATCTTCCACTTCGACCACGAGCGCATTCCCGAGCGCGTCGTCCACGCGCGCGGCTTCGGCGTGCACGGCACCTTTACCCTGACCGAGAGCCTGGAGGACTTTACGATCGCCAAAGTGCTCACGGAAGTGGGCGAGGCGACGCCGATGTTCGTGCGCTTCTCCACGGTCGCGGGCAACAAGGGCTCGGCCGACCTGGCGCGGGACGTGCGCGGCTTCGCGGCCAAGTTCTACACCAAGGAAGGCAACTGGGACATCGTGGGCAACAACATCCCGGTGTTCTTCATCCAGGACGCGATCAAGTTCCCAGACCTGATCCACGCCGCCAAGCAGGAGCCCGACCGCGGCTTTCCGCAGGCGCAGACCGCGCACGACAACTTCTGGGACTTCATCAGCCTGACGCCCGAAGCGATGCACATGGTCATGTGGATCATGTCCGACCGCACGATCCCGCGCTCGTTCCGCTTCATGGAGGGCTTCGGCGTCCACACCTTCCGCCTGATCAACGCCGAGGGCAAGGGCACTTACGTCAAGTTCCACTTCAAGCCGAAGATGGGCGTGCAATCGGTGATGTGGAACGAAGCGGTGAAGATCAACGGCGCCGATCCCGACTTCCATCGCCGCGACTTGTGGGACGCGATCGACCTGGGCAGTCCGCCCGAATGGGACCTTGGCGTCCAGCTGTTCGACGATGATTTCGCCGACCAGTTCGAGTTCGACGTGCTCGATGCGACCAAGATCATCCCCGAGGAGCAGATCCCCGTGCGCATGATCGGCACTTTCGGGCTCGACCGGCACGTCGACAACTTCTTCGCCGAGACCGAGCAGGTCGCCTTCTGCACGCAGAACGTGGTGCCCGGGATCGGCTTCACCAACGATCCGCTGCTGCAGGGGCGCAACTTCTCGTACCTCGACACGCAGCTGAAGCGCCTGGGATCGCCCAACTTCACCCACATCCCGATCAACGCGCCCAAAGGCTGCCCGGTGCACAACTTCCAGCAGGACGGGCACATGGCGATGCGCAATCCCAAGGGCCGGGTGAACTACGAGCCGAATTCGTGGGAGCGCGGCGAGGACAACCCGCGCGAGGATCCGGTGAACGGCTACAAGCACTTCGCCGCCGAGGAGAACGGGCGCAAGGCGCAAGTGCGCTCGGCCACGTTTGCCGACCACTACAGCCAAGCGCGGCAGTTCTTCATCAGCCAGCAGCCGATCGAGCAGAAGCACATCGGCGATGCGCTGGTGTTCGAGCTATCGAAAGTGGAGCGCCTCGACATCCGAGAGAAGATGGTCGGCCACTTGCTGAACATCGACGAGACGCTGGCCAAGGTGGTCGCCGGAGGGCTTGGCCTGGCGGCGATGCCCAAGGCGGCGAAAGCGGCGGTGGACCCGCGTGGCGACCTGCCCCCCTCACCCGCGCTCAGCATCGTCGGGCGTAATCTCGACAGCTTCGCCGGCCGCAAGCTCGGCATACTGGTGAGCGACGGCGCTTCGGCCAAGCTGGTCAAGGCGCTGATCAAGGAGGTCGAGGCACTGCCGGCAGTCTACGAGATCATCGCGCCCAAGATCGCTGGCGCGACGCTAGATGACGGCTCAGTGATCGAAGCGAAGCAGAAGATCGATGGCGGCCCCTCGATCCTCTACGACGCGGTGGCCCTGGTGCTCTCGCCGGACGGAACCGAGATGCTGGCGATCGACAAGACCGCCAAGGACTTCGTCTCCGACGCCTTCGCCCACTGCAAGTTCATCGGCTACACCGAGGAAGCCCTGCCCCTGATCGAACGCGCCGGCGTCCGGCCCGAAGACATGGACGAAGGCCTGATCGCGCTCAGCGACGCCAAGTCGGTGACGGGGTTCCTCGAGACGATCGGGCAGCTG
>Ga0207644_10002724_pt1 | contig 11385 bp, 9 predicted proteins | sample KBSS73metaG_FD_184326 | JGI IMG/M metagenome (GOLD analysis project Ga0207644, IMG submission 184326) | Switchgrass rhizosphere microbial communities from Kellogg Biological Station, Michigan, USA - KBS S7-3 metaG (SPAdes) (version 2) | ecosystem: Host-associated > Plants > Roots > Rhizosphere >... | reverse complement strand
CTCTACGCCACACTGGGCGAGTTGGTCGGAGAACGTGCCGGCATCGTCAATCTCGGACTCGAAGGACTCATGCTGATCGGCGCGGCGGTGGGATTTGCCGCAACATCGCTCGCCGGAGACCCGTATCTAATTTTCGGATTTATCGAGCCCGGCCGCCGCGACGCCGATATTAAGGTGCTTGCGCCGAAGCCGAAGAACATTCGTGATCGAGCGCCGCGCCAACCAACTCGCTGCCGGCCTCACCCTGATTTATCCGGGGATAACCGGACATCACAAGGATACGTTCAATCGGCCGAAGACGAACCCAAAGGTGACATCCGGCCTGGTCGGTGTCTCTCGGCGCTTCCGGCCGCACCTTATTCATCGCAGCGTCAAATTGTCGGCCACCGTGAGACGCCGCCAAGCTCGCGATGATTCACAAGCCCGAGGTCGAAAAGATCTCGTCAACGCCGTCCCAATCACGATCCGACAACCGCGCAAGCGCTGGCCCGAGGCAGTTCTCCGAGAAATTCATGCGTCGTGATCTGGAAAGACGACAGGGTATTGGCTCCGAACGTGGTGGCGATGGCGCAGTCAGCCGCATCCCGGCCCCGAGCGATTAATACGCGGCCGATTCGCGGTGCATTGTGCCGAGCGTCGAATACATACCAACGCCCCCCAATGAAAGCTTCGAACCATGCACTGAAATCCATCGGCGCCGGGTCGGGCGGCACCCCGATGTCGCCGAGATAGCCGGTACAGTATCGTGCCGGAATGTTGAGGCACCTGCAGAAGGTCAACGCCAAGTGAGCGAAGTCCCGGCAGACTCCGGTGCGCCGCTCGAACGTGCGCACCGCTCCTTGCTTGGCATCCGCATTCTGATAGTTGAAGGCGATGTGCCCGTGGACGAAATCGCAGATCGCTTGCACGCGCCGCCAACCGGAAGGGACGTTGCCGAACAGCGCCCATGCTGTGTCCATGAGCAGATCACTTTCGCAATAGCGGCTGGCGAGCAGATGCATCAGGGCCTCGGGCGGAAGGTCAGAGACCGCGTGCTCCTCGGCTCCCAGGTCGACACTGTCCGGCAATCCGTTGTCGGAAATGATCGCGCTATTGAAGACATTGAACTCCCCGGCAGGTGCCAAAACCCGCAGGCACTTGTTGCCGAAGCTGTCGAGGTAGGGCGTGATGGAGCGCGTCGGGTTCGTTCTTATCACGTCCGGCGTAAGCAAATCGTGCGACCGCGATGGGTGTACGTTCAGCATCAAGACCATCGGCGTGTGACCGATGAAGTTGAACTTGATGTCAAAACCGATCTGAATTTCCATCGTGACGCTTCTTTCAGCTCGCGCGACAATGAAAGGCGACGAGTTCAGCGAGTGCAAGCTAGCGAGCCTTCTGCTGATCGCAAACAAAGTGCGTTAGCAGCGGCTGCCATCACACGGATTTAGGAGCTGGGGTAAACCGACCTCGGGGTGCCTTGACAACTCGTGCATGTGCGGGAAGTTCCAACGAGTTTGACGCATTCGCGCTCGACCTTGGGCCGGAAGATGGCGCTTGAGGATCGATGCGCCGAGGGTGTACTTCGGATCGACCATGTTGCAGACGCGCACGCGGCGAGCCTGGGTCAGAAGGAAATACGCCCCGCTCTTCGCCGTGTCTGACTGCGCACGCTGGTTGTCCATCACCGGCTACAAGTTCTTCCAATCCTTGTGCTGCTCGAACGCGAACGCCGCCTTGTACAGAGTAGCCTCCTCATAGTGCCGTCCGGTCAGCATCAGACCGACGGGCAACCCGTCGGCCAAACCGCACGGCAGGGTGAGCGATGGCATCCCCGTGACGTCGTAGGGCGCGGTATTCGCCAGCATTTCCCAAGCCTTCTGCAGGAAGACCGCACGCGGGGCATCGGGTGGCGGCAGAGCCGGGGCCGTCATCGGCACGGTCGGCATGAGCAGGATGTCATAGTCACCCATGAAGGCTAGGTAACGCGCGGTGAGGTCGCGGCGCATGTTGAGCGCCTTGGCATAGATGCGTCCGCCGTAGGCGTCCGCCATCGCGCGACCCAGGAGCATAAAGACCTTGACCGTGTCGGCGATCTCGTCTGCCCGGTGGCGCCACATGCGAAAGCGGTCGACAAGGCCGGACAAGTAGAGGCCCGACGCGCCCGAGGCGATGCCGTTGCCGTCGAACGCCTGCCGGACCATGCCCTCCGCCGCCATCGGCATGAAGAAGGTCCGGGCTTCGAGATGCAGCGGCAGCGACACCTCGTGCACGCTCGCGCCCAGATCAGCAAAGATGCCGGCTGCGCTCTTGACCTTCGCATCCACGGCGGGTTCGGATTCCGGATGGCCGAAGCCCTCCTTGACGACCGCGATTCGCAGACTCTTGACGCCGCCTTCCAGAAGCTTGGAATATTGCGGCACCTCGTAGGGCTTTTGCCGCACGTCAAGACCGTCGGGACCGGCGATGACTTCGAGCATGAGCGCATTGTCAGCAACGTTGCGCGTCATCGGCCCAGCGTGGTCGATCGTCACCTCCATGCTCATGATGCCGGTGTACGGTACAAGCCCGTGTGTCGGCTTCATTCCGACGATGCCACAAAACGCGCCCGGCATGCGTATCGAGCCGCCCTGGTCGCCGCCGATTGCGAGATCGACCTCGCCGGCGGCGACGAGAGCTGCGCTGCCGGACGATGAGCCGCCGGCCGAGTGGCCGCGCTTCCAGGGATTGTGACACGGCCCGGTATTGTTGGTGTGGCTCGACCCGGAGAGACAGAGATATTCGCAGTGCGCCTTGCCGTGGATCTCGGCGCCGGCGTCGAGCAAACGGGTGACGACCGTCGCATCGACCTCGGGTACGTAGCCCTCGAGGAACGACGCACCGTTCATCATCGGCACGCCTGCAAGCAGCACGTTGTCCTTGAGAGCGACCGTCTTGCCGGCAAGCTTTCCCGTCGGCGCACCCTTGATCACGGTCTTCTGGTACCAGGCGTTGAGCGGGTCCTCCGCCGGCGACGGCTTATGGCCCGGGGTGCGGGGATATTTGGTGACCGGCAGCGGGTCGGGGGCTGCTAGCGTCGCGCCCGCCGCCTCGAAGAACGGCGCCATCAGGCCGAGGAATTCCTCGGCGTCTCCGGGCCTGAACGAAATTCCCATCGACGACGCGACGGCGGTGAGCTTTTGGGGACTGGGGAGCGTGCTCATGCGGACCTCACATCTTCTTCCAGTCGCCCGCCTGCTCGAACGCATGGGCGGCCCGATAGATGGTCGCTTCGTCGAATGCCTTGCCGATGAGCATCATGCCGATCGGCAGACCGTCGCCGAGACCGCACGGAATCGACATCGCCGGATGATGGGTTATGTCGAAGGGCGCGGTGTTGGGCAGCATCTCGAAGGCGCGAGCGATGACTTCCTCTCGCGGCGCTCCCTTCTCGGGAATCTTAGTCGCCTTGAGGGGCAGGGTCGGCATCAGCAGGAGGTCGTGTTCGGCCAGCACCGAGTCGTAGGCGGCCTTGAGCCGGCGCGAAATGTTCACTGCCTTGCCGTAGAAGCGCGAGCCGAATTGCTGGTTGATGTAGGTGCCAAGCATGGTCATGAGCTTGGTCGTTTCGCTCAGTTCGTCGGCCCGCCAGCGCCAGCCGCGATGGAAGTCCATGAGCGCGGTGGAGTAGAGATCGGAGCGGCTCACCCCATAGCCGTCGCCCCACATCATGGTTTGCGTCAGCCCTTCCGCACCGATCGGCGTCCAGATCGCGCCGCCGACGAGGTGCATCGGGATCGACACTTCGGTCACCTGGGCGCCGAGCTTTTCGAATAACTTCGCGCCGGCCTTGACCTTGGCGTCGACGTCCGCTTCGGAATTTGGCCAGCCGAACCCTTCCTTCACCACCGCGATCTTGAGGCCCTTGACGCCGCCCGAGAGGGCTTCGCTGTAGCTGACCGTCGCCGGCGCCTTGATGCGCGGGTCGTAGCCGTCGTCGCCGGCCAGGACCTCCAGCATCAACGCGTTGTCCTCGACGGTCGCGGTCATCGGGCCGGTATGATCGACGAAGATCTCGATCGGCATGACGCCCGTATAAGGCACGAGCCCCCAGGTGGGCTTCATGCCGTAGATGCCGCAGTAAGACGCCGGCATGCGAATTGAGCCGCCCTGGTCGCCGCCAATTGCCATATCGACTTCGCCGGCCGCGACGAGTGCCGCCGAGCCGGACGACGAGCCGCCGGCCGAGTAACCGTGCTTCATGGATTGTGTACCGGCCCGGCCGCCGAAGTATGGCTGCCGCCAGACAGGCAGAAATACTCACAATGCGCTTTGCCGAGGATGACCGCCCCGGCATCGAGCAGCCTGGTCACGATGGTCGCGTCCATCTCCGGGACGAAGCCTTCGAGCGTCGAGGCGCCGTTCATCATCGGCACGCCAGCGAGCATGACGTTGTCCTTGAGCGCCACCGTTTTGCCGAAGAGCTTGCCGGTCGGCGCGCCCTTCACCGTGGTCTTGTAGTACCAGGCATTGTGCGGGTTCTCGGCAGCGGGCACGCGATAGCCGGGCGTGCGCGGATATTTCACGACCGGCAGTTCGTCAGACATCTGGTCGACCACCTGGTAGCTGTCGATCAAAGGCTTGAGCAGGGCCAGAAAGGAGTCGACGTCGGGCTTGGACAGCGACAGCCCGACCTTTGCGGCGACGTCCTCGAGCTGAGCGGGCGTGGGAAGTCTGACAGTCATCGAACGTCTCCTTTTGCGGCGCGTTGTCGAACTAATGCTTGAAACCCACGAACTCGCCGACGATCTCGATGTCGGCGAGATCGGTCGCCGCGATCTCTCGGGTGATGGCACCCTTCTGAATGATCATGACGCGCTGCGAGAGCGCGGCTATGAAGTCGAGGTTCTGCTCAACCAGAACGATGGTGAAATCCGGCCGCTTCTCTCGCAGCGCCGTCAACGTGTCGATGATCTCGTCGATGATTGAGGGTTGGACACCCTCAGTAGGCTCGTCGAGCAGCACGAGCTTAGGGTCGGCGCACAAACAGCGGGCAAGCGCGAGTAATTGTTGCTCGCCGCCGGACAGCGCGCCGCCCGGCCGGTCGAGCAGGCGCTTGAGCCGCGGAAAATCCGACAGAACCACATCGACCGCGGCCTTCTCGTCGCGGTTCGACATGGCGCAGCCGATACGCAGATTGTCCAGCACGGTCAGAGTTGGAAAGATTTCGCGTCCCTGTGGCACCAAGCCGAGCCCGTGGCGCGCACGCTGATGAGTCGCGAGCCGGGTCAGATCCGCACCGCCGAACTGGATCGTGCCCTCGGTCGCCGGCAGATATCCCATCAGGGTCCGCAGCAACGTGGTCTTGCCCATGCCGTTGTGGCCGAGAATCCCGACGAACTCGCCAGCCTCGACCGCGATCGAAATCCCCGTAAGGATCGGCACCAGGCCGTAGCCGGACTTGAGGCTGGTCACCTCCAACAGGCTGGTCACGCGGCGATTCTCCGTCCGAGATAGATGTCACGCACAGTGGGATTCGCCAGCACCTCGGCCATCGGCGCTTCCAGCAGGATCGCGCCCTGGTGGAACACGGTGACCTTGCGCGCGATCATCTTCACGAACTGCATGTCGTGTTCGACCACGATGAGCGCGGTCGTGCGATTGATCTCCTTGATGATCGCGGCGGTCCGCTCGGTCTCCTCGTTGGTCATGCCGGCCGCCGGCTCATCAAGCAGAATGACCTGCGGTTCGCCCGCGAGGACGATGGCGAGTTCGACCAACTGACGCTGCCCATGCGCCAGCTTGGCGACGGTGCTGCGCGCGAGTTTGCCGATGCCGACGCGGTCGAGGACATCCTTAACGATGCGCTCGATCTGCGAGCGCGTCTTGCCGCCGCGGGCGGCAGCCAAGCGGATGTTCTCGCGCACGTCGAGACCGTTGAACACGTTCGGGATCTGGGTCTTGATGCCGACGCCCAGCCGGGCGATCTCATGGGTCGCTGCGCCGGTAATGTCATGGCCGCGAAATTTCACGGTCCCGGCGCTGGCGCGATGCTGTCCGGTCAAACATTTGAAAAAGGTACTCTTGCCGGCACCGTTGGGCCCGATCAGACAGCGCAGTTCGCTCTCCTCCAGTCGAAAATATACCTGGTCGACCGCGACCACTCCGCCGAACCGCATCGTGAGTCCGGTCGTCTCGATCAGCGGCACGAGCTCGCTGGCCATTACGCCGCCCCGTCCTGGAGGGCGACCTCGGAGCGGGCGCGAAACGCGATCCTGATGCGGCCGATCGACCAGTGCGCCAGGTCCTGCAGCGCCGGGATGATGCCGCTCGGCAGTGCCAAGACGAGGACGCACAGAATGCCACCGAGCACGACTTGGCTGTTCACCACGGTATTTTCGGCCAGGTAGAGCGCCACGTATTGCAGGCCGATGCACGCTACTATCGGCCCGAGGAACGTGGAGAGCCCGCCGGCCATCACCCAGATCAGTACCTTCGCCGACATTTCGAGGCTGAATACGTTCGGGTCGATGAACGCCTGATAGGTTGCGTAGAGCCCGCCGGCCATGCCGGCGATCATTCCACCGAAGGTGAAGACCAGCAGCTTGACGAATCGCACGTCGTAACCGAGCAGCGCGGCGCGGGTCTCGTTCTCGCGCACGGCGATCGCGACTCTTCCGTAGTGGCTCGATTTTAGAATCTTCATCACGACGTACACGGCGATCAGAAGGCCGAGCGCGAGCTGGAAGATCTGCAGCGGATCGAGCTGGTCCGACGGCCGGCCGGGTACGTTGAGCGGCGGGATCGACGGGATGCCGTTGAAGCCGCCGAGCCGCGCTGCTCCAATATGCCATTCCGGTCCGGCAGTGGAGTTGATGAGCTTCCAGATGATGAGGGAGAAGACCATGGTCACGACGCCGAGATAGACGTCGTTGAGCCGGCCGTAGAACATGAAATAGCCGAGCGCCGCGGCGGCCAACGCGGGGACCAGGAGCGCGAGCGCGCAGGCCCCGGTTGTGTCGCCAAAGTTGATCGCAGCGATCGCGAACGCATAACCGCCCAGACCGAAGAAGGCGCCCTGGCCGAAGCACAGAATGCCGCCGACCCCCCAGACGAAGGCGAGGCTGAGCGCGAAGATCGCCAGCACCACATAGAGTGTGAGCTGCATAACCTGGAACGGATCCGCATAAAGCGGCAGCCCGAACATCAGAACGAGGCCAACCAACACCGCAGCCGCAGTGGCGAGCAGATCGGAGCGCTCCATCATATGCTCCTCCTGAAAAACTTGCCGGTGATGCCGTTGGGCAAGATGCGGAGCAGAACGACGGCGACGAAGAGCAAGGCGACATCGCCAACCACCGGCGTGGTAGCGAACGTGGTGAGTTGGCTCACGCTGCCGAGGAGGCCCGCCGCCGAGATGGTGCCGGTGATAATTGCCGGTCCGCCGGCGATTACTGTAATAAAGGCTTGCGCCACGAAGGCGACGCCCATGGTCGGCACCACGCCGGTGATCGGCGCCAAAAGCGCGCCGGCGAGTCCGGTGAGCGCCGAGCCGATCCCGAATGTCGCCATATAGACGACGGACGGGTTGATCTTGAGTGCCGCCGCCATGCCCGGGTTCTGCATGGTGCCGCGGGCGACGAGCCCGAGCTTGGTATGCCGCAGCACTAGATAAGTCGCGATCAGGATGATCGCGGCGACGGCGATCAGGAAAAACGAGTAACCGCTAACCCGCAGCCCGCCGACGTCGACCGAGCCGAGCGAGACAGAGACGCCCGTTACCGTATTGCCGAACAGCACGGTGACCATGCCCATGAGGAACAGGCTCAGTCCCCACGTCGCCAATAGCGTGTCGATCATGCGCCCGTAGAAGAAACGGATGAACAGGCGTTCGACCAGAACACCGAACAGGCCGACCACGAGCGGCGCCAGCACCAGCATGGCAAGCCACGGATTGACGCCGGCCTTTCCCGCCATCACCACGGTATATCCCCCGAGCATGAGGAATTCGCCATGGGCGATGTTGATGACCCGCATCATGCCGAAGATGATCATCAATCCGGTCGAGATCAGCACCAGGCCTGCGGCAGCCCGCAGCACCTCGATCATGACCACCAATGAGAACATCGTCCGGTGCCCGCCAGCGCGTCAGAGCTTAATCTGATAGTGCTGGTTGTCGTTCGGGTTCTTCACCAGATCGCACACCGCCTGGGTGTCCGCCGGCGGCTGCTGCGGATAGGTCTCCAGGATGATGAACTTGCGCTCCTCGAGATCGGCCAGATAGACGTTGCGGGTGACGTGATGGGTCTTCGGATCGATCGTCACCTTGCCGCTCGGGAAGTCGTCGAAGGATATGTTGGATTCGAGTGCCTCGATGATCTTCATGCGGTCGAGCGAACCGGCCTTCTTGACCCCTGCCGCCCACATCATGCAGCCCTCATAGGTGCACACCGACAGTTCCGTGAGCAGCGGCATCTTGCCGCCGAAAAACTTGTCAACCTTGGATTCGACCTTGGCGATGAAGGCCTTGTTGGCGGCCGATTCGATGGTCGGGTAGTAGCCGTAGCACGAGATGATGCCGTTGCTTTCCTCGGGGGTGATCAGGATCGGCTCGGTGCCGCCGGCCCCGAATGTGGTCGAGGCGATCGGTATCTGTTTCTTGAGGCCCGCCGACGCCCATTGGCGGTAAAACCCAAGATGCGACGCGCCGACCAGTACCGACATGACGAGATCGGGCTTGGCTGATTGGATCTTCTCGATGGTCGGGCCGAAATTGGTGACGTCGAGCGGGAAGAAGTCGGTTGAGAGCACCTGGCCGCCGTTGGCCTCGACGTATCGTTTGACCCAGGCCGAAGTGATTTGGCCATAGTTGTAGTCGGCGGCGATGGTGTAGACCTTCTTACCCCACTTCTTCATGACATAGGGAACGAGCTTCTCGACAGTCTGGGCCGGCGTCGTCCCGGTGCAGAAGCAGTTGCGGTCGCATACCCCCCCTTCGTAGAGGGTGTTGTAGAAGTAGAGGGTGTTGAAGCGGTGAAGGACGGGCCGGATGACTTCGCGGCTCGCGGAGGTGATGCCCCCCATCACCACATTGACCTTGTCACGCAGTGCCACCTGCTGCGCAAGCGACTGGTAGAGTTGCATGTTTGAGCCGGTATCGGCGGTCACCGCCTTAACCTGCTTGCCAAGAAGGCCGCCCTTCTCGTTGATCTCGTCACACGCGAACCGCACCATCTGCTGCATCGGGGCGCCGGCGAAATCGAGGCCTCCGGTCTCATCATGGAGACCGCCCACGAGGATCTCATCTGCGCCCATCGCGGCGAGCGGCAACATCGACGTCATCGTAAGGGCGGCCGCGCCGCGGCCGGCTGTGGCAAGAAAATCTCTGCGGTTCATGGTCATGACAGCATTCTCCGCCCGGTGAGCAAAGTCGCAGCGTCGGGACAAACAAGAACCGTGCCAGAAAGCATTCCCTTGCGCGCAAGAGGATGCGAAACGTCGGATTCGGCGCAGGAGAGCGAGGCGCCAATGCGGATTGCCCCACAGCCGGCGGACTACGGCTAGCCTCCGGACAAGTGATGCGTGCGGCCGCTGGCGGATCGTTGCTTCCGCGCCCAAAAAAGGGGCACTCGTTGCGTTGGCGGCGACCGCGGCAGGAGCTGATTTCGCTTCCCACGAACGCACTTTCCCCAGCACGAGGGCGGAAGCGTCGCTTCGAAGTAGAAAAATATATCGGGGATCTTCGGACGCAGTCCCCTTGACCAGAGCGCTTCGATTCACGCGGAGGTGCGCGGTCGCCCTTCAAGACAGCGTTCGACTCAAAGTGCAGGAGCACACCATCCTTGAGGTGGATCGGCGGCAATTAAACAAGAGAAGAACCGAACGGACAAAATCGCCCCACAAATATTCTTCAATCATTCGGCCGCTGGATTGTGAAACGAGTCCGATAGTCCGGGGGCGTGGCAGAACCTCATGCGTCAGGCTCCAGCGCGTGGCATCCTCGGAGCTATACAGCAACTTTCCGCAATCTGCTTCATGCGTAGCGTTGTTGACGTCAGATGCTGACAAACGGCGCGCCGCCTTTAACGACGTACCTGGGCATCGGGCCGACGCCGGCACTGGCACATTGAAGCTTGACCCATTTCAGACGGCAGGTGTGGTCCCGCCAATCACTAACGCGAGCGAAGTTTGAACAGTTCATGCGCAAAGTGACTGAACTGGTCGGCAAGGCTGCGCACTTCTTGCGCATTCGCCTTGAACAAGATCACGCCCGCCGCCGCAGCGCTTGCGCGATGCTGCTCAGCCGCTTGCCGGCGGCCAATTGCGTGCGTGAGCGGGTGCGCGGCTTCTATAATTCATGCGGCTCGCATCAAGCTTTGCGGGTGCCTCAGCGGTACATCAGCAGCGGGGTGACGTAGACCACCATCGTCTTCCACTGCTTGTATTTTTCCAGGGGCAGCATGGTGAACGGCTGGCACCTTTGCAGGGCTTCGACTGCGCTTTCCATCAACGCCTTTTGTTTTGTTGATGGCGCCGGCACGAGCAAGTGCGGCGGCGACGTCAGCGTGCCGTCGCGGTTGAAGGAAATGCGTATCTGAATGCTGATCTTGTCGGTGGGTTCAACCCCTTCCAGCTTGGAGCACATGGCGACACGTTCCCGGAACGGAGCGGTCCAGTCGTCGCCAAGAATGTTGGTGCCGACCGGCGGCGCGGCAAAGCCGCCACCGAGCGGTCCGCCGAGAGCCACGTATTGCTCAACCTCTTCGGCGATGTTCGGTTGCTCCGGGCGCTGTTCGGCCGGCGGTGAAGCAGCAGGTTGTCGCTCGGGCGATTTTTTCTGTTTTTCCGGATCTGTCTTCTCGGGGCGCACCAGGTCGGCCTGCATCGCTTCCGGTGCCGGCAATCGCGGCGCCGCGGCTTCCTCGGCCTCGTGCGGCGGGATCGGACGCTGTTGCGCTTCCTGCTTCGACGGTGGTCGCGGGTTAGGCGGCGGCGCTTGGGTGACCGGTCCTTTGCCGTCAGCCGCCGGCTGCTTCTCGAAGCCGGAGGAATGCAGGGTCGAAGGTGTTCCTTCAAACCGCGGCGATTCGTCCGGCGCCACGAGCTCGACCAGCATCGCATCGGGCGGCGGCGCACGGAAGGCGTCCGGGCTGACCGAGAGCAGCGCTGCGATCAGGACCCCTAGGTGGAACACGACCGAAACGACCGCTCCGGGGCGAATATAGCGCTTGAGACCCATCATATGACGTGTATGGAGATTTCGCCCCCGGGCGCGCAGCATACATCATCGGCGCCGACTGGTATCGCGCATTCGAATCCCAGTGGCGTCAAATGCACGGCCAAGGCGGCGCGCGTTGCGCGGCGCCAGACGAGGGCCGCAACGTAGGCGCTCGGCGCTGCTAAGACACACGCCGTGGCACGCCATGG
>Ga0207644_10002722_pt1 | contig 11388 bp, 11 predicted proteins | sample KBSS73metaG_FD_184326 | JGI IMG/M metagenome (GOLD analysis project Ga0207644, IMG submission 184326) | Switchgrass rhizosphere microbial communities from Kellogg Biological Station, Michigan, USA - KBS S7-3 metaG (SPAdes) (version 2) | ecosystem: Host-associated > Plants > Roots > Rhizosphere... | reverse complement strand
TCTACCTGCGCCAGATCACGCGCGGCAACGCCATCCTCGGGGGTGGCGGCGGCTGGGGCGATGCCGACTGCAGCCGGTCGCGGCCGGCGACGGCGACGTCGCTTGCCGCGATGGCGAGCGCGATCGCACTGGTCCCGGCGCTGGCCGGCAGCCTCGTCATCCGGACCTGGGCGGGAATCGACGGCGCGATGCCCGACCACATCCCGGTGCTCGGCTTCTCGGCGACGACGCCCGACCTCGTCCATGCCTTCGGGTTCTCCGGCCACGGCTTTCAGCTCGGGCCGATCGTCGGCGAGATCATCGCCGAGCTGCTGACAAAGGGACGCTCGCCGTCGCCGCTCGCGCCGTTCGCGATCGGGCGCTTTGCCGACGCGATCGCAGCGCCTCGCGCGCCGGTCGATGTCGACGCCTGATCATGGCACTCATCGAGTTTCGGTGCGTCCAGCGCCGGCTATGATGCCTCGCGCCGGATCGCGGCGCGACCGGGGCCACGCGCCTCTCGAGGAACACCGCATGAAGCGACTTGTCTGCGCCGCCGCTGCGGCAATCCTCCTTGCCAGCGCCGGTGCGAGCGCGCAGACGACGCTCAACGTCGGCATGTCGGCCGCCGACGTCAACCAGCTCGACCCGTATCGCGCGACGACGACGCAGGACAAGCCGCTCACCTCGTGGATCTACAACGGCCTGGTCCGTTTCAAGCCGGGCTCGGCCAGCCTGGAGACGCTCGAGCCCGACCTCGCCGAGCGCTGGGAGAGCACGCCCGACAAGCTGACGTGGACCTTCCACCTTCGGCGCGGCGTCAAGTTCCACGGCGACTACGGCACGCTGAGCGCCGACGACGTTGTCTTCTCGCTCAAGCGCGCCGCCGACTCGAAGACCTCGTCGTTCTCGGCCGACTACGCGTCGATCGACACCATCGAGGCGGTCGACCCGATGACGGTGCGCGTCAAGCTCAAGCAGGCGGTGCTGTTCTTCCTCGGCCTGGTCACCAACTACCACGGCGGCAACGTCGTCAGCAGGAAGGCGGTCGAGAAGCTCGGCGACAACTTCCGTCTCAACCCGGTCGGCACCGGCCCGTTCAGGTTCGAGTCGTACAAGCCGAACGAGAGCGTCGTCTTCGTCGCCAACAAGGATTACTTCCGCGGCGCGCCCAAGATCGATCGCATCGTCTACCACCTGATCCCGGCCGACTCGGCGCGCGACCTCGCCTTCACCTCAGGCGAGCTCGACATCGTCTACGGCCGCCAGGACCAGAAGTGGGCGGAGCGCTTCAAGAAGGAGTCCGGCGTCATCGTCGACGTGCTGCGCCCGGCCGAGCTCGGCCAGCTGCACCTCAACATGACCGTGAAGCCGCTCGACGACAAACGAGTCCGCCAGGCGATCGCGCACGCGATCAACCGGCAGCAGATCGTCAACTTCAAGGGCGACCTGACCGCTGATCCGCCGGTTTCGGTGGTCAACGCCGGCTACCTCGGCACCGACCCGAAGGCACCGCTCGCGGTCTACGACGTCGCCAAGGCGAAGGCGCTGTTGAAGGAGGCCGGCTTTGCCAATGGCATCACCGTCAAGGCGATTCAGTCGACGCTGCCGTCGATGCTCAACACCGCGCAGATCCTGCAGGCGCAACTAAAGCTCGCCGGCATCGACCTGCAGCTCGAGACGGTCGACCATCAGACGTTCCACGCCAACATCAGGAAGGACCTAAGCGGCGCGGTCTACTACACCGCGGCGCGCTTCCCGGTCGCCGACGTGCCGCTGACACAGTTCTTCCACTCGCGCTCGATCGTCGGCACGCCGACGGCAGTCGTGAACTTCTCGCACTGCGCGGTCGCCGACAAGGAGATCGATGCCGCCCGCTCCGAACCCGACCTCGCCAAGCAGAAGGAGCTCTGGGCGACGGCGCAGCGCAAGATCCTCGAAGAGGTCTGCGCCGTGCCGCTGTTCGAGCAACTCCAGGTCTGGGCGCACAAGTCGAACATCGACTACGGCTACAAGCTGGTCGACGCGATCCACCTCGGGCCGCAGATCACCGAGCTGACGACCAAGAAGAAGTAAGCCGAACCGGCCGGCCGCGGCGGCGCCTGCATGCTGCGCTTCATCGTCAACCGGCTGCTGCTGGCGCTGCCGACGCTGTGGGCGGTGCTGACGCTGGTGTTCGTCCTGGTCCGGGTGGTGCCGGGCGATCCGACCATCGTCGTCCTCGGCGACCAGGCGAGCCCGGCGGCGCGTGCGGCGTTGCGCGAGCGACTCGGCCTCGACAAGCCGCTGCTCGTCCAGTATGCCGACTTCATGGTTCAGATCGCGCGCGGCGATCTCGGCCGCTCGCTCGTCACGAACCGGCCGATCACGACCGACGTCGCCGCGGTCCTGCCCTACACGATCGAGCTCACGCTCGCCGCGCTTCTCATCGGCACCGTAATCGGCGTGCCGCTCGGGGTCGTCGCGGCGCAGCGACGCGACGGCTTCGTCGACTGGCTGGCGCGCATCGTCTCGCTCGCCGGGCTGTCGTTCCCGGCGTTCGTGTCGGGCATCCTGCTGCTCATCGCCTTCGCGGTCGAACTGCGCTGGTTTCCTGTGATCTCGACGGTCACCGGCACCGACCCGCTGCAGCGGCTGCGCGCGCTCGCCCTGCCCGCCCTCAACCTCGGCCTGATCATGGTCGCCTACGTGACGAGGGTGACGCGCTCCGGGATGCTCAAGGCGCTGAGCGACGACTACGTGCGCACGGCGCGCGCCAAGGGGCTGCCGCGGCGCATCGTCGTCTGGCGCCACGCGCTGCGCAATGTCCTGATCCCGATCGTCACGGTCGTCGGCCTCTATCTGGGCGTGCTGATCGGCAACGCCGTGCTGACCGAGATCGTCTTCAACCGCCCGGGCCTCGGCAAGCTGATCGTCTCGGCGCTGAACCAGCGCGACTACTCGCTCCTGCAGGGGCTGATGGTCGTGACCGCGCTCGCCGTGGTCGTCGCCAACATTCTCACCGACCTGACCTACGGGCTCGTCGATCCGCGCGTCAAGGCTTCATGAGCGCCGTCGTCGCCACCGTGCCGTCCGCCTGGAAACGGGCAACCCGCTCGGGCGGACTTTTCGTCGGCCTGGTGCTCGCGTTGACGATGGTCGTGATCGCGATCGCAGCGCCGTGGATCGCACCCTTCGACCCGAACGAGCAGGACGTCCTGCTCAAGCTCGAGCCGCCTTCGGCAGCGCACTGGTTCGGCACCGACGCGTTCGGCCGCGACGTGCTTTCGCGCGTGATCTACGGTGCTCGCATTTCGCTTTTCGTCGGTGCGTTCGCGACGCTCGCCGGCGTCGTCATCGGCACGATCATCGGCGTCGTCTCCGGCTACCTCGGCGGCGTCGTCGACCGGCTTATCACTGCCGCGACCGACGTCCTGCTCAGCTTCCCGCAGCTGATCATGGGCCTGATGCTCGTCGCAGTGCTCGGCGCGAGCCTCCCCAACCTGATCCTGGCCATCGCCATCACGGCGGTTCCGGCGTTCATCCGCGTCGCCCGTGCCTCGACGCTGGCGATGAAGGAGCGCGACTTCGTCGACGCCTGCCGCGCGCTCGGCTTCGGCAACCCGCGCATCATGTTCCTGCACGTCCTGCCGAACATCATGGACGAGGTCGTGGTGATGGCGTCGCTCTGGTTCGCTGCGGCCATCCGCACCGAGTCGACGCTGGCCTTCATCGGCCTCGGCGTGCCGCCGCCGACCGCGACCTGGGGCGGGATCATCCGCGACGGCTTCGACAACCTGCTCGACGCGGTGTGGCTCTCGATCTTTCCGAGCCTGGCGATCCTCGCGATCATGATTGCGCTCAACCTGATCGGCGACGGCCTGCGCGACGCCAGCGACCCGAGGGCGCCGCAATGAGCGCCGCGGCTGCCGCGCTGGCCGATCGAAGCCCGGAGCTGGGGGCGGAGGCGCCGTCGCTCGTCGTCAAGCGGCTGACGACGTCCATCCGCATCGACCGCCAGTGGTTCGACGCCGTCCGCGACGTCAGCTTCGAGGTGAACCCGCGCGAGACCCTCGCCCTCGTCGGCGAGTCGGGCTGCGGCAAGAGCCTGACTGCACTCTCGGTGATGGGGCTGCTGCCCGAAGGCGTTGGCCGCATCTCGAGCGGCAGGATCACGGTCGACGGCACCGACATGACGGCGGCGAGCGCGGCCGAGGCCCAGGCGATGCGCGGCGACCGCATCGGCATGATCTTCCAGGAGCCGATGACGTCGCTGAACCCGGTGCTGCAGGTCGGGTTCCAGATCGCCGAGTCACTGGTCGAGCATCGCGGCATGAGCCGGCGCGAGGCGCGCCGGCGCGCGCTCGCGCTGATGGAGCTCGTTCGCATCCCAGCCGCGGCGCAACGCCTCAACGCCTACGCGCATCAGTTCTCGGGCGGCATGCGCCAACGCGTCATGATCGCGATCGCCCTCGCCTGCTCGCCCAAGGTGCTGATCGCCGACGAGCCGACGACCGCCCTCGACGTGACGATCCAGGCGCAGGTGCTCGCCCTCCTGGCCGACCTGCAACGCCGTGAGGGCCTGGCCGTCCTCCTGATCACGCACAACCTCGGCGTCGTCGCCGCGGTCGCCGACCGGGTCATCGTGATGTACGGCGGCGATGTCGTCGAGAGCGCGCCAGTCAAGGAGTTCTTCGCGCGGCCGACCCACCCCTACAGTGAGGCGCTGCTCGCGGCGATGCCGCGCGTCGACCGCTCCGCCGATTCGCTCGCGCCGATCCCGGGCCAGGTGCCGACGCTGGCCGACTTGCCGACGGGCTGCCGTTTCCAGTCGCGCTGCCCGCTGCGAATCGGCAAGTGCGCCGAGCTGCCGCCCTTGATCCCGCTCGCCGCCGCGCCCGCGCACGGCGTCCGCTGCTGGGTGCGGGCACCGTGAGCATCACCACGACGAACGCGCCCCTGCTCGAGGTGCGCGGCCTCACCAAGACCTTCAAGGAGCGGCGCGGTTGGCCGATCCCGACGACGGTCGCGGTGCGCGCGCTCGACCGCGTCTCGTTCGACGTCGGCCGCGGCGAGGCGCTCGGCATCGTCGGCGAATCGGGCTGCGGCAAGTCGACCGTCGCGCGCGCGTGCCTGCGCCTGATCACGGCCGATGCCGGCAGCGTCCGCTTCGACGGCGTCGACGTCGGCGCGGCGAGCGCCGGCGCGCTTCGCGTTCTACGCCGCAGGCTGCAGATCGTCTTCCAGGATCCGGCATCGGCGCTCGACCCGCGCCAGCGCATCGCCGACGCGCTCGGCGAGTCGATCCGGGTCCACGGCATCGCCCGCGGCAACGACGTTACCACCGCGGTGCTCCGCCTGCTCGACGAGGTCGGCCTGCCGCCCTCGGCGGCGCGCCGCTATCCGCACGAGTTCTCGGGCGGCCAGCGCCAGCGCATCGGCATCGCCCGCGCGCTCGCGCTCGGCCCGGACCTCGTCTTCGCCGACGAGCCGGTGTCGGCGCTCGACGTCAGCGTCCAGGCGCAGATCCTGGTCCTGCTCGACGAGCTGCGCCACCGGCGCGAGCTGGCGTTCGTGTTCATCTCGCACGACCTCGGCGTCGTGCGCCACTTCTGCCAGCGCGTCGCCGTGATGTACCTCGGCCGTATCGTCGAGGAAGGCCCGGTGCCGGCGATCTTCGAGGAGCCGCTGCATCCCTACACGCGGCTGCTCAAGTCGTCGTCGCCGATCCCCGATCCGGAGCAGGCGGTCGCGCTCGACCTGCAGGAAGGCGAGCCGCCCTCGCCCCTCGATCCGCCCTCGGGCTGCCACTTCCATCCGCGCTGCCCCTTCGTCATGGACCGCTGCAAGGCGGTCGCGCCGGCGCTCGAGGAGGTCGCGCCGGGCCGGCGCGTCGCCTGCTATCTCTTCGACGAGACCTCAAGAAACGGCTCCGGAGCCGTAGCGTCCCCGCAATAGCTTGCCGCTGCGGAAGCGCTCGAGCGCGTACGGCGCGAGCGAAACGTCGGTCGGCAGGCAGAGAACCTCCTGCGCCAGCACGCGGCCGACCGCCGGCGAGAGCTTGAAGCCGTGCCCGGAGAATCCGTAGGCGACGACGAGGCCGGGAACGTCGGGAAGGCGGCCGAGCACCGGATTCCAGTCGGGCGTGACGTCGTAGACGCCCGTCCACGACGATGCCAGCCCCGCTTCGGCATAGGCAGGAAAGCGCTCGGCGACCTGCGCGCCGACGCTCAGCATGTCGTCGACCGCGATCTCGCCTTGCTCGTTGTCGGGCTGCGCCAGCGTCGCGCCGGCGCCGCCTTCGCTGACCAGCATGTGCGCGCCGCCGTAGCTGCGGCAGTAGAGCATTCCCGCCGAGCCGAGGTCCTTGTAGACCGGCATTGCGAACGTGTACGGCTCTCGGCCCGCGAGCGCCAGGACAGCGTGTCGTTCCGCGCGCACCGGCGTCTCGATGCCGGTCCAGCGCTCGATGTCCCTGGCCCAGATGTTCTGCGCGCTGACGACGGTCGCGCTCGCGAAGCGTCCCTGCGAGGTCTCGACGCCGGCGACGCTACCGCCTGCGAGCACGAGTCGGTCGACCTTGACGCCTTCGACGATCCTCACGCCGCGGCGCCGCGCCGCGCGCGCGAAGGCGCTGGCGACGAGGTACGCGTCGGCGAATCCTGCTTCGGGCTCGAAGCCGATGAGGGCGGCGTCGTCGAAACGGCAGATAGGCAGCCGCTGCGCCGCGTCGTGCGGCGAGAGCACTTGCACGGCGATGCCCTGCGCCTGTTGCGCGAGCAGCGCGGCGCGCAACGGCGCGAGCTTTGGCCCGTCGGGCGCAGCGATCAGGTAGCCGCATTTGACAAGGCCGGCCGACGCCTCATCGTCGTCGAGGTAGGCAGCGAACGCGTCGAAGACCTGCCACGAACGCCGCGCCAGCTCGACGTTCTCGGGAACCGAATAGTGGGTGCGCAGGATCCCGCTCGATTGCGACGAGGTGCCCGAGCCGACCTGACCGCGGTCGAGGACGACGACGTCGCGCGCGCCGAGCGCGGCCAAGTGGTACGCGATCGACACTCCGATCACGCCGGCGCCGATCACAATGGCGTCGTGGCTCGATGTCATGGCCTGAACGAGCACGTTGGCGAGCGACGCATTCCCTCATTTTGCAAGACGCTGCGCGGCGACATCGCGCGCATCACGCCGCCTTGGCCTCTCCCAATGATCTAGCCGTTTGCCAAAGCGGGGGGCGACCTCAGTCGCTGCTTATTCCGGGCCCAAGAGCTGCCATTCGGCGACGACGGCTGATGGCTGATGCCTGTCGATCGAGCGGTTCGACATTCACTTCGAAGTGTCCAACAGCTCGAATCGCTGGCTGAGCTCGGTAGGCGTCTAAGTTGAACGGCGCGCTTGGGAGGCTCGGGTCGAAGCACAAGCCACGCGGCCAAGTTGATTGCCAGCTAACGAGCAACAGTAGAGCTGCCACAAGCCAGGGCGGGTTGCACCGAGCTTGATACGATGATTGCGCCGACAACTAGGAAGGCCAATGCGGACGAACGACAAGCTCGAGGTGCGGGTGTGGCGCGGCAAAGAGGCGGGCAGCTTCAGCGCCTACCAGGTGCCGCGTCAGAACAGCCAGACCGTGCTTGACGTCGTCACGCACATCCAGCGCCATCTCGAGCCCTCGCTTAGCTACCGCTTCGCATGCCGCGTGGGCATGTGCGGGTCGTGTGCGATGACGGTCAATGGAAAGGCCCGATGGACCTGCCGCACGCACGTGGCCAAGGTGCTGAACGAAGGAAACGGCCTTGAGATTGCGCCGCTCGCCAACCTGCCCGTCATCAAGGACCTCGTCACCGACATGCGCGAATTCTTTGACAAGTGGACGCGTGCCCGTGGGGCGTTCAAGGGAACCGCGACGCGCCACGACGACTTCGCGCAGGTGCAACCGAGCGCGCCGGAGCGGCGGGCTGTCGACGCCGGAATCGAATGCATCGGCTGCGCCGTGTGCTATTCGTCGTGCGACGTCGTCGCCTGGCGGCCCGACTTCCTCGGCCCGGCCGCGCTCAACCGCGCCTGGACGCTCGTCAACGACGTTCGCGCGATCGAGCAACCCGAGCGTCTGCGCGCCGTCGCCGGCGACACCGGCTGCCACGTGTGTCACACGCAGGGCTCCTGCACCGAGCGCTGTCCGAAGCAGATCGCGCCGACGCTCGCCATCGCCGGATTGAAGCGAACCGTCGCGCGCGCTGCCGTGCGGGGGCTGCTGTGAGCCCCACCGTCCGGCGGTGCCGACGCAGGCGGGTCTTCCGCTCGGCGCAAGGCGCCGAAGGTCGCAGGGTGCGCCGATGAACCTCGCCCTCGCGCAGGCGAAGCGCTGGTACTGGCAACGCATCAGCGCGATGGTGTTGGTGGTGTGCGTTCTCGTGCACCTTTGCGGACTCGTCTATGCCGTCCGCGGCGGCCTCACCGCGACGGCGATCCTGGCCCGGACACACGGCAACTGGGGCTTCGCCCTCTTCTACGCGGTGTTCGTGATCGCCTGCGCGGTCCACGTGCCGGTCGGGCTGGCGAACATCGCGCGCGAATGGTGGGGCCTCGGCGAGCGCGCCGGCCTCTGGCTCGGCCGTGCGTTCGCCCTGCTGCTGCTCGGGATGGGGCTGCGCTCGGTCTACGCCGTGGTGGCATGAGACGGCAGAACGACCAGCGCGCTCGCGCCCACCCGGCGTACTGGGCGTTCCTGATGCACCGCCTGTCCGGCCTCGCGCTGGCCGCGTTCCTGCCGCTGCACTTTTGGGCGCTGGGGCGCGCACTTCAGGGCAGGGCGGCGCTCGAAGGATTTCTTCGCTTCACTGACGGTCCCCTGTTCAAGCTGGCCGAGTGGGGCCTGGTGGTGCTTCTCGCCCTGCACATGACCGGTGGCATGCGCCTACTGCTGATCGAGTTCGGCAGCGCTTCGGGCCTGCGCAAGAACTGGATCGCCGGCGCTGCAGGATTTGCGGCGTTCGCAGGCCTGGCGTTCGCGTTGGCCCTCTTGGCCTGATGCGCGGCGCCTCAATAGACTCACGGATGCATGACTGGGAGATGACGATGAACACCCTTCGCCGCTCGACTCTTCGCGCTGCCCTCGCGGCCGCCGCTCTCTGCGTCGCCCTGCCCTGGAGCGCTGACGCGCCAGCGCAGGCGGCCTGGCCGAGCAAGCCTGTGCGCGTCGTGGTGCCGTTCGCGGCGGGCGGCTCGACCGACGTGATCGGCCGGATGCTCGCGCAAAAGCTTGCAGAGGTCTGGGGTCAGCCGGTGGTCGTCGAGAACCGCACCGGCGCGGGCGGCAGCGTCGGCGGCGACATCGTCGCCAAGTCCTCCGGCGACGGCTACACGCTGCTGTTCGCCTCGGGCGCTATCGCCATCAACCCGCAGATCTACAAGAACATGCCCTTCGATACCCAGAAGGATCTCGTCCCGATCACCAACGTGGCGAGCGGGCCGATGCTCGTCGTCGTCCCCGACGACTCGCCAGCCAAGAGCGTGAAGGATCTCATCGCCATGGCCAAGGCCAAGCCGGGCGCCGTGAACTTCGGCTCGGCCGGCGTCGGCAGCCAGGTTCATCTGGCCGCCGAGAACCTCGCCGAAGCCGCCGGCATCGACATCGTGCACGTTCCGTACAAGGGCGAAGCGCCGGCCTACACCGATCTCATCGGCCATCAGACGCAGATGATGGTCGGCAACTTCGCCGCCGCATCGGCGCTTCTCGGCCCGGGCCGGCTGCGCGCGCTCGCGGTTACAAGCAAGGCGCGCTCGCCCCTGCTGCCCGACGTGCCGACGGTCGCGGAGAGCGGCCTGCCCGGCTTCGAGAACACCAGCTGGTTCGGCCTGTTCGCGCCGGCCGGCACGCCGCCCGACGTCCTTGCCAAGATCCAGCGCGACACGCTCAAGGTGCTGGCCGCCACCGACTTCAAGGCCCGCCTCTACGTGCAGGGGATGGCGCCGGTGGGCAACACGCCGGCCGAATTCGCGAAAGCGATGGACGGCGAATCGAAGCGCTGGGCGGCGGTGGTGAAGAGTCGCCGCCTCACCGCGAACTGAGGTCGGGGGATCCGCCATGAAGATCGAACCCGGGGCCATCGAGGACGCGGCCAAGGAGCTCTACATCCGCGCGCTCAAGATGCTGCCGCCCGATATCAAGAGCGGCTTCGGCCGTTTGCAGCGATCGGAGACCGGCAGCACCGCGCGGCAGATGCTCGCCACCATGGTCGCCAACATCGGCGTCGCCGAGCAGACCGATAACCTCCTCTGCCAGGACACCGGCGTGCCGATCTACAACGTCTGGATCGGCCGCGGCGTCGAGGTCGACGGGCATGCCTTGAAGGAGGCGCTGCGGCGCGGCTGCGAGCGCGCCACCCGCGAATATCCGCTGCGCAGCTCGGTCGTCCATCCGTTGACGCGCAGGAACGAGCACACCTCGTGCGGCATTGAGGTGCCGGTCATCCATGTCGACTTCAGCGACCGGCCCGAGCTGCTCGAGATCGAGATGGTCCCCAAGGGCAGCGGCTCGGAGAACAATTCGTTCCTGAAGATGGCCATTCCGGCCGACGGCATCGACGCGATCAAGACCTTCGTCATTGACTGCGTCCTGGCCGCCGGCGGCAAGACGTGCCCGCCGACGATCGTCGGGGTCGGTCTGGGTGGCACGTCCGACCTCGCAGTCGCGCTGGCCAAACGCGCGGCGACGCGCGAGCTCGGCAGCCGCTGCGCCGACCCCGAGGGCGCCGCCCTCGAGGCGCAGCTCTCGAGCGCGGTGAACCAGCTCGGCGTCGGCCCGCAGGGCCTCGGCGGCGACTCGACATCGTTCGCCGTGCACATCGAGCTCGCGGCGACCCATATCACCATGAACCCGATCGCGGTGAACATGCAGTGCCATTCGGCGCGCCGCGCCCGCGCCAGTTTCACGCCCACGGGCGTGAGCTACGGCTTTTGATCGCGCGCGTCATGTCACACCACGAGCTCGCCATGCCGGTCAGCGAGGCGCAGGTTCGAGCCTTGCGCGTCAACGATACGGTCACCTTGCAGCGAACGCTCTTCGGCATTCGCGACGCGACGCAGATCCACATGTTCGACCGTGCGCGCACGACGCGCTTCGACCTGCGCGGCCACGCCGTCATCCACACCGCACCGAACGTGAAGAAGGTCGAGCCGAGCGCCGACTGTCCCGCTGGCTACCAAGCGGTTTGCATCGGCACGACCACCTCCGACCGGATGGAGCGCTTCACGCGGCCGCTGCTGGCGCGGAACGGCGTGCGCATCATCATCGGCAAGGGCGGCCTGCGCGGCGACTCGGCGTCGGCGTTCAGCGAGCTGGGCGGTGCCTACCTCGCGATCGTCGGCGGCACGGCCGCGCTCGAAACGACCTGGATCGAGCAGATCGAGGACGTCGACCTCGACGACCTCAAC
>Ga0207644_10002719_pt1 | contig 11396 bp, 9 predicted proteins | sample KBSS73metaG_FD_184326 | JGI IMG/M metagenome (GOLD analysis project Ga0207644, IMG submission 184326) | Switchgrass rhizosphere microbial communities from Kellogg Biological Station, Michigan, USA - KBS S7-3 metaG (SPAdes) (version 2) | ecosystem: Host-associated > Plants > Roots > Rhizosphere >... | reverse complement strand
GGCACACTAGTTGCCGACCAGCCCCTGTCGGATCGCGTAGACCGTCATCTCCGAGTTGTTGGCGAGAGCGAGCTTCTCGAGCACGCGGGCGCGGTACACGCTCACCGTTTTCGGGCTCAGCATCAGCTCCTCGGCGATGTCGGAAAGGCGCTTGCCGGAAGCGATCATGACCAGCGTCTGCATCTCGCGGTCGGAGAGCTTGTCGTGCGCGTTCTCGACCGACGGCGCGGTCAGGCTCTCGACCAGCATCTGCGCGATCTCGGGCGTCACGTACTTGCGCCCCTGCGACACCGTCCGCACCGCGCTGACGATGAGCGCCGGGTCGCCGCCCTTGTTGACGTAGCCGAACGCGCCGGCGCGAAGCGCCCGGATCGCGTACTGGTCCTCCGGGTACATCGAGACGACGAGGACGCGCATCGCCGTGCCCTCGTCCTTCAGCGCGTGCAGGACGTCGAGGCCGCTGCGGCCGGGCAGGTTGATGTCGAGCACCAGCACGTCGGCCGTCTTCTCGCGCATCAGCGCGCGCAGCTCGCCGTAGTCGCCGGCCTCGCCGACGACCTCGATGTCGGGAGCGTCGGAGAGCGTGTCGCGAATGCCGCGCCGGATCAGCGCGTGGTCGTCGCAGAGGAACACCTTGATCATTTCAGTGGCCTCATACGTCTGCCCATTGGCTCGGGTCGTAGGATTTGTCCGGGGGCTCGGGGACATAAGCGCTGTCCGGGGCATCGAGCGGCACCGAGAGGATCAGCGTCGTCCCGTGCGGTCCGCTCGACAGGTCGATCCAGCCGCCGACCGTCGTCGCGCGCTCGTGCAGGCCGCGGATTCCGAACGAGCGCGACTTGGCGAGGTCCTCCTCGCTGACGCCGCGGCCGTTGTCGCTGATCTCGAGCGAAAGCACGCCGCCGGCGAGCGAAAGATCGATCTGCACGCGCGTCGCGTGCGCGTGCTTGCTGATGTTGGTAAGCGCCTCCTGGGCGGTCCGGTAGGCGACCAGCGGAACGCCGAGCGGCAGCTCGAGCGGCTGGCGCGGCAGCCGGATCCGGCACTCGACGCCGCTCCTGCGCTCGAAGCGAAGCGCGATCCAGTGCAGCGCCGCGGCCAGGCCCTGCTCGAGGATCGCGGGGCGCAGGTTGTGCATGATCCGCTGGCTCGACTCGACCGCGTGCGTCACCGTCTCGAGCGCCGACTGGACGCGCGAGACGATCTGCGGCGAGCTCGAATGGCGCGCGATCCAGGCGAGGTCGAACTTCAGCGCCGTCAGCGAGCCGCCGACGTCGTCGTGGATCTCGCGCGCGATCGCCGCGCGCTCGTGCTCGACGCTTGTCTGCAGGTGCTGCGCGAGCTCGTGCAGGCGCTGCTTCGAGGCGACCAGGTCGCGGTCGGCCTTGACTCGAGCGCGCCGTGTCTCGGCGGCATCGACCGCGTGCATCAGCGCCGGCACCAGCCGCGCCAGGTGGCTCTTCTGCAGGTAGTCGCTGGCTCCGCTTCGCATCGCCTCGACGGCGGTGTCGTCGCCGATCTCGCCGGAAACGAGGATGAACGGAATCTCGCGCGTGCTCGCCTTCAGCAGCTCGAGCGCGACCAGACCGGAGAAGCCCGGCAGGTTGTAGTCGGAGACGATCGCGTCCCACGGCTCGTCGAGCGCCTCGAGGAACGCGCTTTCCGAATCGATCCGGCGCGTCTGCGCATTGAGCCCGCCGCGCGCCAGGTGGGCGACGAGCAGCTCGTGGTCGAGCTCGGAGTCTTCGAGATGAAGGATGCGGAAGACTCGCGCGCGACTGGGCGAAGGCATTGCCGGAAATTATGCGTCGCAGGCACCAGCGCGGCGGCGGCGAGGCCTGCAGCGCCGCCCAACATGACAAGTCCTGCACGGCTTGGCGGATGTTGTCCGCATCGCCGGCCGCGCCGGACGGTGCCGTTGGTGTCGAATCGCTTGCCTTCGCGGCCTGCGTCGCGCGGTGCGTTGACACCCATCGCGCCGGTCGCTTAGCTTGGCATCTTCTTCAAGAGCCGCCTGCCCATGTCGAACTCGAACAACACCGGCTTCGGCCGTGTCGCTGCCTTCGTGCTGGTGGCGCTCGCCTTGCTCGCCTTGGCGAGCAGCAGCGTGTCGGGCGGTATCGCACCGGCGTTCGCGTTCGCGGGGCTGGAGTTCGCGGCGCTGGCGCTGGCCGTGCACCGACGCCATCCTGCCGGAGTACGCGTCGCCTTGATGGTCGGCATCCTCCTCGGCGCCGTGCTGATCCCGCAGTTCCTCGTGTTCGCCTGGGGATCGAGCCGTGAGCGCGACAACGGTGGCGCGATCGCGCTCTCCGCCGCAGTCGGCCTGCTGGCGCTGCTGCCCGTCTCCATGATCGTCACGAGCGCAGCGGCGCTGCGCAGGCTGCGGCCTTCGGTTCGCTCCTGGCTGGCGGCGCTCGGGCTGTTGTTCGGTGCGACCGCGTTGGTGCTTCTGCTGTTCAAGGTCGGTGCGCGACTCCACGCCCCGGACGCCCTGGATGGCATCCAGGTGCACAAGCTCAGCTTCGCGCCGGACGGCCGCGAGCTCACCGCGGCAAGCGAATACGCGGCCGACGCAAACGTCTTCTCCGTTCCCGACGGCCGCTTCGTCCGTGCCGAAAAGGTCAGCGGCATCGAGAAGTACCGCGTCGAGCGACGTGCGTATCCCTCGGATGACGGCAAGCTCGCGCTCGAGATCTCCTACGACGGCAAGGACGTCGATTCGCTGGCCATTCGGGACGCTGCCGGCAAGGTGCTCTGGACACGCCGGATCGGCATGCGCGACAGGCTGGCCCGCGGCAGCTCGTGCTGCGTCGTCGGCGCTGCCGCCTTCTCGCCCGACAACGGGCTCGTCGCGATCGCCTACTTCAGCACCGTCTGCCTGTACGACGCGCGATCGGGAGCGGAGGTCGCCGTGATGCAGGGACCGACGCGCAAGCGCGTCGAGGCGAGCTTCCTGTGGTGGAACGTGGTCGCCGGCTGGTACGTTCGAGCGTGACGGCTCAGTCCGCCGCCTGCCGCAGCGTCAGCACGACGGGCCGGGTCAGCACCTCGCGCAGCCCCCACCAGCCGGCGCCAAGGGCGAGCACGGCGCCCGCCGCTGCGCCCGCCAGCGGCACCAGCGGCGACGGGTTCCAGCTGAACTCGAAGACGTAGCGCGCCAGCGCCCAGCTGACGGCGATCGCGGCGATCGACGCGAGCAGTCCCGCGAGCGCGCCGACGCCGAGCAGCTCGGCGCGCTGCACCTGCGCGAGCAGCCTGCCGCTCGCGCCGAGCGCGCGCATCACCGCGAACTCGCGCGCGCGCGATTCGCGCGTCGCGCTGACGGCGGCGAACAGGACGACGAGACCGGCGGCGAGCGTGAAGCCGAACAGGAACTCGACGGCGCGGACGACCTGGTCGAGGACGCGCTGCACCTGCGCGATCGACGCCGAGACGTCGATCGAGGTGATGTTCGGGAAGTCGCGGCTGATCGCGTTGTCGAAGCCGGCGACGTCGGGCGCGCGATAGGCGGCGATGTAGCTCACCGGCGCGTCGACCATCGTCGCGGTCGGGAAGAGGACGAAGAAGTTGACCCGCATCGACGACCAGTCGACCTTGCGCAGGCTCGTGATCCGGCCCTCGATCGGCGTTCCGCCGAGGTCGAAGCGGAGCGTGTCGCCGAGCTTGAGGCCGAGCGTCTCGGCGAGGCCGTCCTCGACGCTGAGGCCGCCCTTCTCGTCGGCCGTCCAGCGGCCGGCGGAGATCGTGTTGTGCGGCGGCAGCGTCGCGCTGTGGCTGAGGTTGAACTCGCGGTCGACGAGCCGGCGTGCGCGCGTATCGGCATAGTCGTCGGGGGCGACCGGCTTGCCGCCGATCGCGACGAGGCGGCCGCGGATCATCGGGAACCAGTCGTAGCGCGTCACGCCCGAGTCGCGCAGCCTGGCCTGGAACGCGTCGGCCTGTGGCGGCTGCACGTTGATGACGAAGCGGTTCGGCGCGTCCTTCGGCGTCGCCTGGCGCCAGCTCGAGATGAGGTCGGTGCGAAGCAGCGCGAGCAGGACCAGCGCGAGCAGGCCGACCGCGAGCGCCGACACCTGCAGCACGGCGAACGCCGGCCGCGCGGCGAGCTGACGCGTCGCCAGGATCAGCCAGCGCGGCGCGCGCGCATCCGGGACCGAGCGACGCAGGACGACGAGCGCGAGCCACGACAGCAGCGCGAACACGCAGACCGCGCCGGCGAAGCCGCCGACCGCGATCAGGCCGAGCTTGAGATCGCTCGATACCGCGAGCAGCAGCGCCGCGAAGCCGATCGCGCCGGCGCCGAGGACGGCGAGCGACGCCGGCTTCATCTGGCCGACGTCGCGCCGGATGACGCGCAGCGGCGGCACGCGCGCGAGCTGCAGCACGGGCGGCAGGCCGAAGCCGAACAGGAGCGTGAAGCCGACGCCTGCGCCGAACAGCGCCGGCCAGAGCCCCGGCGGCGGCAGCACCGCCTCGACCAGGCCGGCGAGCAGCCAGACGAAGACGTAGTGGACGACGAAGCCGAGGACGAGGCCGGAGACGCTCGCGATCAGCCCGACCAGCGCGAACTCGATCAAGTACTGCAGCGCGATCGTCCGCTGCGGCAGGCCGAGGACGCGCAGCATGGCGCAGTCGTCGAGATGGCGACCGGCGAAGTCGCGCGAGGCGATGCCGACCGCCACCGCGGCGAGCAGCGCCGCCAGCAAGGCGACGAGGTTGAGGAATTTCTCGGCGCGGTCGAGCGTCTGGCGCATCTCGGGCCGGCCGGTGGCGAGCGACTCGATGCGGATGCCGCGCAGGCCCTTCGCCTTGATCTCGCTCTCGGCCCAGTCGACGAACTCGGCGACCTTGGCGTCACTGCCGGCACCGGCGGCGACGGCGAGCCGGTACGAGATCCGGCTCGCCGGCTGGACCAGGCCGGTCGCGGCGAGGTCGGCCTGATTCAGCATCACGCGCGGCGCGAGGCTCGCGAAGCCGGCGCCGCGATCGGGCTCGATGACGATGACGCGCGCGATCCTCAGGCTCGAGTCGCCGAGGAGGAGCGCGTCGCCGACGGCGAGGCCGAGCGAGTCGAGCACGGCCGCGTCGACCCACACGGTGCCCGACGCCGGCGCGGCGGCGACGTCGGCCTCCCTGGCGCCCGGCGCATCGCGAACGCGCAGCTTGCCGCGCAACGGATAGGCGTCGCTCACCGCCTTGGCGCTGACCAGCCGCGTCGCGCCGCCCTTCTCGTCGGGCGCGCGACCCATGCTCGGGAAGTTCGCCATCGTCGCCGTCGCCAGACCGAGCGCGCGGGCGCGCGCGAGGAAGTCGGCCGGCGCCGGCTGGTCGCTCGAGACGATCGCGTCGCCGCCGAGCATCTGGCGCGCGTCGCGCGCGAGCCCGCCGTTGATGCGGTCGGCGAAGAAGCCGACCGCGGTAAGCGCGGCGACCGCGAGCGTGACCGCGACGACGAGCAGGCGCAGCTCGCCGGCGCGGAAGTCGCGGCCGAGCTGGCGCCAGCCGAGCTGCCAGGCCGACGGCGAACGCTGCGCGGCGCGGGCCGGCGACGCGAGCGCGGCCGGCGAGGTGAGCGTGGAGTCGGTCATCGAGCGCGGAAGTTACCCGAGTTGCGAACGTTGCGTGCAAGCGGGTTGAATCCACGCCGGCGCCGGCGGTGCTCCAATGAACGCATGGACACCTCCATCCTGCCCTCGCTCTTCGTCTCGCACGGCTCGCCGATGATCGCGCTCGAGCCCGGCGCGGCCGGCGCCTTCATGCAGCGGCTCGGTCCGGCGATCGACGCCGCGTTCGGCCGACCGAAGGCGATCGTCACGGTCTCGGCGCACACGGCGGCTCGGGTTCCGGTCGTCCTCGCCGCGCCGCGGCACGAGGCGATCTACGACTTCGGCGGCTTCGATCCCAAGCTGCGCACGATGCGCTACGACGCGCCCGGCGATCCGGCGCTGGCCGCGCACGTGCTCGCGCTGCTGCAGGGCGCGGGGATCCCCGCGCAGAGCGTCGACCAGGGCGGGCTCGACCACGGCGCCTGGACGGCGCTGCGCTTCATCTATCCCGACGCAGACATTCCGGTCGTCCCGCTCGCCTTCGTCCCCGACGCGTCGCCGGCGGCGCAGTTCGCGCTCGGCGAGGCGATCAAGCCGCTCGCGGCCGAGGGCGTTCTCGTCGTCGGCAGCGGCAGCATCACTCACAACCTGCGCCGTCTGTTCGCGAACGGCCTCAGTCCGCGCGCCGACCAGCCCGAGGCCGCCGACAACGCGGCGTTCCGCGACTGGTTCGCGGCGCGCGCGCAGGCGCGCGACTGGGACGCGCTCTTCGCCTACCGCAGCAAGGCGCCGCACGCGGTCGAGATGCACCCGACCGACGAGCACCTGCTGCCGTGGTACGTCGCCGCCGGCGCGGGCGGGCGCGACGCGGCGGCGCTGCGCATCCATGACGGCGCGACGATGGGCAGCCTGGGAATGGACGCATACGCGTTCGGGCCGCGCGCCGCCAGGCTCGCCGAGACACTCTCGGGCCGCGTCGCGCAGCCGGCCTGAGCCGCGCCCCCGACTCGTGCCGCGCTCTCGACGGACGCGAAGCGGACGTCCTCGCGCCGGCTACGCCGACTTGACCGCCGAAGCCTCGGCGAGGCGCTTTTTCTCGCGCAGCTCCTTGAGCTGCTCCTCCTCGGAGCGGCGCCGCGCCTCCTGCTTCTCGAGCATCGTCTCGTGCTCGTCCTTGAGCTCGGCCGGCTCGGTGATCGGATTGAGCGCCAGGCCGCCGAAGTCGGTCGCCTTGGGCTCGCCGCGCCGGCTCTTCAGCTTGATGTTGAGGCGCAGCTCGTTGGCCGAGTCGGCGTTTCGGATCGCCTCCTCGAAGCTGACCAGCCCCTCGTCGTAGAGGTCGAACAAGGCGGCGTCGAAGGTGCACATGCCGAGCGTTCGCGACTTGGCCATGATCCCCTTGATCTCGTGGAACTCGCCCTGGAAGATTCGCTCGGCGATGGTCGGCGTGTTGAGCAGGATCTCGATCGCCGCGGCGCGGCCCTTGCCGTCCTCGCGCCGGACCAGCCGCTGCGAGACGATGCCGCGCAGGTTCGCCGACAGGTCCATCAGCAGCTGCTTCCTGCGCTCCTCGGGGAAGAAATTGATGATTCGCTCGATCGTCTGGCTGGCGCTGTTGGCGTGCAGCGTGCCGAGGCACAGGTGCCCCGTCTCGGCGAAGGCGATCGCGTGCTCCATCGTCTCGGCGTCGCGGATCTCGCCGATCAGGATCACATCCGGCGCCTGGCGCAGCGTGTTCTTCAGCGCGTGATGCCACGACTTGGTGTCGATGCCGATCTCGCGGTGCGTCACCAGCGACATCTGCGACGGGTGCACGTACTCGACCGGATCCTCGACCGTGATGACGTGGCCGGCCGAGGTGCGGTTGCGATGGTCGATCATCGCCGCCAGCGTCGTCGACTTGCCCGAGCCGGTCGCGCCGACGACGAGCACGAGGCCGCGCTTGGTCATCACGACCTCCTTCAGCACCGGCGGCAGCTTGAGCTTCTCGAAGTTCGGGATCTCGGAGGCGATCGTGCGGATCACCATGCTGACGCAGCGCTGCTGCACGTAGACGTTGACGCGAAAGCGCGAGACGCCCGGAATCGAGATCGCGAAGTTGCACTCCATCTCGCGCTCGAACTCGTCGCGCTGCGCCTCGTTCATCAGCGCGTGGGCGAGCATTTTCGTCACCTCGGGCGTGAGCTTTTGCGCCGTCATCGGCTTCATGCTGCCCTGCAGCTTCATGCTCGGCGGAAAGTCGCTGGCGACGAAGAGATCGGAGCCGCCGGCCTGGCTCATCGTCGCCAGCAGCTTGTGCATGTAGGCGCGCGCTTGTTCTTCGGTGAAGGGTGATGTCATGCCGCGAGGTTGCCATCGAACGGCATGGCGCGGCGCGCGAGTCGCGCGAAGAAGAGCACGCTTTTTTTTGCGCGCCGCCGAGCGGTCGATGCATCGATGCGGTGACACTCGCGCACCGGCGTGGGGTGGCCCTCTCTGTTTCGCCTGCCGGCCCGATGCTTCGAATTCCACACCATCGATCGCGACGAACATGGTGACGAGGCGGCAAGCGACGACCGCGAACCGGCCTGCGCGACGTGCTGTCGCTTCCTTCGTTTTCGCCGCCGCATCGGCCTGCCTGTTCGCCGCGCCGTGCGCGCGGTCGGCCGACGTCGGCTGGCCCGAGTACGGCGGCGACGCCGGCGGAAGACGCTACAGCGACGCCGCCTTCGTCACGCCCGCCAACGTCGACGGGTTGCGCCGGCAATGGCTCTACCGCACCGGCGACGCGTCGCGCCGGCCGGCGCCGCTGATGCGGCGCGTGAAGTTCGAGACGACGCCGATCCTCGTCGCCGACAAGCTCGTGCTGTGCTCGTCGTTCAACGAGATCATCGCCCTCGACCCGGCGACGGGCGCCGAGGCGTGGCGCCACGACCCCAGGGTGGCGACCGATCGGCGGCCGGCGAATCGCTTCAACTGCCGCGGCGTCGCGCAGTGGCGCGATCCGATTGCACCGGCCGATGCGCCCTGCGCGCTGCGCGTGCTGGGCGCGACGACCGACGCGCGCCTGATCGCCGTCGATGCCCGCACCGGCCGAAGCTGCACGGGCTTCGGCAGGGACGGCGAGGTCGCGATCGACGCCGGCGAGCTTCTCTGGCCGGGAGAATTCCAGCTGTCATCGGCGCCGGTCGTGGTCGGCGACGTCGTGGTGGTCGGTGCTGCGATCAACGACAACGGCCGCGTCGCGGCGCCCTCGGGACGCGTGCGCGCATTCGACGCGCGCAGCGGCGTGCCGCTCTGGAGCTGGGAGCCGCTTGTCGCCGGAGCCGGCGTGAGCGCCGGCGCCGCCAACGTCTGGGCGCCGATGTCGGTCGACGCGCAACGCGGCCTCGTCTTCCTGCCGACGTCGAGCCCCAGCCCGGATTTCTACGGCGGGCTGCGTCCGGGGGCGAACGAGCACGCCAATTCGGTCGTCGCGCTGCGTGCCGCCGATGGCTCGCTCGCCTGGGCGTTCCAGATCGTCAAGCACGACGTGTGGGACTACGATGTCCCGGCGCAGCCGACGCTCGCCACGCTGACGATCGCCGGCCGCCCGCGCGACGTCGTCGTCCAGGCGACCAAGCAGGGAATGGTCTTCGTCCTCGACCGCGACACCGGCGCGCCGGTCTTCCCGGTCGAGGAGCGCGCCGTGCCCCAGGGCGGCGCGCCCGGCGAGAAGCTCTCGCCGACGCAGACCTTTCCCGCCGACATGCCTTCGCTCGTGCCGTCGACGCTGCACGTCGACGACGGCTACGGCTTCACGCCATGGGATCGCGCCGCCTGCCGCGATCGCATCGCCTCGCTGCGCAACGACGGTCTCTACACGCCGCCGAGCGTGCAGGGAACGGTCATCTTCCCGATGACCGGCGGCGGCGCGAACTGGGGCGGGGTGGCGATCGATCCGCGCGGCGTCGTGTTCGTCAACACGACCCGGGCCGCGCAAGTCGTTCGGCTGATCCCTCGTGCCGACTTCGCGGCGACCCGGGCGGCGAACCCGGGCAGGGAAGTGAGCCCGCAGGCCGGCGCGCCGTACGGAATGATCCGCGAGGTGCTGCACTCGCCGACCGGCGCGCCGTGCAACCGCCCGCCCTGGGGCGCGCTTGCCGCGCTCGATCTCCACCAGCGCAGGATCCTCTGGGAGAAGCCGCTCGGAACGAGCGAGGAGCACTTCCCGCTCGGCATCGCGCTGGCGACCGGGACCGCGACCCTCGGCGGGCCCGTCGCCACGGCCGGCGGGCTCGTCTTCATCGGCGCGACGACCGATCGCTACCTTCGCGCCTTCGATGCCGCGAACGGCGCCGAGCTGTGGCGCGGCCGACTGCCCGCGGCGGCGATGGCGACGCCGATGACGTACGTGTGGCAGGGCCGGCAGTACGTCGTCGTCGCCGCCGGCGGCCACGGCGAGCTCGGCGCGGAGACGAGCGATGCCGTCGTCGCCTTCGCCTTGCCCGCGCCCGGGGAAGCGAGGCGCAGCACGTGGGACCGGACGATCGATCAGCCGGGCGGTCGCGCCGCGGTGCGGATCGGCGCCATCGTCGCGGCGACCATCGCCCTTGTCGCCTTTCTCCGGCGCTGGCGCAGGCGACGCGCGCGGCGCGCGTGAAAGCTCGCTGTACGAGGTCGATGGGTTCACTCATCGCCGCGCCGGGATCGCGTTCCTGATCGATCGCGCCGGGGTCGGGCACGTCGCCCCACCGGAAGCTCGCTTTGCGCGAGGGATCCCGGCTCAGGCGCGGGCCGCGCGCAGGGTTTCGGTGCGCGGCGCACCGTCGCCGCCGATGTAGCGGGCGCGCGCCTCGCAGCGCGCCAGCGGCAGCCAGCTGATCTTGACCGTGCAGCCTTGGTCGAGGGCGAGCACTTGCACGACCTCGCCGTAGCGCCAGGTGGCCGGGTCGCGAAGAAGCGCGGGCCCGTACTCCACCGCCACCCAGATCGCGAAGGCCAGCAGCGCGAGCGCCATGACGGCCGAAGCGGCGATCACGAGCAGGTCGCGCCCGCTCGACCGCGTGCGAACGCGGCGGCGTGGGAAGGACAAGGTCGGATCGGCCGCGCTCATCGTCGGCGCGATTTTGAGGGCCGGGTTGCATCTGGCTCCTTTCAGTCGCAAGATGCGCCAACGCGGAACGCGGCCCGATCGGTAGCGAGGCATGGTTCTTGCTGCGGTGCAGCACGAACCAGCCGAGTGACCTAGCAGAGGACATTTCCCATGAAGCTCGCACCAATCGCGATCATTTCGGCGGCACTTGTCGGTCTGAACACACCATCGCGGGCCGTGACCTTCGAAGCAATTCCCGGTCTCGGTGCGACGACGGAGGTCACGACCGTCGTGAACTCGTATCTGACGCCGGTGGCAACGGCAGGCTCATTGGTCGCGAGCTATTCGGTGCTGAGCACCGCGGCCGGATTCTTGACCTCCGGCACGCTCAACTTTGCCGCGCCGGTCACGAGCTTCACGTTCCTTTGGGGTTCACCGGACTCGTACAACAGCGTCACGGACGGAACAGTCACGGTGACGGGCTCGACCTTCAGCTCGGGCAACGGGAACAACTCTGAAACGACGCTCTTCACGTTCTTCGACGCCTTGGGATTCACCTCGTTGACGTTCTCGACGAGGGGAATCGCGTTCGAGGTGGCCGTCGCCTCGGTGCCTGAGCCGGAGACCTACGCCATGATGCTCGCGGGCCTGGGCGCCATCGGATTCCTGGTACTCCGCCGCAGGCGCGGCTGAGGACGCCGGCTGGGCGGGGGACGGACCTCGGTCTCCGCCGGGCGGTGTGAACTGCACGCGTCGAAGTGATCGAACCCCTTGCTTCGATTGATCCTCCGGAT
>Ga0207644_10002710_pt1 | contig 11415 bp, 11 predicted proteins | sample KBSS73metaG_FD_184326 | JGI IMG/M metagenome (GOLD analysis project Ga0207644, IMG submission 184326) | Switchgrass rhizosphere microbial communities from Kellogg Biological Station, Michigan, USA - KBS S7-3 metaG (SPAdes) (version 2) | ecosystem: Host-associated > Plants > Roots > Rhizosphere... | reverse complement strand
CCGGCATCGCGTCGTGAGCCCGTACTTCCATCTTATCGGGGAGCAGCCACCCCTTTCCATGTCTAGCTGACCAGGGCCGACTCGCTTCCCGCGATTACCCCATGTGGACGCCCCCTGCACCCGGCATCGGTGTGCCATATTGGTCGCGATGTTGGTCCACTTAGACAGGAGCCGTCGCATGCAGATTAGCATTATAGGCCTTGATATCGCCAAGCAGGTTTTCCAGATTCACGCGGCAGATGCCGAAGGTCGCAGGATCTCCCAGGTGCGCCTTCGCCGAGCTCAGGTGCTCGATTACTTCCGCGAACTCCCGCCCTGCCTTATCGGCATGGAAGCCTGCGCTACGGCGCATCATTGGGCGCGCGAACTGATCGCCCTTGGGCACGAGGTCAAGCTCATGCCCCCCGCGTACGTGAAGCCCTATGTGAAGCGTAACAAGACCGACGCTGCCGATGCGGAGGCGATTGCCGAAGCGGTGACGCGACCGACCATGCGCTTCGTGGCGGTAAAATCGGTCGAGCAGCAGTCGAAGCTGATGCTGCACCGGGTACGTGAGCTCCTCGTGCGACAGCGGACCATGCTCGCGACAGCCTTGCGCGCCCACCTTGCCGAGTTCGGTATCGTGGCGCCGCAAGGCATACACCGGGTTGAGAAGCTTGCCGCGGAGGTTCGCAACTCCGCAGTTCCACCCTTGGCACAGGAGGTGCTCTCGATCCTTGTCGATGAGTTGGCGAGTATCTGGCGTCGCCTCGACGCGATCGATGAGCGACTGGTCGCTCTGCATCGCACTGACCAGGTCAGCCGCCGGCTTGCCTTGATCCTAGGTGTCGGACCGATCACTGCAATGGCGATAGCGAGCACCGTACCCGATCCGTCAGTGTTCCGCTCCGGCCGCGAGTTCGCTGCTTGGCTCGGGCTTACTCCAAAGAGCCACTCGAGCGGGGGCAAAGATAGACTGGGGCGCATATCGAAGCGCGGCGACCGATACATTCGCCACCTGCTTTATGTCGGTGCGGGTAATGCGATCCGGTTCTCAAAGGCGCGAGCGGCGACAGGCGAGGCATGGATCAGAGGTCTACAGGAGCGCCGCCCACCCAAGGTCGTCATAATCGCACTGGCCAATAAGATGGCGCGGATCGCGTGGGCCTTGATGGTGCGGGGCGACAGCTTCCGCTCTCCGGCGGTTGCAACAGCGTAGCCGCTGCCGATCAGTCAAGCTTCAGAGGTTGCGAGGGCGAAAGTGAGGTGATGGCACGACCGGGTGGACCGGGGATCGACAAAGCCCGCAGAGCTTTAGGCGCGCAACAGCGCGACCCGTTGATGAGGCGTCGATCCGCGAACTCCATCAGGGCCAGCGGTCATAGTAGGGCCGCACGAACAGGCCGTATACATGAACGCACCCGACCCGAGAGCTGCCCAATCTGCACGATCAAGCTTGCAACGCAGGGGCCGTCCATACATGAAGCTCTCGTTATAGCCGTTCTCCCATGGCGAGCCCGGCGCGATATAGAGCGTCTTCACGCCAATTTGAGCGAGCCAGACCTGTACGGCGGTGGCGATGAACTCGGTGCCATAGCACATTGGGAAGAGCGGGTTCCGGAGCCGCTTTGGCCCTGATGAAGACAAGGCCGCGAAGCGGCCGCAGGCTTCATCAGGGCAAGCCATGGTCGGTCAGCAGGTATCTAAAGTGAAGTTGTCGAGACAACACTTTGGAGGCCGACCGACCATGACCAAGCTCACCCCTACGCCTGCTGGCGCCGTGCTGGTAGCCATCGACATGTCCAAGAACCGACAAGAAGTCCTCATCGAGCGACCGGAAGGCGGCCGGCGCCGGCGGATGACCGTCATCGCGACCAAGAAGAACTATGACGACTTTGCCGAAGAGCTCGCTGCCATCGACTGTCCCATCGTGGTCGGGTTCGGGGCGACCGGCAATTACCATCGCACGCTGGCGCACAGACTGCTGACCGCGCGGTTCGAGCTGCGCCTCATATCGTCAGTCGCGCTCGCGCGCACGCGCGAGGCACTGCACAACGGTTGGGACAAAAACGATTCCAAGGATGCCCAGGTCATCCTGCACATGCTGCGGATCGGGGCGACGCAGCGCTATGTCGATCCGCTGGCGGCCGGGATCAACGACCTGCAGGAACTGTCGAAGACCCACGAGACGATCTCCAAGGCCAAGATGCAAACCTGGCATCGGATCCTCACCCACTATTTGCCGCTTCTGTGATCGGGCTGCTTTCGTCAACGACGTAATCCACGAGCAGGGCCATGCTTCTGTCCGTGGTCGGCCAGGCCGCCACATGATGCGAACTAAGGAGGCGAATGGCACTATCTCTCTACCCCGTGCTCGAGGCGACTCCGGCAGATGCGTGCTCAATCAACCTTCGTCCCTGCTCGGGACCTTGTCACCGACTGCCAGCTCCGTGGCAGGCGGTATCTCTAATTAGGCGGACACTCCTTCCTTGTCGGCCGCCCAGGCAAATGGCGATTGTGTCCGCCACATGCTGTGCAGGATGACGGCGAGCTTACGCGCCACAGCGACGCGGGCCTTCTTCATTCCACTTCGCCGCGCGACCCGCAGACCCCAATTCTTTAGCGCTGACCATCTCACGACGCGGCCGAGCAACGTCGTTGCCGCCTCGTACAATGCTGTCCTCACTGAGCCGTCGCCAGCTTTGGTGACGTGGCCGCGCCTGTCGATCTGCCCGGACTGATATCGGGTCGGCGTCAAACCCAGCCACGGACCTACATCTTTGGACCGCTTGAAGCGGCTAGGGTCATCGATCGCGTTCCGGTAGGTCAGCGCTACGATGGCACCGACGCCCGGCGCGGTCATAAGCGTCTGTACAATAGGGTCTGCGCGTGCCGTCTCTAGCAGCTTGCGATCCAGCGTTCGCAATTCCTGAAGCAGGACGTCGCGCACTTTGAGCAGAGCTTCAACCAACATCTCCAGCGCTGGTATGCCCCTGGCCAGCTCGCGGGCGCGCGTCGGCCAAGTCTTCCGGGACACCACGCCCATCTTCAGCCCGAAATTGCGTAGATTCGCTCGCATCGAGTTCTCGATGCCCGTGACTTTATCGACGAGAAACTGCCGGGCATTAAGCAGCGCCCGAGTTTCTTGGGCACTCGGCGCCTTCACGTGCACGAACTTGAACCATCCGAGCCGGATCAGCTGTGCGAGACCACGAGCATCGTTGCGATCGGTTTTGACCCGCATCGCACCGAACGCCGCGTGTACATGCCGAGCTTCCATGACCGAGACGTTGAAGCCTTGCCGCACCAAGCCGGCGTGAAGCCATTGCGACAACGACCCGGTCTCCAAGCCAACGTGCTCGACCTTACGGCCTTGGTGGCGGATAAAACGGCCTATTGCTTCAGGTTCACTGGGAGCCGTGCCTTCCTTGATCACGACACCGCGCTCGTCGATGACGCAGATGCTTGAGCTTTCCAGCGAAACGTCGATTCCAACGAAGAATTGCATTGCTTCTCTCGGCGCGAGAGCGACCCTATAGATAATGTTCGGGCCTTCCACCTGGGTGCGTATCTCGTCTTAAGGATGGTGAGGACCACGGCCGCCTCGACGCCGCTGGATCCTGTGTTTGCTATGGCAGGGAGCGGTCCCGTTGACGGTGGGAGCCATCTGGCTCAGAATGCATGCCACGCCGATGGTTGTCGGCGCATAGATATCTGCTGGCTAAAATCCGCCGCTCTTCCCGACATAGGACGTTATCTGACCTGATATGAGCCAGTGCTCCTCGTGCGATGAATAAGTCGGCGAGAGCCGCCAACACGTCCTCATGCTTGAGCTGGCGTGCCACGATGAGCGCTAGGCATTCCCGGTTGGCCTCATCGATGATGGTGGGGATCCGGAACCTACGCCCATCGTGGGTGCGCCCCTCAACGAAATCATAAGCCCAGACGTGCCCTGGATATTCCGGCCGAAGCCGGATGCAGGAACCGTCATTGAGCGATAGCCGACCTCGTTTCGGTTGGCGTTGAGGCACCTTCAGCCCTCCTTGCGCCAGATCCGCTCGACACGCTTGCGGTTCACCGTCCAGCCGGCATCGCGCAGCAACGCGGCCACCCGGCGATAGCCGTAACGCCCATACTGCTTCGCCAACGCGATGATGTCGTCGGTCAGTCGTTGCTCGTCATCTGCCCCTCGCGGCACCTTGCGGTGAGTCGATCGGTGTTGTCCGAGCACACGGCATATTCGCCGCTCGGACACAGGCAGCTCGCGCCGCAGCTGATCGATGCACCGCCGTCGCCGCGCGGGGCTCAAAAGTTTCCCCGTGCCGCTTCCTGCAAGATCAGCTTGTCGAGCGTCAGATCGGAGATCGCCCGGCGAAGCCGCAGGTTCTCCTTCTCCAGATCCTTCATCCGGCGAGCCTGGTCGGTCTTCAGGCCGCCATATTCCTTGCGCCACCGATAGTAGGTCTGCTCGCTGACCGCGATCCGCCGACAGCCTCGGCGGTCGTACCGCCCTGGCCGAGCACGATCTCGACCTCACGCAGCTTCCCGATGATCTCTTCCGGCTTGTGCTTCTTGCTCGGCATGCATCGTCCCTTTCATTGTCCAGACTATCATAGTCGATGGACCACTCGGGCGGGGGCAGCTCACGGCCGTGCCTTAGCTGGTCGGCAGCATTGCCCAAAGGGATGGATGGCGCGGAACGGTTCAGGGCGGTCTCGCAAGGGATCCAGACCGTGCGAAAACTCGTCGGCACGGTGTCGACCTGACGTTCTTTTTGAAGGGGCGGGGTCGGGCGGGGCTGAAATCCGAGTTTCGACCGTGCAGGCAGCGCACTGGCTTGGCGGGGGGTATGTTAGGTCGTGTCGAGTATTGGCGGCGCGGATCGGGTCCGCACGGCCCGGATCAGTTTCTGTACGCCGACAAGGTTTATCGCTCGTCTGAGATCATAGGCGAGCGCGGTCAGGCTGAACTCGGCCCGGACCTTGTCGAGCCCGCGCATCAGGAATGCGCCCTGGTTCATCCACTGCTTGATCGAACCGAAGGGATGTTCGACCGTCTCGCGCCGGATGTTCAGGATGTCGGGTCGGGCGGCGAGGCGTATCGCCATGCGGTCGAGCACCGCCTCGCCCTCCCACCGCGTGATGCGGCGGAAATTTCCGCGGGCACACTGCGGCTTGAGCTCGCAACCTTCACAGGCGCGCGGGTTCGAACATTGCACGATGATGTGACCGCCCTGAAGCCAGCGGTACCGTGTGTCGAGCTGCTGGTCGCCAGGGCAATGATAGCAATCTGCCTCTTCATCGTAGCGGAACCGCTCCTTGGGAAAGCGGCCGTCGCCGACTGCGGTGCCGCGCTGAGGGCGGGCGACATAGGCCGTGATGCCGGCCCGTTCGCAAGCGGCAATGGCCTCGCCCATGTAATAACCCATGTCGGCAACCACTTCGATCCGCTCGACGTCGAGAAGATCCTTCGCCGCGCCGGCCGTCTTGGCCAGTAAACCCAGATCACTGCCCGCGTTGGTGACGTGCTGTTCGACGATCAGCTTGTGCTTGGCATCGACCGCGACCTGGGCGTTGTAACCGACACCGACCTTGGGATGCGCCGCCATCGCACGCGCGTCCGGGTCGGTGAGCGACAACTGGTTTTCGCCGCTGGCCTTCAACTGCTCCAGCATCGCAGCGCTGACCTGGCGCTGCTCGCGTACCTTTGCGATCTTCGCCGCCAGCGCCTCGCTCCGTCTGGTCGTGCCCGCCTGCCCGCCGCGGTCGGCATCGTCCAGCTGCGCGAGGTACGTCTCCAGTCGCTCGTCGGCGGACCTGATGTACTTGTCGAGTTTGGCCTTCGTGAAGTTGCGTGTCCGGCTGCTCACCGCCTTCAGTCGCGTGCCGTCCACCGCCAGCAGCTCGCGCCCGACCAGGTCGAGCTTGCGGCACAGCACCACAAACGCGCGAAATACCGCTTTGAACGCGGAGCGGTTGTCGCGGCGAAAGTCGGCGATGGTCTTGAAGTCAGGCCGCAACCCTCGCAGCAGCCAAATCAGTTCGAGATTGCGCGTCGCCTCGGCTTCCAGGCGACGGCTCGACCGCACCCTGTTCAGGTAGCCGTACAGGTACAGCTTGAGCATGTCGGCCGGATTATAGCCCGGCCGGCCGGTCGCCTTGGGCCGCGTCCCAAGGAACCCCGCTTCGCCAAGATCAAGTTCTTCGACGAACGCATCGATGAAGCGCACCGGGTTGTCCGCCGACACGTAATCCTCGATCGATGCCGGCAGCAGCAGAGCCTGGTCGCGCGCGTGACCCTCGATATACGCCAGGCCCCTAGCATACGCCCATCAGCGCGACGGTGGAATCAAACACGCGAGTTTTCGCACGGTCTGGGTCGAATTTCGGGAACGCACCCACTTTCCCAAAAAGCCGTTGCGGGCCGATTATAGGACGTCCTGAACGGTATAACGCGCAAACAACTGCTCAGATAACTGCGTCGATAATTGAATCGACAAAGTCGGCATTGATCGGCTCTTTGGAAAACCAGCGGCGATAAAATAGTGGCCCCACCACCGCCGCGATAAGGTCGGCCGCCGAGCGGTCGCGTTGAACCTCGCCCCTATCCTTTGCCCTTTCGACGACGGCGTGGAACGGCGCCATAAACGCCAGATGCAAGCCGCACTGCATTGCAGCGATTTCCGGATCGCGTTCCGCGGCATCAATTATAGACGGATAGACCGAGGCCCATGCAGCAGTCTGAAGTTGCTCAGCGAAATTTGTCAGCAGCGCGTAAAGATCAGCTCGCACGGTGCCCGTGTCGGGTGGCGGATACGCCCTGCCAAGCCTGGAGCAAGCATCGATCAGCAGCGCAGAGCGCGAGGGCCAATGCCGGTAAATCGTTGTTTTGGACACCCCCGAGGCGCGGGAAACTTCGTCGATGCTGACTCCGCTCAGTCCACTCTGCGTCAACTGCCGATAGGTTTCGGCCAACACCGACGCCTTGGAGCGCTCCACCCTTTTGTCCAAGATTTGAACCACACGGAACCTCCGTTGACGATAACAGAACGATACGGTATCGTTCTGTAGCGATATCTGAAGATATACCGCAAGCCGGAAGGGTCGCACTCGTGAAATTTGCCTACACACGCCTCGTTACCGACGATGTCCCGAGCCTCGCAAGCTTCTACGAAAACATCCTGAGCCTACAGGGTAGAGGCGATGACAGCTATGTCGAACTGCATCCCGGCGGTGCGATCCTCAGCAGCAAAGCCGCTAGCTTCATGCATGGCGGGGAATGGTCCGCATGCGCTAATAAATCGGCCATTCTCGAGTTCGAAGTCGACGACGTGGATGTCGAGCGCGCGCGTATCGATCCCTTCGTGACGGACTGGCTGCAGCAGCCCAAAGATATGCCCTGGGGCAACCGGTCGATGCTGTTCCGCGACCCCGACAGCAACCCGATCAACTTTTTCAGGCGGATTAAGAAGCCCTGATCGGGCGGCGAGGCTGTGAACGCAACCATCCTCACACCTTCCCGATTGGGAACGGCGATAGAGCCGCGTGAGCACGTAATGTCGCTCGCGTGTCAGACGTCAGCGTAGTCCGTGCCCGCTCTATGTCGCGACGCCTAATAGTGATCAACAGCACTCACATCATGATATAAAGATATCTTTATATCGCCATTGACAGCCGCGGACCGATGGTGTTGAACGACCGTGTCGAGGTTCCCCATCCCAGGCGTGGCGATGGGGCTAAGACGGGAAGCCGGTGGTGTCTTCGGGACAGAATCCGGCGCTGCCCCCGCAACTGTAAGCGGCGAGTGGCGGCTCCATTTCGTGTCACTGGGTTCCCCGCAAGGAACCTGGGAAGGCCGGAGCCACCGCGTTGACCCGTGAGCCAGGAGACCTGCCTTTCGACGCGATAACGTTCCTCGGACGGGGGTTCCTCCGGTGGATCGCGCTTGACGCGACGGTCCGTGGCTCAAACCCTTTCGGACCCGTTCGCGCCTTGCGCGCTTTCGCCTGACCTTCCGCCCGCAAAGCCTGGGTGAGTCATGACGAATAGCGGGTTCACATTCTCGATCAGCAGCATCCCGTTCGACGAGGATTATCGACCTGCAGACCACACGCGCATCACAACCAACTTCGCCAATCTCGCGCGAGGGGAAAACCGCCGGGAAAATCTGCGCAACACGCTGGTGATGATCGACCATCGGTTCAACGCGCTGATGCACTGGGACAACCCCAAGGGTGATCGCTACACGCTGAAGTTGAAGATCATCTCGGCCGCGCTCACGCTTGGAGGCGGCGCGGAGGACGAAGCGATCCCGCTGATCGAGATCCTGCACACCACCGTCGCCGACAGGATCAGCGGCGAGCGCAGCGACGGCATGGTCGGCAACAACTTCTCGTCCTATGTGCGCGATTACGACTTCAACGTCGTTCTGCCCGATCACCTCAGAACCGGGGGTGTCGGCGCGCCGGAGGGTTTTGGCGACCTCCACGGTAACCTGTTCAAGCATTTCCTTGGGTCGAGTGCCTATCGCGACAATTTCCGCAAACGCCCGGTCATTTGCCTGAGCGTATCGAGCAAGGAGGTCTATCACCGGACCGCCAACGTGCACCCGATCCTCGGCGTCGAGTACCGGAACGACGAATTCTCGCCCACCGATCGGTATTTCGCGAAGATGGGCATGAAGGTGCGCTATTTCATGCCGCCCCACAGCGTCGCGCCATTCGCCTTCTACCATATCGGCGATCTGGTCAGCGATTATACGAACCTCGAACTCGCCAGCACGATCGCCACGATGGAGACTTTCCAGAAGATCTATCGTCCGGAGATCTACAACGCCAATTCCGTAGCGGCAGAGCATTATCAACCGAGCTTGAAGTTCCAGGACCATTCACTGACCCGCATCGTCTACGACCGCGACGAGCGCAGCCGCCTCGCCATCGAGCAGGGCAAGTTCGCCGAGGAGCATTTCATCAAGCCGCATGCCGCCGCACTCCAGCGCTGGTCCGCGACCTGCGGCCTCTGATTCCACGCACATCAAGGTATTTGCATCATGACAACATTGTTGCCGACAACGACCGCGGGCAGCCTGCCCAAGCCACGCTGGCTCGCCCAGCCCGAGACGCTGTGGTCGCCCTGGAAGCTGGAAGGCCAAGAGCTGATCGCGGGGAAGCGGGACGCCTTGCGCTTGGCGGTCGACGATCAGCGGCAGGCGGGCATCGACATCCTCGGTGACGGTGAGCAGACCCGTCAGCACTTTGTCACGACGTTCATCGAGCATCTCGACGGTGTCGATTTCGAGAAGCGCGAGACGGTGCGTATCCGCAACCGCTACGACGCCAGCGTGCCGACCGTCATAGGGGCCGTCTCGCGACCGAAGTCGGTCTTCGTCGACGATGCGCGATTCCTGCGCGCGCAGACCGATCAGCCGATCAAGTGGACGCTGCCAGGGCCGATGACGATGATCGATACGCTCTACGACGCGCACTACCGGAGCCGCGAGAAGCTGGCGTGGGAGTTCGCCCGCATCCTCAACGAGGAAGCCCATGAGTTGGAAGCAGCCGGCGTCGATATCATCCAGTTCGACGAGCCCGCCTTCAACGTCTTCTTCGAAGAGGCCAACGATTGGGGTATCGCCACGCTGGAGCGTGCGGCCGAGGGGCTGAAGGCCGAGACCGCAGTCCACATCTGCTACGGCTATGGCATCAAGGCCAACACCGACTGGAAAAAGACGCTTGGCGCCGAATGGCGCCATTATGAGCAGACTTTTCCCAGGCTCCAAAAGTCGACGATCGATATCATCTCGCTGGAATGCCAGAACTCCCGTGTGCCGATGGACCTCATTGAACTGGTCCGCGGCAAGAAGGTGATGGTCGGCGCGATCGACGTTGCCATCGACATGATCGAAACGCCGGAGCAGGTCGCGGACACGCTACGCGATGCGCTCCGCTTCGTCGATCCCGACAAGCTCTACCCAGCCACCAACTGCGGAATGGCGCCGCTGTCGCGTGAGGTCGCGCGAGGCAAACTGAAGGCGCTGGGTGCCGGCGCGGAGATCATCCGCAGGGAACTGGCGGCCTGACGTCGATCGGATGGCGCTCGCCTGGCCGTTCATCGGGAGCCGCGCCCATCTTCCAGCGGGCGCGCACCCGATCGATCACGCCTGCGGCATGGCTTGGGGAATGATCGTCTTCACGATCGAAGCGTCCAGCGCCTCATAGTCGTGAAGGCCGATCACATCGTACAATTCGGCCCGCGTCTGCATCCGCTCGACCATCTTGTGCGTGCCGCCATCGCGCTGGATCGCAGCGTACAGCTCGGCCTGCGCCTTGTTGGCGACGCGCAGGCTCGACACCGGCCAGATCACCATCTTGTACCCCATCGCCTCGAACTCTTCAGCCGTGAAGAACGGGGTCTTGCCAAATTCGGTCATGTTGGCGAGCAGCGGTATGCCCGGCATCGCGGCCGCGAAGGCCTCGAACATCTCGCGACTGGTCAGCCCTTCCGGGAAGATCGCGTCCGCACCCGCCTCGACATAGGCGTGGGCGCGCTCCAACGCAGCATCGAAACCATCGACCCCAACCGCATCGGTGCGCGCGACGATCACCAGATCACGCGCCGCCTTCTTGGCGGCTGCGACCTTGCCCGCCATATCGCTAGTCGGGATCAGGCTCTTGCCGTTCAGATGGCCGCATTTCTTGGGGAGGATCTGATCCTCGAGATGGACCGCACCTGCCCCGGCATCCTCGAACGTCCGCACCATGTGCATCACGTTCAGCGCCTCGCCATAGCCGGTGTCGCCATCGACCAGCAGCGGCAGCTCAGCTGAACGTGCGATCTGGCGGATAAAGAAGGCGACTTCATCCACGGTGATGATGCCGATATCGGGAAGCCCCATCGATGCGGTCATCGCCGCCCCCGACAAGTAGAGCCCGTCGAAGCCCGCATTACGGGCCTGGATCGCGGACTGGCCATTATGGGCGCCCGGCAAGCGGTAGATGCCCGGTCGCGAGAGCGCGGCACGGAAGCGCTTGCCTGCGGATTTGGTCGGAAGTTCGGCGGCAACGAGATATGGCAAAGCGAGATACTCCTTCAGGCAGCGAGATGGTCGTCGCGCGCGGCAAGCGGCACCCAGACGAGGTCTTCGGGGCCGGTATAGTTGGCGGACGGACGGATGATCTTGTTGTCCTGGCGCTGCTCGATGACATGCGCCGCCCAACCGCTGGTGCGCGCGATGACGAACAGCGGCGTGAACATCGCGGTCGGCACGCCCATCAGATTGTAGGAGACAGCCGAAAACCAGTCGAGGTTCGGGAACATCTGCTTTAAATCCCACATCACGCTCTCGATCCGCTCGGCGACGGCGAACTGCCGCTGGGCACCCGCTTCGTCGGCGAGCGCCTTCGCGACCCGCTTGATGACGACGTTACGCGGATCGGCC
>Ga0207644_10002707_pt1 | contig 11418 bp, 9 predicted proteins | sample KBSS73metaG_FD_184326 | JGI IMG/M metagenome (GOLD analysis project Ga0207644, IMG submission 184326) | Switchgrass rhizosphere microbial communities from Kellogg Biological Station, Michigan, USA - KBS S7-3 metaG (SPAdes) (version 2) | ecosystem: Host-associated > Plants > Roots > Rhizosphere >... | reverse complement strand
TCCGATCTCGCCACGCCTTCGCCAGCCATCTCCTGCATAACGGCGCCGACCTGCGCGTGGTGCAGACGCTGCTCGGCCATGCGGACATTTCCACCACCCAGATCTACACCCACGTCCTCGACGAGCGCCTGAAGAGCCTGGTCCGCGATCTGCATCCGCTGGCGGAACAGAGTTAAGTCCACGCTCTCGCTGCGCGGTTGGCCGTCCATTTGCGCCGCAGTCGAACAACCGCTAGCGACAGACGGAGCGCCGGCATGTCATGGCAATAGGCTTCCTTGACTTGAGGACGTTACAAGGGCGAGTTTGCGGGTCTTTTGCAAGAACCGGCCATTCATCCTTTTGGTACAAGTTGTTGGCGTGATGCGCTCCTACCTCGACTTTGAGAAACCGGTGGCCGAACTCGAGGCCAAGATCGAGGAGTTGCGCGCGCTCGAGGCCGACGGCGAGGCTGTCGCGATCGGCGAGGAGATCACCCGCATCGAAGGCAAGGCTGCGCAGGCGCTCAAGGAACTCTATGCCGAGCTGACGCCCTGGCAGAAGACGCAGGTGGCACGGCATCCGCAGCGGCCGCACTGCCTCGACTACATTACGGCGCTCATCGCCGATTTCGTTCCGCTCGCCGGCGACCGCAAATATGGCGACGATGCGGCGATCGTCGGCGGCTTCGGCCGCTTCCGCGGCGAGAGCGTCTGTGTCATCGGCCACGAGAAGGGGTCGGACACCGATAGCCGCCTCAGGCACAATTTCGGCATGGCGCGGCCGGAAGGCTACCGCAAGGCGGCGCGCCTGATGGACATGGCCGACCACTTCGAAATTCCGGTAATCGCGCTTATCGACACGGCGGGCGCCTACCCAGGCATCGGAGCGGAAGAGCGCGGCCAGGCCGAGGCCATTGCGCGCTCGACCGAGGCCTGCCTGCGCATCGGTGTGCCCAACGTCGCCGCTGTTATCGGCGAAGGCGGCTCGGGCGGCGCCATTGCGGTCGCCACCGCCAACCGCGTGATGATGCTCGAGCACGCGATCTACAGCGTGATATCGCCCGAAGGCGCGGCCTCGATTCTGTGGCGCGATACCGCGAAGGCCCAGGAGGCAGCCTCGAGCATGAAGATCACCGCCCAGGATCTGCTGCGGTTCGGCGTGGTCGATACCATCATCCCCGAACCGCCCGGCGGGGCCCACCGTGATCCCACGGCAGCCATCGCTGCGACGGCGGAGGCGGTCGCCGCCGCCCTGGCCGACCTCCAGGGTCTCGACCGGGCGACGATCGTCCGGCTACGGCGGGAGAAGTTCATGGCGATCGGGCGCAGCCTCGGCTGACCCTTAAGGGGCCGCCCCTTTCTGCTGCCTGGCTCCTTGGCCGTCTCGGGACTGGCCGCTGCCTTGGGACTGTAAAAGTCGATAAGCCGTTGTCTTTGCCAGTTAAATTCTCGGAAAATTTAACCGTTCCTTCAGCACTGGCATGGTCAACCGGTCGACAGGTACCGCGTCTGCCTTGCGAAAGCCATTTCTTAAGGCTAACGATAGGTGAATGTGATGGCTCGGGGATGGTCCATCAGTCGGGGAGTATCGCATTGATCCGCGCCCGCCCGGTCCGCGCGAGACTTTGCCGTGCCCTTTTGGCGTCAGCGGTGCTCGCGGGCTCGATGATGCTCGCCGGCTGCAATACCGACGTTTACCAGATCCCGACCCGCGCGATGAAGGAACTCTCGCCGGAGATGCTGGCTCTGCTTGGGCAAAAGGGCATGCCCAAGGAGTCGCCGATCCTGGTCCGCATCTTCAAGGAGGAATCGGAACTCGAGGTTTGGAAGCAGGACACCACCGGGCGCTTCGAAATGCTCAGGGTGTATCCGATCTGCCGCTGGTCGGGTGAACTGGGGCCGAAGGTCAGGGAAGGCGACCGGCAGGCGCCCGAGGGCTTCTACACCATCACGCCTGCTCTGATGAATCCTAACTCAAGCTACTACCTCGCGATCAATACCGGCTTCCCAAATACCTACGACAAGGCGAACGGACACAGCGGCGCGTTCCTGATGATCCACGGCGACTGCTCCTCGCGCGGTTGTTACGCCATGACCGACGAGCAGATCGGCGAGATCTACTCGCTTGCGCGCGAATCCTTCCTCGGCGGCCAGCAATCGTTCCAGATTCAGGCCTATCCCTTCCGCATGACCGCGGCCAACCTCGCGCGGCACCGCACGAACCCGAACATGCCGTTCTGGCGGATGATCAAGGAAGGCAACGATCATTTCGAAGTGACGCACATGGAGCCGAAGGTCGACGTGTGCGACCGTCACTATGTGTTTGACGCTCAGGCGCCGGGCAATACCAACAAGCCGCTTGCCTTCAACCCGACCGGCCACTGCCCGGTGTATGAGGTGGCTCCACAACTTGCGAGTGTGGTACACGAGAAAGAGCAGCACGACGAGGCGCAGTTCACGCAACTGACCAGGTTCAACGTGGCGGTGGCGCCGATCAAGACCGGAACGGACGGCGGTTCGAACAAGGTCTTCCTCTCCCAGATCGAGAATTCCAAGCGGACAGTGGACAGCGAGGGGCACCTGCACGTGGTCTTGCCGCCGGCGAACGGCGCGCCCGAGACGACCGGAGCGGTGGCTGACAGCAGCAGCGCATCACAGCCGTCGCTTGCGAGCCGGCTGTTCGGTGGGCTGTTCGGCGGTTCCAAGAACTCCGGTACCCCCGCTGCCGAACCGACCCGCGTCGCTTCGGCGGACGCCGCTGCTCCCGCGAGCACCCCCCAACGCAGTGGTGGATTCTTCAGGAATCTGTTCACGTCGCGCAGCAGCAGCAACGCTGAGCAGCAGACGAACACGGCCGGGGGAACTCAGCCGCCGGCGCCCACCGCGGCCGCTTCCGCACAAAAGTCGAAGACCCCCGCGCACGCCGACACGCAAGTCGCTGCCGCAGCGGCGGGGGCGCGCGCCAAGCCGAAGGTCGAAGCCGAGGCGGTGGCTCCGCAACGGGCCGAACAGCAAGCGCCAAAGATCGAAGCGCAGGAAACCGTGGCCGCGAAGCCTAAGCCGCCCGTTCAGCAGGAAGCCAACGCGGCAGCCACCACCAGCGGCGGCGCTGCATTGAGCGGCTCGCAACGCGTGGTTCCGGTTGGCACCTTCGAGAGCCGCTGGACGGGAATGCAGTAGCCACGCAACGGACTGCAGACCACGGAGACCGGAGAGACGTCGCCTACGGTTTTTCCATTTTCTGACGACTGTTTCGTCGTCTGCTAAACGTACCGCCCGTGGCAGTGCTTGAATTTCTTGCCTGAGCCGCACGGGCACGTCTCGTTGCGGCCCACTTTCCCCCAGCTTGTCGGATCCTTGGGATTTCGCTCCGCCGCTTCGGCGCTGCGCGCTACCGCCGTCGCGGCACCGCCCGCGGCGGGGCCGATGCCGTGGCGCGCCAGCGTTTCGGCCCCGGCCATCGCCAAAGCCATCTCGTCCTCGCCGGTCGTCGGATCCATCTTATGGGCTTCCATGACCGGCAACGGTGCTGGTTGCTGATCGGCCGGCGGCGCGGCCACAATCTCGATGCGCATCAGCTGTGCGGTAACCGCCTCGCGCAGGCCCTGGCTCATCGATTCGAACAGGCTGAAGGCCTCCGCCTTGTACTCGTTGAGCGGATCGCGCTGCCCGTAGCCGCGCAGTCCGATCACCTGGCGCAGATGGTCGAGCATCACCAGGTGCTCGCGCCAGAGGTGGTCGAGCGTCTGCAACAGGATCGACTTCTCGATGTAGCGGATGACGTCGGGGCCCCATTGCGCGACCTTCGCCGCCATATGCTCGTCCGCCTTGCGCTCGACGCGCGTGAAGATCTCCTCGTCGGCGATGCCTTCTTCCTTCGCCCATTCGTCGACCGGCAGTTCAAGGCTGAGCACGCGCTTGAGCTCCTCCTTGAGACCCGGCGTATCCCACTGCTCCGGATAGGCGTTCTCCGGAACGTGCTTGGCGACGAGATCGTCGATAACGTTGTGGCGCATGTCGGAAACGATATCGGCGGTCGCCTCGTCGCTCATCCATTCGACGCGCTGGTCGAAGATGACCTTGCGCTGGTCGTTCATGACGTTGTCGAATTTGAGGATGTTCTTGCGGATATCGAAGTTGCGCGCCTCGACCTTCTGCTGCGCCTTTTCCAACGCCTTGTTGATCCACGGATGGATGATCGCCTCGTTCTCCTTGAGGCCGAGCTTCTGCAGCATGCCGTCGAGCTTGTCGGTGCCGAAGATGCGCATCAGGTCGTCTTCGAGGGAGAGGAAGAACTTCGAATGGCCGGGGTCGCCCTGGCGTCCTGAGCGGCCGCGCAACTGGTTGTCGATGCGCCGGCTCTCATGCCGCTCGGTGCCGAGCACATAGAGCCCGCCGGCGGTGATCGCTTTTTCCTTGAGGCGCGTCACCTGGGCGCGGATGTCGCCGGCGCGCGTAGACCGCTCGCGCTCCTTGAAGTCCTCGATGTCGGCCAGCTCCTGGCGGATGCGCATGTCGGCGTTGCCGCCGAGCTGAATATCGGTGCCGCGGCCGGCCATGTTGGTGGCGATGGTGATGGCGCCGGGGACGCCGGCCTGGGCGACGATATAGGCTTCCTGCTCGTGATAGCGGGCGTTGAGGATGGCGAACACCTTGGCCTTGGAGGCGCCCTCGTCGCCGGAATAAAGCGCGGCGAACGCGTTAGGATCGGAGAAATCGTGCTGCTCCCAGCCCTGCTTGCGCAGCATCTCCGCAAGCTGCTCGGACTTTTCGATCGACGTGGTGCCGACCAGCACCGGCTGGCCGCGGGCCTTGCAATCCTCGATCAGCGCCAGGATCGCGCGGAATTTTTCTGCCGCCGTGCGGTAGACCTCGTCGTCGTCGTCGAGGCGGACCATCGGCATGTTGGTCGGGATTTCCAGAACTTCGAGGTTGTAGATGTCCATGAACTCGTCGGCCTCGGTCACGGCCGTGCCGGTCATCCCGGCGAGTTTCTCGTACATGCGGAAATAGTTCTGGAAGGTGATCGAGGCGAGCGTCTGGTTCTCCGGCTGGATCGGCTGATGCTCCTTGGCCTCGAGCGCCTGGTGCAGGCCTTCCGAATAGCGCCGGCCCGGCATCATGCGGCCGGTGAACTCGTCGATGATGACGACCTCGCCGTTGCGCACGATGTAGTCCTTGTCGCGGGCAAACAGCTTGTGCGCCCGCATCGCCTGGTTGACGTGATGGACGACGGAGACGTTCTCGACGTCGTAGAGCGAGTTGGATTTCAGCAAACCGTCGCCGCGCAGCAACTGCTCCAACCGTTCCATTCCGGCTTCGGTGAGCGTGACGGTGCGCTGCTTCTCGTCGACCTCGTAGTCGGTCTTGTCGAGCCTCGGGATATAGGCGTCGATCGTGTTGTAGAACTCGGAGCGGTCGTCGAGCGGGCCGGAAATGATGAGCGGGGTGCGCGCCTCGTCGATCAGGATCGAGTCGACCTCGTCGACGATGGCGTAGACGTGGCCGCGCTGCACCATGTCCTCGAGCCGGTACTTCATGTTGTCGCGCAGATAGTCGAAACCGAGCTCGTTGTTGGTGCCGTAGGTGACGTCGCACTCGTACTGTTTCTTGCGCTCCTCGTCGTCGAGCCCGTGCACGATGACGCCGACGGTAAGCCCGAGGAACCCATAGATCTGCCCCATCCATTCGGCGTCGCGTCTGGCGAGGTAGTCGTTGACGGTGACGACATGCACGCCGCGGCCGGCGAGCGCATTGAGATAGACCGGAAGGGTAGCGACCAGCGTCTTGCCTTCGCCGGTCTTCATCTCGGAAATCTTGCCTTCGTGCAGCACCATGCCGCCGATCAGCTGGACGTCGAAGTGGCGCTGGCCGAGCGTGCGCTTGCCAGCCTCGCGCACCGTGGCAAAGGCCGGCACCAGGATGTCGTCGAGCGTCTTCCCCTCGGCGAGTTGCTGCTTGAACGCTTCGGTGCGCGCGCGCAACGCCTCGTCGGAAAGCTCCTCCAGTTCCTTCTCCAGCGCATTGATCTGCTCGACGCGCGGCCGATAAGAGCGAATGCGCCGGTCGTTGGCGGAACCGAACAGCTTGCGGGCGACAGCGCCGATCATTGCGTCATCCTTCGGAAATGGAGTTGCGCCACGGGCTTCATGCCTTGCGCGGTTCGATGCGGTCAGAGCGCGTCCAACCGCCGGAAAATGCGGCGCTATTGGGGCTTCTGCGGGACGACATGGGGCGCCTGGATATCGTTCGAGACATAGGAGGGGGTGGTTTTCTTGTCAATGCAAGGCCGGTCTTCACGCGCTCGTTAGACATTGCCCCGAATCCGCCATTGCCAAGCGAGTATGATTCGGCGAGTGTCCGCGCCAAAATCGCGCCACCTGGCGCCTGAACCACCCGCCCAAGAGGAACGTATTCATGGCTCGCACCCGCTTCTTCGTCCGCAGCACGCTCGGCACGCTGGCAATTACCGCATCGTTGTCCGTCACGACGACCTTGCTGCAGGCGGAAGACACCGACCAGGTCGTTGCTCGCGCCAACGGCGTCGATATCCGGGCAAGCGACCTCGCCTATGCCGAGGAGGAAATCGGCGGCAACATGCCGAACCTGCCGCCGCAGCAGAAGCGCGACTATCTCATCACCTACCTTGCCGACGTGATCGTGCTCTCGCAGACCGCCGAGCAGCAGAAGCTCGGCGAGCGTCCCGACGTCAAGCACCGGCTGGTGTTCGACCACAACCGGCTGCTGATGGAAGCGCTGCTTCAGGATGCAGGCCGCTCCGCGCTGACCGAGGAAGCGGAGCACAAGGTCTATGACGAAGCGGTCAAGCAGATGCCCACCGAGGAAGAGGTGCATGCGCGCCACATCCTCGTTCCCACCGAAGACGAGGCCAAGGCCGTGCTCGCCGACCTGAAGAAGGGTGCGGATTTCGCTGCGGTGGCCAAGGAAAAGTCGAAGGATCCGGCGGCCGCGGAGGGCGGCGATCTTGGCTACTTCACCAAGGACCAGATGGTGCCGGAATTCTCCGCGGTGGCCTTCAAGCTTGGCAAGGGGGAGCTTTCCGATCCGGTGAAGACGCAGTTCGGCTGGCACATCATCAAGGTCGAGGACAAGCGCGCCAAGCCGACGCCGACATTCGATCAGGTCAAGGCCCAGGTCGACAATTACATCACTCACCGCGCGCAGGCCGCGCTGGTCGAGAAGTTGCGCAGCGGCGCCAATATCGAACGACTCGACCAGGCGGCAGCGCCGAGTTCGTCGCTCAATCCGGCGGCGCCTTCGAAGAAATAAGCGGGCATTGTCGGGCAAGTGCCGTCGGTGGGCTTGACCCGGCAATCCATCGCACCTAACCGAACGCTCCATCGCCGCAGGGAAACACGCGGATTGACCGCGGCCGTCGGCGTTGGGGCTTCGAACCATGGCCGTCGCCGTCTCCCCTTTGGCGCCCGCGTTCTTTCCTGAGATGCCGGCAGTCGCCGGTGTGCGCTTTGCGACTGCGGCAGCGGGAATCCGCTATGCCGACCGTACCGACGTGCTGCTGGCGCTGTTCGATCCCGGCACGGCGGTCGCTGGCGTCTTCACGCGTTCGAAGTGTCCTTCAGCGCCGGTCGATTGGTGTCGCGACCGCCTGAAGAACGGCACCACGGCCCGCGCGCTCGTGGTCAATTCGGGCAACGCCAATGCATTTACTGGGAAGTCGGGTCGCGCCGCGACCAAGCTTACGGCCGAGGTCACCGCCAAGGCCGCCGGCTACAAGCCCGCTGAGGTCTTTCTTGCCTCCACGGGGGTGATCGGCGAACCGCTCGAAGCGGCGAAATTCGCCGCCGTGATGGAGCGCCTGGTGGCTGGCGCGACACCTGGCGGCTGGCATGAGGCGGCCAAGGCGATCATGACCACGGACACGTTTCCCAAGGGCGCAGCCGCGCTGGTGCGCCTGGGGACGAGCGTGGTGACGATCTGCGGCATCGCCAAAGGCGCCGGCATGATCGCGCCCGATATGGCGACCATGCTGTCGTTTGTGTTTACCGATGCGCCGATAGCGCCCTCGGTGCTGCAGCGTCTGCTCGAGCGCGGCGTCGATGACACCTTCAATGCGGTGACGATCGATGGCGATACGTCGACGTCCGACACGCTGCTCGCGTTCGCGACCGGCGGGGCCGCGACGCGCGGCGTTTCCGCGATCACGCGGCTTTCGGATCCGCGGGTTGCCGCCTTCCGCAAGGGCTTTGACGCCGTGCTGGCCGATTTGGCGGAGCAGGTGGCACGCGACGGCGAGGGCGCGCGCAAGCTGGTGGAAGTCATCGTCGAGGGCGCGGTGTCGAAACGCTCGGCGCGCCGCATCGCCCTGTCGATCGCCAATTCGCCGCTGGTGAAGACCGCGATCGCCGGCGAGGACGCCAATTGGGGCCGCGTGGTCATGGCCGTCGGCAAGGCGGGGGAGCCGGCAAACCGCGATCGCCTGGCGATCTGGTTCGGCGGCATCCGCGTCGCCCACAAGGGAGAGCGCGACCCGGCCTACGACGAGGCCGCGGTTTCCGCCGCGATGAAGAAACCGGAAATCACCGTGAAAGTGTCGCTCGGTCTCGGCAAGGGCCGCGACCGCGTGCTCACCTGCGACCTGACGAAGGAATATGTGGCGATCAACGGCGACTATCGCAGCTGAGCGCCGCCTCGACCCGCGGCACGGATGTCAACCTTTCATTAGCCGTTGCGGCGAATGCGAGGGCGTGATCGATCGCGTTGAGTGTGCCTTTACCATCCCTCTCCTAGACTGAAACCGGGCCGTGAGCGTCAGACTTATCCTGGTTGCCGCCTGCGCCCTCATCGACGCCGATGGCCGCGTGCTGATCGCACAACGTCCGCAGGGCAAGTCGATGGCCGGCCTCTGGGAATTTCCCGGCGGCAAAGTGGAGTCCGGCGAGTTGCCGGAAGAGACCCTGATCCGGGAATTGAAGGAGGAACTGGGAATCGAGGTCAAGCAGGAGTGCCTCGCGCCGCTGACCTTCGCGAGCTATCGCTATCCCGATTTCCATCTGTTGATGCCGCTCTATATCTGCCGGCGGTGGGAAGGGATCGTCGCAGCGCTCGAGGCGCAGACACTCAAATGGGTGCGGCCCAACAAGTTGCGCGACTATCCGATGCCGCCTGCCGACGAACCGCTGATTCCACACCTCACGACGCTCTTATGAGAACCCCAGGAGGCGGGAGGCCCATGTTCAAGTCTTCGACCACCGCGATCTGCACGTCGCTGCGTCGTTTCGTGGCGGACAACAGCGGCGCCACGGCGATCGAGTATGCCTTGATCGCTTCCGGCGTCTCTATCGTCATTGTCGGAACGGTTGTGACGCTGGGTTCGAACGTGAAGGGCTTTTACTCCAACGTCGCGACCGCGCTGAAGTAGTCCCGCTTTGGCCACCGAGAGTCGCGGATTGCATGCGCCGCGATAACGACACTCAGTCCCCGGCTTTCACCCCCGTCGATATTTCCCGCGTGCCGAGCGCGTCGGCGAGGCGCGCCGCGGCAGAACCCGGCTTGAGCGGCTGCTGCTGGCTCGCATGCGGCGCCCAGCCCGACAGCCATACGATCTCGAAGGTGGCGCGTACGCGCCCGTCCGGGTCGGCGAAGCGTTCGCGATAGATTTCCGCCATCCGCATCAGCGTCGTACGCCCGAGCGGCCGCCGCAGCCGGTCGATGAGCACATTTGTCGATCCCATGCGTCGGAGATCGTGCATGAGGGCGAAAGCCGAATCGTAGCGCACGGTAACCCGATCGCGATCGGTCACCGGAAGCGCAAAGTGGGCGCGCTGCAGCAAGGCGCCGAGGTCGCGGACATCCGCGAACGGCGCGACACGGGGCGAGATGCCGCCGGTCGTTTCGCTTTCGGCCGCAGCGAAAGATTGGCGCAACTCCGTCAACGTCTCCCCGCCGACAAGAGCAGCGAGAAACAGTCCGTCTGGTTTCAGCGCCCGGCGGATTTGCACGAGCGTACCCGGGAGATCGTTGACGAATTGCAGTGCCAGCGCGGAAACAACAAGGTCGAGGGCGGCGTCGCGGAACGGCAGTGCTTCCTCGTCGGCAACGACGAAGGGCGCGGCGCGGGATGCGCCGCGTTCGGGAAATGCTGCGGCCACGATCGTGCCGACCGACGCGACATCGTGGAGCGCTGTCCGTACGGCTTCGCCGGGCGTCCCGAGGTCGAGTGCGAGGTCGAACCGGCGCTGCACGGCGGTAAGCCGGTCGGCCAGATCACCGGCAACACGGTCGAGCAGGAATGTCGCCGGCTTGAGCGCCGCGGCGCGCCGGCGCCGTGTGCGGAGCATTCTGCGGTCGAAAATCAACGGGCTCGGTGGTGTCGGTCGTTCGGTCATGACTTCAAGGCTGCAAATGACGCGGCAAGCAGCGAATCAAAGCAAAACCCATGACAATCTGCGCGCGCAGCGATAGCGTGGCGGCATGGTGAATGCGGTGGAGGGAATTCCGGAGTCCGCTTCCGCAGCCCGGCGCGCGAGCGTTGCGGATGCGGTTCGCGCCGTGATGCGCGCGGCACTCGACGTCGCCTTGCCGCGGCTGTGCGCGGTGTGCCGCGAGCCGGTGGAAGGCGAGGGGCTCTGCGCGGCCTGCTGGTCGAAGCTTTCCTTCATCACCCGGCCCTATTGTGAGCGGCTCGGCATTCCGTTCGTCTATGATCCCGGCCCTGGCATCCTGTCCATGGAAGCGATCGCCGATCCGCCGGCCTACAACCGCGCCCGCGCCGCCGTGCGCTTTGACGAGGTCTCGCGCGCGCTGGTGCATGCCCTCAAATATGGTGACCGACTCGACCTAGCGCCGATGATGGGCCGTTGGATCAGTCGCGCCGGACGCGAAATCCTGGCCGAGGCCGACGCTCTCGTGCCGGTGCCGCTGCACTGGCGGCGGCTGTGGACGCGGCGCTTCAACCAATCTGCCATGCTGGCGACCTCGGTGTCCGCGGCAAGCGGTGTCCTGACGGTCACGACTGCCCTCAAACGCGTGAAAGCGACCGTCCAGCAGGTCGGGCTGTCGCGGTCGGAGCGCGCCACCAACGTCCAAGGAGCCTTCCGCGTGCCGGAACACGGCAAGGCGGCGGTTGCCGGCCGCCGGCTGGTGGTTCTAGACGATGTCCTGACGTCGGGCGCGACAGTCGAAGGCTGCGCCCGGGCGCTGTTGCGGGCGGGTGCCAGGCAGGTCGATGTGCTGGTCTTCGCCAGGGTTGCCGACCCGGTGCGGATATCCATATAACCAATTGATAAAATTAATGGATCGTTATGGCTCCGGTTGAAATCTATACCCAGCGTTACTGTCCCTATTGCAACTGGGCGAAGGAACTGCTGACGCGCAAAGGCGTAAACTTCAACGAGATCGACGTCACGGCTGATCGGCAGATGCGGCAGCACATGATCGAGCGCGCGAACGGGCGAAGGAC
>Ga0207644_10002706_pt1 | contig 11418 bp, 8 predicted proteins | sample KBSS73metaG_FD_184326 | JGI IMG/M metagenome (GOLD analysis project Ga0207644, IMG submission 184326) | Switchgrass rhizosphere microbial communities from Kellogg Biological Station, Michigan, USA - KBS S7-3 metaG (SPAdes) (version 2) | ecosystem: Host-associated > Plants > Roots > Rhizosphere >... | reverse complement strand
CGTGAACGGCAATTCATCGCGTCCAAGCTCGTCGCTTGTGCGCAACTGGTGGTCGAGTACCGATGCGTCCGCTTCCGATGCATTCATGCCGGCGCTCGCACGCGCCGCAAGCCGGACCTTGAGCGTCGTCTCGGGCGCGCGACAGTCGACGATCACGAATGGCACGTCGCTCTTCGCGGCGAGATCGCGGAAGAGGTCGCGCTGCCATCGCTGCAGGAACGCGCCATCGACGATCGCGGTGAACCCACCCGACACCAGCGCTTGGGCACAGGCGAGAACGCGCTGATACGTCCGGTGCGTGACGCCGTTCGCATACAAGCCGCCGTCGACACTGGATCCGCTGCGTGCGTTTGCGGCGAGCCCCGCGAGACGTTTGCGTTCCACATCGGTGCGAATTCGGACGGCCGGGGTTCGTTCGAGCAGCGCCTGCGACAGCGTCGTCTTGCCGGACCCGCTGTACCCGTGCATGACGACAATCGCGGGCCGGCGAGCGGTCACGTACGACGCCGCGAGCAGCAGGTGAGCGTTGAACTCATCGTCCAGGGCCGCGCGTGCGTCAGGCGGCGTCATCTGCGCCGCGCGCAGGCATGCGACTTTGGCGCGCACCATCGCCCGGTAGACCAGGTAGAACCGGAGCACCTCCACCCCTGCGTAATCCCCGGTGCACTCGAGATAGCTGCAAAGGTAGCGATAAGCAAGGTCCCCGCGTCCGTGCCGCTCGAAATCCATCATCGTAAAAGCGACCTCGGACATCCTGTCGATCCATCGCATGGACGGGTTGAACTCGAGGCAGTCGAAGACCGCCAGCTCGCCGTCGATGCGCGCGATGTTGTCAAGATGCAGGTCGCCATGGCATTCGCGAATGGCGCCATCGTGCCTGCGTCGTTCGAGCACCGCGTGAACCTGCCGGTACTCATCCTCTGTCCAGAGACGGAGTCTGTGCAGCGCGTCGCGCGGAGCCTGGTCATGCACCAGCGGCAAGATCTCGGCGAAGTTGGCGAGCGCGAGCGATAGGATGCCCTCCGGCGCACCCCACGCCGTCGCCGCGGTTGCAGCCGCTGCCCGCGCATGAAAATCCGCGATATTGCAAGCGAGCGCGTCCACCTCGCTCGCTGAAAGCTCATTGCGCTCGATGATCTTCGACAGGAGTGCCTCCTGGGCGAACTCCCGCATGCGAACGGCGTAGTCGAGGACCCGCCCGTCGCCGCCGATCGACGGTCGTCGTGCGGGCCCCGTGATGGGCACGACGTCCAGGTAAAGTGTCGCGGCAAGACGAAGGTTGAGCCGCAACTCTTCGTCGCAGTACCGCTTTCGAAGCGGGAGCGTGCTGAAATCCAGAAACGGCAGCTTCACCGCTTTCTTGATCTTGTACGCGTACGTGCCGGTCAGCAGGACGTACGAGATGTGTGTTTCGAGGACGGCGACAGCGTGGGTGTCCGAAGACAAGGTTGCAGCGAGCGCCAGGACGAGCCGGCGCTGGATGTGTGGATCATCTATGGACACGCCTTTTTCACCGCGTCCGCGACGTCGATCCGCCGGCTCGGTGCCGCAGTGACGACAGCGGCGCTTACAGGAGCGAATCGTTTGGTCGCGCTTGTCGCTTCAACCGGCCCGCATCCGTTCGATCGAGCGTGTTCCTCGCTCAAACGGGCGCAAGCTGCGGTTGCGTCCCGGCGCTCGCTCTCGCCCGCGCAGGCCGTTTTGCCGTAAGTACCCCCGCTGTGCGCGCTTTCGGCTTCGCGCGCTCGGGACTTCGCACGAGGAGCACCGGCACGCGCGCTTCGCGGACTACCGCCTCGGCGTCGCTACCCATCAGCGCGCGCCGTAAGCCACGACGACCGTGTGTGCCGAGCACGATCGCGTCGGCTTTCAACTTGCGCGCCTGCTTCAGGATGACGTGCGCGACGGTCTGTCCGTGCGTTTCGGCCAGCACGCATTCCACGGGGACGCTGGAAGCACCGGCGACGCGTTCGACCTTGTCGAGCGTGCGACGGCCATTCTTGCGCAGCCCTTCGTAGAAGCTGTCGACGTAGTTCGGCGGGACATAGCCGCCTTCGAAGTTGATCGTCATGACGGTGTCGTCGACGATGTGCAATGCGACGAGCGAGGCATGCTGATCGGCAGCAAGGCCGATGGCTGTCCTCAACCCGGCATTCGAGGCCGGGCTGCCATCGACGGCGACGAGAATGCGCTTGAACATCGAAGCCTCCTTTGGGTGGATCAACGCTCGTAGTTCAACGCTCCGCATCGTCCATTGGACGCCTCGCGGACTTACCCCGTGTTGACGCCGGTCAAGAGGTCGTCGCATCGAGAGGGGTGTGGGCGCCGGCACGCGGCCTCAGCATCGAATCCATCACCTGCAAGACCGCGAGGCCGCACCACAACAGCAGCGTTCCGGTGCCGAGGATCGCCGCGTCCGCCAGCGTCGGCGCGGCCATGCGGAAGGGCGCGCGGAGCGCGGGCAACGCGACGACCACCGCGTAGGCCGCCACGATGGCGAGGACGATCATCCACAGCGAGCGGTTGCCGGCGACGACATGGCGCCAGACACGGCGGCCCCCCGAGCGCGTGAACAAAATCAGCGACAGATTCGCGACGAGAAGCGCCGTGAACGCGAGGAGTCGCGTGCGCGGCTCGGGCAGCGATGCGGCCAGCGCCGTCCAGTAGACGCCGAGGGTGAACGCGAGCGCGACGAAGCCTTCGAGCGCGGCGCGCGCAAGCGAACGACCTGCGAGCAGCCGGGCAGTGGGCTTCCGTGGTGGACGACGCATGACGTCGGGTTCGGCCGGCTCGGCTTCGAACGCGATCGAGCACGCGGGGTCGATCAGGAACTCGAGAAAGACGACGTGTGCCGGAAACAGAACGAGCGGACCACCGAGCAGGACGGGCACCAATCCGAGACCGGCGATGGGAATGTGCACGGCCACCAGGTACGTCATCGCTTTGCGCAGGTTATCGAAGATCCTGCGACCCTGCCGGATCGCCGCGACGATGGAACCGAAATCGTCGTCGAGGAGCACGAGCGCCGCAGCCTCGCGCGCGACATCCGATCCGCGGCCACCCATCGCGATTCCGATGTGCGCCGCCTTCAACGCCGGCGCGTCGTTGACGCCGTCGCCCGTCATCGTCACGATTTCGCGCCGTTCCTTCAATGCGTTCACGATGCGGAGCTTCTGCGCGGGAACGACACGCGCAAAGATGTCCACGGAGTCCGCGCGCTCGCTCAACTCGGCATCGCTCATGCACTCGAGCTCGGCGCCCGACACGAGCTTCGGATCGGCGGCCAATCCCGCCTCGCGCGCAATCGCGAGAGCGGTGACGGGGAAGTCGCCGGTAATCATGATCACGCGTACGCCGGCACGGCGGCATTCGCGCATCGCCTGCGGCACACTTGGGCGCAGCGGATCCGCAAGCCCCATCAAGGCGACGAACTGCGGTCGAAGCTCGCGCGGGTCGCTCGGCAGCACGTCGAGGTCTCGCTCCGTATGCGCGACGCCGAGGACCCGCAAGCCGGATGCCGCCATCGCCGTTGCTTCGCTCAGCACGGAATCCGCTTCGTCGGAGCGAAGCCTGCAGAGTTGAACGACGCTCTCGGGCGCTCCCTTCGTGGCGATCGTGACCCGCGAGGAGCCGCTGTGGCGCCACACGTGAGTCACCGCGAGCAAGTCAGGCGAGAGCGGATAGCGGCGCTCGAGCTCGGCGTTCAAAGGGACGTCGGTCCGCGGAAGGGCGTGGAACGCGCGCTCCATCGGATCGAACGGGCTCGGCTCGCTCGCGAGCATGCTGATGCGTGCGGCCTCCGCAAAGGGCTGCGGGAGCGAATTCGTGTCGCCCTGCACGATGTCCAACGTGCGCCCTTGCGCGTAAATGCGCCGCACCGCCATCTGGTTCTGTGTCAGCGTCCCGGTCTTGTCGACGCACAGCACCGTCGTGGCACCAAGTGCCTCGATGGCGGCGATTCGACGCGTCAGCACCGAAATGCGACTCATCCGCCATGCGCCCAGTGCGAGGAAGACGGTCAGGACTACCGGAAACTCCTCGGGCAGGATCGCCATCGCAAGCGTCAAACCGGCGAGCACGCCGTTCAACCAGTCCGCATGGGTGACGACGTACACGGCGACGAGCACTGCGCAAAGCGCAAGCGCGATGAACGAGAACGCGCGCACGAGACGCCTCGTTTCCGCCTGTAACGCGGTCGCCTCGATGCCGAGCGCTTCGAGCGATCCTCCGATGCGCCCGATCTCGCTTCGCACACCCGTGGCCGTGACGCGGGCGAGGCCGTGGCCCTTGACCACCAACGTGCCCGCATAGACCCGGCCAGCGCCGCCATCGTCGTGAAGTGCGTCGGCTTCCGGTGACTTGGCAACGGGAATCGATTCGCCGCTTCGCAGCGACTCGTCGACATGCAGGTCCACCGCGTCGAGCACCTCGCCATCCGCGGCGACGCGATCGCCCTCACGGACGATGAGCACGTCGTCGACGACGACTTCCCGGCCGGGAATCCTGTGCTCGATGCCGTCCCGCACGACCAGTGCGCGAGGGCTCGACAGGTCCCGCAGCGCGTCGAGCACGCGCTCGGTCTTGTGCTGCTGGTAGACGGTGATCACGACGATGGCGACGACCGACGCGAGCAGGAACAGCGCCTCGACGCGATCTCCGAGCAGCAGGTAGATTGCGGACGCGACGACGAGGAGCGCGAACATCGGCTCGGCGAGCGCATGGACCGCGTTGGCCAGGAACGAGCGCGTCCGGCTGCGCGGAAGCTCGTTATGGCCGTCGTTCGCGAGTCTCCTTCGCGCGGCCTCGCTCGTCAGGCCGGCAGGTCTATTCATTGCTTCCATGCCGGCGCCGGGTCAGCGAGGCCGCGCATCGGCCACGCTGGTTGCGCCACGCGGCAGGCGATGCGCTGCGGCGTTGCGGCGATAGACGAGCTGCTTGCAAAACTGCGCAAGGGGAAGATACAAGGCAACCAGCGCGACGAGCATCGCCATGAAGGGCGCCGGTGGCGAGACGAACCCCAAAAGCGGCCCGAGCGGCGAGAACGGAAGCGCGACACCGACGAATGTCGATTGCCTTCTCGCGCACCTAGAACGGGAGGTTGCAGCGGGGCGCAGCCCGTCGATCGCTCTTACCCTGTCGTTGACTTGCGCATACGACCCGGACACGTTCACATGCGCAGCCGCCGGCACGGAGCTGTGCCACCTGCCGCATCCGTGGTCTCGACTTCAGCGAATCGCCACGTACGTGCCGGGCGCGTCGCAGATCGCTTGATAACGTGGATCCGACGCACCCATCGCCGGCGGGGTGGTGACCTCGCCGGAGCGATCGGAAAGCCACTGGAGCCACTCGGGCCACCAGGACCCGTCCTTCCGCTCCGCTTGCGTCGCCCACACGTCGGGATCGATATAGCGTCCGTCCGCTTTCCGCGTGGCGACGCGATAGATGCGGCCGCGGTGGCCCGGCTCGGATACGACGCCTGCATTGTGCCCGCCGTTCGTGAGGACGAACGTGATCTCCGTGTCCATCAGCAGGTGCAGCTTGAAGGCGGATCGCCAGGGTGCGACATGATCGGTCTCCGTTCCCACGGCAAGCGTCGGAATCCGGATATCGGACAAGGCCACCGGGCGTCCGCCCGCGACATAGCGACCTTCGGCGAGATCGTTGTTGAGAAACAGGTGGCGCAGGTATTCGGCATGCATCCGGTACGGCATCCGCGTACCGTCCGCGTTCCACGCAAGGAGATCCGTCATTCGCGGGCGTTCGCCCATCAAGTATTCGTGGAGCACGCGCGACCAGACGAGGTCGTTCGAGCGCAGGAGCTGGAACGCGCCGGACATCTGGCGCGCGTCGAGAAATCCCTGCTCCCACATCGTGTCCTCGAGGAATGCCAACTGGCTTTCGTTGACGAAGAGCGTGAGCTCGCCGGCCTCGGTGAAGTCCGCCTGCGCGGCAAAGAAACTGATCGTCCCGAATCGCTCGTCGTTGTCGCGAGCCATCGCTGCCGCGGCGATCGCAAGCAGCGTGCCGCCGAGGCAATACCCGACGCCGTGGATCTTCCGTTTTGGAGCGATGGCGGACACGGCGTCGAGCGCAGCCATCACGCCCAGCGTGCGGTAGTCATCGAACGCGATGTCGCGATCCTCGGGCCCCGGGTTGATCCACGAGATCATGAACACCGTGTAACCGTGGTCGACCAGGTACTTGACGAGGGAGTTGTGCGGCGAGAGATCGAGAATGTAGTACTTCATGATCCACGCGGGCACGATCAGGATCGGCTCCGGCCGGACGCTCGCGGTCGTCGGCTGATACTGGACCAGCTCGATCAGCCCATTGCGATAGACGACTTTCCCCTTCGTGACCGCAACCGTTTTGCCGGGCTCGAAGGCTTCGGCGCCCACGGGCTTCCTGCCGCTCGCGGCGCGCTCCAGGTCCTCGCAAAGGTTGTACATCCCGCGAACCAGGTTCATGCCGGATTGCTCGCGCGTCCTGCTCAACACTTCCGGGTTCGTCCCGGCGAAATTCGAGGGCGACCAGACGTCGAGGAACTGGCGCGTGGCGAACTCGATCATCTTTTCGTGCTGCCGCGTGACTCCGCGCACGCCGGTCATTGCGTTGTGCCACCACTGCTGCGTCAGCAGGAAGGACTGATAGAAAAAGTTGAACGGCGGCTCCTGCCATGCCGGATCGTCGAACCGATGGTCCTGCGGCAGTGGCACGATGCACGGGTCGCACTGACCGCCCAACGCCTGCCTCACCGCGTAATTGGCGAAGCGCGTGATCTTCTTCGCGCTCTTTTCCGCGAGTTGATACCGCTTGCCCGGCAAGAACGCGAGATGCGATGCCCAGTCGAGATAAGCGCCGGTCAAGGCGATCGGCGACAGGCCCGCCGTATACCGCGCGGTCGCCGCGTGCATCGAGCGATCGACGATGTCGGCCAACGCCGTCGCAGCGTAAGAGTCCCGGAAGAAGGACTCGTCTTGCACAGCGTTGCCGTCGTTCACACGGGCCTGCGGGATCGGTTGCTTCGTTGTTGCAAGCGCAGGAACGCGATGGACCGCTGCTGCGACGCGCTCGTTCGCCTGGGCCTTCCGCGCGCGGCGCACCGCATACGATAGCGGGAAACGCTTGGCGGCGGATCCGTTGCCTTGTCGTCGTAGCGAACGCTCTCGAGTTTTCAACATGGGTTTGATGACACCCATGAACAGACGGTCACGGCCGCGTTTCGCGTTCGTAGCGCCGCTCGCGAGAGGCGAGATCGGCGAGCGCGAGCAGGGGACCCGCAAGCTGCCGCATCAGGTCGTCCACGGCAACGATGCCAACGAGTTTGCCGTGCGCATCGACGACCGGCATGCGCCGGACCGCGTGCTGCGCCATCAGGCGTACCGTCTCGGCGTAGCTCGCGTCCTCGTTCACCGTCGCGAGCGGACGCTGAATGATCTCGGCGACATTCACGGTATTCGCTGCGACTCCGGCGGCGACGACTTCGACGACGATGTCCCGATCGGTCACGATGCCGACCGGCACGTTGCCGCCCGGCTTGTCGACGACGACCAGGGCACCGACGTGATGCTCGCGCATCAGCTTCGCCGCCTCGATGATGGGCGCATTCCGCGAGACCGTCACCACGTTTCGAACGCAGAAGTTCCCGATTCCCGTGACCATTCCCTTCCTTTCCGAGCACGCAATGCCCGCCTCATCCAAATTGTAGAGACGCCAATTTCGCAGGCATTGATGCGCGTCAAGGACGCTCGACCGCAATTTCTTAAGCTGTCGCATTGTCTTGGCGAAGTCGCATGGTCCTTGCGAAGTCTGATTGGCGATAAGCAATGCGGGAACGCGACGATTCGGTCACCAGCGACCCGCTTCGCTCGGCGCTCGATGCCTGGAACACGCTCGGGAGCGCAACCGCAATCTGGTGGACGCGAAACGCGGGGCCTCGAGCCGTCGCGGCTGCCGCCACGAACCGATCGCGCGACCTCATCGCTTTCGCGCGCGCGCACTCGCCGTTCTATCGCCATGCATGGAGAGCGCTGAAGAGTGGGGAGCTGTCGCTCGGCGACGTTCCGGTTGTCCGCAAACGCGAGCTGATGGCGAGCTTCGACGACTGGATGACCGATCGCAGCGTCGACCGGCGCGGCGTTGAAGCATTCCTCGCCGACCGGTCGCATATCGGCGAGTATTTTCTCGGTCGCTACGTCATCTGGAAGAGCTCCGGCAGCACGCGGGAGCCCGGGATCTTCGTCCAGGATCGGGCAGCACTGGCAACCTACGATGCGTTGCTGGCCGTCCAGCTTCAATCGGCGGCATGGGCGGGCAGCTATCTGAGCGGCCTGGTCGCGCAAGGCGGCCGCGCGGCGCTGATCGCTGCGACCGGCGATCATTTCGCGAGCATCTCGTCGTGGCAGCGCATCTGTCGGGGATCACCCTGGCCGAATGCCCGCGCGTTCTCGGTCATGGAACCGCTGCCGATGCTCGTGGCCGCATTGAACGAATATCAGCCGGCGTTCGTGGCGAGTTACCCCACAACGCTCGCGATGCTCGCTCTGGAGCACCGCGCGGGGCGGCTTCGCATCGCACCCGCCTGCCTCTGGTCCGGCGGCGAATACCTGTCGCCTGCCGCGCATGTCGACATCGAGCGCGCATTCGGCGCCGTGCTCGTCAACGAGTACGGCGCATCCGAGTGCATGAGCATCGCTTATTCGTGCGCCCGGCGGTCGCTGCACGTCAATGCGGAGTGGGTGGTGCTGGAGCCCGTCGATCAAGAGTACCGACCCGTGGCGCCTGGACAGCCGTCGCACACGGTCCTGCTCACCAATCTCGCCAATCGCATCGCTCCGATCATTCGCTACGATCTCGGAGACAGCATCACGTGCAGCGCTGGTCCTTGCGGGTGTGGCAGCCCGCTGCCCTCGATCCGTGCGGAGGGCAGATGCGACGACGTCCTCGCCCTCGCCTCGGACGACGGCACCACCGTTCGCCTGTCGCCGCTTGCCGTCACGACGGTGCTCGAGGAGGCGATGCCCAACGGCCGTTTTCAACTCGTCCAGACGGGCCCCGGGTCGCTGGATCTGCGCATCAGCGCCGCGGACGACGATGGGCGGCAACTCGCGTGGCGAAACGCTCAAGCCGCGCTGCAGGCGTATCTCGCGCAGCAGTCGCTCCCGAACGTGCAAATCCGCCTTGCGGACGAGGCGCCTATGCCCGACGTTCGCAGCGGCAAGCTCCGCGAAGTGGTCGCGGAACATCGCGCAGGGGACGCGTCCATCGAGGAATCGCGCTTCGCCGTGCCGCTCGAGCGTCCCGAGAAGGCGCCGGGGGCCTCGCGGCGCGGCATCACGACGCCATGACCGATCGTGCGTGGATTGCCGAGCGCCTCCGTCAAGCCGCGGAGATCCTGCAAGCCCAGGGTGCCAATCCGTTCAAGGTTGCGGCGTACCGAAAGGCCGCGGAAACCATCGCGAACTCGAACCTTCCGTGGAAGTGCTGCTCGACGTCGATCGCGAATATCGAGAAGCGGTGGCGGCGCGAACGTTGCGCACGATCGCACCGCGCCGCTTCAATCCGGCGGCCGAGTCATGGCTGCCCGTGCTGCATTCGCGCCGCGGCCCCTGGAACTTCACAGCGCTGTTCTCGAACACGGCGCGCGCGCACGAGCTCGGCCGTATGCACGACTGGGTTGTGCTGTATTTCGACAACGACCAGCACGGCGAGCGCCAGCGCACGATCGTCACCTAGCAACGCGGCCCGCTGAAGGAGCGTCGCGTCGTGCGTGGGCGCGAGGCGGAGTGCGAGGCGTACTACAGCCGCGAGGTCGATGGCTTCCGCGCCGGGATAGCTCATACAATGGATGCATCGCACCCGATGCAGGGCGTACCGCGTCGCGCCTTTCGAATCTCCGTGTCATCCGCAACCAGAGCGCCCGGCAGCGTCCAAGGCGACGCGCTCGCTAATAGCTACAACGACGTCCCGTACACGAGCTCTCCCGGTCCCGCGCGCCACCCGGACCGGCTGGCGACCATCGGAATGCTGTTCGGTCTCGACGTCGCACCGGTCGACACGTGCCGCGTCCTGGAATTCGCCTGCGGTGACGGCTCCAACCTCGTCCCCGCAGCCGCGCTGCTCCCGAACGCAAGATTCGTCGGCTTCGACTTCGCCGCGCAACCGATTGCGCGTGCGCGCGCGATGACGGACGCACTCGGCCTCGCCAACGTCCGCTTGCTGGAGCGCGATCTGCGCGATCTGCCGGAGGACCTCGGCACGTTCGACTACATCATCGTGCACGGTTTGTATTCGTGGCTGCCGGCCGAGGTGCGCGCGCACCTCATGCCGCGCATCGCACGACACCTGGCCCCCGCAGGCGTCGCGTTCGTCAGCTACAACGCGCTGCCGGGATCGCATCTGCGGGCGATCGCGTGGGACATGCTTGCGTATCACACCCGGGAGATTCCGGACAAGCGTTCGAAGCTTGCGGCAGCGCGGGAAATCCTGAACCTGGCAGGCATGCCGGCAAGCGATGACGATTCGCTGCTTCAGGCGCTCCGTGCCGATCTGCGCAAGACCGCACAGGGCAGCGATTCCTCGCTCGCGCACGACGACCTCGCGGAATTCAACCACGCCGTTCACTTCCACGCGTTCGTCGAGGACGCGAAAGGCGCCGGACTCGCGTTTCTTTCCGAAGCGCATCCGTCGTCGAGTACCGGCGTAGGTCTCGCGCCGGCGGTGCGGATAATGCTCGCCGACTTTGATCGCCTCGCGCGCGAGCAGTATCTCGATTTCCTCCATTTCCGCCACTACCGGGAGTCGCTGCTCTGTCATGCCGCCGCATTGTCCCGATCCAAGATCGATCCGTCGCGTGCACGGGACCTCCACGCGGTGGCGTCGCTGGAGTTGCGACGTGCAGCGGCGAGCCCGTCGCAACGTCCTCCCGCCGATGCGGACGTCGCAGCCATCAGCAGGCTGCTGCTCGCGTGCTGGCCCCACGCCGTGCCGGTTCCGGACATTGCGAGAGCGTGCAGCGAGGGCGCGCAGCAGGGATCGCGCCACGTTTTTCTGAAACCGATCGAGCAGGTGGTCATCGAGATGCAGGCCGCAGCCCAGCTGGATCTCCGAAGCACGAGGCCGATGGTGGCTGCGACTGCGGGCGAGCGACCCGAGGCGCTCCCGGCCGCTCGCTGGCTCGTGCGCGAGCACAGCGTCGTCCCCAGCGCCTATCACGAAGCCGTACGATTTCCGGACGCCACCGGACGCCGGCTGCTCGCGCTAATCGATGGAACGAAGACGCGCCGGGAGCTCGCGGCTTCGCTAGGTGGATCGTTCGCGATGCCAGGTGGAAGCGCGCGCCTTGAACATGCGCTCGACGTCTTCGCGAAGAAGGCGCTGCTGGTGGCGTAACGGGCCTCCGCATCGCACACGCGGGGA
>Ga0207644_10002701_pt1 | contig 11429 bp, 11 predicted proteins | sample KBSS73metaG_FD_184326 | JGI IMG/M metagenome (GOLD analysis project Ga0207644, IMG submission 184326) | Switchgrass rhizosphere microbial communities from Kellogg Biological Station, Michigan, USA - KBS S7-3 metaG (SPAdes) (version 2) | ecosystem: Host-associated > Plants > Roots > Rhizosphere... | reverse complement strand
TGAGGACCGAGGCCGCGATGTCCTTGAACGGCTCGAGCATCCCTCCCGGATCCTTTGTGCTGAGGCTGGCAAAGACCAGGTGGAGTGGCTTGCCGTCGGCGAACTCGTGCCTCGCAAAGGAGGCGATCTGCCGCGCCGCCGAGGGATTGTGCCCCCCATCCAACCACACCTCCCGCTTGTCGACGAGCGGCCCGGGCGCGAGACGTTGCAGACGTGCCGGCCAGTCGGCCCAGCCCATCGCTGCACTGAGCGCGGTTGGCGGCGCCCGAAACTCGTCCTGGTGGCGAAGGATTGCGATTGCGAGCGCCGCGTTCATTGCCTGGTGACGGCCCGGGAGGCGGGGCAGCGGCAGGTTCAGTTCGCCGTGCCCGTCCCGGTAATGGAGCCGTCCCTGGCGAACGATGGCGTCCCATTCGCCGCCACGCGGAAGCCAAAACGCTCCTCTTTCGTGGGCAACCTTGGCAACCCGGCTGGCGACGGCGGGCGGGTAAAGTTGGGTGATGAGAGGTGCACCGGGCTTGGCGATTGCGGCCTTTTCGGCGGCAATGTCGGTGAGACCGGAACCCAGGAATTGCTGGTGGTCGAGCGCGAGGTTCGCAATTGCGGTGACAAGGGGCCGCTCGATCACGTTCGTCGCATCGAGCCGGCCGCCGAGGCCTACTTCGAGGATGCAGGCGTCGGCGGCAGTCCTCGCAAATGCGAGGATCGCGACGGCTGTTGCGACCTCGAAAAAGCTCGGTTCAATCCCGTTTCCCGCATCGAGGACTTCGGTGAGGAGTTGCGCGAGCGCCTCGTCATCGATGAGCCGACCAGCGACACGAATACGCTCGTTGAAGCGAACGAGGTGGGGGCTCGTAAAGGCATGGACGCTGTAGCCGCTCGCTTCGAGGGCGGCGCGCAAGAACGCGACGGTCGATCCTTTTCCGTTCGTGCCGGCGACGTGGAAAACAGGTGGAAGCCGATCCTGCGGCCTCCCCAGGCGATCGAGCACCGCCGCGATCCGTTCGAGGCCGAGGCGATCCCCGGCTGGCGAGAGCTTCGACAGGCGGTCGAGCTGCGCCTGGACGCCCGGATGCGCCGAGCGCGCGAAGTCGGCCATCAGGCGGCCTTTTTCGCCTCCGGGGCGAGATAGGAGACGAGGAGCGCAAGCTTCTCTTTCAGATCGCCCCGCGAGACGACCATGTCGATCATGCCGTGCTCGAGTAGATATTCGGCGCGCTGAAACCCTTCCGGGAGTTTCTCGCGGATTGTCTGCTCGATGACCCGTTGGCCGGCAAAGCCGATCAGTGCGCCCGGTTCCGCGATCTGGACGTCACCAAGCATTGCGTAGGAGGCCGTGACACCGCCGGTGGTCGGGTCGGTGAGGACGACGATGTACGGCAGGCCGGCTTCCCTGAGCTCGGCGAGCACGACGGTCGTCCGCGGCATCTGCATGAGGCTGAGAATGCCTTCCTGCATGCGGGCGCCGCCGGCAGCGGTGAAAAGGATGTATGGCCTCTTTCCGGCTATTGCGGCGCGGATGCCGGCCACGATCGCAGCGCCGACGGCGATGCCCATCGACCCGCCCATGAACGCAAAATCCTGGACGCCGATGATGACCTTGTGACCGTTCAGCTTGCCGCTCGCGTTGACGAGCGCGTCGCGTTCGCCATTCGTTGCGCGCGCAGCCTTGAGGCGGTCGGTATAGCGCTTGGTGTCGCGGAAGCGGAGCGGGTCTTCGCGGACTTCCGGCGCCTCCAGGAGCTCGTATTCGCCCGCGTCGAACAACTGCTCGAAGCGCTTGTTCGGTCCGATGCGGTCATGGAAGTTGCAGCGCGGGCAGACGTTGTAATTCTCTTCCCATTCCTTGACGAAGACCATCGTCCCGCACTTCAGGCACTTGTGCCAGAGATTCTCGGCGCTCTGGCGCTTCGGCAAAAACGGAATGCCGTTCCGCACGCGGCTCAGCCAATTCATTGTCTCACATCCTTGCTTCGGCGGGCATTTGGGAAAGCCCTGCCGCAATGTCCATGATCGCGTGGCCTGGATCCGCTGCGCCGGTGATCGGCCGGCCAATCACCAGCACCGACGCGCCGTCATTGAGTGCCTGGGCCGGAGTAACCACGCGCTTCTGATCGCCGGCTTCCGTGCCGGCGGGCCGGAGGCCGGGCACGACGAAGAAGCCATTCGTCCACGCCGCCTTCGCATCGGAAATCTCGGCACCCGAGCAGACGATGCCGTCGACGCCGGCATTACGCGCGATCAATGCCAGCCGAGCAACCTGCTCGGCCGGTGAGCGCTCGATACCAAGGTCGCCAAGGTCGCTCTCATCGAGGCTGGTGAGCAACGTCACCGCCACGACCTTTGTGGCTGCTGGTGCAGCTCGCTTCGCGGCATAGAGCATTTCGTGGCCGCCGGCCGCATGAACTGTGAGGATCGCCGGCTCGAGCGGGGCCAACGCCTCGACGGCCTTGGCAACGGTATTGGGGATATCGTGAAGCTTGAGGTCGAGGAAGACTGGGAGGCCGAGCGCGGTGATGCGGCGAACACCCTCGGGCCCCTGCGCACCGAAGAATTCGAGGCCGAGCTTCACTCCGCCGGCATGGTCTCGGACCGCCTCCGCGATCGCTGTTGCCCGCTCAAGATCGGGCGTATCGATCGCAACGAAGATCGGCTTCAAATCACCGGCTCCCCGTCAGGCGCCGGAGTCTCTGCCGAGAGAGAGGCGACGCGGTTGCGTTCCATCGCATCGATCCGGCGGCGATGCGACCAGATCCGTGCGCGCATCGTCAGCCAGGTCGGCAGGAAGCCGATGAGAAAGACGACGAGGAGCAGCACGGGCAGCTTTATGTCTGCCTGGATATCGCTCCAAAGGTTCAGCGTGACGTCCGACCAATTGCGGCTGGCGAACAGGGCAACGATCACCGCGATCAGGACCCAGAACAGGGTCTTCAGGAATTGCATGGCGGTGCGTTTAGGCGAGCGTTGCGTTCAACGCTAGCGGCCGTGCATTCCGTCGTGGAACAGAGTCCGTTCGTCGCAACTGTGCTAAGGCGGCGTTGAGAGCGTGAAGCCCCACGGTCAAAGCTGACTACAGGGTGGGGAGAAGAGAGATTTTGCAAAAGGCGCAAAAGCTTGGGCTCGGTGCATTCGTGCTGCTCATGGGTGCATCGCTGTTGGCGATGCGGCCTCATGCGGCGATTAAAGGGCCCGATCCGCAAATTGCCGCCGCCCATCTGAAGCTTGCGTCACTCTCGACTGCGTCTCGACGCGACATTGATTATCGGCTGCTCGACCAGCGACTCCGGCTCCTTATGACCAAACCCGCCATGGTGGGATTGGCGGTTGGCGTGGTTGAGAACGGGCGCATCACTTTCCTTCAGGGATATGGCGAAACGCTCAAGGGCTCGGGCGATCCCGTCACTCCCGACACGGTGTTCCGCTGGGCCTCGACGTCGAAGGGCGTCGCTGCAACGATGGTCGCCAAGCTTGCAGAGCAGCGGAAGATCGACCTGAATGCGCCGGTCGCGAATTATGCGCCGGACCTCAAGCTTCCGGCGGGCAACGAATATCGCGCGACCGTGGGCGACCTGTTGTCGCATCGCCTCGGGCTCTACCGCAATGCCTATGACAACAAGCTCGAGGAGGGTCAGGATCCAAGTTTCCTTCGAGCCTCGCTGTCGCAGCTAAGCGCAACCTGCCAGCCTGGGACCTGCTGGTCCTACCAGAACATCGCCTATGACGCGTCGAGCGAGATGGTCTCGCGCGTCACGAACTTGCCCTACGAGCAGGCGGTCAGGCGCTACCTGTTCAACCCGATCGGAATGAGCAGCGGCAGCGTTTCGATGGCCGGCCTGCAGTCGAACCGCAGCTGGGCCAAGCCGCACAGCGCCGGCCGTCGGCCCGAGCCGATCGTCGACACCTACTACAGGGTCCCGGCCGCCGCCGGCATCAACAGCAACATCAAGGACATGGCGCTTTGGATGGAGGCACAGATGGGCGAAATGCCCGACGTGCTGGACGCGAGGCTGCTCGACACGGTCCATGCCCCCTACGTCGTGACGCCGACCGAGCGCGGGCGACTTCGCAAGTTCCTCGAGCGGCTCGGAACCGCCTGGTACGGCTACGGCTGGCGCAGCTACGATTATGCCGGCCATCGCATCATCGGTCACCGTGGCGGCATCAAGGGATACCGCTCGTTCATCCTGTTCGACCCTCAGAAGAAGAGCGGCGTGGTCGCGCTTTGGAATAGCGATACCTGGCAACCCGGAGGCCTCGAGTTCGAGGTGATGGACCAGATCTATCACCTTCCATTCCGCGACTGGCTCGAGCTGAACAAAGGGCCTGACACTAGGGCCATCGCCGCGGCGGACGCAGAGCAGGATAGCGGCGGTCCATCCTAATTCTTGCGGGCTTCGGCCTCCGCGATCCTGATTTCCCGCTGCTGGTCGAGATGCGCCTTGTAACGGCAAGCCATGCCGAGGATCGAGGCGGCCATGCCCGCGACCAACGTCGCCAGATGCCACCAGGGATCGCCGGGCTTGGGCCAGGCGAGGGCACCCAGGAAGAAGACGCTGACGATCGAAATGAGGTAGCCGAGACCCTTCCAGTCGATGCGGCCGGACGTCGAGATGGTCACAGTTTCATTCCTATCAGCTTCAGGAACATCCAAGCTTTGCCGTTGGTTTCGTTCTGCAAATCAAGGGAGGACGAGTTCATGGCCGAAACCAAGTCGCAGGATGCGATCGCGCTGCTCAAGGCTGACCATCGAGCAGTCGAGGAACTGTTCGAGAAATTCGAAAAGGCGAGCGGCGACGGCCGCAAGCAGAAGCTGGCCGAGGAAATCTGCCTGGAGCTGTCTGTCCATGCGCAGATCGAGGAGGAAATCTTCTATCCGGCCTGCGAAGGAAAGGTCGACGAGGACCTTCTCAAAGAAAGTTACGTCGAGCATGACGGCGCCAAGGTCCTGATCGCGGAAATCATCCACGGCGAACCCAGCGACGAATTCTACGACGCCAAGGTCAAGGTGCTCCAGGAGGAGATCGAGCATCATGTCCAGGAAGAAGAGAAGAGGATGGAAGGCCTCTTTGCCCAGGCTCGTAAGGCCGGCCTCGACATGGATGCGCTCGGTGAAGAGCTGGCTGCCCGCAAGATCGAGTTGACCACGAAGTTCAAGGCGAGCGGCATTCCGGACCCGCAGCTGAAAGCCATGGACCAAGTAACGATCTGAGAGCCGCACACCCATCGACGCATATCGCGGTGAGAGCGCGCTTGGGTTCATCATAGGCGCAGCGTCGTTGACCGCCGCCCAGTTATAAGCGGGCCTGGTAGGGCACAGTAAAATACCAACTCTATCACCGCCGAGCGCGACCAATATTGCCCCGCGACGATGCAACTACCTGTCGTCAGCACTAGGAACTGGCGCACCTGCGCGCGGGTGCGCAGATCCGCGAGGGCTTTGATCCGAGCAGGGAGCTCGGCGCGTCCGTAGAGGACTCAATCCGAGCGAGGAGCTAAGCGCGTCCGTAAAGGACTCGGGTCCGGGTAAACGCAGGCGCTACTAGCGCAGCGCCGCGACCTGTGTATCGCGCCCGTAAGCGTCGTCCACGAAGCTGAGTTGACCATTCTCAACGTGCGCCGTCAGGTAAGTGACGTAGATCGGCACCGCCTTCGGCAGCAACACGTTCTGCTCCGGCTCAGTCGACGCGGTTTGCGGATCGCGGCCCATCAACCAGCGGCCCAGCCTCTCGGCATCCTGGAGTCGGATGCATCCGTGACTGAGGCTTCGGTCGTCCTGCGCGAACAAGTCCTTGTTCGGCGTGTCATGCAGATAGATGTCGGATCCGTTCGGGAAAGGGATCTTGATCCTGCCCATGGAATTGAGCGGCCCCGGCAGCTGGCGAACGAGTACTGAATCTGTGCCGGCTGCAACAGCCCGCCAGTCCACCTTCGCAGGATCGAGCAACTGTCCGTCAGGGCTCATCACCTGGTAGCCGTGGCTCTTGAGGTAGCCCATACCCTGATCCAGGGTGTTTCGCGCGATCAGTGAACGCACCATCTCGGCCGATACGTGCCAATAAGGGTTAAGCGTCGCATAATAGATCGTGCTGGCAATCATCGGCGTCTGGGTCGATGCATCGGCCTTGCCAACGATGACCTTCATCGTGTCGGCGACCCTGCCGTCCTCGATCATGTAGAGGCGGGCGCCCGCGGTATCGATCATCACGTAGCGGCCCTGCGGCGGGATATCCCGCGCACGATCGAGGCTGGCAAGAACCCGTGGATCGAGCTGGCCGCCGTTGGCCTGCGCAGCTGCCCAGGCGGCGTCCCTCAACTCTGAATAGATCGGGTTCACCTTGACCGTGCTGCGGACGTGGTCGGCCAGCGAGCGCGCAGCAGCCGTGCGTTCAAGGATCGACGCCGCCGAATCGCGGCGCGGCTTCACCCACGCGTCGGCATAGGTCATGCCCGCGGGCGGAGTTTGCAGCGCCTGAACATATTGGACCCAGGCGTAGGAGAGCAGTCGCTCGGCACTTGCACGCGCAGCCGCGTCACCAGCCCGGGATCTTGCCAACAGAGCCTGCGCTTGCGCGGCCAGCGCTGGCCCGCTTGCTAGTCCGTCGAGCGGCGCACGCTGGAGCGCGTCGAGAAGCCCTCCGGTCGCAGCGCTGTCTGCCATCCACAATGGCGCGTCTCCGCGCGCGGCATAGAAGGCGTTGACAGACTGGTCAGCTGCAAGATTGTACGTCGAACCGCTCGGCAGTTCGGGGCTGGTGGCGGCATTTGCAGGCACAGCAAGGCCCATCAGCGCCGCGCAGGCGACGCCGGCTACCATTGGAAATTTCACGGTTAAAAACCTTTGTTGATCAGTCTCTTGTTGTGCAAAACGCTGGAGAGGCCTGCTTGTTCAAATAAGTGTTGACAAAGTTTGTTTAACCATTCTGCGGATGAACAGATCGACAGTTTCGATGCTCTGTTCCTCTGTTCGCTGAGTACAGGGCCGCGCCGTATGTTGGCGCGGCCCTCGGCTGATTACGCGCCGATGAAGACTGGAGTGCCGACGTCCGTGACCGAGTAGAGCTTCTTGGCGAAGGCGCTCGGCAGGCGGATGCAACCGTGGCTGGCGGGGACACCCGGGTTATAGCCGGCGTGAAGCGCCACTCCGTAATTATCGATGCGCTGCATCCATGGCATCGGCGCGTTGTCGTACTTCTTCGACCGGTAGAAAGGCTTCTTGTCGAGCACCGAGAAGATTCCGGTCGGCGTGTCGCGCCCCGGCTGGCCGCTCGAGATGGTGGAGACTGCAAGCAGCGTGTCCCCGCGGTACAAGAAAGCGAGCTGATCGGAGAGGCTGATCACGACGCGCTGGCGACCTTCGGCCTCGGGTACGTCGCGCCAGACATACTGCCCCGGCTTCAACAACTTGTCACCGAAAGCCTCGGCCATGTCGATGCGCGCCTGCGAGGCAGCGTCGGTGGCTTCCATTTGTGCCTGGTAGGTTTCCAGGGCGAGCGCCGGCGACGCGGCCAGAATTTCAACGGTACACGCACCCGCTAGCGCGAGCACAAGGGCAATACGCTTCATTACACACCTGAAATTTGTATATTGACTTTTGCTGCGAAAATGCGCCGCGACCGATTCGGGTTCCTTCAACTGTCGTTTGGCGCATTTTGGCAAATGGGCCGTCGAGCGATTTTACCCGCTTTTTGCGGGCCAATTTGCGCGTGCGGGACAAGGCGAGACCACGGCCGGCAGCGCGGAAGGGCGACCTCAAAATTTCCGAGCAGTGGCATCCCCGCCGAAGAGAGCCCGCGAGCGGCCGAACGGCTAAGTCGAGGCGAGCCTAGTCGAGGCCGAGGGCTTTCCGGTACGATGGGTCAAGAAGATCCTGCTCTTCCTCGTGGCCCTTCATGTATGCGGCGAAGAAAGGGCAGATAGGGATCACCACTAGGCCGCGCTCGCGCGACGACCGAAGCGCGTAACGGATGAGCGCCGAGCCAATTCCCTGACCCTCGTTTGCGCTTGGCACCTCGGTGTGGGTAAAGACAATCTTGCCGTTGAGGAGGTTGTACTCGGCGATAGCCACGCTGCCATCGCCAAGATCGGCTTCAAAGCGATGTTTCCCGGGATTGTCACGGATCGTGAGCGCGGAAGCATTGGTCATCCTTCTCATCTAGCTACGGCTGTTCGAGCATGCCAGCGAGCAAAGCCCACCTACAGATCTCGTTAAATTATCGTTCAGCGATCTCTATTGCTTATTGCTGTTCGTAGTGATTAGTTCCGCCTCCTCTGACGACACCGCCGTGCGTTGATCGACGGCGCCGCCAGTCCACGCATTCGCCAATCAGGGCGGGCGTGCCGGAGTGTTGGGGGTTTATCGTATGAGAACGACGATGATGGCGGCACTCGCCGCAACTTCACTGCTTGCATTGGCGGCCTGCCGGCAAACGACGACCAGCACGAGCGAAAACACGACCGCGACGACGAGTGAGAACTCGGGCACCGCCACGGCGGCGGCCACTGGAATTGATGGCACGTGGAAGGCCGACGTGACATCCGCGAAGTGGGATCAGAAGCCCGACGAATATCTGCTCCAGAACGGTAAATACGACTGCAAGTCGTGCACGCCGCCTTTGTCTGTGGCCGCTGACGGGGCGTTCCACGCGGTAACCGGTCATCCCTATTATGACGAGACTTCGATCAAGCTGGTGGACGACAAGACCGTTCAGCAATCGAACAAGCTGAAGGGTCGCGATGTCGGCGGTGCGACGATGAAAGTCTCGCCCGATGGCAAGACCCTTGGCGTAGACTTCAAGGACGCGACGGTCGCCAATTCGCCGCCTGCAACCGGTCACGTCGAAGAAACTCGCGTGGCTGATGCTCCGGCTGGAGCACATGCGGTTTCTGGCCAGTGGAAGCCGGCGAAAGCCGAGAATGTGAACGCCGAGGCCTTGACGATCACGTTGAAGGCGGACGGCGACATGCTTCACTTGAGTTCGCCCAACGGCATCAGCTTTGACGCGAAGCTCGACGGCACCGACACTCCGATCAAGGGAGATCCGGCAGGGACGACGGCCTCGGTGAAGAAGCTGTCGGACAACAGCTACCAGGAGACGGACAAGCGCGGCGGCAAGGTCGTGTGGGTTGGGACCTACACCGTTGGACCCGATGGCAGATTGAAGGTCGAGACCGAAAGCAAGCTCGACGGATCCAAGTTCAGCTATTCCGCAGACAGGCAGCAGTAACACCATGGGGCGGCTCGCCGCCGGGCGGGCCGTCTCAAAAGTGCGTTTCGTTAGCGAGTTGTTAGGCCAAGGCGACCAAGATTTCCGGCAACACGTGCCGGAAGGTTCAATGGCTGAGGCCCCATCGGTAACTACAGTCGTCGTGGGAGAGCGCCTTCCGTGGCCTGACGATTCGTCGGCGACGGAAGAGAAGGGGCCGCTCGACTCTGCGGCCATCTATTATTCCGGGGTCCGCCGTGACTGTGTCATCCGGAAAATCTCGGCGCTGGGCGCAACTGTCGAGAGCGAACTCGTGCCGGCGCTTGGGGAACGCGTGTCGATAGAGATCGCGACCGGGCAACGCCCCGCGGGAAAGATTGCGTGGGCGGCGCGGGGAGAGCTCGGCATCCGCTTCGACGATTCAATCGATGTGATCGCTCTGCTCAATCGCAAGCTCGTCAGCCAGACGCCCGAGCGGCGAACGATGCCCCGCATCGAGGTTCGCTGCCTGGCCCATGTTAAGAGCGGCGCGCAGTTCTGGCCCGCGATGATTCGCAATGTCTCCAGCCATGGCCTTCAGCTGGAGGGCGAGGATCTTCCGCCGGTCGGCACCTTCGTTTCAATTTTTGTCGAAGGGCTGAACGTGCCGGCAGGAGAAGTGATCTGGCGACGCGGCAAGTTCGCCGGAGTGGAGCTTCTCGAAGACCTCAATTGGACATCGATCATCCCGTGGGTCCGCAACGCGATCCGTAATGGACCCAATTAAGGCCATCAACTCGGGCTGACAAAGCTATCGAGCACCTTCTTTCGTCCGGCATGCTCGAAATCGATCTCAAGCTTGTTGCCCTCGATTGCGGCAATGATGCCGTAGCCGAACTTGCCGTGGAACACGCGCTGGCCGAGCGAGAGATCGGCACGGCCCTGGTTCCCAAGGCTGACAGCCGAGGCACGCGCCTCGATGACTCGCTGCGGGTCGGGATTGAAGCGGCCGTCGCGGCTGGCGCGCTGCCACCCGGGGCCTCGAGTGCTGGCGCGCATTGATTGCGCCGGGCCAAGGTGAGCGAAGGGATCGGCGCGCTCCGACCATTGGGCGCGCCACAGGCTTTCGCCGCCGGTCATGGTGGTTTCTTCCTCGATGTGAGCCTTGGGCAGCTCGGCGAGGAAGCGGCTGGGGATTGAGCTCGTCCACTGGCCGTAGATGCGGCGGTTCGCTGCGTGGAAAATCGTGGCGCGGCGGCGGGCGCGTGTGATCGCAACATATCCAAGGCGGCGCTCTTCCTCGAGGCTCGCGAGACCGCCTTCATCAAGCGAGCGCTGAGACGGGAATACGCCCTCTTCCCAGCCGGCGAGATAGACGACGTCGAACTCCAAGCCCTTGGCGGCATGGATCGTCATGATGGTGACGCGTTCGCCCTGACGTGCTTCGTCATTCTCCATGACGAGGCTGACGTGCTCGAGGAAGGCGCTGAGCGACTCATATTCCTCCATCGCCCGCGTGAGCTCGGCAAGATTCTCGAGACGGCCAGCGCTTTCGGCCGAGCGGTCGGCCTGAAGCATGGCGGTGTAGCCGCTCTCGTCGAGAAGGATGCGGGCGAGCTCGGGGTGCGGCAGCTCATTCGACATCTGGCGCCAGCGGGCGACGTCGGCGACGAAGTTGCCGAGGCTGCGCCGGGCCTGGGGTGTCAGCTCATCGCTGTCGAGAAGGCTTGCCGCGGCAAGTAGGAGCGGTTGCTGGATAGCCCGCGCGTGACGGTGGATCGTGGCAACGGCCTTGTCGCCGAGGCCGCGCTTGGGCGTGTTGACGATGCGCTCGAAGGCGAGGTCGTCGGCCGGCTGGCCGACGAGCCGCAGGTAAGCGATGGCGTCGCGAATCTCGGCGCGTTCGTAGAAGCGGAACCCGCCAATGATCTGATAGGGAAGGCCGGTCGCGATGAAACGTTCTTCGAATTCGCGGGTCTGGAACTGGGCGCGCACGAGGATGGCGATGTCGTCGAGACTGCCGCCCGAACGCATATGGTTTTCGGCTTCCTCCCCGACCCGGCGCGCTTCCTCCGGACCGTCCCATACGGCGATCACTCGGACTTTCTCGCCCTCCCCGGCGTCGGTCCAAAGCGACTTGCCGAGACGGCCGGCGTTGTGGGCGATGAGACCGTCGGCAGCGGCAAGGATATGGGATGTCGAGCGGTAGTTCTGCTCGAGACGAATGACTGCCGCGCCCGGGAAATC
>Ga0207644_10002700_pt1 | contig 11435 bp, 10 predicted proteins | sample KBSS73metaG_FD_184326 | JGI IMG/M metagenome (GOLD analysis project Ga0207644, IMG submission 184326) | Switchgrass rhizosphere microbial communities from Kellogg Biological Station, Michigan, USA - KBS S7-3 metaG (SPAdes) (version 2) | ecosystem: Host-associated > Plants > Roots > Rhizosphere... | reverse complement strand
TCAGAAACCGCGGGGCCGCCGCCTGCGCCTGATCGACGAACAATCCGATGGCGCCGTATTCCAAAGCGTCGGGCGCCGAAGTGCCTGCCTTCGGTATGGCCAGCGGGCCAAGCCGGAACACCCGCTCGCGCTCGACCTTGAGCACGACCTGACTGGTGACCAGCAGCCGCACATTTGGCGCGCCGGTCACGATGGCGTTGCAAAGTCGCGCCACTTCGTCGATCAGATGCTCCGCGTTGTCGAGTACGAGCAGCAGGTCGAGCGACTTCAGATCGGCGACTAGCGCGCCCAGCTGATGGTCTCCGCTCGCCACCGGCAGCTGAAGCGCTCGCGCCACCACGGCGCAGACCAGTGCCGGCTCGGAGATCGACGAGAGATCGGCCCAGGCCGCCCCGTCGCGCTGTGCGTGACGTCTGGCGTGCGCCGTGGCGAGTGCGAGCGAGGTCTTGCCGATGCCGCCAGCGCCGAGCACCGTGACGTGACGGTGCTGGGCGAGCAGGTGATCGAGCGCGACAAGCTCGTCGTCGCGGCCGAGCAGAATCGGCGGCGTGCCGGGCGGCGTGAAAGGTTTAAAGCCGGGAGGTTCGTGGACGGTGGCTGCTGACAAGTGAGCCGAGTCAGGTATTGCTTCGGCTGACGACTTGCCGTCCTCGTCGAGAGCCGCCACAAAGCGGTAGCCGCGCCCGGGCACGGTAGTGATCAGATTCGCTCCGAGCAGCTTGCGCAGCGCCCGCAATGACGCTGCAAGGGTCGTGTCATCGACCGTTTCGCCAGGCCAAACCAGATCAGCCAAGTCCTTGCGGCTCACGACTCCCTGCCGCCGCTCGATTAGGGCAAGAAGCAACTCAAAGGCGGGTTCGCCAAGCGGAGCCGGTTTGCCGTCAATGAGGAGTTGGCGCTTCTGCGGCAGCACTGCGTAGCGACCGAAGCGGTGCGGAGTGCGGCCCTCAGCGCGCAATCGAAACGCGTGCACCGGCTGGGAGATGTTCTTCAGCGTTTGCTCGCCCGCGTCATCAAAGCCGCCGCGGATACGGCTGGCGACCGCGCCGTGCACTGCCTGCGAGACCATCACGCCGCCCGGTTCGCACAGCGCCTGCAGCCGCGCAGCAATGTTGACTCCGTCGCCGTAGACGCTGCCGTCGGCCTTCTCCAGCACGTCGCCTAAGTGCACGCCAATGCGAAAGGAAAGCCGTGCCGCGTTGCGTTGGCCGTGTGCAGTGATTGAGAGTTTCCGCTGAATGGCAACTGCAGCGCGGACCGCGCCAGTCGCGGTTTCGAAGGAGGCGAGCACCGAGTCGCCCGCGGTGTCGATGATTCGTCCGCCCTGCGCTTGGATGTGCGTTCGGAACACGGCCCGCGCTGCGTCCAGCGCCGAAAGCGCGATGCGATCGTCCTCGGCCATCACGCGCGAATAGGCCGCCGCATCGGCAGCCAGGATCGCCGTGAGCCGGTGGCGCACTTCGAGCTCATTCATTCGCCACTTCCCCTCCCGAGGCGAAATCTACTCCCCGAGAGATAGCGAGACGGTGGGGCACCTACAATCGGGCCCTCGATCTCCCCGCAATCCTCGACAGGAACTAGAGCTCTCGTTTAGAGCTGCCGGTCAGCAACGAAGGGTGATGGCCGCTTCTGACAGCCGACAATTTCAGGGTGGTGACCGGGTTCGACGCAAGCCGCCGCTCGTCCTTGGAGTCGAGCGGCTGGGTGTGCAAGATCCACTATCGCATTGGCAAGCCGCACCCTACGGCCGGTGAACCGCAGCTTCCATGCCTCTCGACTCGCTATTCGCACGACCGGCAGGCGGATCACCAGAATGTGTGTACCCGGGCGTAGGCACTTCAATTCGCCTCGATAAGAGCCGGTGGATCAGCGATGCGTGACCCGAGGAGCTTGTCTAGGTTTTCCGCCGCGGCGGCCCCGAAGCGCGATATGAGTTCATTAGCAACTTTCACCGTCGGGTCATCCCGGCAGAGCGCGATTCCACTCAGCGGATTGAGACGTGTGGTCTTAGCCCAGCTCGCGACAGCCGTGTGAGATGCACGGGTGCGGCTGTGAACGAGAGTCGCGAGGAACGCTGACAGGTAGTCCGGATTCTTGTCCCAATGCGCGAGAGGACGACACAGACGATTCTTATCCTCGTCTCCCTCTATGGTGGCCTCGACGACACCCAGCATCGCAAACGGGAAACACGCGAAAGACCAGAGGAACGGCTGAATGGTCACTTGCCCGGGCTCGAAGATCGGGCGAAGCGGCCGGCGGGCCAGCCCCCTAGCCGCACAGTGCACGTGGACCGTTCCCGCACTCGTCGGCACGCGGCCTCCATCCAAGATGAGTGCGTCCTTCTCGATCTTTCGTACGTGCCCCATGCGGACGACGTCCTTGATCCGGCCGAGCGACCGCAGCTCGGACTCGCTGACTACCGCGCCGCGGAACATGGACGGAACGACGTTGGGGTCCAGGCGCAGAAAGAATCCCTCCGACTCAAGGCGCACGAAGAGATCGTCTACTGAAGTCGCCTTCGCCATTGACTCCATCTGGATCGCCAGACCGCGATAAAGGTCAGGCAGCAGCGTGTGCGGCTGCTGGAAACGGCGGTTCACCCACCAACTCTCCCGCGGCCTGATCCAGCGGATTGCCGATGCGGAAACTCCCTCCTCCAGCAGCCACAGGCAAGCATCCAGAGCCGTCTTGCCCCCGCCGATGATCACGAAGCGCTCAGGGCGGTTCTTGATGCGAGTGATCTCCCCCGCATGCACGCACCACACGCCGTCGGCCACTTCGAATGGAGGTGCACTGGTCGCGGGAACGCTGCCTTCAAGGTACGTCGTGTCGACGATTTTCCGCCGCACCCGCACTTGCCACGACCGGCCCGAGAGCCGCGAGGTCACGCGGTTTCCTCCCACATAGTCGCAGTTGGGCAAGTACCGAACACGCCCACTTGGCAAGAAGTGACGATGCATCACATGCGCGTAATAAGCCAGGATCTCGCTCGCACCAGCTAGCTCGTAGAACCCTGCATTCGTCCCAGTCAGATCGAGGGCGTCATTCCCAAGTGGCACCGAGCTGACCCCATAGAAGGCGGACGGCTGGTGGAGCCGAACGTAGGGGTAGGCGTCCACCCAGTGTCCACCAGGGGTGTGGCGACGATCGACCATCGTCACCGTCGTCCCATCTGAATGCGTGAGCAGTGCGTCGGTAAACGCCATACCCGCGGCGCCGGAGCCGATCACAAGGTAGTCGCTTTCGAGTTCCTCATCCATAAATTCGCAGCGACCGTTGCAACGGTCGCTCAAAAACTAGCCCGCCACGGTACTGCCCCTGTGCGCGGCTGTGCGTTGAGCGACCACCCCTCTTCACTTCCTGCATGAGTAATCTTCAGCAGTCACGTCGGCTGCAAACGGGATCTGCTGCCCAAAGTGGCTATTGATTGGGGCGCATAAGCAGATACTAGAGTAGCAATCGGCAGTCTTGAGCGACCAATTGTCAGGAGCGGAGCGAGGCCCACAGGTTGCGTCAACGTGGGTTCTTGGGCTATGCCACCCAGTCACTGCCGCTCCGCACGCCAAGATGGGAAGCAAGGTGCGCGCTGAGATCTCGTGCATCGTCGCCGACCCCGTCGATGAGAGTCGACTTGCGGCGCCGCAGGAACGGCAGGCCCATCACGTACAGGCCCGGCGCTTCCGTCACCACGCCGCCGTCATGACGCATGTTGCCCTTGGCGTCGAGCACCGGAAGTTGAAGCCAGGAGTAGTCCGGCCGAAACCCGGTCGCCCAGACGATCGTCTTGATCCCCGCGCGGCGCAGATCGAGCCCGAGCGGCGGCGATGCATCAATGCGCGTTGGTTCCGGGCGATGCGGCGGTTCGACCCCATCGCTCATGCCGTTAGCCGCTGCCCACTCGTCGATCGTGTTCAGGAGCCGGTACTGTTTGAGATCGGCGAGTTCGCACAGGTTGCGCAGGGATCCGGAGAACTGGGCCTTGCCATCGCGAATGACGGCCAACCGGCCGACGATCGAAACCCCGAGCGATGTGAGCGCATTTAAATCGATGTTGCGCCGGTCGCGATAGCCCGCGATTTGGAACGACGACAGGGCGCGGGCGCGTCGCAGATTTTCAACACGGTCGTAGCGCTCGTCATTTAGGCCAGTTACGTCCATCCACCATTGAATGTCACGGCCGCGGTACATCCGGGGTGCCCGCACGTGCTCGCCCACTGCCAGCGTCACGGGACGTCCCGAGCGGTGGATCTCGTCGGCAATTTGCGCACCGGATGCAGCCGCGCCGACAACCATGACGCCGCCCGGTTCCAGGCTCCCAGGGTTGCGGTACTCGGCAGTGGTTAGTTGGGCAATACGGGAGGGGATCTCTTGGGAGAGCTTCGGCACCTGCGCGATGTTGAACGCGCCGCTGGCCAGCACAACACCCTTGCATTGCCAAGTGCCCTGCTCAGTCACGACCTGATAGCCGTCGCTGTCAATTGCGACGGAAGTTACAGGGCAGTGAGTTCGCAGCGGAGGCGACACAATCTTCGCGTAGCGCTCGATGAACGAGATCGTCTCGTCCATCGTCCGGAAGCCGTCCGGATCGTCACCCTCGTAGCCATGGCCGGGCAGCCGGCTTTGCCAGCTCGGCGTGAGCAACGTGAGCGAATCCCAGCGCTGGGTACGCCAGGTGTTTGCGACCTCGCCTCGCTCGAGAACGACATGGTCGATCGAGCGCTTGGCGAGCCACCAGCTCATGGCCAGCCCGGCTTGGCCCGCACCGATGACGACGACAGTCGTGCGCACCGGCGCGGCTCGATGCCGAAAGGCGGCGCTACGCCACCTCGACGGTGACGTTGGTCGGGTTGGTGATGATGTCGTAGACCGCGGAGCGCTTCTGCGACTGCGCGACGATTGCCTTGATGTCCGCGGGCGAGGCGTCGGCGTCGATCTTGTAGGTGACCTTGATGCCGTCGAAGCCGTTGCGGACGTCCTCGTCGACGCCAAGGATGCCGCGTATGTCCATCCCGGCCTCGAGCGTCGCCGACACGGAACGCAACTGGACTTTACGCGCTTGGGCGACGGCTGCAACACCGGCAGTGAGGCAGCTGGCCAGACCGGCCAAGACAATTTCCACCGGGGTAGCAGCCGCGTCCTGGGCTGCGAACACCTCAGGATGGTCCGCCTCGAAAACGAACGGCTTCTTGTGCTTCTGCTCGGCGCCCAGGCCGTAGAAGCCTTCGATCGTGGATCGGCTGTGCGTGCCGTTGATCCACTCGACCGTCGAACGCCACTTGAACCTGGCCGCCTCGGGCGTCTTGGAAAGCGCCGCCTGTGCGCCGAAGAGTGCTTCGACGTTGACGCCGTTGTCGACGGGCTTGTCGGCTTGTGGGGTCGTCATGACTATTTCCTCAAAGGTTCAGGGCCGAAGAGTCTAGCGCCACGACAACGCCTCATGTACATGCCGTCAATCTAAATCGCCTGGTTTAGCCGAGGCTTCCAGAACGGTCGGAACAGCTCGATCTTCGGGCAGCGGTTCATGACCACCTTCAGCCCCGCCGCCTCTGCCAGTAGGGCTGACTTATCGTCGCGCACGCCGAGCTGCGTCCACAGCACCTTTGCGCCGATAGCAATCGCCTCACGAGTGATCTCGGGCAGCGCATCGGAGCTTCGGAAAACCTGCACCATGTCCACCGGCCGCTTGATGGCTGCGAGCGATTCGTACACCCGAAGACCGCGAATCTCGCCCCCAGGCAGCTTAGGGTTGACAGGAATCATGTCGTAGCCCGTTTCATGCAGGACCCTGAGGACGCCATAGCTGAACTTGGTGGGGTCCGGGCTCGCGCCCACCATCGCGATGGTCTTTACCTCTTTGAGGATAGTGGCGAGATAGTCCGGAGGGTATTCCTGGTCGTGGTCCAGGTGGGTAATCGACGCCGTCATAGCGCATCTCTCATGGCGTCAGAAACTGGTGGCTTCAGCTCGTGCGACGCCAGCGGGCTAGCGAAAGGGTTGCGGTAAAGCCGGTCGTGGCTCTCGACGCCGACATCGAACGTGCAGTCGCCCAGCGGTCGCGCAACGCAGAGGAGGACATAGCCATCCGCGAGCTGGCGCCCGTTCAGCGCAACGCCCGAGCGCTGGTCGACTTCGCCCGACAACAGCTTCGCGGCACAGGAGATGCAACCGCCATAACGACAGCCGTACGGCAGTGACAGGCCTTGCGCCTCAAGCGCATCGAGCAGCGGCATGCGCCCGTCGACCCGGAACGACGCTCCGCTGCGGTTGGCGACCGTGATCGTGACTTCCATCTGCGCAGTTGAGACCGCCTAGACCCAAATGTCGGAGGTGCAGTCGCCGCCCGGGTACCGGGTCTCGTGACAACGTGCGGGGCCGTTCGGCTCCTTCCCAAAGTCGACGAAAAAATCGGGGTTGATTGACATGCCGCCGTTCTCGGCGTCGCAGTCCACCATCAGCATGCAGCCGCCGTTTTGCCGGATGTCCGGGTAGAACTGGTTGTCCCAGGTCGAGAAGAGTGAGGTGGTGACGTATAGCCGCTTGCCGTCGAGCGAGAGCTGGATCATCTGCGGGCCGCCTGTCATGCGGCGGCCGTTGACTAACGGGGCCTTGTTCAGCAGGCCGCCCATCCACACTTGGCCGGTAAATCTCGGCTTCGAGGGATCCGAAATGTCGTACTGACGGATGTCGCCGTGCAGCCAGTTGCAGAAGTAGAGGAAGCGGTCGTCCATCGAGATCAGGATGACGCTGATGAGGCCGGGCACCGGAATGGGCCACTCGGGGTGACGGACGTTCTCGACGTCGATGATCTTTTCCCAGATCCACTCGCCGTCCCGTTTGTACCAATGGATGATGTTGGACGAGAGCGCGGCGCCGACGAAGCCGTGGCTCGAATCCGGGTTGTGATGGAAACGGACCTCGAGCGGCACAAGCCCGTCCTCTCCGAGGTACATGGTCTTCTCGACGCGCTTGTTCTTGAAATCCCAGAAATGGATCTCGCGGCCGTACTTGAGCTGGCCAACCTCTTCCAGATCGAAGCCCGGCATGAAGGTGTTCGGCGCTGCCCATTCCGACGAGACCATCACGTTGTGGCGAGGCTGGTACCAGAAGTCGTAGTTGAACTTCATGCCGCCCAGGTCGTTCTCCCACCGGCCGAGGATCTCAAAATTCTCGTTCAGGTGCAGGAAGCCGCCAGGCGCGTTCCCGCTCGCGTCGCCAAGCATCGAGATGATGATGTCAGAGCCGAGGCAGTGCACCGTGTGCGGGGCCGAGAGATTCGTCTTGGCCTTGATCTCTGCGCCGTCGATCACCTTGTGAAGGCGCGGCGCTTTTTGGTCGACGCCGCAGTCGACTATGTGCAGGTTCGACGAGCGGACACCGGGCACGATAAGGTAGCGCCGTTGCTTGGTCGAATCGTGATGGCACGATGAGCAGGCATTCCAACCCATGTGATGCAGCTCGTCTCCAATGCCCGGCATTTCTAGCCGGCTGATCACCTCGCTGTAGGTGGGGCTCTCTGGGTCTGCGTCGATGGTCGCCAGATAGTCCGGCTTCTGAATACCGGTGCCGATGTAGAGGGCGACGGTGTAGAGAATCTTCTCGCGCGGGGCCTTCATCGCCTCGGCCGGCGAGGCGTAGCCAGGGCCGCAGCAATGCGATGCACCCTTCTCAATCATCTAGTTCTGTCCGGTTCGCGTGATTGGCCCGGCGTCCATTGAGCGCTGGGAGCTTGTGCGCATGCCAAGAGTGCAGTTCGAGGTGATCTTGCGCTCGTGATTGCCCAGCGTCAATCGAGGTTTCTGTCTCCGCTCGCTGGCCGAATTGATCTCGTGCGCGGGGCCGCTCACAATCCTGCGGATCATGAAGCAGGCGGTGCACGACTTTGTGTTGAAGAACCGATCGGCTACCTGATCAGATGCAGACACCGATCCGGTGGGACGGCATAAACTGGATCGAGCTCACCCGCGGTGTCCAACGACGGAGTCGACACCGAGCCCGCACCCCCGACGATGCCTATTCGCAACCAGGCCGAACTGACGCAGGCTGTGCTGGCCGAGGCGGCGCGCACGCCCGACCCGCGCATGCGGCGCATCCTCGCCGCCGCCGTGCAGCATCTGCACGACTTCGTGCGCGACGCTGCGCTGACCGAGGCCGAATTCCGGCAGATCTGCGCGGCGATCGCGCGCTGCGGCCAGCTGACCACGCCCTCGCACAACGAGGTGGTGCTGGCGGCCGGCTCTCTCGGGGTGTCGGCGCTCGTCTGCCTGCTGAACAACGGCGACGGTGGCGGCGCAATCACAGCCAACTTGATGGGGCCTTTCTGGCGCGAGGACGCGCCCGCCACGCCGAACGGCGGATCAATCGTGCGGTCGCCGACCCCTGGCGACCCCGTGTTCGTGACCGCGTGTGTTCGCGATGATTCCGGTGGTCCCGTGGAGGGTGCGGACGTCGATGTCTGGCAGGCGTCGGGCGAAGGCTATTACGAGAACCAGGATCCGCTGCAGGCCGACATGAACCTGCGCGGCCGGTTCACGACCGATGCCAAGGGCGCCATCCGGTTTCGCACCGTGAAGCCTTCCGGCTATCCGATACCGGTCAACGGCCCGGTCGGCGCGCTGATCAAGGCGCAGGGGCGCCACAACCTGCGGCCGGCCCACATCCACTTCCTGATCCACAAGGCCGGCTACAAGACGCAGTTCTCGCAGCTCTACTCGGCCGACGACCCGCACCTCGAGACCGACGTGCAGTTCGGCGTGACCGAGGCGCTGGTCGGCCGCTACGTGCTGCACGAGGACGAACCGGCGCCCCACGCCGACGTGCACGGCCGCTGGTACTCGCTCGAGCACCGCCTCGTCATCAGCCGTGGCGACCCCGCCCTGCCCCTACCACCGATCACCGCGAAGAGCACCGGACCGCGCCCTCCGCTGGTAGTGCTCGACCGGACGCCTGAGCCGTAGCGCCCGCGAGCGTCTCCCGGGTTTTTGCCGGTAGGCGAATTTCGGAATTTCCTTCCATCATTGGGGCATGTCAGCTTCGGAGGAGACGCACCGATGATCTCGCGCCGCGCCACGCTCGGCGCGCTGATCGGCGCAACCGCCCCGCTGGCGCACCGATCCTTCGCGCAGGACAACACGATCAAGCTGCTGGTCGGCGCCTCGTCGGGCACCGACTTCACCGCACGCCTGATCGCCGAGAAGCTGCGCGATGCGCTCGGCAAGACGGTGGTCGTGATCCCGCGGCTCGGGGCAGGACAACGGCTCGCGCTGGGCGAGTTGCAACGCGCCGCGCCCGACGGCCGCACCCTGATGCTGGCCACCAGCGCGCCGTTCTCGATCTACCCGCACATCTACGCGAAGCTGGACTACGAGCCGATCAAGGACTTCACACCGATCGCCGGTGTCTCGTCGTTCGACGTCGGCATCGCGACCGGCCCGATGACGGGCGCGAAGGACATGAAGCAGCTCGTGGCCTGGCTCACCGCGAACCGTAACAACGCGCTCTATGGGTCCTCGCCCGGCACCGGATCGCTGTCGCACTTCTCGGGTATCGCGATGAGCCTGGCGATCAACCAGCCGCTGACGCACGTGCCGTACAAGGAGACCGGCGTCGGCGTGGTCGACCTGTCGACTGGCCGCCTGCCAATCCTGATCACCGGCCTGAGCGGCATGCTCGAGCTGCACCGCGCCGGCAAGATCACGGTCATCGGCTCGTCCGGCAACGCGCGGGCGCCGTTGCTGCCCGACGTGCCGACGCTCTCGGAATCGGGCATCAACGTCAACAGCACCGCGACGGTCGGCATCTTCGGCCCCGCGAAGATGCCCCCTGAGGTCGTTGCGCCGCTGACCGAGGCGATCCTCGCGATCTGCCGCACGCCGGAGTACCGCGACAAGATCGGCGTCTACAACGTGCTGCCGAAGCCGCTGACGCCGGCCCAGCTGAGCACGGTCCTGGCCGACGAGTACAAGCAGTTCGCGATGCTGGTGAAGGCCAGCGGCTACGTCCCCGAGTGAGTCAACGCGGAGCCGTTTGAATGGAAACGACGAGTCGTCAACCGACACCGACCGAGCAGCTGACGCGGGTCGGCACGGGCACGGTCATGGGCGACTTGATGCGCCAGTACTGGATTCCGGCGCTTGCGTCGAAGGAACTGGTCGCCGACGGCGAGCCGCGCCGCCTGGTGCTGCTCGGCGAGAAGCTGATGGCGTTCCGCGATTCGAGCGGACGCGCCGGCGTGATGGACCATCGCTGTCCGCATCGGCTGGCGTCGCTCTTCTTCGGCCGCAACGAGCAGGACGGGATCCGCTGCGTCTACCACGGCTGGAAGTTCGATGTCACCGGCCGCTGCGTCGACATGCCCAACGTGCCGGCCTGCGAAGGCGTCAAGGACAGGGTCCGGGCGAAGGCTTACCCCACCGCAGAGCGCGGCGGCCTCGTCTGGGTCTTCATGGGCGACCCGGCGAAGGTTCCGCCGCTGCCGATGCTCGAAGCCGCGCTGATCCCCGAGGGCGAGGCCAGCATCCGCTTCGTGCAGCGCGAGTGCAACTGGCTGCAGGCCCTCGAAGGCGACATCGACACCTCGCACTTCGGCTTCCTGCATGCCGGCAGTGCACGGCCCGAGGATTTCCAGGACGACCATCCGATGCGCCACACGGTCACGAACCGGGCACCGGAATACAAGGTCAGCGACACCGGCTGGGGCACCAGCTACGGCGCCTACCGCGAAGAAGGCGATGGCACGATGTCGTGGCGGGTCGCCAACTTCGCGTTCCCGTTCTGGACGCAGGCCCCGAACTCGGACTTCATGACCAACGTCGGCGTGCGCGGCTGGGTGCCGATGGACGACACGCACACGATGGTGGTGATGATCGGCTGGACCCGGAGCCCCGGCGCCTACACCGGGATGCCGCTGAAGAACGGCAAGCCGATTCCGGGCTTCGCGCCGAGCGTCGACTACTTGCCCGACACGACCGACTGGTACGGCCGCGCCCGCCCGCGCGCCCGTGCCGAGAACGACTACGAGATCGACCGCGCCGCGCAGCGCAACAACGAGATCTACACGGGCATCCGCATGGTGTTCATGCAGGACCAGGCGGTGACCGAGTCGATGGGTGGCATCACCGACCACGCGCTGGAGCACCTGGTGGCCAGCGACCAGATGGTGGCCCGCACGCGACGCCGGCTCCTGAAGGCAGCTCAGGCGCTGCGCGATCAGGGCACGCCGCCGCCCGGCGTGACGGACCCGGAGGTGATGTGGCAGGCCCGCAGCGGTTCGTTCCACACCGCGATCCACGCCGACTGGCAGGAAGCCTACGCGGAGAAGCTGGAGCAAGCGGTGCGCGTGCCGGTCACACCGACGGTCGCATAGCGGACGCCATTCGCGGGTCCGGCTTCACGCCGCTGGGAGTCGCCGTCACGCAGGCGAAGCGACTCCCGCGTGT
>Ga0207644_10002699_pt1 | contig 11435 bp, 8 predicted proteins | sample KBSS73metaG_FD_184326 | JGI IMG/M metagenome (GOLD analysis project Ga0207644, IMG submission 184326) | Switchgrass rhizosphere microbial communities from Kellogg Biological Station, Michigan, USA - KBS S7-3 metaG (SPAdes) (version 2) | ecosystem: Host-associated > Plants > Roots > Rhizosphere >... | reverse complement strand
TGATCGGGTGCTCGCCCTGGCCCGGGTTCAACGTCGCGTCGAGGTAGCGCCGCCAGAGGACCACGTTGACGACCGTCAGCAGCGGCAACGCGGCCAGGAGCGGCAGCGCCCGGCGACCCGGCAGGCGGCCACCCCGGCCGCGGCGGCGACGGCGAGCACGGACAGCGCGGGCAGCAGGTAGCGGCCGTGGGCGGTGCCGCCGAGGCTGTAGAAGGAGGCGGCGCCGAGCTCGACCAGCCCGGCCACGGCCAGGCCGGCCAGCCAGGCCAGCAGCAGCGAGGTCGGCGGTGGCAGCGCCCGGCGCAGCCAGCGCACGCCCGCGAACGCCAGGCCGAGCAGCGGGGCCACGGTGAGACACCACCACACCGCGTCCGCGTTCTTCCCGGCCGGACTGGGGGACTGGTCCCAGAGCCGCCGGACCTGGCTGCGCCAGAAGTCCTGCTCCAGCAGCATCTGCGGGACCGTCCCGCGCCTCAGCCGGGAGAACTTCGCCAGCAGGGCGCCGGTGCCGGTGGCGCTGTGGTAGAGGTGCCGGTTGCGGAGGTAGAACCAGCCGGCGGCCGCCGTCGCGGTGACCACGATGGCGCCGCCGGCCGCGATCGCCCGCACGGCGCGGCTACGGCCGGGACGGCCGTCCTGCCGCCAGACCGCGACGACGGCCGCGACGCCGGCCGCGGCGACCACGACCAACCCGCTGGCCCGGGTGAGCGCGGCGGCGGCCGCGAGCACGGCGAGCAGCACCAGTCGCCGTCGGGTCGGCCCCACCGCAGCACCCGGGCGATCAGCAGCAGCACGGCCGTGGTCAGGGCGACCATCAGCGCGTCGTTGTAGACGATCGCGGAGGTCTGCACGAACACCGGCACCAACGCCGCGAGCCCGGCCGCACCGACCCAGAGCTCCGGCCGCGCCGGCACCAGCTCCCGGGCCAGCAGGACGATCAACACCAGACCGGCGAGGCTGATCGCGACGTTCACCAGCCGGGCGACCCTGATCCCGGCCGTCGGATGCCCGAGCTCCACCCCGAGCCGCAGCGGCACCGCCGCCACCAGGTAGTAGAGCGGCGGGTGGTTGGCGGTCCAGATCGTCCGGTTGGCCGGCCGCGAGTTGTCCACCTTGTGCTGCAGCAGCGGGATCTCGCGGCCGGGGATCGGCGTCTCGATGGTGGGCAGCCTGCCGTGGCCCACCTCGAGCGCGTAGCCGACGTGGCTCATCTCGTCCGGCGGGTGGAACGGGTGGATGGTCAGCGCCTGCAGGGTCGCGAGCACCGCGAAGCTGAGCAGCACCCCGGCCAGCCCGCGACCGACCACCGACCGCCTGGGCGACGGCGCGCGCGGGACCGTGGCCCTTCTGAGCACCGACATGCAGCCTCCCGCCGGGCCGGGCCCGGCGGCGCACTCCGCGCCGCCGGCCGACCGGCTCCGACAGCCGAGGGACGGTACAGCAGTTCCGGGCCGACACCCACACCGGGCCGGCGGTGCCGCCAGCCGCACACCCGCTCGGGTGCGGCCCGGGCCGGCCGCGGCACACCACAGTGGACGGTGTCGACCACGTCGGACCCTGCGGCCGGCCGGGTTACGGTCGCGGGGTGGACGCGCTCTCGTACGAACCGCTGACGCCGGTGTCCTTTCTGGACCGGGCGGCCGCCGCGCACGGCGATCGGATCGGGGTCGTGGACGGGACCAGCCGCTGGACGTACGCGGAGCTGCACGACCGCAGCCGCCGGCTCGCCGGCGCGCTGGCCGAGCGCGCCGCCGGCCGGCCGGTCGCGGTGCTGGCGCCGAACACCCACGTGCTGCTGGAGGCCAACTTCGGTGTGCCGTGGGCCGGTGTCCCGCTGGTCGCGGTGAACACCAGGCTGTCCGCCGGCGAGGTGCGCTACATCCTCGAGCACAGCGAGGCGGCAGTGCTCGTGCACGACCCGGACTTCGACGGGCTCGTCGAGGCGGCCACCACACAGCTGCCGATCCAGCGGATCCGGGCCGGCGCCGAGTACGAGGACGCGCTGGCCACCGCCACGCCGCGGGCGAGCACCCCGGACGACGAGCGGTCGCTGCTGTCGGTGAACTACACCTCCGGCACCACCGGCCGGCCGAAGGGCGTGATGTACCACCACCGCGGCGCGTACCTGCAGGCGCTGGCGATGGTCGGGCACACCGGCCTGTCGCCGTCGGCGGTGCACCTGTGGACGCTGCCGATGTTCCACTGCAACGGCTGGTGCTTCCCGTGGGCCGTGACCGCAGCCGGGGCGACGCACGTGTGCCTGCGCCGGGTGGAGCCGGCCGAGGTCTGGCGGCTGCTGCGGGAGGAGCGGGTCAGCCACCTCGAGGGCGCGCCGACCGTGCTGTCGATGCTGGCGTACGCGCCGCAGGCGAGGCGGCTGGACCGCACCGTGCGGGTGGCCACCGGCGGCGCGCCGCCGTCGCCGGCGATCCTGCGCCGGATGGGCGAGCTCGGCTTCGACGTGACCCACCTGTACGGGCTGACCGAGACGTTCGGGCCGGCGATGATCTGCGACTGGCGGCCGGAGTGGGACGGGCTCGACGCCGACGGGCAGGCCAGGATCAAGGCCAGGCAGGGCGTCGGCAACATGATCGCCTGCACCGCCCGGGTGATCGGGGCGGACGGGATCGACGTACCGGCCGACGGGCGGACGGTCGGGCAGATCGCGCTGCGCGGCAACAACGTGATGCTCGGCTACCTCAAGGACCCCGGGGCGACCAGGGATGCCGCGCCGGACGGCTGGTTCCGCACCGGCGACCTCGGTGTGCTCCACCCGGACGGCTACGTCGAGCTGAAGGACCGCAGCAAGGACGTGATCGTCTCCGGCGGCGAGAACATCGCCTCGGTCGAGGTCGAGCAGGCCATCGCCGACCATCCGGCGGTGCTCGAGGTGGCGGTGATCGCGGTGCCGGACGAGCGCTGGGGCGAGGTGCCGGCCGCGTACGTCACCCTGCAGGACGGTGCCACTGCCACCGAGGCCGAGATCATCGAACACGTCCGCGGCCGGCTGGCTCGGTTCAAGGCACCGAAGTCGGTGACGTTCGGGCCGCTTCCGAAGACGTCCACCGGCAAGATCCAGAAGTACGTGCTCCGCGACGCCGCCTGGGCCGGCACCGACCGCCGGATCAATTAGTGCCCCGCGCCAGAAGTCCTCGCACCGCTTCCCGGCGCCCAGACGGCGACCGGCAGCGTTGTCGTCGCGGCCGATACAACCCCGGTATCGGCCACTCCTCCGCCTTGCCGGACGCCGTCTGGATCACCGGGAACCGGCACGAAACCTCTGGCGCGGGGCACTAGGTTCGGCCGGTGCAGCAGACGCAGGAGCCGCCGCGGTGGTTCCGGGCGGCGCTGGCGATCGCGCCGGAGCACCGGGAGACGACCGTGGCCGGCACGCCGATCCACCTGCGCTGCTGGGGCACCGAGGACCGGCCCGGGCTGGTGTTCGTGCACGGCGGTGCCGCCCACTCCGGCTGGTGGGACCACGTCGCGCCGTTCTTCGCCCGCAGCCACCGGGTGGTCGCGCTCGACCTGTCCGGCCACGGCGACAGCGGCCGCCGCCCGGCCTACGGCATGGACAGCTGGGCGGAGGAGGTCGTCGCCGCCGCGGTGGCCGGCGGGATCGCGGCCCGGCCGCTGGTCGTCGGGCACAGCATGGGCGGCTGGGTCGCGGTGACCGCCGGCGTCCGGCACGGCACCGACCTGGACGGGATCGCGGTGATCGACTCGCCGCTGGTCGACCCGCCGCCGGAGGAGGAGGTGCTGCGGCAGCGGCGGCGCGGCACCAGGACCTACCCGAGCCGGGAGGCGATCCTGGCCCGGTTCACCACGCTGCCGCCGCAGGACGTCGTCCTCCCGTACGTGCGCGAGCACATCAGGCAGCAGTCGGTGCGGCCGGTCGAGGGCGGCTGGAGCTGGAAGTTCGACCCGAGGCTGTTCGCCGAGCGGCCGCCGCTGCGGGACCTGCTGCCGGCGCTGCGCTGCCGGGCCGCGTTCATCCGGTCCGAGTTCGGCCTGGTGCCGCCGGAGATGGCCGGCACCATCGACGCGTTGCTCGGCCACCGGGTGCCGATCGTCGAGCTGCCGGACGCCGGCCACCACCCCATGCTCGACCAGCCGCTGCCGCTGGTCACCGCGTTGCGGATGCTCGTGCAGCAGTGGGCGGTGAGCTGACCTTCCTGACCGGGCGGTGCTGCGGTGGCCGAGCGGATCGGGCGGCGCTCGGCGAGCTGGCCGCCGCCGCTGCGGCCGGTGCACCGCCGCGGACCGGCCGACCAGCTGGCCCGCACCGCCCGCGCGCTGGCCCGGGAGCGGCGGCCGCCGCGCCCGCCCTGGCCGGCCCCACCGCCGGTCTCAGCCGGCCCTGACGCCGGCCTCGGCGCCGGTCGGGCTGGTGTGATCCCGCGCTAATCGCTCGACGGGCGGGGCCGGCGCGGCGAGGGTGGCGGAGTGAGCTCCTCCGCCGGCCGCGGTCCCGCGGTCGCCCTCGTCCTCGGTTCGTGCGTCTCGTTGCAGGTCGGCGCGGCCTGCGCGGCCCGGCTGTTCCCCGTCGCCGGCAGCACCGGCACCACGCTGCTCCGGCTCGGGCTGGCCGCGCTGGCGCTGCTGGTCGCCGTCCGACCGCGGGCGTACCGGTGGGACGCGCGACAGTGGCTGCCGGTGCTCGCGTTCGGGCTGACCCTCGCCGCGATGAACGGCTCGTTCTACGCGGCGATCGAGCGCATCCCGCTGGGCACCGCGGTGACGGTGGAGTTCCTCGGCCCGCTGACGCTCGCGGCGGTGCTGTCCCGGCGGCTGCGCGAGCTTGCCTGGGTGCTGCTGGCCGCGGCCGGGGTGGCGCTGCTCGGCCTCGGCGACCGCGCCGGCCCGGGGCTCGACCCGGTCGGCGTCGGGCTGGCGCTGGTGGCCGGGCTGTTCTGGGCCTGCTACATCCTGGCCAGCCGGCGGGTCGGGGCCAGCGTCCCCGGGCACGGCGGGCTGGCCATGGCGACCGCGGTCGGGGCGCTGGCGCTGCTGCCGCTCGGCGCGGTCGGCGCGGCGCACGCGCTCGAGCGCCCGCACTCGCTGCTGCTCGCCGCCGGCACCGGCCTGCTCGCCTCCGTCGTGCCGTACTCGCTGGAGCTCGCGGCCCTGCGCCGGTTGCAGCCGTACGTGTTCGGGGTGCTGCTCAGCCTGGAGCCGGCGATCGCGGCGCTGGCCGGGTGGGTGCTGCTGAGCCAGCCGCTCGGCCCGGTCGGCGCGGTCGCGGTCGGCGTCGTGGTGCTGGCCAGCGCCGGCTCGACGCTGTCGGCCCGGCGGGCCGAGCCGACCATGGATCACCCGGGCGAGCTGACCGAGCCGCCGCCCGCCGCCGCGGACCCGGCGGCGGGTCCGCCCGTCCGGACCGGGTCGCCGCCGCCGACCGCCGCAACACTGCCACTCGGAGCAACTACCTGAGGTCCGTTCGGGCGGCTGGGTGCGCCCGGTCGTACCCACGAGTTGTCCGGACAGCTGTGAAGGTTCCCAGACCGCGCGGGTCGGCGCTGATCTGCGACCGCGTAAGGGTAATGTTCGCTACATGGTCGCAGGATCGTCCCCACAACCGGCGGCGATCGGCCCTGCTCCGCGCTACCCGATCGAGTCGGTCGACAATGCGCTCGCGCTGCTCCTGCTGTTCGCGGAGCAGCCGCGGGTCCGGCTCACCGAGGTGAGCAAGCACCTCGGTGTGGCGTCGTCGACCGCGCACCGGCTGCTGGCGATGCTGCAATACCGCGGATACGTGCAGCAGGACTCGACCAGGGCGTACGAGGCCGGTCCGGTGCTGCGCCACATCGGCCTGGCGGCGCTGCGGCAGCCCGACCTCTCCGATGTGTCCCGGCCGGTGCTGAAGCGGCTGCACGACCAGCTCGACGGGGCGACCACGGTGGGCCGGCTCGAGGGCCAGCACGTCGTCTACCTCGACCAGGTGAGAAACGCCAAGGTCACGCCGCTGCCGGACAGGTCCATCCCGGCCCACTGCACGTCACTGGGCAAGATGATCCTCAGCCAGCTCGAGCCCGACGAGCTGCGCTCGCTCTACCCGCAGGAGCGGCTCGACCAGCTCACCCCCCGGTCGATCGCGTCCCGCACCGCGCTGGAGGCAGAGCTCAGGCTGGCCCGGGTGCGCGGGTTCGCGGTCAGCGACGAGGAGCTGCTGCCCGGCGTCACCTCGGTCGCGGTCGCGCTGCCCGGGCTCGGTGGCGCCGGATACGGGATGGTCGCGGCGTTGCCGGCCCGGCGGATGACCCCGCGCACCCGCGGCGGTGCGGTTCGGGCGCTGACCGGTGCCGCGGCCGAGTTGTCCGGAGCTCGCCTGAAACTCGGGATGGGTGCGGCGCGTTCGGGTAGGTGAGGATCGACCCGACGACAGGAGGACACCCGTGCGGAAGAAGGGCCTCTTCGCCGCCGCGGCCGCGTTCGCGGCCAGCCCCCAGGGGCAGCGGATGATCCGGCAGGCGAAGGACTACGTGCAGAGCCCGGAAGGGCGGGCGAAGCTGGCGCAGATCAAGGACCAGATCTCGCAGCGCAAGAACGCGCCGCGCCCCACCCGCGCTCCCGACATCCCGCGTTGAGCAGACCCCAGTGGGGCGCCGCACTACGGTGGCGCCCCACTGACGCGTGACGTTACGGCCTTCCGGGGGCGCCGGCGGTCAGCCGGCGCCCCCGGGGCTCAGTGGCGGGTGACGGTGAAGGACTTGGTGAGCGTCGCCGTCGACGAGTCGCCGGCGTACAGCTCGATCGTCCCCGGCTCCACGACGAACCTTCCGGCGTTGTCGTAGAACCCGAAGTCGGACCTGTCCACGGTGAACGTCACCGTGCGCGACTCGCCCGGCTTCAGCGTGACCCGCTCGAACCCGCGCAGCCGGCGTACCGGCTGGGAGATCGACGCGACCGGGTCGTGCAGGTAGAGCTGCACGACCTCGTCACCGGCCCGGCTGCCGGTGTTCCGCACCGTCACCGACGCCCGGACGTGCCCGTTCGGGCCGACCGTCGTCCGGTCGAGGCGCAGGTTCGAGATCGAGAACGTGGTGTAGCTCAGCCCGTACCCGAACGAGTACAGCGGGTCGCAGAACGGCAGGTCCCGGTACCGCGAGGTGTACTTCTGGGTCACGTCGCAGGGCCGGCCGGTCGGCTCGTGGTTGTAGTAGATCGGCACCTGGCCGAGCACCCGGGGGAAGGTCACCGGCAGCTTGCCGCCCGGGTTGACCTTGCCGAACAGCACGTCCGCCACCGCGTTGCCGGCCTCGGTGCCCGGGAACCACGCCTCCAGGATCGCCGGCGACGAGGCCGCCACCGGGGTCAGCGTCAGCGGCCGGCCGTTGAACAGCACGACCACGAACGGCTTGCCGGTGGCCTTGACCGCGTCGATCAGCGCCTGCTCCTGGCCGGGCAGGTCGATCACGCTGCGGGACGCGGCCTCGCCGCTCATCTCCCGCGTCTCGCCGAGGGCGAGCACGACCTGGTCGGCCGAGCGGGCCGCGGCCTGCACCGCCGCCACGTCGAGGTCGCTGCACGCGTCGTCGTCCCGCGCGTCCGGCGGCTCGAGGTTCTTGCGGGTGCAGCCCTGGGTGAACGTGGTGTCCGGGTTCTGCGCCTTCAGCCCGGTGAACAGGCTGACCGCGTCCTCGTCCCGGCCCTGCCCCCACCACGGGCCGAGCATGTCGTGCTGGTCGTCGCCGAGCGGGCCGATGACCGCGGTCTTCCTGCTCGGGCTCAGCGGCAGCAGGTTGTCCTCGTTCTTCAGCAGCACCATCGACCTGCCCGCGGCGGCCCGGGCGGTAGCCCGGTCGGCCGGGGTGAGGAACGAGGCGGGGTCCTGCGCCTTGGCCACGTCGACGTACGGGTGGTCGAACAGGCCGGCGCGGAACTTCACCCGCAGGATGCGGCGGACCGCGTCGTTGAGCCTGGCCATCGAGATGTCACCGTTGCGAAGCAGCTGCTGGCCGAAGTCCCGGATCTCGGTGCTGACCATGTGCTGGTCGGTCCCGGCGTTGAGGGACAGCGCCGCGGCCGACGGCCCGTCCGCGGCCACGCCGTGCCCGCACGGGCCGGTGGCCGGGTTGACCGGCGGGCACGCCCGCAGCTCCTCGTCGGCGGTGTAGTCGCTCTCGATGAAGCCGTCGAGGCCCCACTCCTTCTTCACGATGTCGGTCTCGGTGTGCGAGTTCGCGCAGCCCGGGACGCCGCTGATCGCGTTGAACGAGCACATCACCGTGTCGGCGCCGGCGTCGATCGCGGCCTTGAACGGCGGCAGGTAGAGGTTGCGCAGCCGCTGCTCGGACATGTCGGTGGTGTTGTAGTCCCGGCCGCCCTCCGGCTGCCCGTACGCGACCAGGTGCTTGACGCTGGCCGCGACCTTGTCCGGGGCCGCGTACGAGCTGCCCTGGTCGCCCTTCACCCGGGCCGCCGCGTACACCGAGCCCAGGTACGGGTCCTCGCCGTTGCCCTCGGCGATCCGGCCCCAGCGCGGCTCGTGCGAGACGTCGACCATCGGCGAGTAGACCTGCTTGATGCCGACCGTGGCGGTCTCGCGGGCGCCGACCGTGGCGTCGGCCCGCGCCACCGAGGGGTCGAACGCGCTGGCCGCGCCGAGCGGGGTCGGGAAGATGGTCCGGTAGCCGTGGATGGTGTCGTACGCGAACAGGATCGGGATGTGCAGCCGGGACTGCTCCACCGCGATGTGCTGCAGCTGGTTGATCCGGACCGGGTCGACCAGGCTGAACACGCCGCCCACCCCGGCGCGCGCGTCGGCGTCGGTGACCTGCCCGTCGGAGAGCAGCTGCAGCTGCTGCAGCTTCTCCGCCACGGTCATCCTGCCCACCAGCGCGTTGACCTTCTGCTCGATCCCGGCGTCCGCGGACGCCGGTCGCGCGGCGGCCAGCGCCGCCTCGTCGCTGGACTGGTCCGCGGCCCGGACGGCCCCACCGCCGACCAGCGAACTGAGCACGAGCGCGACGGCCGCCACGAGTGTGGTCCGCCTGCCCGTCCTGCCCTTGACCGTCATGCCCCTGACTGTCATGGCCACTCTCCTGCACGCGACCGCCCCCCGACGCCGGCGTCGGTGCCGGTCCCATCGCTACGGTCGCGCGGAGCTAGCGTGGGTGAGCCGATTGAATCGGGCTGCTGGGCCGGGTGACAAGACTCGCCGGTATCGGATCGTGACTTGTGGGAAACCCCTATCTGCCGTGTGATGTGCGGACCCGACATCCGGGTCGGGAGAACACGCTTCGACGCAGGTCGGAAGGCGAGGGACAGGCATGGGCACGCGGACACGCACCGTCACGCTGCTGGCCGCGCTGGCCCTGGTGGTCGCCGGCTGCAGCAGCGGCGGCGACGACTCGGGCGGCGGCGAGGGCGCGTCGTCACTGACCGTTTGGACCATCGAGGACGTGGCCGACCGGGTCACCGCGCAGAAGAAGATGGCGCAGGAGTTCACCGGGAAGACCGGAATCAAGGTCAACATCGTCGCGGTCGCCGAGGACCAGTTCGACCAGGCGATCACCTCGGCCGCGGCCGCGGACACGCTGCCGGACGTGATCGCAGCACTGCCGCTGTCCGCGCTGCGCACGCTGGAGTCCGGCGACCTGCTCGACACCGACACGGCCAAGAAGGTCGTCGACGACCTCGGCGCGGGCACGTTCGCGGCCCGCAGCCTGGAGCTGACCAAGGACGGCGACAAGCAGCTCGGCGTGCCCAGCGACGGGTGGGGACAGCTGCTGGTCTACCGCAAGGACCTGTTCGACAAGGCCGGGCTGGCCGCGCCCACGACCTACGACACGATCCAGAAGGCGGCGCAGGCGCTGAACGGCAAGAACGGCGTCGCCGGCATCACGCTGGCGACCGCGCCGGGCAGCTCGTTCACCGAGCAGACGTTCGAATACCTGGCCCAGGCGAACGGCTGCGAGCTGGTCGACAACGACAAGAAGGTCACGCTCGACTCGCCGCAGTGCGTGCGCACGTTCGACTTCTACTCGAACCTGGCGAAGAACTACTCGGTCAAGGGCAACCAGACCGACGACTCGACCCGGGCGACCTACTTCGCCGGCAAGGCCGCGATGATCATCTGGTCCTCGTTCATCCTCGACGAGATGGCCGGGCTGCGGAAGGACGCGCTGCCCAGCTGCGCCGAGTGCAAGAGCGCGCCGGCGTTCCTGGCCCGGAACTCGGGGATCGTCACCTCGATCCAGGGCCCCGACGGCAAGCAGCCGTCGAGCTTCGGCGAGATCGTCTCGTTCGCGACGACCACCTCGGCGCCGAAGGACTCGGCCGCGAAGTTCATCGAGTACATGATGTCCGACGCCTACACGCAGTGGCTCGGCATCGCGCCGGAGGGCAAGGTGCCGACCCGGCAGGGCACCAAGCCCGGTGACACGTCCTACCTGGACGCGTGGCAGAAGCTCAAGGCCGGCGTCGACACCAAGGCCCCGCTGTCCGAGTTCTACGCCCCGGACGTGCTCGCCGCCGTGCAGAAGGCGCCGGAGACGTTCAACCGGTGGGGCCTGCCGCAGGGCCAGGGCGCGCTGGTCGGCGCCATGCAGGGACCGCTGCCGGTGCCGAAGGCGCTGGCGGGGTTGATCAACGGGAGCGGGGACCCGGCCGCCGCGGCGCAGAGCGCCCAGAAGGCGGTCGAGGACCTCCAGAAGAGCACCAACTAGCCCGTGACGACCGTCGCCGAGGCCAGCCCGCCGCAGCGGCCGGCGCCGCGCGGACGCCGCCGGCCGTCCGGGCTGCGCCGGCAGGAGTCACGGATCGGTCGGCTGCTGCTCTCGCCGACCGTGCTGATCGTGCTGGCGATCGTCGTGCTGCCGATCGTCTGGGCGATCTCGCTGGCGTTCCAGCGGGCCCGGCTGCTCAACATCCGCCGGGTGGGTCTGGTCGGCAACTACACCCTGGACAACTTCCAGCGGGTGGTGCAGGCCGACGGGTTCTGGTCGACGTTGTGGACGACCGTCGTCTACACGATCGGCGGCACGATCGGCTCGATCGGACTCGGGCTGGTCGCCGCGCTCGCGCTGCGCCAGCCGTTCCGCGGCCGGGCGGCGGTGCGGGCGGTGATGCTGCTGCCCTACATCACCCCGGTGGTCGCGGCGACGTTCGTGTGGACGGTCGCGCTCGACCCGCAGGCCGGCATCGTCAACGCCTGGGGGACCCGGTTCCTCGGCTGGGACGAGGCGATCCCGTTCCTGTCCGTCGAGCGTGGTCACCTGCTCGGCGTCCCGGTGCCGACCGCGCTGCTGGTCGTCATCGCGTTCGAGACCTGGCGCTACTTCCCGTTCGCGTTCCTGTTCCTGGTCGCCCGGATGCAGGCGATCCCGGGCGACCTGGACGAGGCGGCCAGGGTGGACGGCGCCTCGGTCTGGCAGCGGTTCCGGCACGTGGTCTGGCCGCAGCTGACCGCGGTGATCGCGCTGCTCGGTCTG
>Ga0207644_10002696_pt1 | contig 11439 bp, 13 predicted proteins | sample KBSS73metaG_FD_184326 | JGI IMG/M metagenome (GOLD analysis project Ga0207644, IMG submission 184326) | Switchgrass rhizosphere microbial communities from Kellogg Biological Station, Michigan, USA - KBS S7-3 metaG (SPAdes) (version 2) | ecosystem: Host-associated > Plants > Roots > Rhizosphere... | reverse complement strand
TCCGGACCAACGGCTCCGCAACCCCCGCAGTTGTGGTGGTCAAGCCTGCACCGTTCACGGCAAAGATCCTCTTCGCCGTGCCCAAGCAGCCTTTACACATAGCTCTGACGACGCGAATTGTCGCGAAGCACAAGGCCGTCAAGCCGAACGTGCTGACGGCGAAGGACACGATCAAGTGGTTGTGCCTGAACAGGGACGACCTGAGCAAGGAGAATCAGAAGCTGCTCGAAGCGCTGGAACGAGGCACCGGACTGTCCATCACCGAGTTGGCCGCGCTCACGGACGACTGGCCCGACTGACGTGCTGGCTGCACTTCAAGCTGCTTGGGGATCGCCCTTGCATTAGTTGCCGGTGACTAGCCGGTCGCCGAAAGTGCACATCCGGAGGGTGGATTGTTCACTGCAGGTCTGCGGTCTCAGCACATACGCTGGCACCATGCAGGCGACAGAGTACCCAGAAATCTTGAAGGCACGCCGGCTTCGCGCAGAGGGTGAGCAAGCTCGACAGCACTGCGCTCTCGTACTGAAGGCCATTCGCGAAGAGCTCCTTCGAGTTCGAGCTGCACGAGCTGTGGGCGGTGGTGCATTCAGCTCATCTCGCTCTTCCCCCCTCCTTGAGAGCGCGGCTCGGCAGGGGTGCCGTTGATCCAGCCAGCGGCAACGAATCAGCGTCGGCCGGATCGCCCCGGCTTGCGGTAGTCCTTCGCTGCTTCCTTTGCGTCGCGCTTCAGCGCCTCCGAGCTGTCCACCTGCCGCTCAGGCCCGCCGATAGCTTTCATGTCCCGCCCGGGCGATCTCTCGGGCGGTAGCGGCGCTGCTTGCGGTGCCCAGTACATGGCCTTGCAGCCGACGCAAGCCACGAAGTCGGTGACGATCGGCGAGTGAGGTTTGCGCTCACGACGACGCGCTCGAAGTTCTCGTACCCACAGGGGCACACCAGCTCGAGCTCGACGCCGTCCATGCAGTACTGTATCGATATACAGTAGGCTCATGTCAGTCGCCTTGCTGTTCTGCCTTGTGGTTGGCGTGACGGACGGAGACACCTTGACCGCTCGCTGCGGCATGGAAGCTCCGCAGACGATCACCATCCGCCTTGCGGAGATCGACGCTCCCGAGCGAGGGCAGCCCTTCAGCGCTCGCAGCAAACAGCATCTGGCGTCGCTGTGTTTCCGGAAGCAGGCGGAAGTGCGAGCAAAGACCACGGACCGCTACGGGCGAACCCTAGCGCGCGTCACCTGCGCGGGCACCGACGCGAACGCCGCGATGGTCGCGGCGGGCATGGCGTGGGCGTTCACGAAGTACATCACCGATCCTCGCCTTCCTGAGCTACAGGCCTCCGCGATGGCAAAGCGGGCTGGGCTGTGGGCCGATCCATCCCCGGTTCCGCGTTGGGATGGAGGAGCCGCAAGGTAGAGCCGCAGCACTAGGTTCCGACGGCCTGAAGCCTTGTTCCCGCAGAGCTTGGCGTTCACGTAGCGCCGCTCATCAAGGGGCAGCGGAGTACCGCATCCGCGGATGCGGCGGCTCAACCTGTCTCACGCAGGGTCATGTGACGTCATGCTGACCTCGGCGTCTCTCGTCCGCCGCGGCGGGGTCCTGGACGTACAGCCGCCCTGGGCTCCTTCGCGGACAGCTGTGGCAACACAACGCCTAAGGAATGGCAACGATTCCCACGAGACGACAGCACGCGCCGAACGTCGCGTCTTACGAAAGCTCACCCGCTGCCGTCGGCTGCTGGCCGACTGCTCACGACCAAAGCAGAAGTCGCTGAACGCGCGCCGGCAAGCCTATAGAAGACGTTCGCCCGCTCTGCTGACATGAGCGGCGAGCGACGGAACGTGCGCAACCAGCCCCTTCCGGCCGATCGCGGCGACACAGAAGCCGTTATGCAGGCTCGCTTAGTCGACTCACAGTCTCCTCGGCATCCCGAACGATCTCAGCAACGATTTCGGCCGCTGGCTTGACAGCATGGATCAAGCTGCAGGATTGGCCGGCGTAGAGCGCCATCTGCTCGATGTCCGCGCTGACCTCCGGCTCAGGCAAATAGGCGGAGTACGCTGAAATCTCGACGGTGCTACCGCCGCTTTGCATGGTGCCGAGCACCGCGCCCTCGCCGGGTCGTTGTCCCGCCGGCGGCTGTCCTGCGCGTTCCCAGCGCTCCGTGGCAGATGTGCGAAGGACCCGGTGGGGCGCCTTCGACCACCCGATGCTGAACTGCTCCGTGTAGATGGTGTCCTCGGCGTTCGCCAGCACCACTCGCTGTTTGTAGCCTTCGGACGCGTGCGCCTCGGTACTCGCGAGGAAGCGCGTGCCAATGGAGATTCCCTGTGCTCCAAGGCTCAGGGCGGCAACAAGCCCACGTCCGTCTGCGATGCCGCCGGAGCCGATCACCGGAAGGGGCGCAACGGCGTCGACGACAGCCGGCAGCAGGACAGACAGTGCAGTCATCCCTTTGACGTGCCCCCCTGCTTCGAGGCCTTGGGCGATGATCGCGTCCACGCCTGCCGCTGCTCCCGCGACTGCCTCGCTCACGGACCCGACCTGCAAGAACACCTTGATCCCGCGTTGATGAGCCTCGTCCACGTACGGCGCAGGGTCGCCCCAGAACAGCACCAGGATCGGCACCCCTTCGTCGAAGCAGGCCTCCACTTGACCTTTGCGCAGCAGAGGCAGGACTAGATTCACACCGAACACCTTGGTGGTCAAACGCTTCAGCCGCTCGATTTCAGTGCGTACGAACTTGCCGGGGAGAGAGGCGGTGCCGAGTACTCCGCATCCACCGGCGTTCGAGACCGCCGCGGCGAGTTCTGGCCCTGAGGCCGAGCCGATGCCGGCGCAAAAGATCGGATGCTCCATCCCGAGAGCACGGCAGAGCGGTGTCTTCAACATGGTGGGTCCTGCCCGTCAGCGTGGCGCAGAGCTTGGCAGGAGTCAAGCGCGAACGCTTGACTCCCAGCGGCGGCGGCAAAGCAGCCGTTCACCGACACCCGCTTCTGGCCGAGACCGGCGCTGCCAATCGACGAGCGGACTTCACGTGCCCGTGCGTGCCCGCACGATGAGGGTGCTCGTGGTGACGAATACGCAGTCGTCGCGCTGGTTGTACAGCTTGGCCGTGTAGCGCACAAATCCGAGTCCAGGCTTGCTCTTGGAGGTGCGGCTCTCCTTGATCTCCACGCGCCCATACAACATGTCGCCGGGTTTCACCGGGGTCGGCCAGTTCATCTTCTCGTGCCCTGGTGAGCCGAGGACCGTAGCTGGGTCCAGGAGCGCCTCATGCATCAGTCTCAACCAGATCAACGCGGTCATCCACCCACTGGCGATGATGCCGCCAAAGGGCGTTGCTTTAGCTACCTCCTCATCTAAATGGAATGGAAAGGGATCGTACTTCCGCGCGAAATCAATGAGCTCGTCACGTGTGACGACGTAGGAGCCGAGTTCGAACTCTTCACCTACTCGGAAGTCTTCGGCGAACCGACGAGTCACTGGGCTCATGCATGCCCCTTCGCGCAAGCGACGCGAAAGTCTGCCATTTGGTCTCCAGGTCCGTCAATCGGCAGCGAGAAGGTGCGCTGCTAGGGTGGAAGCGGACACTCATGAGCGTCTGCCACTGGCCCGACAGCGTCACCATGACGCCGCAGCAGCAAGCGAGTTGCCAACGGGTTTTTCGCCTTCGGCGAAACCGGGACGCCCATTCCAAGCGCGCGCCTTTGCGCTTGGTCACATGCGTGACTGACGGCAGCGCCGTCCCCTTCCAGGCCGCCCTAGCCACACTCATCAAGGGGCAGCGGAGTACCGCACCCCCTTGGCCGCTGGGCTGATCCCCGAAGAAGTCCGGCTAAAGCCCGACGCAAGGCCGTAGCGAGCAGGCCGGCTCGCCCGTCGCGCCATTCGCTTCGCTCGGTGTCACGTCGGTCGCTAAGACGCCGGCCCGAGTCACCAGAAGCTCTCCGCCGCGAACCGGCACTCGGCCCGCCGGCTCGCCCAACGCGCCAGTCGCTGCGCTTGGTGGCACGCCGGTCGCAGAGACGCCGGCGTGCGTCACCTGCAACAGCCTCGATCGCCGCTGCGCGGCGTGGCACGACAGCGCTCCTCCCAAGCTCACCGCATCCCCCAACTGCGCCCCCGTCCTCCGTGAGGGGGACTTGTGGGGGGATCAAGAGCGCGGTGAGCCGAAAGGCCTGCTGCGCTTTGTCGTGCTGGAAGACCTCATCCCAACCCTTCCCGCCGGAAGGGCCCTGCCCACCCCCCGCCCGCCCGTGGGCGGGAGCGAGGAAGTCCGAGCGAAGGGTGGATCACAACACCAGCAAGCCGGGCAATGGGGTCCGGTCGGTGCCGCCCTTCAGCAACCAGCCATCAGGAGAAGGACATGGCATACGTGAGGATCGAACAGCGCAACGGCCGTCTGGCCACCGAGGTCAAGGTCGACCAAGTCAGCACCCGCGAGGGTCTGCTCGCCAAGGGCACCGTCGTGGTCATCAGCAACGGGGTGCGCAACGGCGAGAGCGAGGCGACGGTGATTCGCTGGACCGTCTGGGGCAAGCAGGCCGAGAACGCGGCCAGGTACCTCGGCAAGGGCAGCCGGGTCAACGTCGTCGGGAGCGTCAGGAACAACAACTACGACAAGGACGGCGTGACCGTCTACGGCTTCGACTTCACGGCCGAGGAGATCGACTTCCTGGACAGCCGGGGTGATCGTGAGACGCGGTGCGAGCCGGCTTCTGCCAGGCCGGAGAGCAAGGCAGAGGGCAAGAGCAGGGCCGCCAAGCCTGGGGCTGCTGCAACCCGCGGTGCATACGGCGACGGCGACGACGTCCCGTTCTGACGACACATGCGGGCCGCTCCGGCGGCCTGCGTTTCGACACCTCCATCTATCCATTGAGGAGCAATCACATGCTGACCAACAGCCGACTCGCCGCCCGCTTCGGGCGCAACACTAACCAGCTCCGGAGCGAGCTGCCCCTGGACGAAGACCAGATGCGCGCCACCGCGCCGTCCATCTTTGCAGCAGGCAAGCACGAGAGCCGTTCCGAGCGCTACACCTACATCCCGACCATCGACGTCCTGCGCGGTTTGCGCAAGGAGGGATTCGAGCCCTTCATGGTGGCGCAGAGCCGTTGCCGCCTCGAGGGCAAGTCCGAGTACACCAAGCACATGATTCGCATGCGCCACGCGGCGCAGGTCAACGCCCGAGCGGAAGCGAACGAGATCATCCTCATCAATAGCCACGACGGCGCGAGCAGCTACCAGATGCTCGCAGGCCTGTTCCGCTTCGTCTGCTGCAACGGGCTCGTGGTCGGCGACGTCGTCAACGACATTCGCATCTCGCACAAGGGCAACATTCGGGGCGAGGTGATCGAAGGAGCGTTCCGAGTGCTCGAGGAGTTCGAAGCCGTGGAGCAGCATGCCGAGGCGATGAAGGCGCTGCCGCTCGAGCCTCCCGAGGTGACTGCGTTTGCGACCGCGGCGCTGGCGCTGCGCTTCGGCGAGCGAACCGTGGAGGAGGGCGGCGGGCACGTGCCTGCCCCCGTCACCGCCGAGCAGCTCAATGAGGCGCGCCGGATCGAGGACATCGGGCACGACCTCTGGACGACGTTTCAGCGCGTGCAGGAGAACGTGATCCGCGGCGGGCAGCGCGGCAGGAGTGCTCAGGGGCGCAGGTTGCAGACCCGGCCGGTCGGGAGCATCGATCGAGGTGTGACCCTTAACCGAGCGCTCTGGATGCTCGCTGAGGAGATGCGGAAGCTCAAGGCGGCGCTCTGACTGCGTTTGTCGGTGCGGTGACTTCGACCGAAGTCATCGCACCGCCTGCCGCCCCGTTCTCCGGCGCTTAGCGTGCCCACAGGTGGGCTGCCAGTGCCAATGTGGCAGCGGACGCAACCGCGGCCGTTGCCGTGTGCGTCAGCCAGCGCTCCCAGGGAGGACCGCACCTTTCTGCCAGATTCTGAAGTGGCATGGTGAGTCGTTGCAGGGCCGGGCCGACTTCAGCCCGAAACAGCGCCCGTGCGGCCTCTTCCATCGCCCGTGTCTGCGCATCCAGCGAACTGCGCGCCATTTCGTCGGTGCGGCGGGCAATGTGCTTGACGGCTATCAGCTTTGCGTTCTCGGTAATGCCGGCCATGCGGCCCTCGAACGCGGTGACTTGGTCCGCAAGCCCTGCGCTCGCCTCGACGAGCGCGCGATGGCTTGCGTCCAACATGGGGGCGAGTGCCTCCACCCGTTCGATCACGGCCGCGACCTCGCCGAGGGCTTCGAGGATCAGGGCTTCTCTTGCCGTGCTCGGATGATTCACGCGGCCTGCCTTGACGCCGGTTTCGTGCTTTCGATGTGTGGCACCAGGCCGAGCGCGCTGAAGCACGTATCGAGTTCGGACACCACGCCCACGGCCAGCCTGCGGGTGGCGAGCTTGCGGCCCAGGGCGAGTTTCTCGTCCCTGTTCTGGGCTTTGGCGATTAGGGCCTTGTAATCAGTGTCGTCACGGGCCAGGGTGCCGAGATCCAAGCCTGTGCCTCGGATGCGTGCGTAGACCTCGTTCGAACTCAGGCAGCACGCTACATCGGCGCTGGCGAGCGGCTGTTCCGCAACGAACGCCAGCAACATAAAGAAAGAATGCTCAACGGGAACTCCGGCCTCCGCCATGTTGAACACCAGCTTCAAGCGCGAAGGGGGTACACCCAGCCGCGACAGCTCGACCAGGGTGGCGATGGTGTCCTGCTGTTGCTTGAGGGGTGGCACCGTCGGCACGACGAAGCAGTCGAACTCCTCGTGGCTGCCGCGGTAGCTCTGCATCAGGGTCAGCAGCTCTTCGACGTTGCTGGCGCCGATGTCGACCACCGCGCTGTCGACGGTCTGCAGGTACTCCTGCAGCTCACCGAACTGCCGTCCGCGCAGGGCCGGGGCCTGGCCCTCGTGGGCGTTCAGGCTCTCCACGGCGATGAGCTCGGCGCCCGCGATGCGGGGCAACAGGAGGTGCCTGGCTACGGTGCTCTTGCCCACGTTGCCCGAGAAATTGATGACGGCGATCTTCATAGGTGCTCCTTTGCACGGATGAGGGGGTTGGTGCTCTGGCTGAGGGCAAAGGCTTCGGCGATGTCCTTCCCGCTGAGTCGCTCTGCTGGGGCCGCGGTGTCGAGACTTCGCGGCGGCACTACGGATACCGGTGAGACGGGAAGAGGCGAGGGGAGGCGGACGCCTGGTACGTTCGCCAGCGCTGGCGCCTCAATCGGGCGCGGCGCTGCGTGTCGGGTCGCCTCCCGCCGAACCGTGCTGATGCTGACGTGGACGCCGGCACCAGCCAGGGCTTGGCGGATCGCCTGCAAGGTGTAGCCCTGCGCGCGAAGCTCGACGATCTCGGCCTCGAAGTCCCGCGCCTTGCGGGTGAGCCGGCCAGGAGGCTCCATCGGGACAAGCCTCACGTCACGGCTCGCGTTCGGTCCCGGTGCGCCAACTTGCCAGTTCCCGTTCGCTGGTGCGCGCCAAGTGTGCGGTGACTGTTCGCATGCGTTGCGCTCCGTGGTCACTGGCGATCGGTCGCTATGCGCTTCCTGTTCACCTTTTGTTCGCTGGTTTGACGGGCTCTGTGCTGTCCACCAATCATGGGCGCGAAGAGCGCTTCGAAACTTGCTGGAATTTCGCGGAAATCCAGCGGCTCCAGAGCATCGTTTCGAGCCAATACTGAACGCGTAGGTGAGTGCAGGATAGGCGCCGCGGCGCCGATGTATCGCACGCTTCGCGTGTCGGGAGTCTCGGGTGACGGCACCCTCGTCAAGAGAACTGATCTGCGTCGACCTGTGCGGCATGCGAGCCGCGCTCGTCGAGCAAGCTCGCGCTCGCGGCGTATCTCCTTCGGAGTTTCTAAGGACGGCGCTCGCAGACGCGTTGAAATCGGGAGGATGTTCCGTGCGGGCCGCGCCCGGCTCATGCCCAGCGACAAAGGCTCGCATGCGTCTTTCCTTGCGCATGTCAAGCGAGGACCGCGGCGCGATCCTGGCGGACGCACGAAAGGCAGGGCTGAAGCCAGGCGCTTTCGTGGCGGGTCTCGTCACCGGTGTTCCGGTGCTGACGAGCGGATCGTCGCGAGGGGACCACTTGGCGGCACTGGTCGCGTCGAATGCCGAGATGGCGACCCTTGTGCGCAACGTTGGGCATTTGACGAATCTCTTCCGACAAGGATCATCGCGAGCCGCTCACGAATACCGCGTCATGCTCGACGGGGTCGCTCGCGAAGTCCGCAAGCACATCCAACACGTGTCTGCTGTGCTAGCCGACCTTCGGCCTGGCCGCGCGAGCACGCCCGCGACCGGACCGCCAGGAGGCGAAGATGTCTGAACCCTCGAAGATCGACGGCGTTCTCGTCCAGTGGGGCGAGCGCCTCTTCTATCCGCACAACCGAATCGTCAAGGTGGCACCCCAACCCAGGCTGGTCGGCAGCCTGTCGCAGCGAGCCGCCATGATCAGGTCACGAATCGAGGCGACGGTCGTTCGCCGTGCACCCCAGGTCATGGTCAAAGTGACCGGGGGTGGCCGGGGCATGAAGGCCATCGCCGCCCACTTCCGCTATATCAGCAAGAACGGCCGCCTCGACATTGAGGACGAGCAGGGCCAGCGCGTGAGCGGACGGGATGCGGTACGTGAGCTCGCCGAGGACTGGCGCTACGGTGGGACCCTGATCGATGACATCGGTGACCGCCGCGAGGCCTACAACATCATGCTGTCGATGCCTCGAGGGACCGACCCGTTGTGCGTGTTGCGCTCGGCTCGCGAGTTCGCCCAAGCCGAACTCGCCGATCACAAGTACGTCATGGTGCTGCACGACCACCAGGCGAACCCGCACGTGCACATCAGCGTTCGAGCCGAGTCGAAGCATGGCAAACGCCTGAACCCGCGCAAGGCGGACTTGCACCGTTGGCGCGAGACCTTCGCGGAGAAGCTTCGCGGCTGGGGGATCGACGCCGAAGCGAGCCGGCAAGCGAGTCGTGGCGTCGACCGCAACTATCCGAGCCTCTGGCGCAAGAAGGCCGCGGAGGAGGGCAGGGAGCGGCATCCTCGCCCGCAGCGAAAGACAGGTCCGAACGCTACGACCAGCCGCAATGACGCAGGGGTTGCGTGGGCCAACCTCTTTGCCGCCCTGAGCACCTCCGACAGCTCAAGGGACCGCGGCTCCGCCGCTGCGATCGAACGGTGGGTCAGGGAACGAAGCATCACTCGCGACGTCGGCAAGGGACCCGTAGAGCGAGCCCTTGAGCCGCATCGCGACATCGAGCCGACGCGCTGACCTCAACGGCCGTGCACGGCTACTTCCCCGGTCGAGGGTCTCGGCGGGAGGCGGCTCGCCGGTGCTCCAGTGGACGAAGAGCCTCACGCATGTCGCGGAATTCGCCGAGCGTCGTGTCGAGCTTGTCGGGCTTCGGCTGGGTTGGTGATGCATGTTTCGCAGAGCGCCTGCCGCGGTCTCTGAGATACAGGACGAGTAGCAGAAAGGCGACGACAAATAGGGCGATGAAGGCTGGTATCACTGCGGGCAAGAAGGGGTTGACTCCAAGACTGTAGCGCTGGCAGGCACGGGGGACGCCTGCGGTGCTTTGCCCGCGCGCCCCGCACCCGCTCTCGCAATTCAATCGATGCTATGTAAGCCCGGCGGTGGACGCCCGCCGGATTCTGCGAAGGGCTGCTTTCGAGAAGCCCGTCCGGTCACGCAGATCGCTGCTACCGACCTTAACTGCCGCTCGTGCCGGGCGGGTTAGCGCCCGCGAAAGCGGTCCGTCGTCTTGTCGCGCAAGCGCCACCAGAAGTTTGACGAAGTCTGTTTGTGAATGTTCGCTCGATGGGGGATCAGGCGGCGGCCATGTCTCCCATAGCTCAACCACGGGCTACAGCCGTCTCCGGCCGGACGGTTCGAACCCAATAGGCTCAGGACATCAGTGCCAATTCGATCCTGGCCTGCTGTTTGCGGTCGGCCCTGTGACCTGAACGTCACGTAGTTCGCGCGTCTCTAGATCCGGCACGGCACCTGGAAATGCCTTTTCGGCATTGGCGCGCGTCAGCTTGTACATCGTCCGGCGTCGCTCGCCCGTCTGGGCATCGACGATCCACCATTTGTAGAACTCGATCTCGCTCGTGCCCATCAAGCATTGTCGCGCCTTTCGGATGTGCTTGGCAGGCATGCCGCAACGCCAAATCACTACGAGTCGACGCCGATTGTCGATAACGCTTGAGACTCGGGCGAGCCCTTAGGTGCTTGCCAAGGTCAGCACATTACTTGCCGCGCGCTTCTAACTTGGCTCTGCGCGCGCCACTATCCAGCGAATGAGCACTCAAAAGGGATGAGCTCGCCCGGTGTCGATGTCCAGCGTCGGCAGAATGAACGTGAACGCTCGATGGCCACGTCGCCACGCGCCCCGCGAAGCCCTTGGAGGCCCCAGCGGTCGAGGTCGTACTTCAGATAACCCATACGCCACGACGCGAACCGTCGGCAATCCACGCCCGTTGACCACACCAGGACCTCGATATCGCGGTGTCGATGGTCGCCTTCGAGGCGGCTGCGCGGTGCTGCATCGCCGCCTCGGGGCCTTCGAGGAACTGTGCGAATCGGCTGCCGTCGAACACCAGCAGACCGCTGACATCATCGCGCTCGCTGTTCTTCCACGACTCTCTTACGATCGCGGCGACGTCGGGCTGCCCGCTCGCTTCGGCGAGGTAACTAACGTATAGGAGCAAACGCAATCCGGCCACGGCTCGATGTTGGTGTCACCTCATTCGCCACAACCAAGAGGCTGCGGCGGTTGCGGGCGCATTGTGCTAAGCCGCTGAGCGGACCGCTGGCGTGCAGCCGCCACAGCAGCGAGCGAGGGGCGTAGGCCCGTGCAGCTGCGCATGGGTTTCGTCTTGCGCCTCTGCAGACGGCGCTTGATCTCCTGCATGTCCATCTCAGACTCACGGCTCGCCGGGAAGCTCCCCCGGAAACAGCTTCGGGCTCGGCATGTGGGGGTTGGGTCACCCGAAACGTCCAGCGGGACCTACGACGCGTTCTACGCAAGGAAGCGCGCCCTCGGCTACGTCGAGAGCCGGAAGGACTTGCCGACACGGTGCGGACCCACGGCGGCGTCTACACCAAAAACAAGTGGCTAAACGTGGATGTGCCGCACAAGTAGGATCAGGGGTCGCCGTTTAAGGTCGACCACGAAGCGTCAATTCTTCTCAACCGCCAGTCACTTGCCGACCCTCCGCAGACTCTTCAACACTTCAACGACGCCACCGACTGCGCGTCGCATCTGCTCTCGTTCATGTGCAAGAGCCGCAAGCGCCGGACGCAGACCTTTGCGAAGTCTCGCGGCCTCCTCTCGCAGCTCTCTGGCCTGGGTGACCGGATCTTGCTCCAGGACCAGTGAAACGCCGGGCAAGTGATCAAGCGTTCGATTGTTTACCTCTGGCATGCTGTCGAAGA
>Ga0207644_10002693_pt1 | contig 11452 bp, 8 predicted proteins | sample KBSS73metaG_FD_184326 | JGI IMG/M metagenome (GOLD analysis project Ga0207644, IMG submission 184326) | Switchgrass rhizosphere microbial communities from Kellogg Biological Station, Michigan, USA - KBS S7-3 metaG (SPAdes) (version 2) | ecosystem: Host-associated > Plants > Roots > Rhizosphere >... | reverse complement strand
GCCCGTAATTGTTCCGTGAGAATAACCAGACGTTGGTCTTTCCGGGGATCGGCGTACCGTTGGTCTTTCCCTGTCATCGACGCGCGCTGGCGATCGCTCTCGGCGCGCGCTACGGCATCGCGAGCAACGGTGAGATCACCGCGCCGAATCGCTGCTAACGCACTCGTGTAATCAAAAGCCAACTGGGCCATCGGATAATCGCCGGCCGGCAGAGTTGCGCGCACAACGTCGTCGTTCCAAAGCTGCGTGTCGATCACGAACATGGCGCGCATGTCAGCATACGAAGCCACCACGTCGCCCATTGACATCCGCATGCCTGCCATCGGTTTACTTCCTGGAGTGTTATCGCGCGGGGCCATCGCCCGCTCAACCGCCAGGCGACAGCCTTCCAGCATGCCGCGCGCATCGGCAACGCGTCCCTGCTGCAGGTAGCCATACTCCAACCACTCGTTGTAGTGACCGCACCTGCCCGGGGGCGCTCCCATCTTCTGACGAAGACGGTTGACCACCGCGACGGCAGTCTCGTTGGCCTTAACCTCGTCATCCCACATGCCCAGCGCCAGGAAGATATGCGAAGTCATGTGCTGCGCATGACCGGCTTCGGGCGCAATCTTCGAGTAGATGCGCGCAGCGCGCAGGCCGAGCGGAGCATGAATCGAATCGTCGTAACTATGAATCAGATAGTGAACGACACCTGGGTGACGTGGATGTTGTGGAAAGACCTCTTCGAGCACCGCGGCAGCGCGCATGTAAGTAGCGAAATCGCGCCCGTGCTCCGCCGTGCCCAGGATAGCCAGCGCATAGAATGCCGCGGCATCGACATCTTCGGGAAACTTCCGGTGCAGGTCCGCGAGCACGGATTCGTAACGGCGGTCACGCTCTTCCTTCGTGCCATCACCGAAGAGAACTTCAAGGCTTTGCACGTACAGTTTCTCTCGCTCCGTCGTTGCTTTGGCAAGCCGCGCCTCCGCAGTATCACCGAGCTGTTTCAGGATGAGGCGAGCAGCCGGAACGTCCTCCTCATGCCAGAGCGCATGATTCTTAGTCATGGCCTCACCCCAAAAAGCCATGGCAAAGTCAGGAGCAATCTGCTGGGCCTTGCGAAAGTGCTCGGCCGCATCGTCGTACTCAAAGTTATGCAACTGCGCCAGCCCATGAAGAAAATCTGCCTGGGCCGCTGCCGGCCCGGAATTCGCGAAGCTAACTTCCCCAAACGCCTGCTGGGCTACCGAGACGCCGGGGAACAAAAGCGACAGAAGCAGCAGCAACGTGAGCATCAAGATCTCGGAAATTCTTTTCATTGCGATAACCCTTTCGGAATGCGATTTACCAGGCGTGGTTCGTTCAGGTACTGGTTCAGTTTGAGGTGGCACGCGCATCTTGCGCGTGATTTCACGGGCTGGACGCCCGTGCCACTTTCCCAAATTGAACCGTCCAAATGCTCACAGCTCTTCCTGATCGAAAGTCTCCGCTTAATCACGAAAGCGCGTCGAGTCTACACCCATTTGAGCGGATGGGAAGATACTGACGGGGCCAAGGTTGTGGCTACGGAAGAGTTCTGGACCTCAAGGGCGAGGACCTAAATCTAACTGTCTGCGAGATGTCGCAAGAGCACGGCGTCATAATTGCAAACGATGAATGATGAGAACATTGAGAACACTTTCGACCGGCTAAGAGTGGGATTGCGCGTTAGGGTTCTGGCAAATCATTCGTGTCTGACCGCGGCTCAACATTCGCACTACAACGTGCTTGAAGGCGACAACATTGTGGACCACTGCCAGATTCACACTCGATGGTAGCGAGTTCACCAAGAGACAATCGAGCTCGCGACCGAGGCGTATGTTCTTCTATTCACGATTCACGATTCACGTGTTTCTTGCCTCCATTGTAAATCTTCCAAATCCGCTCTATTTTCACCCCATGATCCGAACTGCTGTGATCACTCTTATAAGCCTCTGTTTGTGCTTGAGCACAGTTGCGCAGAGCTCGACCAAGAGCACCGCAGAACAAGAAATCCGCGCGGCGTTTTGCGAAATTGACCAACACGCGTACGACCGGGCTCAACAGAGAATGGAGCGTCTGCTGCAAACGGACCCGGCGAATCTCAATGCGCGGAAGGTACTGCTTGGCATCCTTGCCGCGCAGATCAAGCCGGGTGACACCTCGCCCGAAAATATCGCGCTGATTAGGAAGGCCATCGACGCTTATCAAGAGGTCTTGCCGAACCCGCAGCTGACCGCCGATGAGAAACAGCGCATCGATAGTTTTCTCATGTTCCTTTACGGCCGTATCAGTCGCGGCGAACAACGGAAAGAATTGGAAAGACGCGCGGTCGATCCAACGCGTACTGCGAAAGATCGAAGTTCGCTGTACACGGTGCTCGCCGGTCAGTCGTGGGACTGCTCTTTTAAGATTACCGACCTGCCCGAGGTGAAACTGATGGTCGTCAAAGGAAACAACGCCACAGTCATTTACAAGAAGCCGGCCGCACAGAAGGACTTTGAGTCGGCCCAGGCGTGTGTCAAACGCGGGCTCGATGAAGCTGAGACTGCTCTCAAACTTGATCCGGACAACGAATCGGCCTGGTCTTACAAAATGAACTTGCTCCTTGAAGCTACGAAGCTCGCCGAGATGGAAGGCGATTCAATCCACAAAGCGGCTTACCGGAAACAATCTGACGAAGCTAATAAGGTTTTCAGCGACATGGCCGCCAAGCGTCGCGCCGAAGAGGAAAAAGAGTGGGGCCGGCAAGAGCAGAAACAAAAAAAGGCGGACTCGTTTACGCCGGAAGAAGCAGCCGCATTTTCACGTGAGCTCGTCGAGGTCAAACGCGAAAACTCTCTGTCTGAAGCGATCGAAACACTCTTCATTCCGGATGTTGAGTTGACCACCCTGGTGGCTCCGATACCGATCCCGGAAGAAAAAACCGAAGCCGCGGCGAGCCCCGCAACTCGTCCCGCACCGAAGGGGTGTTTCCGTGAAGTCGACGGGCCGGCGCAGGTGCAAGAGAAGCGCAACTGGAAAATATTCGCACCGGCGGGCGAAGAGTTCGTCGTTGACCTGCCCGACAATGTTTGTCGCGGCGCCGGTGGTGGATACATCGCCGCGAGTGAAGGCGTCATGTACTCGATCAACTCGATTCCTCGTCCTGCGATCGCCTCGACTCCAGGCATGGTCGACGGCGCGTTGAATACGTTGGCTCGCACGTTTGCCAATCTGCGTAGTGGCGTGTGGCTGGGTAACGGCGCCGGGAACAGTTTCGAACTCAAGCTAGTGAGGAAAGAGAACGTCGCCGGGCAGCCGCGCAAGCTCTACGCCTACGCGCAGGTGTCTTGCCAGGTGCGGAAGGAAAGTGTGTTGCTGATTCAGGCAGCGAAGACGCATTACTACACGATTGATATCAATGGCGCCAACGAATCAGACCCGCGCGTCCAGCGTTTTCTCAGATCGCTGCAGGTGAAGTGAGCCCATCTTCGTCCTCGGCATGACATCTGATTTCTGACCTCTACGTCGCCGTCTGCCTCCTGCCTTTGCTTTTCCTTTTTCCTTTTTCCTTTTTACTTTTGCCTTTTGCTTTCCTCCTGCTCACTGCTTACTGCTTACTCGTTTGTCGTCTACCAGAACACCGCTGTCACGAATATTATCGACACGGTACAGCTTCCAGCCTTCCGCGGTCTTCCTCCACGTCTCGCGCTGCACTGCTCCGGCTTCGACTTTGTGTAGCGTACCGTCCGGGAAGCGCTGCATCCGCACAGTCTTTTGCGTTACGTCAGCACTCGCCAGGTCACCCTCCACCTCGATCGTTCCGATTTGATTATCCTGTGAGATGAAATGGTCGATCCTGTCCAAAAAGCTGGTGGTACGTGCCTGCATGTCGGCGCGCGTGTTTACTTTCCCATCCGGCGTAATCGTGTGAAAGTCATCAGCGCGCAAAGCCATGATCGCGCTGACGTCCTTCGCCTTAAACGCATCCATGTTGCGAACGTACCAGTCCTCGATCGCCTTTCGCACAGGCTTGGATTTGTCTCGCTCTGTGGCCCTGGAGTTTTTAACTTTTACTTTAGTCTTGTCCTGCGAAACGTCTGATTGAGCATTCGCTGAACGCGGGGCGACAAGTGAAAGCCCGGTAAACGCCAGAGCAAAAACCAGTAGGATTGATCTTTTCATTGCCGCCTCCTTCAAACGAGTCGCAGAAAGTACAACTCAGCTGATAAATATTGGGCCCTTCAGTCTTTCACGACCCGTCGAGGCTCTGGTTCCAACGAAATTGTAGGGCGAAAGATTTGGAGTGCGACGGCATAGTGAAACGACGACGGCGCTTTGGATCATTGGTCAATCCAAAGCGGTGGCAATCCCGATTTATCGGGAGCCCGGGTAATTCCCTCGGGGCATCGTCTGCGGATTGATCATCACGCCGCAGGCGTGAGATACAATAGCCGTGGACAACGTCCACGGATTAAAACACGTGAATGGGTCGCACACCGCCGGTGTGCAATTGAATAGCCGTGGACAACGTCCACGGTATAGAATCCGCCAACATCCCCGACCCTGAAAGGGTCGAACTAATGAAGGACAGCTCCCATGGCCCAAACCCTCGTCTCGCTCATGGTTCATGTGATTTTCTCCACAAAGAATCGCGAACCGTTCATTACGCCTGAAATTGAACCGGAGTTGCTTGCTTACATCGGTGGCATTCTGAAGAACCACGATTCACGGCTTCTCGACGCTGGCGGCACGGCTGATCATGTCCATCTACTCATCTCGCAATCAAAGAACGCTTCGCTGAGTTCGTTGATGAAGGATGTAAAGAAAGACAGCTCGTTATGGATCAAGACAACGGGTCGCCAATTTCGGAATTTCCATTGGCAAGATGGATACGGCGCATTCTCGGTTGGACAATCAGATATTTCTAAACTGAAGAAATATGTTGCTGGTCAAAAAGAGCATCATCGCAAGCGTACTTTCAAGGAAGAATTGATCGAGTTTCTGGAGGAGTACGCCATTGCGTACGATGAACGATATTTGTGGAAATGAGTTTGGTTTTCACGCCGCAGGCGATTTATTCGTCGCAACTGCGCGGCTGAATTTATTAGCCGTGGGCAACGCCCACGGATCGAACCAAAAGCATTTCGCGACCCTGAGGGTGTCGAACATTGAATCCGACCCTTACAGGGTCGCGTGGTCATTTCGAATATGTGTTCCGGTGGCGTTGCCACCGGCTATTTAATTCGTTCGCTTCGCGAACGTGTTGGTTAACATCGCGGGGTGATCCCCGCAGGCCATCGCTTGCGCGTCGTCGTCGCCTCCGCAGCGTTCCCGAAATACGACCGCAATCTAAACACCGGCGGAGACAACGAACGGGACACACGCTACATCGTCGTCAGGCAGCAGATTCTGCATGACAGAGCACATCCGTCGTTTGTGCGGCTGCCGATTATTCCGCGTTGAGGCGCTTCTGATGTCCGACGTCTGATGTCTGGGTTTCGCCATTCACGATTTACCATTTTACGATTTACGAGATACGACTGGACGACAACCCAGCTTCGTCGGCGTGCCTAATTTCCTTGCTCTTCTCTCCTTACTTGTATACGCTCGCCAGCCGAGATCTATCGCTGACTCCTTTCACCCTGGGAGGCCCCATGAAGCGCGAAATAAGAACCCTGGATGGCACGCCGAGCAAACGGTCGTTTTGGGCAATAATCAACGACTACGATCTACAAACCTCAATCTGTGAACTTATAGACAACGCACTGGATCTCTATCTTAAGGGAAAACAAGTTACACCTGTTTCAATTAGAGTGAATCTTGATATTGAACGGCAAATGATTCGCATTGAGGATACCGCAGGAGGTGTACCTGAGAAGGATCTCGATCTGCTAATTAGACCAGGAGGTACAACCAATTCGCGAGAGCAAGAAATCATTGGAATCTTTGGTGTAGGAAGCAAGCGTGCGGTTGTCGCTCTTGCGGAAGAGATTACGATACGGTCGCGCTACGGCAAAGGCATTTCTTATCGTGTTGATATAGATAACGATTGGCTGGTTGAAGACGAATCGTGGGAACTGCCTGCCTACACTACAGAGCCCATTCCTGAAGGGTCTACGATTATTGAAATGCGCACTCTGCGTAAAGCAATAGACACGCAACAACTGGAGAATCTCCGTACGCATATTGCGGAGACTTATGCCTACTACGTTGCGAGCCGAAAGTTTCATATCCTGGTAAACGGAGAGTTCGTTACGCCCTTAAAATTTGACCAGTGGGCGTATCCACCAACGTATGGGCCAAAGGAACTATCTTTCGACCTAACGAATGAAGAAGGAGAAAAAGTGCGCGGTACTATGACTGCTGGCTTGGTTCGAGAAAAGCGTCCAGGTGGGGACGACTACGGTGTTTATTTCTACTGTAATAATCGATTGATTGCGAAGGAGATTAAGGACAAGAGCGTCGGCTATATAACTAGCTACGCGGGAATCCCTCACTCGGATGCATCTTTAGCGAGAGTCATTATCAGTCTTCAAGGACCTGCGAAAGCGATGCCTTGGAACAGTACAAAGTCCGCAATCATCTTTGCTCATCCAACATTTCGAGCCCTCCAGAATAGCCTTTTTCAGATTCTTACTTACTATTCCAAGCTTTCACGAGGCCTTCGAAGTCAATGGGATGAAACTGTATTCGCCTATAAAACGGGAAAGATGCAACGGTTGAAGCTCAGAGATCCTCAACGGATTCAAAAAACCTATTTACCACCCATTCCAAAAGCGGTAAAGCATCGAATCGATCATTTACGCGATGACAATCAGCAGATAATGAAGGACAAACCTTGGACTGTTGGGTTGGTAGAATCGATAGCAGCCGTCGATCTTATTCGAAGACAAAAGTTTCAGACGAAAAACCGCATTGCACTACTTCTTTTAGATAGTTCGTTCGAAATTGCCCTAAAAGAATTCATAGTTCACACAGATGGACTTGACTTGAGAGGGAAGACGGAAGCTCAGGTGTTGAGGCGTCGACCAGACGCAATAGAAGTCGTCGACCACGCGGTCTCGTTGGGCGCAGCGACTCTTAGAAAGATCAATCACTATTATCGGTTTCGCAATCAACTCGTACATGAGAGAGCGACCGCTGACGTTACGCCGGGGGATATCGACAACTATCAGGAAACGGTTCAGGAAGTTCTGGGGCAGCTTTTTGGTCTTCAATTTTGAATTTAAGGGGTCGGGAATCAGGGGAAGAGTTGGCTGACAAGTTACTCATTCAGTAGTGCGTCAGATCTGGTTCATCTCGTTCTCGTCGAGTCAAAGGATCAAAGTCCCATGTGCGAACCGTCGAAGGTCACGGATGATTGGGTCACAAAGGGTTGCCATATCCATGTTAATGGGGTCGAACTGAATGTTTATACCGATCATCTGGCTCGTGTAGAATTCCGTGCGGTTTTCTCCTCCACACGTGCGGATATCCTGAAGGCCGCAATTAAATCAGCCTTCGAAGATTGTTTGAGGAATCCGCTTGTGCGGAGGCGCTGGATGCAGCGTCTCGATATGGCTCGCATTTTTATGCTTAACTATCAAGGTGAATTGTATCCGAAGGCCAACGGACGTATGCTCGAATTTAAGTTCTTGAAAATTGCAATTGGGCGGTGGGAATTGCATGGCAACCCTTGAAGAATTCCTCCGTAACGGTCGACTCGGTCCGGTTGTGCTTGGCATGACAGCTCCCGATGTTATTACCGCCATCGGCGAACCCCAAGGCACTTCGGCAAAGTCAAATCCGTTACAGCTGAAATATGGCTCGGCTGAATTATCTTTTTGGAAAGAAAAGAAGGACGGTCGCCTATTTTTGCGGGAAATTGTGATCAGCTACCGGCCGCAGTTCGAGCCTTTCCCGCCTATTCTTCCATTTCTTGACTGGAACCCTCGACCCCCTACTAAGCAGGTCTTCAAATCGTTCATATATTACATTGGTTACGCACCTGTCAATTCTGTTGAAGGTCCGAGTGAAGGCAAAATGACATTCCTTTCGGGAGTGACAGCTCTCTTTACTGAGGAGATTCTTGACAGTCTTCGACTGCACCAACGACGAACGAAAGAAACGACAAGCACGCTATTGTCCAACGAGCGCGAACCAACGACTGAACAAATACTAGAAATGCTTGAAGAGGCAGAGCGAGCCGCAAATAGTGGAGCCATGCGAGCAGGATTGTTGATCGCATGGTCTGGATTAGAGGCAGTACTGCGACGAATGGCTTTGAGCGCCGGCAAGCTCGGAAAAATCGGCGTGCAACCCGCCATTCTTATACGAGAACTTGTCGCTTCTGAACAGTTGACAAGCGACGAACGTCATACACTTGAGAATTTCCGGCAACTACGTACCTCTTTGGCGCATGGGCTCGCACCTATTCCGATCGATCGTATGACAGTGCAGGACATAGTTGAACTCTCAAAGCGTCTGCTTTTCCGTAGTGAATCCAACCAAGAAATTGGTGTAGGCTGACTCCCGAGTGTTCCAAGATCCCAGCCTTCGCAGAAGCGATTAAACGATCCGCACCAGACAGTCCTTTGGTTAAGGTATCAATTCGAAGTACTCGTCCGGCGCGTTTGAGCCGCCCAGTCTCGCCGCTATCGGCGATAACTCTGAGCGTACTTGCGGCCAGTGTCTTATGAGTCGATTAATGTGAATAGCGTACTCACGCGATCCACGCGACAAGGCATCGCGAATTCCCGGAGCCTTGGGTGGCGCATGTGCGATCGAACGAAGCGCAAGATCTGCCTCATCGGTTGCCAGTGGCAGCAGGTCAAGCACCCCGTGGGTTAAAGGCAGGCCGCCGAGTATGTAAGTCGCAGCAGGAAGACAAAAATACGAGCGCATCAACGCCGGAGGATGTGACATTTGCGCAAAGTGGTTCGACCGGCATCCCATTTCATCCATCAAACGAAAGAGTGTTCCAGTTGCAAAGAGCCAGGCTCTTAACCTGTTTTCCGCGACAGTCAACAATTCTGTTAGTGCCGGGGGCACGCGCCAATGATCGTTACTCTTGTCCATCGTAATCTTTAACGACCATCGAACCGCCGCAGCATCGGCTTCTATCTCGAGAACCTGTTTGTCTAACGCTTCTTCGGCCCTAAGCTCATCCGCCCAATATTCGCACATCATCTTCCGGCCACGATTAATATTCCAATCTAGATGCCCACCCTCAATGTGTTGGTATTCATGAGCAAATAAGAATTCAAATGCGATTTGAATCAGATAAGCGGCGTAAGCTTCACGGATAGGGTCTGTGGGGCCCACGTTTAACCCAAGCGGATTGTCAGACGCGATTGTTAAGCCGTCAGCAGAGGTGAGAATGGAATCAAGCAGCTTTGGTTTCGGCTGGGATCCAGGATCGCCAATCTGTGGCAGTACATTTTGGCTTGCCATGATTCGCAGATAAAGATCGTTCAGAATCAACACGGTTCCGTATGGCATGCCCACGAAATACTGATCGTCGTGTGGGAATGCGAAAGCGTTAAATTCAGGCGAGTCCGCGAAACCCATCGCTATTCTGAGACGCTTCTCTGGCAAGCGGATTCGCTCGATAGACTGAATATGGGATTCGAATCGGGCCCGATGATGAAGATAGAGCCGGTTGAATGGGGCTTTGACTCGTGTCTCGTCGAACAGCCCGCCAAATCCTAACTCGCGGGCATCTTTGTCGAAGATCTTTTGCAGGCGGGTCTTCATGGTTGGGTGTATCGATTTTAAGATCGGATGTTAGCGCAGGTCACGGGCGGCAATAATCTTCACATTCATGATCCTTCCACTTCGCGGTATCATCCCTGCTTCCGAGGTCTAACATCAATCATGATCAAACCAACTGGTAAATCGTAAATGGTAAATCGTGAATAGAAGAACGTGCCCGATACCATGAGCAAACAGCCGGTCACACGAAGACAGTTTTTGGGAAGCGGTATTGCGGCGGCGGGAGCGATTTCGATTGGCGGCGCGTTACCCGCAAACGCACGAGATTGGGAAGAGTATTCCGCGCGCTTTGACCAATCAATCAGCGATGGGTTGCCGGCGGGTCCACTGCGACCGGACGACGAGACTGCGTGGAAGGCGGTCGCGAAAAATTATGACGTCACAAACAAAATAACCAATCTTGAAAACGGCTATTGGGGAATCATGGCTAATCCGGTGCTCGCTGAATACCAGCGGCTCACCGAATTCATAAATAAGGAGAATACGACTTTTGCCCGGCCCCGTTGGTCGGAAACGTACCGCGGTGTGAGAGACACGGTGGCGGGCTTTCTGAATGTTAGCCCGGACGAAATTGCCTTAACGCGCGGTGCCACCGAGGCGCTGCAGGCACTGATTGGCGGGTATAACAAACTGAGGGCCGGCGACACAGTTCTTTACGCGGACCTGGACTACTCGGAGATGAAGAACGCGATGCGTTGGCTCGAAGTCCGCCGCGGCGTCAAGGCGGTGAAGCTGACGTTTCCTGAACCGGCGTCTGATCGGCCGCTTCATGAAGCAGACATCCTTGGTTTTTATGAAAAAGCTCTGTCAGCCAATCCGGGAACAAAGCTGCTCCTGTTGACGCACCTCAACAACTGGACTGGATTGATCATTCCGGTTGCGAAGGTAGCGAGGATGGCAAGAGATCGCGGCGTGGACGTGATACTCGACGCCGCCCATTCGGTTGGTCAGGTAGAGATCAAACTAAATGCACTTGGCTGCGATTTCATTGGCGTGAATCTACACAAATGGGTGGGCGCACCAATTGGTTGCGGCGTCATCTATATCAAGAAGGACCGGATCGATGCGATCGACCCATACATGGGAAAATCGAGCGAGCCTTCCGACATTGAGGGGCGCATCGATACCGGAACACTAAATTTTGCGGCGCACATGACCATCCCGGCCGCGATCGCTTTTCACAACAAAATCGGAACCGCGGCCAAAGAGGCGCGGCTTCGATACCTGAGAAACCTTTGGGTCGCACCTGCCCGAAAAATGAAAGGGCTCATCGTTCTCACGCCGGACGACGAAGCCATGGTCGCGGCGCTGACCTCATTCCGTCTTGATGGCGTGACTTCAACGAGTGCGAACGATTCGGTCGTCAGGCATCTCGCCGAAAAATTCGGCGTGCTGACGGTTCGGCGCACGGGCCCAGCGGCCGGCGATTGCATTCGCGTGACCCCGTCTGTTTATACCTCGGCGGATGACGTCATGAAGCTGGTAAACGCGCTGCGTTCGATTACGGCTTCGCCAGGATCGATCGGAGTCTCGTGAATCGTAAATGGTAAATCGCAAATAGAAAGAACCGTCCCCGCCGGGGACGAATTCAATAGCCAGTGGCATCGCCACCGGGATCGGGCTCCGCGACCCTGTAAGGGTCGAATTTATTCCCGCGCCCGGATATGTATTCGACCCTTTCAGGGTCGTGACGACATTTCACGGTTTCGACCCG
>Ga0207644_10002692_pt1 | contig 11453 bp, 11 predicted proteins | sample KBSS73metaG_FD_184326 | JGI IMG/M metagenome (GOLD analysis project Ga0207644, IMG submission 184326) | Switchgrass rhizosphere microbial communities from Kellogg Biological Station, Michigan, USA - KBS S7-3 metaG (SPAdes) (version 2) | ecosystem: Host-associated > Plants > Roots > Rhizosphere... | reverse complement strand
GCGGACGAACTCGTCGCTGACGTCGTTCGGATGAATCTCGCAGAAGACATGCGCCTCGCGCACGCGCCGGGCGATCAGCTGGGTGACCTGCGAGCCGAAATCGAGGATGAGGATCTTGTCGTGCATGTCAGTCTCGCCGGGCCGTCCCAAGGGACTGGCACGCCCCCTCGGGGGGCAGCGAACGAAGAGAGCGCGGGGGTCGTTTCATGTCAGGTGGTGCGAGGAGCGACCGCGACGCGGTCGCGACGGGCGGCGCTGAAGTGCAGCCAGGCCATGGCGAGGGCCGCTAGCTGGACCAGCGCGCAGAAGAAAAACGGCGCGCCGATGCGCCAGTCGCCGCGCGGCAGGTGCGACACCGTCACCAGGAGCGGCGCGCTGACGACCGGCGCGACGACCGCCATCAGGCTCTGCAGCGAGCTCACCGCACCCATCGTGCGGCCCTGCGTCGTCGCGTCGGCGGCGCCGGAGATGATGCTCTGGATCGAGGCCGCGACGGTGAAGCCGAGGACGTTGCAGAGGATCACCGCGTAGATCATCCAGCCTTGCGTCGCTGCGCCCCAGCCGAGATAGGCGAGCGTCGACGACACCAGCCCGACGATCGCGAGGCGCTGCGGCGAGAAGCGCTTGAGAAGCCGGCCCAGCAGCACGCCTTGCACCAGCGCCGACATGCAGCCGACCGTGAACAGCGACCAGCCGTTGTCCTCCGGCCCCCAGCCGAACTTGAAGGTGTTGTGGAGCACCCAGCTCGTGTAGAGGACGAACTGCGAAAGCGCGGTGCAGGCGACCACCGCGACCAGGATGCCGACGCCGCCGAGCCGGCCGAGCTCGGTCAGCGCGGCGATCGGATTGAGCGCCGATCGCCACGAGAAGGCGCGGCGCTTCTCCGCCGGCAGCGACTCGGGCAGGACGAACCAGCCGTAGAGCAGGTTGAGCAGCGCCAGCGAGCCGGCGGCGAAGAAAGGCAGGCGCAGGTCGATCGCGCCGAGCAGCCCGCCCATGACGGGGCCGAGGATGAAGCCGAGGCCGAACATGGCGCCGAGCAGTCCGAAGCGCTTGGCGCGGTCTTCGGGCGCCGTGATGTCGGCGACGTAGGCATTGGCGACCGACGCGTTCGATTGCATCGCGCCGCTGAACAGCCGCACGACGATCAGCATCCAGAGCGCCGTCGCCATCGCCGTGACGAAGAAGCTGAGCGAGAGCGCACAGAAGCCGACCAGCAGGACGGGCCGGCGGCCGAAGCGGTCGGACAGCGCGCCGAGGATCGGCGACGAGATGAAGTTGGCGATGCTGAACGCGAACGTCACCGCGCCGTACCACCACGCCTGGTCGGTCTGCGACGACGTGAAGCTGCCGACCAGCGCCGGCAGCACCGGAACGATCAGGCCGATCGACATCATGTCGATCAGCACCGTGATCATGATGAACGGCATCGCCGCCTGGCGCCGGCCGGCGTCGCCGGCAGGTGCGGGGGTCGGTGGCACGCTCGTCATTCGGCGCGGTAGTTCGGCGCTTCTTTGGTAATTTGCACGTCGTGGACGTGGCTCTCGCGAACGCCCGATGACGTGATCTCGACGAACTCGGCCTTCTCGTGCATCTCGGCGATGCTGGCGCAGCCGCAGTAGTGCATCGACGCGCGCAGCCCGCCCGCCATCTGGAAGACGATGCCAACGACCGAGCCCTTGTACGGGACCTGTCCTTCGATGCCCTCGGGAACGAGCTTGGCGCCGCCGACCGATCCGGCCGTGCTCGCCTCGCCTTCCTGGAAGTAGCGATCGGCCGAGCCCTGCTGCATCGCGCCGATCGAGCCCATGCCGCGGTAGCTCTTGTAGGTGCGGCCCTGGAACAGGATGACCTCGCCCGGCGCTTCCTCGGTGCCTGCAAAGGCGCCGCCCATCATCACCGAGTCGGCGCCGGCGGCGATCGCCTTGGCGACGTCGCCCGAATAGCGGACGCCGCCGTCGGCGATCAGCGGAACGCCGCTGCCGGCGAGCGCCTTCGCGACCGCGTCGATCGCCATCACCTGCGGCACGCCGACGCCGGTGACGATCCGCGTCGTGCAGATCGAGCCGGGTCCGATGCCGATCTTGACGGCGTCGGCGCCCGCCTCGACGAGGTCGAGTGCGGCCTGGCCGGTGGCGATGTTCCCGCCGATGACGTCGACGTCGGGAAAGTTGCGCTTGACCCAGCGAACCCGGTCGACGACGCCGGCGCTGTGGCCGTGCGCGGTGTCGACGACGATGACGTCGACGCCGGCGCGGACGAGCAGCTCGGCGCGCTCCTCGGTGCCGTCGCCGACGCCGATCGCGGCGCCGACGCGAAGCTTGCCGTGCGCGTCGCGCGCGGCGTTCGGGAAGCTCGTCTGCTTGGTGATGTCCTTGACGGTCATCAGGCCGCGCAGCTCGAAGGCGTCGTTCACGACCAAAACGCGCTCGAGCTTCTCGCGGTGCATCAGCGCCTTGCCCTCGGCGAGCGTCGCGCCTTCGCGGACGCTGACGAGGCGCTCGCGCGGCGTCATGATCTCCTTCACCGGCGCATCGAGGCGGGTCTCGAAGCGGAGGTCGCGATTGGTGACGATGCCGACGACGACCTTGCCCTGCAGCACCGGAAAGCCGGAGATGCCGTGCGACTTGGCGAGTCCCATCACTTCGCGCACCGTCATCTCGGGCGTGACCGTGATCGGATCGCGCAGCACGCCCGACTCGTAGCGCTTGACGCGCGCCACCTCGGCGGCCTGCTGCTTCGGCGTCAGGTTCTTGTGGACGATGCCGATGCCGCCTTCCTGCGCCAAGGCGATCGCCAGGCGCGCCTCGGTGACGGTGTCCATCGCCGCCGAGACGAGCGGCAGGTTGAGGCGGATGTGGCGCGAGAGGGAGGTCGCGAGATCGGTGTCGCGCGGCAGGACGCTGGAGAACGCCGGGACGAGCAGCACGTCGTCGAACGTCAGCGCTTTGCCCAGAAGGCGCATGGAAAGCTCCGGTCGCAAAAGCGAATTATACGGATGCAGGTGCAAAGTACCGGTTTGCGCACGCCCGGTTACGCCCTCTGCAGGGGCCGTTGCTAAACTGACCGCCAACTCTTCACGTGTGCGCAAGACCATGGTCCGACCGCTCGTCGCTCTGCTCGCCGTTCTCGCCGCGAGCCTCGTCGCCCTTCCCGCCGAAGCGCAATGGAAGTGGCGCGACAAGGGCGGTCACGTGCAGTACAGCGACCTGCCGCCGCCGCCGGGGACCCCCGAGGGCGACATCCTCGCCCGCCCGAGCGCATCGTCGCGTCGCTCGACCCCGACCAGCGTCGCGCCGCCGACTTTCTCCGCCTCGGCCACGGCGAGCGCGCAGGCCTCGGCCCCGCGCGGCGGAGATCCGGAGCTCGAGGCGAAGCGCAAGAAGGCGGAGGCCGATGTGGCCGCCAAGAACAAGGCCGAGCAGGAGCGCTACGCCGCCGCGAAGGCCGACAACTGCAGCCGCGCCCGCGCGCAGATGTCGACGCTGAAGAGCGGGATCCGCATCGCCCAGACCAACGCCAAGACCGGGGAGCGCGAGTTCCTCGACGACAAGCAACGCGCCGACGAGGTGCGCCGCACCGAGGACGTGATCGCCACCGACTGCAAGTAGGCCGCCCGGCGGCTTCTGCGGCGGCCGATCAGCGGCTCTTGCGTTCGCGCAGCTGCTTCGCGCGCAGCCGGCGCGCCTCGTTCGGATCCATCGTCAGCGGCCGGTAGATCTCGACCCGGTCGCCGTCGGCGAGGACCGTGTCGGGAGCGCAGGCGCGACCCCAGATGCCGATCATCGGCTCGCCGAGCGAGAGCTCGGGATGCCGTTCGAGGACGCCGCTGGCGCGAATCGCGTCGAACGCCGTCACCGGCGCCTCGAGCTCGAGCTTCAGCTCGAACGCGGCGCCGGGCTGCGGACTGCAGGCGACGCCGACCCGGATCCGAGGCGGCCGCGGCTCAGCGCGGCCCATGCACTTGCTCGGCGCGACGCACGAACGAGTCGACGAAGGTATTGGCGATCCGGTCGAACACCGGGCTGATCGCCGCTTCGAGGATGCCGTTCGAGAACGCATAGCGCATCTCGAAGTCGATCCTGCACGCGCTCGCTGCGGTGCCCGCAGGTTCCGCGGGGACCGGCAGCGCGACGAAACGCCAGAGGCCGTCGAGGAGCGAGAACGGCCCGTCGACGAGGCCGATGTGAACCGACTCGTCCGGCACCTGGACGTTGCGCGTCGTGAAGGCGTGGCGAATTCCGGAATACGCGAGGTGAAGGCGCGCGGTCAGGCCCTCGGCGTCGCGAGCGAGCACGTCGACTCGCTCGCACCAGGGCAGGAATTGCGGATACGCCTCGACGTCGGTGACGAGCCGGTAGATCTCGTGCGGCGCATACCAGAGCAGCACCGACTTCTTGACCTGCTTCATACAATCGCCAAATTGTAGGAGTCGCCCTGCGCGGCCCTGCCCTTCCTTCTTGCCACCGAACGATGTCGATCGCCGAGAACCGCCGTGCCCGCTTCGAGTACCACATCGAGGAGAGGCACGAGGCGGGGATGGTCCTCTCCGGCTGGGAGATCAAGGCCATCCGTGCCGGCCAGGTGCAGCTGACCGACGGCTACGTCGTCATCCGCGACGGCGAGCTGTGGCTGATCGGCTGCCGAATCAATCCGCTCGGAAGCGCGTCGACCCACGTCCAGCCCGAAGCCGACCGGACCAAGAAGCTGCTCATGCACAAGGAGGAGATCCGCCGCCTGATCGGCAAGGTCGAGCAGAAGGGCTTCACCCTGGTTCCGCTCGACCTCCACTACAAGGGCGGACGGGTCAAGGCCGAGATCGCCCTGGCCAAGGGCAAGGCCGAGCACGACAAGCGCAACACCGAGAAGAAGCGCGACTGGGAGCGCGAGCACGGCCGCCTGATGCGGCAGAAGGTCTCGACGAAGCACTGAGCGGCTGACTCAGGTCCCAAGCGATCGCCACGCGAACGAAGACATCGCGCGGTCAGTCCGCGCCGATACGACCCGTCAGCGCCGGCAGCGCCTGCAGGCAATCCTCGATCAGGTCCTCGACGTCCTCCAGGCCGATCGAGAACCGAACCAGCATTCCCGGCCAGCGCGGCTTCGCCCGCATCGACGCCAGGTCGTAGGGAACGACGAGGCTGACCGGTCCGGCCCACGAGTAGCCGATGCGAAAGAGGCGCAGCGAATCGACGAAGGCATCGACGTCGCTGCGCGAATAGCGCGCGTCGAGGACGATCGAGAACAGCCCGGCGGCTTCGCTGCAGACGCGCGCCCAGTGCTCGTGCCCCGGCGACCCGGCGAGCGCCGGATGCAGCACCTGGACGACCTCGGGCCGACCGGCCCACCATTCGGCCAGCGCCCGCCCGGCATTCGCCTGCGCCTGGTAGCGAAGCGGCAGCGACGGCAACGAGCGCAGGACGAGCTCGACGTCGTTGACGCCGACGCCGAAGCCGATCCGCATGTGCGCGGACTTGAGCCGCTGGTGCAGCGCCTCGTCGCGCGTCGTCACCGACCCCATCAGCACGTCGGCGCCGCCGGAGGCGTACTTGGTGAGCGCCTGCACGGAAATGTCGACCGCGACCGGCGCGTTGCCGTCGCCGGCGTCGATCGCGAACGGCTCGAACGCGAGCCCGACGCCCCAGGTGTTGTCGAGCGCGATCGTCGCGCCGCCGGCGCGCGCCGCGCCGATCAGCGCGACGAGGTCGGGGAATTCCATCGTCACCGAACCGGGCGCCTCGATCCAGACGAGCCGCGTCCGCTCGGTGATCGCCGCGGCCAGCGACGCCGGATCCATCGGGTCGTAGACGCGATGGACGATTCCCCAGCGCGCGAGCTCGTGACGCGCGAATTCCTTGCCCGGCCCGTAGGCGTTGTCGGGCAGCAGCAGCTCGTCGCCGCTCTTCAGGAGCGCCATGCCGACCAGCGTGATCGCCGCCAGGCCGCTCGGCACGAGCAGCGTCTGCACGCCGCCTTCGAGCGTCGCGATCCTCTCCTCGAGCGTGAAGGTCGTCGGCGTTCCGTGCAGGCCGTAGGTGTAGCCCGTCTTCTCGCGCCAGTTGCGCGCGCGCACCGCGGCGACGTTGGGGAAGACGATCGTCGACGCCTTGTAGACGCCGGGCTGCACCGAGACGAATCCGGCGGGCGGACGATAGTCGTGAGAGATCAGCGCGGTGCTGCGCCGGGGCGGCTTCTTCGGCATGGGGTGAGTCGTCAGGGATCAGATCGGCATCGCGACGAGATCGTGGCCGTCCGCGGCGACGATCCGGGCCCGCGTGAACTCGCCCGCCTTCAGCGTCTTCGACGCCTTGTCGGGCGGCAGCAGCCGGACGCGGCCGTCGATCTCGGGAGCGTCGGCGTAGCTTCGGCCCCAGCCGCCTTTGCGGCCGAGCGCTGGCGCGGAGTCGACCAGGACCTGCATCGTCGCGCCGACGCGTCTCTGCAGCTTGGCGACGGCGACGTCCTCGGCGACGCGCATGAAACGCGCGCGCCGTTCCTCGCGCAGCTCGGGCGCGACCATGCCGGGCAGCGCGTTCGCGCTCGCGCCCGACACCGGCGAATACGCGAAGCAGCCGGCGCGATCGATCTGCGCCTCGCGGATGAAATCGAGCAGGTGCTCGAACTCGGCGTCGGTCTCGCCCGGGAAGCCGGCGATGAACGTGCTGCGGACGACGAGCTCCGGGCAGATCTCGCGCCAGCGCGCCAGCCGCTCGAGGTTCTTCTCGCCGCTCGCCGGCCGCTTCATCCGCCGCAGCACGTCGGGGTGCGAATGCTGGAACGGCACGTCGAGGTACGGCAGGATCCTTCCCGTCGCCATCAGCGGCAGCACGTCGTCGACATGCGGGTACGGATAGACGTAGTGCAGCCGGACCCAGGCGCCGTGGCCGGCCGCGATCTCGGCGAGCTGCTCGCACAGCGCCAGCATCTGCGTCTTCACCGGCCGTCCGTTCCAGAAGCCGGTGCGATAGCGGACGTCGACGCCGTACGCGCTCGTGTCCTGGCTGATGACGAGGAGCTCCCTGACGCCCGACTCGAACAGCGCCGCCGCCTCGCCGAGAACGTCGCCGATCGGCCGCGAGACCAGGTCGCCGCGCAGGCTTGGGATGATGCAGAACGTGCAGCGATGGTTGCAGCCCTCGCTGATCTTCAAATAGGCATAGTGCTTCGGCGTCAGCTTGATGCCGATCGCGGGCGGTGCCGGGACGAGGTCGAGGAAGGGATCGTGCGGCTTCGGCACGTGCGCGTGCACGGCATCCATCACTTCCTCGGTGGCGTGCGGGCCGGTCACCGCGAGCACGCTCGGATGCATCGCGCGAACGAGATTGCGGCCGTCTTCGCCCGCCTTCGCGCCGAGGCAACCCGTGACGACGACCTTGCCGTTGGCGGCGAGCGCCTCGCCGATCGTGTCGAGGCTTTCGCGAACCGCGTCGTCGATGAAGCCGCAGGTGTTGACGATCACCAGGTCGGCGCCGGCGAAGGTCTTCGACGTCGCATAGCCCTCGGCGCTGAGGCGCGTCAGGATCAGCTCGGAGTCGGTGAGCGCCTTCGGGCAGCCGAGCGAGACGAAGCCGATCCGCGGCGGCGCGCTGGTGACGGTCGGAGGCTCCAGCGCGGCATCGGTCATCCGCGCATTTTCGCCGATCGCTAGCGCTTCTTCGGCGGCGGCGTCTTTGGCGGCGGCGCCGCCGGCGCCGCGAGCGGCTCGACGGCGAGGATCTCGCAGCGGTACGTCGTCATCCACGGCAGCGACGGCGACCCCGACGAGCTGTCGGTCTTGACGACGCGGAAGCGAAAGCGATGCGGCCGCGCGCGCCCTTCCGGCGTCTTCAGGTCGGGAAACTTTTCGATGTTGACCCAGTCGATCGCCCAGGCGACGTTCTTGCCGGCCTTCATCTCCCGCAGCGGCCGCCATGTCTTCAAGGCCCGGGCGTCGTACGCCACGTCGCCGATGTAAGTCGTGCCTGTCGAGAGCGTCCCGGTGAACTCGACCCCGTCCGCTGCCGGCGCCGCCGAAGCGGCCGCCGCAGGCGCGGCGCCGCGCGCTGGCGCAGACGCCGTCCGCGCTGGACTCGCGGCCGCCGCCCAGAAAGTGAACGCCGCGAGACCCGCGCCGAGCGCGAGGCGACGCGCAAGCGCCCTCATCGCTTGCCCGGCGGGTTGCGCGCGGCGCCTCCCGGGAAGATCGTTCCGGCCTGCTTGTTGAGCTGTTCCTGCATCTGCATGAAGACGTTGCGGGATTGTTCGAGGTAGTTGCCCATGAGGGTCTGCACCATCGGTGCCTGGCCGCTCAGGAATTTCGTCCACAGTTCCGGGCTCTGCAGCTTGGGGTCGTAGAGGCCCTTCGACTGCTCGGCCAGGCGCGCCTGCACATCGGTGAAGGTCTGCAGGTTCTGCTCGAGGTAGGAGCCCATCATGCCCTGCATCGCGTGGCCGTAGAAGCGGATGATCTGCGCCAGCGTCGAAGTCGAGAACATCGGCACACCGCCGGTCTCTTCCTCGAGGATGATCTGCAACAGGATGCTTCGCGTCAGGTCTTCGCCGGTCTTGGCGTCGCGTACCTCGAAGGCGATTCCCTTCAGGACCATCGCCTTGACGTCGGCGAGCGTGATGTAGCTCGAGATCTCGGTGTCGTAGAGACGTCGGTTCGGATACTTCTTGAGGATGCGCGGCCCGCCTTTGGCCGCCGCGGCGGGCTGCGCCTTGTCGGTGCGACGACTCTGAGCCATGCCTTCTCCGGCGAATGAACGACGGCGATTCTAGGAGTCGCCCTCGAGCCGCTCGAAGGGGTTTACCCCTCGGCGAATGGGCGCCGGACGATGCGTCCCGGCCGCGCTGGCTCAGGCGCTGACGGGCTGCTCGCGCTTGGCGACGAGCGTGAGGATGTCGTAGCTGGCGACGATCTCGCCGTCCTGGTTGGTCACCTCGACGTCCCACGCGACCACGCCCTGGCCTCGCCCTTGCGCGTCTTTCCGGTTGCGATCGATCTTGCGCTTGCACGTCAGGCGCGCGCGGATCGTGTCGCCGATCGCGACCGGCTTGACGAAGCGAAGCGTGTCGAGCCCGTAGTTGGCGAGCACCGGCCCAGGCGCCGGCGACACGAAGAGCCCCGCCGCCGCCGACAGCACGAAATAGCCGTGCGCGATGCGCCGGCCGAACGCCGACTCCTTCGCCGCGATCTCGTCGAAGTGCATGTAGAAGAAGTCGCCGGAGATGCCGCCGAAGGCGACGATGTCGGCCTCGCTCACCGTGCGCCGATGGGTCAGGAGCGAGTCGCCGACCGCGAGCTCCTCGAAGTGCTTGCGAAACGGATGGACGTCGCCTTCGTTGAGCAGCGCGCCGCGGACGTATTCGCCGGTGACCGCGGTCAGCATCGTCGGCGAGCCCTGCACCGCCGCGCGCTGCAGGAAGTGCTTGACGGCGCGGATGCCGCCGAGCTCCTCGCCGCCGCCGGCGCGGCCCGGGCCGCCGTGCTTGAGCATCGGCAGAGGCGAGCCGTGGCCGGTCGATTCGGCGGCGGCGACGCGGTCGAGGATGTGAAGGCGGCCGTGCCACGCCGCCAGCTTCGGGATCGCCTTCGCCGCGACCCGGGGATCGCGGGTGACGAGCGTCGCGACCAGGCTGCCGCGGCCGCGCGCGGCGAGCGCCAGCGCTTCGTCGAAGTCTTCGTACGGCATCAGCGTCGAGACCGGACCGAAAGCTTCGACGTCGTGGACCGCGTCGTTCTTCATGCCGTCACGGCAAAGGACCAGGGTCGGCGCGAAGAATGCGCCGTTGGCGACGCCCTCGCCTTTCGGCGCGAAGCCGTCGGCGGCGCCGAAGACGATCTCGTTGCCCGCGGCGAGCAGGGCGAGCCGCTCGCCGACGTCGGCCTGCTGCGCCTTCGACGCGAGCGCGCCCATCCTGACGCCTTCGACGGCAGGGTCGCCGACGCTGACCTTGGCGAGCCGATCGCGCAGGCGCGCCGCCATCGCGTCGAGGTGGCGGCGCGGAACGATCGCGCGCCGGATCGCGGTGCACTTCTGTCCGGCCTTGACCGTCATCTCGCGCGCGACCTCCTTGGCGAAGAGGTCGAATTCCTCGTCGTCGGGAGTGACGTCGGGGCCGAGGACGGCCGCGTTCAAGGAGTCCGCCTCGGCGTTGAAGGGAATCGAGCGCGCGAGCAGGTTCCGGTTGCTGCGCAGCTTCAGCGCGGTGTCGGCCGAGCCGGTGAAGGTGACGACGTCGCTGCTCTCGAGCCGATCGAGCAGGTCGCCGGTCGGGCCGATGACGAGCTGCAGGCTCCCCGCCGGCAGCAGGCCCGAGCCGATCATCATCCGCACCAGCGCCTCGGTCAGGTAGCTCGTCGCCGTCGCCGGCTTGGCGATGCACGGCATGCCGGCGAGGAAGGTCGGCGCGAACTTCTCGAGCAGGCCCCAGACCGGAAAGTTGAACGCGTTGATGTGGACGGCGACGCCGCCGCGCGGCACCAGGATGTGGGTCGCCGCGAACTGCCCCTTCTTGCCGAGCACGACCGGCGGCCCTTCGTGCAGGACGTTGCCCGACGGCAGCTCGTTGCCGCCCATCGACGCGTATGCGTAAAGGGTTCCGGTGCCGCCTTCGATGTCGACCCAGCCGTCGCTGCGCGTCGCGCCGGTGTGCCGCGAGATCGCGTAGAGCTCTTCCTTGCGTTCGCCGACGTAGGCGGCGAGCGCCTTCAGCCGCGCCGCGCGCTGCTGGAAGTCGAGCGCGAGCAGCGCCGCGCCGCCGGTGCGGCGCGCGAACGAGAGCGCCTCGCCGAAATCGATCTCGTCGGCGTGCGCGTGGTGGATCGTCGCGCCGTCGATCGCGCTGGCGAGCGCGGCGCCCTCGCGCGTTCCGACCCAGCGGTCGGCGATCAGGCTTTGCAGGACAGACATCTCAAGCTCAAGGTTGGTAGTGCCACGCGCCGTTCTCGATCTTGACCATCACGCGCGCGCGCTGGTCGAGGCCGAGGTGGTCGGTCGGGGACATGTTGAAGATGCCGTGCGCGCCCTGGACCTCGCGTGCGGCCTCGAGGGCATCGCGCAGCGCGGCGCGGAACTCGACGCTGCCCGGCTTGGCCGTCTTCAGCGCCTGCGCGGCGGCGATCGACATCAGCCGCCCCGCGTCCCAGGCGTGCGCGCCGAAGGTCGATACCGTTCCCTTGCCGTAGGCGGCCTCGTACTTGTTGACGTAGTCGAGCGCGCTCATCCGGACCGGATTGCCGGGCGGCAGCTGCGACGCCACCAGTACCGGCCCCGACGGCAGGTACGTGCCGTCGACGTCCTTGCCGCCGACGCGCAGGAAGTCGTTGTTGGCGACGCCGTGCGTCTGGTAGTACTTGCCGGCATAGCCGCGCTCCTTGAGCGTTCGCTGCGGCAGCACTGCCGGCGTTCCCGACGCCGCGACCAGGATCGCGTCGGGCTTCGCGGCGACGAGCTTCAGGACCTGCCCGG
>Ga0207644_10002690_pt1 | contig 11456 bp, 13 predicted proteins | sample KBSS73metaG_FD_184326 | JGI IMG/M metagenome (GOLD analysis project Ga0207644, IMG submission 184326) | Switchgrass rhizosphere microbial communities from Kellogg Biological Station, Michigan, USA - KBS S7-3 metaG (SPAdes) (version 2) | ecosystem: Host-associated > Plants > Roots > Rhizosphere... | reverse complement strand
GCTCGCGCGCGCCTACGATTTCGACCTTAACGTCCCCTGGAAGGACCTGCCGGAGGAGGCGCGTCGCGTCGTCCTCCACGGCACCGACGGCCGCGCGGTCACCCTGCGCTTCATCGACGGCCGCCGCAGCTACGAGGTGAAGAAGCCGTTCGAGGGCGTCATCGGCAACCTCAACCGGCGCATGCAGACGACCGAGTCCGCCTGGATGCGGGAGGAGCTGTCGCGCTACCAGAGCTCGCAGCCCTGCGAGGTCTGCCACGGCGCCCGCCTCCGCCCGGAGGCGCTGGCGGTAAAGATCGCCGGCGAGGACATCTCGCTCTCCACGCGCCGCAGCGTTGCCGACGCGCACGCCTGGTTCGCCGCGCTCCACGAAAAGCTCACGGCGACCCAGAATGAGATCGCCAAGGCCATATTGAAGGAGATCAACGAGCGGCTCGGCTTCCTCCACAACGTGGGCCTCGATTACCTCCACCTCGACCGCACGTCGGGCACCCTCTCCGGCGGCGAGAGCCAGCGCATCCGCCTCGCCTCGCAGATCGGCTCCGGCCTCTCGGGCGTGCTTTACGTCCTCGACGAGCCTTCGATCGGCCTCCACCAGAAGGACAACGACCGCCTGCTCGAGACCCTCAAGCGCCTCCGCGGCCTCGGCAACACCGTTCTCGTCGTCGAGCATGACGAGGAGGCGATCCGTACCGCCGACCATGTGATCGACATGGGCCCCGGCGCGGGCGTCCACGGCGGCGAGGTCGTGTGCGAAGGCACGCTCGACGATCTCCTCGGCTGCACCGGCAGCCTCACCGCCGATTATCTCTCCGGCCGCCGTGAGATCCCGCTGCTAGCCACCCGCCGCAAGGGCTCGGGCAAGTTCGTTACCGTCCAGGGCGCGACCGCCAACAACCTGGCCGACGTCACGGTGAAGTTCCCGCTCGGCACCTTCACCTGCGTCACCGGCGTCAGCGGCAGCGGCAAGTCTTCGCTCACCATCGACACGCTGTACGCCGGCGCGGCCCGCGCCCTCAACGGCGCCCGCATCCCCTGCGGCCCGTGCGAGCGGATCACCGGGCTCGAGCAGCTCGACAAGGTCATCGACATCGACCAGTCGCCGATCGGCCGCACCCCGCGCTCCAACCCCGCGACCTACACCGGCGCCTTCACCCAGATCCGCGACTGGTTCGCCGGCCTGCCGGAATCGAAAGCGCGCGGCTACAAGCCCGGCCGCTTCTCCTTCAACGTCAAGGGCGGCCGCTGCGAAGCGTGCCAGGGCGACGGCCTCATCAAGATCGAGATGCACTTCCTGCCCGACGTCTACGTCACCTGCGACGTCTGCCACGGCGCTCGCTACAACCGCGAGACGCTGGAGGTGAAGTTCAAGGGCCACTCGATCGCCGACGTGCTCGACATGAACGTCGAGGAGGCGGCCGATCTGTTCAAGGCGGTCCCCGGCATCCGCGACAAGATGGAGATGCTGAAGGAAGTCGGCCTCGGCTACATCAAGGTCGGCCAGTCGGCGACGACCTTGAGCGGCGGCGAGGCGCAGCGCGTGAAATTGTCCAAGGAGCTGTCGCGCCGAGCCACCGGCAAGACGCTCTACATCCTCGATGAACCCACCACCGGCCTCCACTTCGAGGACGTGCGCAAGCTGCTGGAGGTGCTCCACCGCCTCGCCGACCATGGCAACACCGTGGTGGTGATCGAGCACAACCTCGACGTCATCAAGACGGCCGACTGGGTGATCGACCTGGGGCCGGGCGGCGGGGTCAATGGCGGGAAGATCATCGCCGAAGGCGTGCCGGAGGCAATCGCGAAGGAACCGCTATCGGCGACGGGGCAGTACCTCAAACCGATGCTGGAGCGCGCGAGCGTGAAACCGGTCGTGGTGGAGTCGAAGCCCAAGCGTCCGGCCCGGTCGCGGAAGGTCAGCGTGGATGAGCCGGATTTGATCGCAGCGAAATAACCGTCCTTGGCTGGCGGCGGCCCCTTGTTCGCCGCCCACGCGTTCACCCTCGTGAACTCTCCGGCATTTCCGGCTGAGAGCCGAGGCATTGCCCCATGAGAATCCTGTTCCTGATCGCCGCCGGCGCGGCGCTTGCCGGCGCGTCAGCGGCCGCTCCGCCGAAGCCAGCCCCCGCCCCTTTCAACGCGCCCGCGCCGATCCGCGAGGTCGTCGATCAGCAGCTCGGCACCCGCTACGGCGCCAGCGACAAGGAGGCCGTCGCCCGTTGCGTTACCGCCGCGCTTGCCGAAGGCGCGATCCTGTACGGCGTCAACGGCTACGCCGGCACTGAGGGCTATGCGGGTTATGTCGGCGCCTATCGTCCGGGCGCGGCCGGCGTGCCCGGCTTCCCCGGCATTGCAACGAAAATGCGCGTCAGCGCCATCACCTCCGTCCAGCGCCGGTCCGACGGGATGCGCGTCAAAGGCCTGATCGACAGCGGCGTCAATTATCGCGGCGGCTACGGCGGGGAAGCCTATCAAGGTGCCGGCAGCGGCGGCGAGCCCGACGCCATCCGCCATCCCCGCAACAACGACCTCGCCTTCCGCTGCAATCTCGATCCGGCCGGCCTCGTCAGCAGCCTGCATGTCGAACGCCACACCACCACTTACCGCCGCTACTGAGCGGGCGGGCGTGAAACCGGTGGTGGTTGAGAGCAAGCCGAAGAAGTCGGCACAGTCGCGGAGGATGGTGGTGGATGAGCCGGATTTGATTGCAGCGAAGTAGGTTCCCTTTTGTGACCGATTCTGTAAAAGCACAGTGCTCGGCAAATCAGCTCGGTGGCGCTGACACGCCCGATGCTCCAGCCTAAAAGTCTCTTTCCATGCGTGACCTCGATGTCAGAACTGCTGTTCGTGCTCAGCTCGCCGCCGCGCATGCCGACGACGACGACACGCGCATTGTTGAAGAGATGGGGATCTGGTCAGGCTCCGTCCGCGTTGACGTCGCAGTCATCAATGGCGAGTTGGCCGGTTGGGAACTGAAGAGTGCGCGAGACAATCTGCGCCGACTTCCCGTTCAGGCAGAACTCTATTCTCAGGTCTTCGATCGAATGACGATCGTGACAGCTTTGAATCACCTAAATGGCTGCATGGAGCAGTTACCGGAATGGTGGGGCGTTACGATCGCTTGCGATGGTGCGACCGGTGTTGAGTTGGAGACTTTGAGGGAGCCCGCGGCCAACCCACAACCTCAATCGATTCAAATCGCGCGATTGCTGTGGCGCGAGGAAGCGCTGGAAATTCTTGACCGGCATGGCAAGTCATCCGGGGTTCGCTCTAAGGCTGCCCCCGCTCTCCACGAGCGCCTAACGGAATTGCCTCTTGTGGTCCTGCGTGGAGAGGTCAGGCGTTGTCTCAAGCAGCGCACGGGGTGGCTAAGGCAGTTGGCTAACAACCATTGAAATGTGGCGATTAGCAGCGATTGCGACCCATGATTGACGATTACCTGGCCTGCTAGTTCCGGCGTCAATCTGTCTAATACGGTCGTCACCCCAACAGTTCTGCAAACCTCCGAATTGCTGGTCTGCGACATAATGAGCGGCATGGGCACGATATTGTTGAGGCATTGGCAAACCTTGAGCACCAGTGGTGCGTCGACCCTTTATTATCAGCCAGTCCGTCGCCCCAGTGTAACGCGCACTCACCGTCGCACTTGCCATAGCAACGCCGGGTGGCTCAGTTAGATCGGGGTGTCCGGTTCCGTAGTCCGCATAGTCAAGCTGGAATGGAACGTTCGGATATACTGCCGACCAAAGCTCCCAATCGTGCCGAGGTACGTCCGACCGGCCCCTTGGCAAATCTCCATGGTCCTTGGGTGCGGCTGCGGCAGATAGGGTGACAGATCTGTAAGGTGAGTTGGCTGGTATCTGTTGATTCAGAGTATTGGCAACTAAGTTGGCGAGCAGTGAGACGGGAAGCGCGGCGACGTGACCCGCGTCAATTACCAAATCGACTGAGCCCGCCTGCCAGCCCTGCTGACTTAAGAACGCTCCCACATTGCCCAAAGCAGCCAGCGAGGTGCGAACCATCACGCCATCAGCGCCCACCAAGTTCGCGGCGGCGGCAACAAGATTGGCTGGCGCATTGACGTCAATCGACGGATACGCTCGGACACTATGCTGCCGGAGATTCTGGACAACGTGGCTAAACGTCGCGGCTCCGCCGCTTGTGTTGAAAGAAAAACTCCCGTCGACCGCAGCCGACCGGTTTGCCCAGGCAGCGCCAATGCCGGGTGCGAAGCTGGGCGCTACTGAAGTCGTAACGTGAAAAACGGGAAGCACGCGCTGCTTCACTCCGGGATTTAGGTTGGTCAAGGCGTCGACTTCGCCGGCCTTGGTCTTCAGCATAGGAACGTATCTGTATGGCATTGACGCACTCACCTGCTCACCGAACAGCGCTGCGCTGTTCGGACGTACTCGGCACGCAATCGCAATAACTTGTAGTTAAACAGAATCAACTACCGCTGTTGGTCGCTGACATAGACGGCAGTACTCTGAACCAGCTTTTTAACGACCTGCCGCAGTTCGGCCGGGCTCATTTCGCCGCCGACTACCTCGACATAGCCGATGCCTGCCTTGCGGAGTGCTTCCTTCTTCACCGCATCGCGCGCGGCGGTCGCGTTCGCGCCCTTGAAATGCGCTCCGCCCTGATATTCGATCGCGTGCAGCGGACGGCATTCGCCGTCGACGATTAGCAGGTCGACGCGCTTGGAGTTGATGCAGGCGTATGCCGCCTTGTCCTCGCAGTGCAGGACTTCGCCTAGCGATACCTGCGCCATCACCTGCCAGTCCGGACGGGCACCCAGCACCATCTTGTCGATCGCCCTGAACAGCCGCGCCTCGCTCTTGTTGAGCAGCCGCTGCGGTTTGAAATCAGTCTGCATCACCGTGCGCAGTTGGTCCGCTGCATCGGGCCCTTCCTGTGGAATTGCATCGGGCTTCGACGCCCACAGACCTTGCGCGACCGCACCCTTCTTCTTCCAGCGCCACTCATTCTTGCGCTTCCATTCGGCGCGCTTCTGCTTGCCGACGAATTGCTCAATTTGGATGCCGATTAGCGCCCCGACGAACAGGACGACTACAAGCGAAATAGGATGATCGATCAAGGCGAGAAGCTCAGGTGGCATAAGCCGCGCCTTACCGCCCGATGGATAAAACTTTCCTACAGCCCCGTTCTTCTGCTTGGCCGACGCCGGCTCTTTGATCCTGACTGTTTCATCGCTCTGCTCCATTGGCGCGGAATCGTGCGTGTCACTGCGAACACTCGTGAAGATTCGCGCCCGGCGGGCTAATGAGGATGCGCTACCAGCGCCGCGACCGGGACCTTGTGTCCTAGAGCGGCTGCAGCCTTGATGGCGCCCGGCCCCGCGCCGGCCTTCGGCAGCCACACTTCCAGCTGGCCCTGGGGCGCTTTCAACCCGACAAACAGCTTCGACGCGCTCGGATAGACCTGGCGAAGCACGGCGACGGCCTTGTCGGCTAGCCCTTCGTCCGTTTTGTTGAAATAGCGCACCTGCGCGATCGACGGCATCTTGGCGTGATCGATCGCCTCGATTCCGGCCACCGCGAACGACTGGCCGGACAGCAGGTCCTTGATCTTCGCGGCATTGCCGCTCGTGTCCGAAACATCGCGCTGCATGAAAACCGGCCCCGTAGTTACGACGACCGAAGCGGTCGAGCCGGGGAACGGCGGTGGTGGCGGGGGCGGGGGCGGAGGCGGCGCCGCAGCAATCTGCGGCCCGACCGCAATCTTGGATACAATTTGCAGGAATTCCACCGGCGCTTCGTCGGACAGGCTGACACCGTTGGATCGCGACGCGTCGACCTTCAGCGCGCCCACATGATCGACTCCAACGTCGGCGCCGCCGCTGCGCGCCCGCTGAAGCAGATAGATGCGCTTGCCGATCACGTAGCCGCGAACGAGCAGAAGGGTCTTGCCCTCGACCGTCTTGGCGCAATCGGGCTGCTTGAGGAGCTGCTTGAGCTTGTCGTCGAGCAGGAATTTCCCGGCAGCGTTGCTCACCGAAAGGTTGAATACGTCATCCTGGCCGCCTTTGACCCCGAATCTGACCATGCCTTGCGTCGCGGCGCTGTCGATGCCGAGGTCGAATGCCGCCTTGCCCGTCATGCTGATCGTGCTGAACATGTTCGGCAGGTTGTATGAGTGGACGTCGAAAGCCGGCAGGCACGCCTCGTCCGACATGGCCACGGTCCGGCCTTCTTCCATCAGCGTTCCGATCGGATAGTCGATGTCGGTAACCAGCACCCGGAAGTCGTCGCCGGTCTTGAATTTCGTGCTGACACGGTCGGCCAGCATCGCCTGGACGGCGTCGCCGCTATCGAAAACCTGGGCAGGAGGAGGCTGGCCGCCGCCGCCGCCGCCGCCGCCGCCGCCGCCGGGCGCCTTGGGCTGCCCGCCCTTGTGGTCGCAAGCCGAAAGCAGAATGGCGGTGAGCAAAATGATACGCCGCATGGACGCCTCCCCCTGCGAGGCACGATTCGGCACCCGCAAATATATCCGCATTTAACAGCGGTGAGAAACCGCTGTCCTACAGCACCCCTTTCATGCTGTGCGCCCGCCGCATGGTTGCATTTCCCACTCCGCTACCGATCCTCCTCCTCATTGGCGCGGAATCCAGCGTGTCACTGCGAAGATTAGTGAAGATACGCGCTGGGCGCCCGACCACCGATCGGTCCTCCACAGCTTTCGTCCCGAGCTTGTTCCCTTTATGTTCTGCTGCGCATAAACGGCATGAATGTCCTACAAGCATGTCGGCACGGCCGGCGATCTCGTCCGCTTCGGCTGCTCCCTGAAGGTCGAGTGCACGGCCTGCGGCGCCGCGACGACGCTAAGCGGGATCGAGGTCGCTCGGGTCCACGGCAGCAAGAGGTTCGAGCAGCTCGCCCCGCGCCTCAAATGCAAGCGCTGCAGGAAGAAGGCGGCACGGCTGACCGTGCTTCCTCCCGTATATCCAGGTTGAGCCAACACCCGCATGCGGCTCGCAACGCAGCGCCGCCGGGCGTATAGCATCCGCGCAGCCCGCCAGTATGCGCGCTAGCCCATGCATGCGTCACGTCCGCCGGAGGATGCCATGCGCTACACATCTCTTCTTCTCGCCATCACGTTGCCCTGGTCCGTCGGTGCCGGCGCTCAACAGAAGGCTTCGCTGAGGCTCGGCTCGGACGGGGCTGCGGGCGGGACAGAGAAAGGCGACTGGATCGACATCCAATCCTGGCGCTGGGGCACGAGCATCCCGACCTCCATCGGCGAGCAACCGGCGAAGGAGCTTCGAAAGCCCGCCGACATCGGCAGCCTGACGGTGACGGTGAAGATGGACCCGGCCAGCTGCAAGCTCGGCGCGAAATATGATGGCGCAAGGCTGCGCACCCCCAAGATCGACTATGTGCTGGAAGAAGCGATGATCTCATGCTGCGCGACGGGCGGATCGACCAGCGGCGGCGAGCTTCCAACGGAAAGCATGAGCCTCAACTACACCAAGATCACCCAGGATTATGGGCCGCAGGACAAGAAGGCCGGGACGAAGCCTGACTGGGACACGAAGAAGGGCAAGCGCGAATAAACCGGTTCACGCGGGACTGTTCGGATGGTCGTGGTGCTTCCCTCCGAGCGCAATTGCCGCGCCGATTCCGGCCGCGGCCGCGACCGCGACGCCGGCATAGATGCCCGTCTTGCCGCCCCCCGTCCTGGGGGAAGCAGGAGGGAGACACCCCGTCGGTGGCGCCGGCGGCTGCCCAGCCGGTTGCGCCTGCGCAGCAAGCGCCGCGCATCCAGCCAAGATGATGGACGGTGTCTCGCCGGTCGGCTCCAGGAGGCTGAGCATGAGCCAGGGATCCATCGCCGCGTTCTGGTCGGGAGCCGGACCGCCGGCGGCGGTTCCATCCGCCGGCGCAAGCATGAGCGCGATCGCGAACGCCGCGCCAAATGGCCTGCTGCGCTTCACGGATGCCGATCTTACCACAACGGCAATGCGAAGGCAGCACCTGCATTGCCTGCCGGACTCTGCTATCTTCCCGCCGCTGCTCGGACCGGACGCCCGCAACGGGTGTGATGCGGGCCCGCGAGGATGATGGCCATGCGTGTCACCAAGCATGTCACGTCCGGTGACTGGCGGACCCTCGAATGGTTTTTCGGCGGTGCCGGATCGGCATTCTTCGACGCTCCTAACGGAGCGCAGATCAAGGTTCGCTATGGGCTCGGCTGGTTCGGCTTCGACAGCCAGAAACAGACCCTGGACGGCCACACGATCAAGCGGCTGGCGGTCGGCAAATCATCGTTCGCCCGCGCCCGCTTCCAGATCAAGGTGAAGACCACGACGGACGTCACCTACCTGATCTTCCCGGGCAACATCTTCGATTCCCCGCCGCCCGAGCTGCCCTGATCGGCAGGCGATTGGTCCGCTCCGTTTCGGCGATGCGGACCTTACGGCGAGGGCGACGGGAGGGCAGCGTCTGCGCGGGATGCGGATCCGGGGAACGACTGCCTTTGTCCTGCCGCTCTTGTGCGCAGCCGTGGACGCGAAACCGACGGTCTTTGTCACCCGCGATCGAAGCGGGGCTTCGTGGTGGCTCTTGAAGGCCGACCTTCGCCCGACGGACAACCGGATCGAGGGCGCGACGATCGACGCGATCAACCGCTTTCGAGCCGCGCGTCGGATCTCGTCGGCCAAGCTTTGCAAGATCGAAGCGGTCGACCGCAACTCCTTCGCTGGCACCGATCGCCTGACCCAGGGCGAAATCCAACAGACCTTCCTCGAAGTGCGCCACAATCCTTTCCGGCAGACCTTCACCACTCGCGACGGGAGGTCATTCACGGCGCGCGTCGGCATAGAGTCCGAATGTGCAAGCGGCAGGAAAGGCGCCATCGTGTTGATCTATGAAACCGGCACGAAGCGGGTCGCGGACGTCACGGAATGGCACGACCGGCCTTTCACCTTCATCGCTCCGGAAGAACGGCCCAGACTCCTTCTGGAGAGCGGCTGCTTCGAATGCAGCGCTTTCTCGCTTCTCTATTACGATGTGCGTCGGAAGCGTTTTCGGTGGGAGTATGCCGGCGACTGACGATCGATCGGCTCAGTCCTTGGCGACACACATCTGCCGCGACCACCAAGCGCTGGCGCGGCTGGTCGTCCTCGCCACGGAGGCTTAACTTCATCCATCCCATTCCTGTGGCGTCTCGCCGCAGTCGTGGAAAATCAAATGCTTAAGCGCGTTTTGCCCCGGACACCGCCCGAATGCGGCGGAAGGAGTGCGCCCGTGCGCCCTGAATCCGTAACCAAGAATGGAGATTTGTAATGCGTAAGTTGTTGCTTGTTGCCGCTGTTTTGGCAGCCACACCCGCCGTCGCTCAGGTCAATACCGGCAGCGGAAACGGGCTCGTCGCCGTCAACGTACAGAACGTCGACATCCTGAAGAATTTCCTCAATGACAGCCAGGTCGCCGCGCTCAACAATCTGAGCGTCCCGGTTACCGTCAACGTTCCAATTGGCGTCGCCGCCAATGTGTGCGGCGTGAATGCGAACGTGCTCGCGTCACAGAAGAAGGGTGATGACCCCGTGACCTGCACCGCGCGCAATGGTTCGAAGGCTCTGGCAAATGCGGTTGCGGACCAGAAGCTGAATCAGACGAAGTAAGCGGGGTTCCGCTGACCTTAAGGAGAGCCCGGCCCGCGAGGGTCGGGCTTTTCCTTGGCCACCAGGAGCGGTGCAATTGCTCCGAGCCGTTCATTGCTCCTGCAGCCGGAATGAGTCATTCCTCCTACCGCCGCCGCTCCTGGCGACTCCCGATTAGTATCCCGGGCAAGACGAGGAGCATTGCGATGATGAGTTCGACGAAGCTGTTCGCGGCCGCTGCGATGATCGCGGCTCCTGCCGCCGCCCAATATTATCCGCAGCCGCCTTACCCCCAGCAGGGATATCCGCAGCAATATCCGCAAGAGACCTATCCGCAGCAGGGCTATCCGCAAGAGACCTATCCGCAGCAGGGCTATCCGCAGCAATATCCGCAGAACGTCCCGAACCAGGCCTATCCCTATTCGAACCAGCCCTATGCGACGACCGAAGGCGCGATCATCGCGGTCGTCGATTCCATGATCGGCACCCGCTATGCAGTCGGCGACCGGCAGGCGATCCATTCATGCGCCTGGGCCGCCGTGCAGCGCGCCCGGAGTCAGGGACCGGTGCCCTATGCGCAACCTTATGGCGGCTATCCAGGCGGATACGCACAACCATATTCGGGCTATGCCGGCGCCCACGTACGGCTAACCGGTATCACGAGCGTCGAGCATCGGTCGAACAGCGTACGCGTTCGCGGCATCCTCGACACCGGACTCTATGGAGCCCGTCCGTACGGCTACGGCGGCGGAGCCTATGGCTATGGGGGCGGCGCTTACAATGGCGGAGGCGACACGGCCTTCCGCTGCGACGTCGATTATCGCGGTGCCGTCTTTAACGTCCGCCTCGACCGCGTGGGCAGGCCGTATTGAGACCTTTCCTTGACCTGAGCCTTGGTGTACTAGTACAGTAAGACTCACAGCTGGAGGTGAAGGAATGTCCAGCCGAGCTCTCGCCCGGTGTGCCGGGCTGTTCTATGCGCTCAATTTCGTCCTTGGCATCGCCGCCCTGATTTGGGCGCAGCAGGGCCGCGTCGCCGCAGCTGAGCAGGCGACCGTTTCCGCCGCTGTGGAATATGCAATTGTGGTCCTGCTGCTCGCATGCCTGTTCGAACCGGCGGGTAACCGGCGGTCGTGGGGCGTCGCAGCCATCGGACTGGTGGGCTGCGCTGCGTCAGCGGTTGGGCCGCTCGACATCATCGTTTCTCCCGTCAACGCGCTCGCGGTCTTCGGCGCCTACTGCATTGGCCTCGGCGCGCTCGTCGTTCGGTCGGCGTTGATGCCTCGAGCGATCGGCTGGCTGTTGATGGTCGGAGGATTGAGTTGGCTGACCTATGCGGACCCCGCAATCGCAAAAGCCGCTGCGCCCTGGAACATGGCTGTGGGCGCTATCGCCGAATTGATCTTCACTGTCTGGCTGTTGGCTGTCGGGGTACGAGAGGACGAGCAAAAGGAGACGATCGCGGAGCTGGCGGCCTGAACCTCACGGCGGAGGAAATATGACCGCGCAGGCAATCCGCTCGCCGCTGCGGCCATCCGGATCGGTCAACTCGTCGTCCTTGCCTGCATGAATGACCAGCGACAACCCGGTTTGCGGGATCCGGTTATGCCAGCGTGGAATCAGGCGATCGGTGCTTCCCTTCCCTCCTTCGAAAACAGTCAGATTTCCCCAATCACCGTCGTGAGCGCCTTCGGGATTGTCGTGACCATGCTTTCGATTGCCAACGTCCCAATGGGGACCGGAATTTGCGAAGGTCGGCGGTTTGCAGCGACCGGTCGAGTGCAGGTGCATTCCATGATCGCCTGCAGGCAGTCCGGCAACCTCGATGCTGACG
>Ga0207644_10002688_pt1 | contig 11458 bp, 9 predicted proteins | sample KBSS73metaG_FD_184326 | JGI IMG/M metagenome (GOLD analysis project Ga0207644, IMG submission 184326) | Switchgrass rhizosphere microbial communities from Kellogg Biological Station, Michigan, USA - KBS S7-3 metaG (SPAdes) (version 2) | ecosystem: Host-associated > Plants > Roots > Rhizosphere >... | reverse complement strand
GTGCGAGCAAAGCAGCAGCGTTCCGCCCTGCGCGAGGTATCGTTCCATCCACGCAATGCAGCGTTTCTGGAACGATTCGTCGCCCACCGCGAGCACTTCATCGGTGATCAGAATGTCGGGCGACAGTGCGGTCGCCACGGCGAAGCCCAGGCGGACCACCATGCCGGACGAGTACTGCTTGATCGGATCGTGAATGTGCTCGCCCAGATCGGCGAAGGCGATGATTTCGTCGCGCTTGGCGCCGAGCTCGGAAGGGGCGAGGCCGAGGAGCGCCGCTGCGAGATCGATGTTGGCGAGTCCCGTGTACTCGGGGTGAAAGCCGGACCCGAGCTCGAGCAGCGCGCCGACGCGGCCGTTCACGGCGAGCGTTCCGCGGGTCGGCTGAATCACGCCGGCAACGATCTTGAGGAGCGTCGATTTGCCGGCACCGTTCTCGCCGATGATGCCCAGCGACTGGCCGCGCTGCATCGAGAACGAGATGTCATCGAGCGCACGAAACACGTGACGGGCGCCGTGGCCGCGCAACAAGTCGAAGACCAGCCGCAAGCGTCCGCCGCGCGTTTCGACTTTTGCATAGTCCTTGCCGACGTTCGCAAGCTCGAGGAGCATTGGGGGGAAAGCGCTCATGCGAGCGTCGATGACGGCGGATCGGCCATCGCGAATCGAGGGCAGATCATGCCCAAGGCGCACGGACACTCGACGTCACACGAAATCCTCGAAATGTGGCGACAGCCGACGAAACACCCAGCGACCACCGAGAAACAGCATCAGTGCGACAACGACGGCGACGGCATCGCCACGCTCGAGCGCCACGCGGCCATCGAGCAGCCCATCGCGCAGCCGTCCAACCACCCAGTTGAACGGATTCGCGGCCACCCATGCGCGCATCCCCTCGGGAACGAGCGTCAATGGATAAAGGATCGGCGTCAGGTACATGAGCATCATCAGAAGCGGCATCAGCACGTGCTCGATGTCACGGACGAACACCTGCAGCGCGGCGAGGAGCAACGTCAGGCCGGTGATACCGACGAGCAGAACGATCCATACGGGTATGGCGACGACGAGCCCGATAACATGGACCGGCTCGCCGGCGATGCGCAGCACGGCGAGTATCGCGGCGTATCCGATGAATTGCAGCGCGAAGGTCGCGGCCACCGAAGCGAGCACGACGATTTCGTGCGGGAACGCCACCTTGCGGATCATGCCGGCGTAGCTCGCCAAGCTCACGGCGCCTCGCTGGAGCGCTTCCTGCGCAGCAAGCCAGGGCCACAATGCCATCGCGACGAAGGCCAGGAAACTCTGCCCGGCGAAGCCCGTCGCCCGGAAGATGTGCGTGAAGACGAAATGGTAAACGGCCAGGAGCGCGAGTGGATTGAGCAGCGCCCACGCGAATCCGGTGACGCTGCCGAGATAGCGTGTGGTGAGCTCCCGGCGGAAGAAATTGACGAAGAGCGCGCGATTGCGTGCGTGGAATTGCCGCCAAGGACGCACGCTCGTCGCCCCGCCCGCCGGCTTGCGTTCGTTGTCATGCAAGTGCGCGCTGTCGCGCAATGCGCGTCTATTTACGCTATGACCGCGAACGTGTGCCTCGGGGCATCAATGGCGGCAGCCGACGAAGCCGAAGCCTGCCGGTTCTGGCGAGGAGCGCAACAAACCGTGACGCCTCGAGGCACGCGTTCCCAACGGGTCGCTGCGGAACGTCCACCTCGGCGTTGCAAATGCTCCATCGGATTCGCGCTCGCGCCTTGCGCTTTTCGGCCCCCGCAATTGCAGTTGTGCCCATGGCCTTACAGTATCAGGTCCTAACTGCCTGCCGCTTTGCCCGGCTTACGAAACGTATTCGGATCAACGCGAGTGACGAGGGCGTCGATCGCCGGCTGGTTGACTTCGGTCTTTGGGTCGCGGTAAATCGATTGCAGTCGCAGATCTCGTTGCTCGGCCGCATAGCGCGCGCGCAGCGTTGCCAAGACGGATTCACGAACCTCGTCAAATGACTGCAATCGGGATTCGCGCCGCTCGTCGAGTCGGACGACGTGGTACGCGGTCGGAGCCTTGATCGGCTGGGAGATCTCGCCGACTTTCAACCCAAACACCACCTTGGCGTATCCCGGGGTCATCCGTTGCGCAGTCACGAACGGCAACTGACCACCTTTGTCGCGAGTGGTGCGGTCATCGGAGTATTCGCGCGCAACATCGCCGAAATTCCCACCGGCCATGATCTTCGCGCGGGCTTCGGCGGCTCGCGCTCTTGCCGCGTCTTCACCCCGACCTTTGATCAGCACGGCGATGTCGGATAGGCGCACCGCCTCGGCAGTCCGATAGGCGTCGGGTTTAGCCTGGTACAGTTCTCTCGCCTTCGCATCGTATTCATTCTTGTGCGCATCGAACGCGTCGTTCGCGTCCTTCTCGATGCGCTTCAATTCTGCCGCCGCGAGCCCCCGATCCTCATCAAGAGGCGTCTTTGTGCTTCTGTCGGCGAACGAAACTTCCGGACGCAGTCCGTGAGCCCTGGCCTGCGACGCGAGAGTCTTCGTGAGCAGGAGATTGTTCAACGTGATTTGAACCCGTTTGGGGCTCGAGGCGAATTCATAACGCATCTTCTGGGGCACGCGGGCAAGCGCGGCGTCGTAGTCCGCGCGGGTAAGTTCGGCCCACGAATTTCTGGCAAGGACGTCGGGAGGCAGTTCAGCATGCAGCGAGCGGCCGAGGATGGCGGTCGCGAGCGCGAGGCCGAGTGCGAGACGGTGTCTTCGTAGCATGGGTAGCAGATGTTAGCGTATCGGGAAAGGTCCTTCGCCGCTGGCTTCGATTTTCGGCAGAGGGCGCACAAAAGCGAGGGCCCCGTTGCGGGGCCCTCGCTCATTCAGTACTTCGTTTTCGGAGAATCAGGTTCCCGGAGTCAGGCCGTAGTTCACGTTGCACGCGCTGCTCATGCACGCGTTGGCGCCGCCCACCGAGGTTTCCTGGATGACCGTCACATAATACGTCTGTCCGCCAGTGAGGTTGGCATTGGTTGTGATGGTGCGTCCATATCGGTCGATCGGGTAACCACCGACGGAGAAATAGAGCGTGGGTTCCTGTCCTTGGCTCACCGAAGCTATGCCCATCGAACGAGAAAAGTCGCAGGGCGTTTGCGAAATGGAAATGATTCTCGTGTTATAGGCATTCCCGTCAGTCGGTGAAACGCGGAACGTGCCGAGCCTTCCAGCGGACGACGCGCCCGCGGGCGGGGTCAGCACGAAGACCGCCGCGTCTCCCGGCCCGATCCCTCCCGCGGACTTGGTCGAAATGCCGGTGCCAACGGAGGTCAACCAAGAAACCGGAATGACCTTCGTATTGGTGATCCCCGGGATGTTGGAGCAGGAAACGCCTCCAATGGGCGGCGGCGGGGCGCCCGCCCCGGCCTGCGTGACCGACGCTGAGGCGGTCCTATTCACGGTGTAAACGAACGTCAAGGACGATGACGACTGGTTAGCCGGAATGCCGTCCTGCCAGGAGCTCGCCCCTTGCGAAACCGCGGTGCCCGACTTCGTCCACGAGGAAATCGTGCCGCAGTTGGTAGCAGTGATGGTGACGGTACCGCCGGCGGCAGGCAACGAAGTAGGCGAAGCCGCGACGCTGCAGACAGCGCCCCCGCTCGTCGAACAGTTGATGGTGATGTTTCCTACCGAATCGACGATAGGAGCCTGGCAACTGGACGCCGCCGTGCCGTTCACCGTGACCGTGAAACCGTAGGACGGTGTGGTTCCAAAGACGAACGTCGATGAGATCGCGGCGGCGAGCACGCGGTTGAATGACGCAAACTTTTGCATGGCTTACCTCGAAAAGCGGCGGCGACGTGCCGCCATGGCGAAGTGCAAGCACTACGCCAACTGGTGAAGAAATTCTCGAATGATTGTGGCTCTCCCTATCGGCCCGCCGAGCGTCCACGCGTCGCCGACAAACGGCAGTTTCACTTTTCTCTCGGGCCTCAGGCCGTCTCGTCGCGCTCTTCCGTCGCGTGTGCAAAAAAAGAGGGCGGGACTGTTGGGTCCCGCCCTTGATCACTTAGTGCGGAAATTGGTCACTCGTTATGTCGATTCGCTCAAGGAGCAGGAGGCAGGGGGAAATCGACGATACGAGTACCCTTGTGGACAAAGTTGCCGCCGTAATCGGATAGCGTCGCCTGGCCGTTCACGATCAAGACGCCGTTCGTGAACGACTGCACAGCGAATCCCACGACGGGCAGACCAAAATAAGTTGCCGGGCCTGCGGCGCCTACGAACGGCGGGGTGACGGTGGGATCGATGACTGTCGTGGTGTCGTTGCCCAGCGAATGGATCGCCCCACTCACGCTTGCTGGGAAGAACCCGAGGTCGAGCCAGCCGTTCTGGAACGTCGTGTTGATGTTCGCGACGTTAGCGGAACCCAGAACCCTTGAGTTGCCCACCGCGTTGTTGAAGGAGATGACGTTCGCCTCCCAGCACAGCTGGTTCACGCCCGCTTCTGGCTGCGGCGAGAAATCGAGCGGCGTGCTCGTTGTTTGTTCTTCGCGGTCGAAGATGTCGAGCGACACGTCGTCGCACGCACCCGCGGTCTTATTGAAGTTGCGCTGGAACAGTGTCGCAGGAGTGCCCGTGCCGTTCGAAACGTAGTAGCGCTTCGTCGGCATCGTCACGACCCAATCGGTGGCCGAGTTCGTAACATCGTCGAGCACGAACTCATTCATCACCTGGTCGTGCATCAGCACGGCGCTTACCGGGTCGGCGGCGTTCGGACTGGTCGACCAGTCCGAGTTGAAGACGAGACCGAAGTCCGCGATGACGACGCTCGAAAGCGGGAAAGCGCTTTGCAGGTTCGGCGTGGTGTCGGCCGAGCTGCTGTACAGATTCTGGAACGTTGCGAAGTTGTCGAGCGCAACCGCGTCGGCCGTGTAATCGGAGCCCGATTGCACGTTGATCAGTGTCATTCCGCCGAACAGTCCACCGGTAATTCCACCGCCAGTGGCCGCGTCCGCGGCCGCTTGCCCGTTGGTGAGTTTCGCGCAATCCGGAGAGCCACCGGGTGGATCATGCGTGACGAGCCCCGCGGTCACCGAATCGTCCGCGAAGGTCGCCATCTCGATGATCTCGACGTAACCTTCAGACGTGCGATCGGGGGTTGCGCCGGCGCCATCAGGGCCGAGCAATCCTGTACGGAACGTTTGCGGGAACTGATTGAACGGCAGCGTGCAGGATCTGTCGTTCGTAATAATCTGAGTTCCGTTGTTGTTGGTCCCCGTCACCCCCGGTGCCGGGACCAGTGCGGCTGTCCAGACATCGTGCGCCGACAGGAACAAGTTGAAGTCGAGGACTTCGCGGCTGTTCTTGCCTTCCAGGAAACGAACCTTGACGGCCTTCGCGGATGCCGTGGTGTTCACCACCGAGAGCAACGAATTGAACGGGTTGCCGGACGCATCGTTGCGCGTTGTGTAATACGGATAGATCAGAACCTGGCCCAAACCATCCGCGTTCAGGTTGACCGCCTGGGCGGCACCGGCCGCACCTAGCACGCCGACACCGGCGAGTGCGACGCACAGCGACTTCTTTTTGAAAATATTCATGGTTGGTGATGACTCCGTTAGTTGCCGTTTAAAGTGATCACTTTAGGAACAACAGCGACCGAATCTTATTACAGTTCGTTGTTTGCTTACAAACAAAACTTGGTTCTTCGAACTTTAAGGTGTGGGCTTTATGCAACGTCCAGTTCACCCTTGATACACATACCATGCCTGACCTTGTGTGATGACCCATTTCTCCGTAACCGGTGTGGTAATTCCCTTGAACTGCTTGAAGTCGTATGTCAGGCTCAAATCGACCGTGCATATGTCTGCGTCGCACTTGACGTCGTCGACTTTTACGGTGCGGTACAAGCCCAGCTTGTGCTTTGCCTTGTAGAGATCGAGCGGCGTAGTGGCGCGCGACGCCGGGCTCAGATACGAATAAGCCTGCGTAATGTCAGCCTTGATCAACGCTTCCCAGCGGGCCTTGGCCCGCGCGCTCACAGCTTCCCGCTTGACGTCCGGAGGTGATTCGGGTGACAGCCCGCCCATGCTCGTGCATGCCGCAACCGTCAAGATAACGACAGCCCCGCCCAAGCGGGAGCGTCGCTGTTTGGCGACGGGTGATCGCGTGAAGTGACGCGGAACGTCGCAAAACATCATCCTATTCCGATTCGTCCACCTTAGCCGAACAAGCTCAAATGCCAAGACAACCAGGCGAAGCGCCGCCATAAATGCTGAATAAATCGTAGCGATTCCAGTATTCACCGTCAATCTCGCAATGGCAGCGCCGCACGGCGCGACATTGGTGTGGTAGTCCTGCAACAGGCACAAACCGCTGTTTGTCGGGGTTTCCCGACACTTTATTCACGTTTCGCCGGAAACACGCTGTCGAGACGTTCCATCCTTCGCCGCAGGTCATCGATGACGCGTGAGTAGTCGACGGCGTCATTGACCACGCGTGGCGTGATGAACAGCACGAGCTCGCTGCGGCTGTTCGTCAGCTGCTCGGTGCCGAACAAACCGCCGAGAATGGGAATGCGATTGAGGAGCGGGAGGCCGTTGTTCGTGTTGCCCTTGGTGTCCTGAATCAGCCCGCCCATCACCATCGTCTGGCCGCTCGGCACCGACAACAACGTCTGCACCGACCGCGTGTCGATGGGCGGAGCGCCGCCGGCGACATCGGGCGTACCGGGACTGCTCACTTCCGCCTGCACGTCTAGCGTGACAAGACCGCCCTCGTTGATGTGCGGCATGACTTGCAGGAGCACGCCCGTGTCGATGTACTGCGCCGTCGTCGTGACCGCGTTCGTCGTGTTCCCAACGATCGTCTGCTGATTCACGGGGATCCGGTTGCCAGCCTTGATCGTCGCCTTCTGGTTGTCGAGCGCAGCAATGTGCGGGTTCGCAATGACCTTCGTGTTGCCGTAGCTGTCGAGCAGGTTCAACGCCGCCTGCACGCCGCCCGGGAAATTCGCGTTGTTGATGAGATAGCTGAACCCTTGCGCGGCAATCGCCAGTCCGGACGCTGCCGCCCCCGCCGCCGACGTTGGAAGCGGTACGGCCGGGTTGAACGGCTTGTTCTGGACGAACAGGCCGCCGCTGCCGCGGCCGCTGGGTGCGGCACCCTTGAAGATCCAGTCGACGCCGAACGTGAGCTGGTCCGTCAGCTTCACTTCGGCAATCGTCACTTCGATCATCACCTGGCGTGACGCGACGTCGAGCTTCTTCAGCGCCTGCTCGATGATCGAATATTCGGAGGGCGTGGCGACGATCAGGATCGTGTTCTGGTCCTTGTCGGCCACGACCTGGATGTTCCGCACCACCCCCACGCCTTCACCGCCGCTGATCGGACGCGCCGCTGCGCCGCCGGCACTCGCCACCGCGGTGGCGGAGGGCGACGATTGCAGCGCGGCCTGCGCGGGCGTATTCGGCGCGATCGTCGGCTGGGTCGTGAACGATGGCGGTGAAACGATCTGCCCGGCCGGCGTTCCCGGTGCGAGCGTTGGGGGACCGGCACCCGCCGCTTCGCTGGTGCGTCCCGTGAATGCCTGCTGCAGCAGCGGCGCAACCCGTTCGGCGCGCTGATTCTGCAGGTTGTAGACGTAGAAGCGCGTTCCCTCGCCGCTTCCCGAATCGAGGCGCTCGATCCACTTCCTCGCCTGCTCGATGTAGACCTGGTTCGGCGAGATGACGAGCAGCGCATTCATCCGCTCGATCGGAATGATGCGCAGGATGCCTGTGAATGGGCTCGTGTTGCGGTCACCGATCAGTTTGTCGAGCTCCTGCGAAACCGACTTCACGTCGGCGTTCTGCAGCGTGAACACGCCGGCGGACATGCCCGACATCCAGTCGATGTCGAACATGTCGATGGTCTCGAGCAGATGGCGAAGCTCCGGCTCGGTCCCCGAGAGGATCAGCAGGTTGCGCACGTCGTCGGCGCGCACTGCCTGCGCGTCTTTCGCGAAAGGCTCGAGGATCCGCAGCATGTCGCGCACGCCGATGTACTTGAGCGGCACGATTTGAACCGAGAAGCCCTGTGGCAGCGCGCGGTTCGAATTGCCGAGCTGCGGCGTCACGTTGCCGCGCACGGCCGCGGACTGAGGGACGATCTTCCACAGGTTGCCCTCGTAGAGCATCGTTGCGCCGTTCATGCGCAGGATCGTCTCCAGGGTGGCCGGCAGCGCGTCACGCCGGATGCCGGTCGTCGTGCGGATCGTCACCTGGCCGCCGACGTTGGGGTCGATCGTGTACGCCTCGTTCAGGATGTCGCCGAGGATGTTGCGAACCACCTCCCGCAGGTCGGCGCCTTCGAAGTTGAGCACGATCGGACCGCCCGTCGCGGGCGGGGGCGGTGGCCCGGGAGGAAGCGCTCCACCCTTGTCCTGACCGCGCACCACCACGCCAGTGCCCTTGTAGATCTGGGCGCGGTTGGCCTCGGAAGCGCGTGGCGCGTTGCGCTCCGCCGCTGCCTGATCGGCCGCCCGGGCGGCGTCGGTGATCGGCGCGTGGGCGACGAGCTCCGGCTGCGGCGGCTGCTGGGCGCAGGCCGCGAGAAGCGGCAACAGCGCAGCAGTCACGGCAGGACGTAGTCGTGAATAAGTCATAGGCCTCATGTCGTGGTTGGGCGAATGCTTGACGCTTCCATGTGCCGGGAAGATGCCCCGGCGGAGCATGCGCAGCGGCGCACGAAAGGACGCGACACCTCCGGGATGCCCGGTGAGGCGTCGCTCATTGCTGAGCGGATGGTTGCGAACGGCCGGCTGCCGCTGCCTCGGCGGCAGCGCGCGCAGCGCGGCGGCGCTCGGCGAGCACCTCGCTCACACTCGACGCACCACCCGCGCGCGGCGTCGCCGCTGGCGGGGCTGCCGGCGCAGCAGGCGGTGGCGTGACCGGGCGGGCGGGACGGACTCCGCCGGTTCCTCCAGCAGCGGGCGCGCCGGCCGGTGCGTTCGCCTGCGCGGCCGGCTGGCCGGCTGCCGGCGCTGCGGGAGCAGCGGGAGCGGCGACCTGCACGGTGGTCCGCGGTCCACTGGCGACCTTTAGGCTGAGGTCCTCGACCTCAGTCCCCTGCTTCAGGCGCACATGATCGGGCGCGACTTCCGCCACCACCATGCCGTCGAGAGTCTCGCCCTTGCGAACGCTGCGCGACTTGCCGCCGTTCACCTCCTTCAGGAACGCCGTCGCGACGCTGCCTACCATCGTCGTACCTGTCAGCGTGTACTGACCCCGCTTCATCGCCGACGCTGCAGCCGCCGTCGCAGTGGCGGGAGGCGCGGGCCGGCGTGTCGGGTTGAATAGCACGCGATCCACCGTTTCCTTTCGCGCGTCAACGCCACCGTCCACGCGGTATTCAGGCAGCAACGCCACGGACACCGGTTGGACGCCCATGCTCGCAGTCTGCGCTGCTGCGCCGTCGACGTCGCGACCCCAGTCGGTTTCAAAACCGAGCACCGCCGCGACAATCGCGAAAGGTACGAGCCAGATCAGTACGCCGCGTGCCAAAGCACTTGCCTCACGCATCGTCAACTCCGCGTTCTTCCGGGTTCACGAGGTCTTCCCCGGCGATAGGGCCGCCGCGGGACGTGCCGGCTCGCCATAGGCCCATGCGCCAACGTCGAGCTGCACGTTGAGCTCGGGCTCCTGCCCGGGCGCCGGCTTGAATCCGCGAAACGCGTTGAGCGGCCGCACGGTTAGGTTTTCGACGATCAGATACGGCTGGTGCGTCTCGATTGCGAGAAGGATCTTCTGCAACGCGGGCGTGGTTGCGAAGAACTGCACGTTCACGCCGATCTCACGAAAACGTCCGTCGTCGCGGGGGCTCGTGTTCTGGCTCGTCGTGATGCGTCCACCATTGCCCTCGACCGCGGCCTTGACGAGCTCCTGCAGCTCGGCACCGGCAAGGTTCGCGGCGGTGTTCCGGAGGAAGAAGCGGCGACCGTCGCGCTGCTGCATCGCGTCGAGCGCGGTTCGCAGTGCCGGGGCCTGCGCCGCAATGCGGCGATAGCGCACCACGCGATCCGATGTGTCCGCGATTGCAGCGTCGTAATGACGGTGGAGCACGATGACCGGTCCGAGCACCGCGACCAGCACGACGACGATGGCCGCGACGAAAAGGGCGGCGGCCAGCATGCGCTGGCGCGCAGGCGACAGCTGCTTGAGGGCCGCGGGCGTCATGGTGGGTCAGCCTCCGGCGCGGGCTGCTCCGGCTCGTTTGCCGGCGGCTCGAGCGGCGCGCTTTCCGTCGGCGCCTGCGAAGCGCCGCCGATCGAGCCCGTGGCTGCGGCGGGCGCTGCGGGCGTCGTCCCCTGCGGAGTACCGGTGCGCATGCTGCGCGGGACGAACCGCATGCCCGGCCGCAGCTGAGGGCTCGCGGGCGCTGCCTGAGTGCTCGCGGGCGTTGCCTGAGGGCTTGCGGGCGCGGCTTGCGGCGCGGCAACAGGCGGCGCGGCGACGGCTGCGGGGGGCACGGCGGGCGGGGCGGGGTTCGCGCTTCCTGCGCCCGGTGCGGGAGCGGGCGCGACGGTAACAGGGGGCGGGGTGACGGCCGCGGAGGCCGCGGCCGGCGCGGCGGGATTGGCGGTCATTGCCCCCGCGGGGGGGGCGGGCGCGACCGGACGCAGCCTCGTGGCGTTCGACGTGATGCCCGAAAAATTTTATCACGTGTTCGAGAAGCTCGGCCGCGTCGCCGCGAATCCCGTCGCCGCCCGGCGGCTTGTCGAATATCCGCCCGTGCAGGGTTTGCTGACCGATCCGCATCTCGTCGCGCTCACGAGCGATCCCGAGGCGGGCGAGGCCTTGCAGAGCGGAGGGATTGGCGGTCTGCTGAAAAATCGTCATCTTGTCGCGGCGCTCAACGATCCCGCCTTGATCGCGAGAGTCCAAAAGATTGATATCGAGAAGGCGCTCGACTACGCGCTCGCCGCGCCGGCGTCCACCCCGCGCCCCGCGCACACACCCTGAGATTTTTTCCATGCCACACGATTACATCGCCACCATCGGCCTCGAAGTTCACGTCCAGCTCAAGACGCGCAGCAAGATGTTCTGCGCCTGCGCGGTCGAATACGGCGCCGAGCCGAACACGAACGTCTGCCCCGTGTGCCTCGGCATGCCCGGCGCGTTGCCCGTGATGAACGAGGAGGCGCTCAAGCTCACCGCGCTCGCCGGCCTCATGCTCGGCTGCGACATCGCCCCGCACTGCAAGTTCGACCGGAAAAACTACTTCTATCCGGACATGCCGAAGAACTACCAGATCTCGCAATACGACCTGCCGATCTGCCTCGACGGCGCCGTGCCTCTGCACGATCTCGCGTATCCGAAGGACGCCCAGAAATCCATCGCCACGCCCGACAAGAAGGTTCGCCTCACGCGCATTCACCTCGAGGAGGACGTCGCCAAGAGCTTCCACATGGAGAGCGGCACGGGCATCGATTTCAACCG
>Ga0207644_10002687_pt1 | contig 11459 bp, 8 predicted proteins | sample KBSS73metaG_FD_184326 | JGI IMG/M metagenome (GOLD analysis project Ga0207644, IMG submission 184326) | Switchgrass rhizosphere microbial communities from Kellogg Biological Station, Michigan, USA - KBS S7-3 metaG (SPAdes) (version 2) | ecosystem: Host-associated > Plants > Roots > Rhizosphere >... | reverse complement strand
TTGGCAAGGTCAGTAAGATGCTGCGCCGTTGAAACAACGTCAGGATAAAAACATTGGTTTAAGAGAAGGAAACGCAAAATCGAAAGAGGCGAAATCAGATTTCATTTGAAATCTGAGATCTGAAGTTGTCTTACTCTTTCCTTCTTCTTTTGAAATCAGCGACGGTCTTTTCCAATCCCTGCTGAAGCGGGATGGTGGGATTCCAACCAAGCGACGCTTGAGCCCGGCTGATGTCTGGCTTGCGCTGCTTAGGATCGTCTTCGGGCAAAGGCAAATACTTAAATCCACAGTCGCTTCCCACAATCTTCATCACTTCTTCCGCTAACTGCTTGATTGTGAACTCACCTGGATTCCCCAGGTTTATGGGTTGATGAAGGTTATCTGTGTTCATCAACCGAATCAGTCCTTCCAACAGATCGTCTACATAACAAAATGAACGAGTCTGTTGCCCCTCACCATACAAAGTCAGCGGCTCACCGCTTAACGCCTGAACAATGAAGTTAGACACGACGCGACCATCATCTTCCAACATGCGTGGGCCATAGGTATTAAAGATTCGGGCAATTCTGATATCGACGTTGTTTTGACGATGATAGTCAGTCATCAATGTTTCGGCGAGACGCTTTCCTTCGTCATAACACGACCTGAGGCCAATAGGATTAACGTTTCCCCAATACTCTTCCTGCTGCGGATGAATCAAAGGATCGCCATACACTTCCGACGTCGACGCCTGCAAAATTCTTGCACGCACACGCTTAGCAAGACCAAGCATGTTTATGGCGCCCATCACACTCGTCTTAACTGTCTTGACTGGATTGTACTGATAGTGAACCGGTGAAGCTGGACACGCGAGATTGTAGATCTGATCCACCTCTAGAAGAATCGGCTCGGTCACGTCATGTCGCAACAACTCGAACCTCGGATTATCGAGCAGGTGCATGATGTTTTCGCGACGACCTGTGAAGAAGTTGTCGAGGCAAAGTACCTCGTGTCCTTCACCCAAGAGCCGTTCGCTTAAGTGTGATCCGATAAATCCCGCACCGCCGGTTATTAATATCCTCATGATTTTCTCGTTTCTAATCTATAACGATTTTAAATTCGAATTTCGGGCTGCAAATATGAAATCCAACCGCCTACCGTCTTAGGGAAAATTTCCCCACGTACAAAACATCCATCCTTGTCTTTAGGAAACAGTTGATTGCTTCCTGCGGCGTGCAGACGATTGGTTCGTTTTCGTTGAAGGAGGTATTCAAGATGACGGGAACTCCGGTAAGTGCGTTGAAGTCCGAAATCAATTGATAATAACGAGCATTCACGCTCTTCGATACAGTCTGTAACCGTCCTGATCCATCCACGTGCGTTACCGCTGGTATAACGGCCCGTTTCTCCTCCTTAATTTGATAAACCATCAACATGGTCGGTGCAGGGTGAGTTTGCTCGAAATAGTCTCCGACACTTTCTTCAAGAATTGACGGAGCAAATGGGCGAAACGGTTCCCGCTTCTTAATGCGCGCATTCAAGATATCCTTCATCTCGGCGCGTCTTGGATCGACCACAATCGATCGGTTTCCCAATGCTCGAGGGCCAAACTCCATTCGTCCCTGGAACCAGCCAACAACCAAACCATCGGCAATGTCTTGTGCTGCTCTTTTTGTCAATTCAGCATCGCTATGCTCTTCGAAGGCTGTATCACTGGCGGAAAGAGCGGAACGAATTTCGGAGCTTGTAAATTGCGGACCCGTGTATGCTCCTTCCATAACCGGCCCTCGGTTCTGTTTCAAAATTCCGTTGTAAGTCTGATAGCAAACACCGAGGGCAGTTCCACTGTCGCCAGCCGCAGGTTGAATGAACAAGCGTTTGAATGGCGTATTCAAAAGTATTTTTCCATTCATCACGGAGTTATAGGCCACGCCGCCGGCTAGCCCCAGATCGGTCAAACCTGTCGTTTCATGAAGGTGATGCAAGACGTGGAAGGCGACCTCTTCCAGCCGCATTTGCAAACTTGCGGCAATGTCGCGCTCACGGTCAGCCAGCGATGTTCCCGGAGATCGGGCCGGACCAAAAGTGCTTGCAAACGCATCTGAAAAAATTTGTCCGATTACTGGTGAACCATGGTCCCACGTCATTTCTACACCTTCAGCGTGATGACGAAAGTAGTCGAGGTTCAAACGAAATTGACCATTCTCTTCTGTACGAATGATGTCGCGAAACTCATTGATGAAGCGGGGTCGACCATAAGGCGCGAGACCCATGATTTTTCCCTCATCACCGTAATGTGGAAATCCTAGAAACTGAGTCGTTGCGGTGTAGACGATCCCGGTTGAGTGTGGATACTCGACCTGACCAAGAATCTCGATCGCGTTACCTTCACCTATGGCCCACATAGTTGAGATGAAATCACCAAACCCATCAATGGACAGAAGTGCGGCGCGCTGAAATGGTGAAACAAAGAATGCGCTGGCTAAGTGCGCTCGATGGTGCTCGATGTTATGAAACTGCGCAGTGATAGCACCTTTCGAAACATTCAATTGACGCGCCAGTTCATCTCTAAGATCACGAACTTTGGCAGCGTTGCCGAGCCGGTCTTTAATTTGACCAAATACTCCAGAGCCTTTTCCGTTTGCCCCCTGCCCGTGTGACGCAATGCCCTTCTCTTCCAGTGTTGCGACTTCAACCTGTTGACGACTTCTGAATCCACTGCCCGTTGCCTGCCTTGCTGCACGACTTGCAGCAAACAAGATCTTTTTGTGCAGGTGCGCGGATGGATCGCGCGAGATACCCACGTGATCGACTTGCCGAATATCTATGCCTGCAACTGACAGGCAATATTTAATCGACTCAGTCGGAAAACCCGCGCAGTGCTTGAAGCGATTGAATCGTTCCTCTTCAACGGCAGCGATCAACTTTCCATCTTCGGTGATCGCCGCTGAAGCATCACCGTGATACGCATTTATGCCCAAAATGATCATCTAAATTGTTTTGAAGTTTTGAGTAGCCGTAATGGTTAGTCTTTGACGGCAACAGCGATGAGGCTCAACCCACTCCAGGGCCAAGCTCGGTCGATACGGGAAAGCACAGGCATCAACATGTCCAGGCTTTTCAATTGAACGCGGGAGAATCTATTTCGTTTGAGGACTCGACCATTTAGCCACCATCCAGGAACTGACACTGAATTGAAATCAAAAATCTTTTCAATTCTGAAACCAGCATTGACCAATGAATCGATAAGTTTTGTTTCGGTATAACGTTCGCGATGTTGCAGGACTTTATCTAACGAGCCATAGATCCGCGGATGTTGAGGAACGAGAATAATCGCTTGACCACCGGATGTGAGGGCGCCAAAAATGTTCTTCAATGTCTGCGCTTCGTCTCCCACGTGCTCCAGAACATTAATCATTAGCACCGTGTCAAACTTTCCGTCTAAGCCTTCAAAATCCTCGACTGACTCGGCATTTATCTTCAACACATCCAGGTACGGTTTTCCAAAAGAATAAGACTGAAGATAGCGAAGGTAGTGCGGGTTGATATCAGATGCAACGTAGTTTTCTCGAGGAATGAACTGCGCAGTAAGATTGCCAATGCCTGCGCCAATCTCCAGAACTCTATCACCAACGTACGGTCGAAGCGTTTTTCCCATCCAACGATTGAACCTACGCGCGTGTTCAAGTTCAGCTAACATTCGCGATCCGTACTCGTCTTCAAGGTAGATGTCATCTACGATCCAGTAGTGGATCATCGAAAACAGAGCACGAAGTCCATCGGAAGATCTGATCTTTTTGCCTTCCTCTTTTGTCCTGGGAAGATAACGAATCGGTGCCTCAAAAATCCTCGCGCGCCTTTTCGCCAACTTGAAGGTAAGTTCAACTTCAATCCGAAAATCATTACTACGCAGCGGAATCGATTTTAGTAAGTCACTCTTAACCGCCTTGTAACAGGTTTCAATGTCCGTGAGGTTTAGATCAGTGAACCAGTTACTCGTTGAGGTCAGTAATTTGTTGATCGTCGTGTGACGATGCATGAGCGCTCGACGATACGGTGCTGAAAGATACCTCGATCCGTAAACTGCGTCGGCGCCTTCTTTGGCGAACGGTACCAGCAACGAAGGAATGTCAGAAGGATCATATTCAAGGTCGGCATCATGCACGATGCTGATGTCACCGCTACACTCCGCGATAGCGAGTCGCAACGCTGCGCCTTTTCCAAGATTGCGTTCGTTCCTTAAAAGAGTAACTCGCTTATCTTCGCTCGCGAGTTGCTGAAGAATTTCCCAACTGCCATCGTTACTTTGATCATCAACAACGATCAGTTCAAGTTCGCTAATTAGCGGATCCTGTAGAGCCAGAACTCGTCGCAAGCTCGGTCCAACGACATGTCGCTCGTTGTAGACGGGCACGAGCACGCTTAACTTAAACGCCGTGAATTCCTGATGGCGCGCAGAAGCGTGGGATCGACTCAAGGGGTTTTCAGTGGCTTCCGTTTTCATCTAACCGAGTTACTGACAAGCTCTGGCGCTTCTTGGGGCTAATCGTAGCTTCCAATAAATGCAGCGACAACATCAACTCCGCAAGTGCTCTTTGAAAGGCGTAATACAATCCCGCCCAGCCATCAAGCAATCCACCTCGCACAATAAGGCAATAAAACAGCACGGCGGCAGGCGCAACAATTCGCCAGCTTCGCACGCGATCGCCGAATGAAATCGCACCTGATCGTGAAACTATCAATTTGCGTGCTTCGAGCTCTGCGTAAGTTGCCTGCGAGTGTAACCAACGTCGCAAAGGCTTTCGATCGTCGTGCAGAATTTTAGCCTGCAACGGCAGGATTTCGCCCTGGACATTAACACGATGCGTGTGACCGTCCTGCTCATAATTTGCGGCTGCTTTACGGTACAGCACGGTTACCGAGGGATAAATCCCGCTGCGCAATCGTTTTCCGTTGAGACAGTAAATGAAGTTCGCCGTATAGCCGTTCACTTCAGGCGCTGGTCTTAACGAACGCAGCTCGTCGATCACTTCATCCGTTAAGACGTAATCAGCATCAAGCGCCAATACCCAGGGAGTCTTGATTTCGGTTTGCTCTAAACCAAAACTCCATTGATTAGAATGTGAATCAAAACGTCGCTGCCAGATTCTCGTTTGCGGAAAGCTTGAAGCAATCATGGTTGTGTCGTCATCACTAAAACTGTCCACCACCACGATATCATCGGCCCAACTTACCTGTTGCATTGTGCGTTCCAAATTTGGCGCTTCGTTGTAAGTAAGGATTAGGGGAGTAATTTGGTCGAGCATTATTTTTCAGCCAGGACTTTCGAGTACATGGCCACTAACTCATCAGCAACTTGAGGCCAAGCGAACCGCGCAGCCATGGCCTTGCCTGCCTGTCCCCTTAGCTTACGCTCGGACTCAGAACTTAGGACCTGCTCCAAAATCACTGCCAATGCTTTGCGATCTAAATCTGAAATCCAACCGGCGCCGGCCGCGGCGACTGCCTCAGAAAGGTTTACGCCTGGACCAACAATCACCGGAACACCACAAGTCAACGCTTCGAGCACACACAGGCCAAAGCTTTCCCGGTAGGAAGGAAGCGCGAGCAACGACGCACGACGCAAAAATAATTTCTTATCCTCTCCACCTAACCAACCCGGAAACAGCACCCGGTTACCACTACTCACCGCCGCTTGTTTTTTAAGAACTTTCACGTGCTCTTCTGGGCCATCACCAGCAATCACGAGACGCCAATGATTAAACTGTTCCTGCCTTGTGACGTCGGCGAAAGCATCAATGAGAATCTCAAGACCTTTCTGTGGATGAAGACGCGACAAAACGAGGACGTATGGATTATGAGGCGGCTGATTTGTCGTCGAGTCGTCCGTGAGTATAGAGTCGGAAAGTTCGAAATCGATGCCGAGCGGAACAACATTTCCGTGATTTAGTTTGAGTGATTGTTCGGCCGCCTCTTTCTCAGCTCGCGTCGTGTAGTGAACCGCTGAAGCGCCGCTTAACATGCGTTTACCGCTTACATGCCAGAACGTACGCTTCATCAGTCGCTTCTGTTGCATCCCCCATGGGTCAAGTGTTCCTAACGGGCGAACAACATAAGGCACTTGTTGTTTTCGACAAGAGCGGCCGGCCGAAATGCACGCATGATTGAAAACTGCATGCACGTGTACGAGATCGAAGTCAGCAACATTTTCGTCCAGCCAGACCGATAACGGTCGTGAGTACTTGAATGACTTTCCCCATTGCGAAGGGAAAAATAGCGTCGGTACTTGTTTGTAATCGGTTGGCCTGCTCGTATCGATACCGTTTAGATCGATTCCAGCGCTAGTCGTTGCGAGAAGAACGTCAATGCCTTTTGACTGCAATGAGCGGCACATCGGAAAAATCGCTTCGGCAGGTCCACCTGAGCGATCGGAAACTGATGGGATGACGTGGAGAACTTTCAAAGATACAACTCAGATACTGACTTGATTCGCCTCGCACCACTTTGCCAACACATACAGCGCCCATGGCCTGGACCAACCTACTGCTTTAGGTTGACGAATAAACCGTTGCCAAATTTGTTCAGCGGGCTTTTGTTCGAGGCCTGCTCTGGCTAGTCCTGCCTGGTCGGCGAAGACACTTGAGATTTCATTGCGCAGGTTTGAAGACATCCACTTTTCAAACGGTAAAGTGAATCCCATCTTTTTGCGCAGCAAAAACTCCCGCGGCAAAAGATCCGTCAACACATCGGCGAGCAAAGGTTTTGGCATTCGGGATGTCTCTCCTTTCAACTTCCAGTCGCCAGGTAATCGCAGGACAAAATCAGTTACACGAGTGTCGACAAACGGAACACGTACTTCGAGCGAATGGGCCATACTCATCGAGTCGGTATCGCGAAGCAACGTGTTTGCCATATACCCGGTCAGTTCGAGCTTCGAGATGGAATGAAAAACATCTGAGTGCCCGTTTGAAGGAATGCTCGCCGAGACATTTTCCACTTGATACTTCGCCAATGACTTCACAGTGTCTGGCGAGAATAGTTGTCGCGTGATTCTGTAAACGTCAGCGGGCGATCCTTTGGTCGCCGCTAATTGCCAAAACTTGTCGCGTTGAGCCGATCCATTGAGCGACAAGTGACCTAGAGGCGCGATCGTCCGCAAGAGATTTTTCGCCACGCCATTTGACGAGTCGAATTTCAGTGCTCGACGAAAGCTTGGATAGCCACCAAACAGTTCGTCTCCTCCCAAGCCTGACAACGCCACAGTCACTCCAGCATTCTTTACAGCCTTTGAAACGACAAATGTATTCACACCATCTATTGTCGGCTGATCAAGTGCGCGTATCGCGAGTGGCAAATCTTTCAAAAGTGCGTCTTCTGACAAGTTCACTTCGCAGTGGTCAGTCTTAAACTTCTCTGCTAACACACGTGCGTGACTTGCTTCACTAAACTGCTTCTCGTTGAAAACGACACTGAAAGTTTTAGGCCTGTCTTTGCTCACTCGACTCATCAACGCCACAATGGCGCTGGAGTCCATGCCGCCAGACAGAAACACTCCGATAGGAACGTCGCTGACAAGATGCTGTTGAACTGAATCTTCGAGGATTAAACGAACTTGAGCTTTCGCTTGATCTCGAGATTGAGGTAAGGGTTCATCGCTTGACACGGCAGTCGTGTAATTCACAAAGTCCAACTCGAAACCCGAATTGTCTTGCTTGATCCACAATGCTTGACCCGGTGTGAGTGATCTAACGCCTTCGATAATCGTAAGTGGAGCCTCGACTGATCCAAAGTCCAAAAACGATTTGACGCCCGAAGGACTAAGCGTGCGCTCAACGTGTCCACTTGCAAGCAACGCCCTGATCTCTGAAGCGAAAACGAATGGCCCTAGTTTGATATTCGTACTTGGGTGACCCGCGAAGTAATAGAGTGGTTTAATTCCAAAACGATCGCGGGCCAGGAGAAGCTGTTGTTTGCTGTTGTCCCACAAGGCGAGCGCGAACATTCCCCGCAACTTTGCTAGTCCAGCGACACCCCATTTGCGATAAACACGTAGCACAACTTCGGTATCAGTGCATGATTTCCATGGTCCAAATTCGTCACCAATCTCACGACGCAGCTGGCGGAAGTTGTACGTCTCGCCGTTGTAAGTGAGCCAATTCCCAGTCTCAGGATCATGCATCGGCTGATGTCCAGCCGACGACACATCAATGATAGCCAAACGGGTATTGCCGAGAACTAACGTGGTACGTGAAGCCACGGAGATCTCTTCGAGACCATAATCATCCGGCCCTCGATGCTGGAGCGCACGATTCATTTGCGCGACTGCTTTGATCGCTGACTCACGACCAAGGCCGCGACTCTCATCAACCCCTGCAGATATGAAACCTGAAATGCTACACATCGAGTTGTATTAACCGACCGTTTGAAAGTAACTAGAAGATTCCAAAAGCGATTCTTTACTCAGACCTTCAAGCAGATGAGCGCAAGCCTCGACTACAGCGTCGACACTGATCTCTTTCAAACAGCGCAGGCCTTCCTTATCACAAAACTGTAGAAGACAACCTTCACATGGAACTGTTCGGCGCAACACGACGTGACCTTCGCCGTATGGATTCCAGTGTCCCGGCCAATCAAGTGCTGACATAATCGCCACACATCTCGTCTTGACTGCTGCGGCAAGATGCATCGTTCCAGTATCGTTACCAACGTACAGTTGACATCGCGACAAAGCGGCTGCGGCCGGACGTACCGACAGCTGTCCCGCAGCGTTTGCGCCGCGTCCCCAGATTTTTAAAAGTCGCTCGCCCAGTTCGTGATCCTCTGAACCGCCGAACACGATGGGAAAGATATTTTTTGATCGAATTAAACTCTCGCCAACGTCCACGAAACGCTCCTCGGGCCAAACCTTTGATGGCCATTTACTCGCGGGAGCGAAACCTACTAGCGGCCCTGCATGATCCGTCGTGACGTTCCTTCGCAACCAATCGTCAGCCTCGCGCTGCTCATCACTAGTTATCGCAAGGCCCATCTGATTCCCGTTCGACTTGGGAACCTCGATACCGCTTAATGCGAGCCTGTTCAGCAGATGATCCGCCTCATGTACCACGCAAGGTAAACCTTCCGGCCGCCGTGCTGGCATAACTTCAAAACCGGCATCGCCGATTATCGATTTCATTCCAGCTGATCTAAAAAACAACAAGTCGCGCCGCACATCATTCGCTGGTCGGATGCGTGGAGCGAGATACACAAGCATGTCAAACTTTTTCTTCCGCAAACGCACCAACAATCGGGCCATCTCAATCGCCTTAAAGCCAGCATCGCTGGATTCGTAGGTCAGCCATTCATCGATCAGACCATTGGGGATCACGTGCTGCGGCGCCACGCGATCATGCGAGATGTGGAAACTGGAAAGCAGAGCAATGTGGGCAGTGGGAAATTGTTTGCGAATAGCAACCAACGAAGGAAGAGCGACAAGCGTATCGCCGAGTTGGCCGAGTCGATACACCAGTATCCTGTTCGCGACTGGCAGTGTTGAATTGTTAGTCACGAAAGTCTAATCGACCTGCAGCGGCTTTCCGGCAATACCAAATAGAAACGAACCCGTCTTCAGAAGGGCGCGAGCGGTTAGGTCTTTAGGCATGCGAGCAACCAGTGAATACTTCAATCGACCTATAATTCCCTTTCCCGGGATCGGAAACAACTCACTCGTCTGTCCCATGGGATGAATATCTTTCACAGCCAGTCCGCTGGTCGCTAACAAATTAGCCAGCTCATTTGGTGTGAAATAGCGTGCGACGTAGCCATCGGTGTAATAGCTGAGAATATCTGCCGTCGACATTCTCCGCAGTTGCTTGCCAGTCAGGAATCCGCGCACCAATTTCACGTAAGAATCAAACGCCTTGCGGTTGTAGACCATGCAGCGAAATTCACCGCCGGGTCTTAGTACTCGAGCGACTTGTTTGACGATCACATCAGTGTGCGCCGAGTGATGAATGACACCCCACGACCAGACGAAGTCAAATTCATTGTCTGGAAAATCCATTTGTTCCGCGTCCATTTCACGAACATCTGCGGCCAAACCGTTCAACTCAAGTCTGCGTGTTGTCAGGCCGACTGCTCGAGGCGTGAGGTCAATACTAGTCAAACGGCAACCCGCTTCGGTTAACAACTGCGAGTGTGAACCTAAGCCGCAACCAATCTCTAGAACACGTTTGCCATTCAGAGTGTCGAATGGAATTACAGCTGCAAAAGGACGATCACCTCGATAAAGAGGCGAAGCATTGAAGAACCGCCGGTCAATCTCATCAAAAAACTCTTTGGTGCCTTCGGCAGCGGGATTGGTGTTATGCCAGTCGTAGCTCATCGGATGGTTATGCCACCAGCTACGACTCTCCTTCTGCAACTCCGCAGCAGCGTGCGGATGATACGGTTTCTCAATCATCAATTTCTGGGTTCAACGTTAGTTCGACTTACGGATCCAGTGTGCGCGTGTTTAGCCATCACTCCCCAACAGTTGCATCTGACAAGACGGCCACTGCAGGCACGTTTTGGTAAGTAGTCTTCCTGCCAAGCACGTTAGATAGATGTCTCGCTAAGCGATGCGACGGCTTTTCAAAGATTCGATAGAACAGATAACAAATCGACAACAACAACATCAGATGTATGACCCAATTTAGTGGCAAGAAGACTGCCGGTATGCCAATCAGAACGAATAGCTCCTGCGCGTGAAGGTGCGTCAGGTAAATCGAGTAACTCCACGCACCTCCGCGTTCGAACAAACGCACTGGTTTTCTGTTCCGGTAAAAAGAAATCTCCCGCTTCAACCAGAAATAGGCAACAAGGGCAAATAGGTTAAGCGTAACCGGATATCCCAAAGGCGAATGGAATTTCAGAACCGAACAGACCCATGCGATGGACCAGATCACAAACCGCCACGACCAAAGATTCAATGACGTTGGAATGGTTTCGAACGAGTCGTACTTTTCTGCGAGAATGCAGCCCAGCAACCAACACGGTAAACCCAGTAACCAAGTTAACGACGGTCCGTAAGCTGGATAGATCCCTTGTGTAACATCGTTGTGTCGAATAGTAAGGAGGCCCAGACCAAACGCTACTATAAAAGCGATCGTGAGCATCTTTATCCAGCCATACCGAAAACTGATCCTTCGCAGTAACGGATAAAGAAGGTAATAGATCTCCTCACATACTAATGACCACAGGATCGAGTCATTGAACACTGGCAACTTTAGGCCCAATGGTCTCGCTAAGAGCACAGCTGCGCCCATCGGGATCAGTATGCGTACGAAACGACGGGTGAAGTAAGGAACAATCGGGATAGCAGCGTTACTTCGATGCGGAAGGTGAATGCAGAATCCGCTGATTATAAAAAAGACGATCACTGCCGCTACGGGATTGATCAGGTTATCCGCAAACACGCGCAATCCAAGTTGGACCAGAGAACCACGAGGCTGTCCACTAAA
>Ga0207644_10002686_pt1 | contig 11461 bp, 10 predicted proteins | sample KBSS73metaG_FD_184326 | JGI IMG/M metagenome (GOLD analysis project Ga0207644, IMG submission 184326) | Switchgrass rhizosphere microbial communities from Kellogg Biological Station, Michigan, USA - KBS S7-3 metaG (SPAdes) (version 2) | ecosystem: Host-associated > Plants > Roots > Rhizosphere... | reverse complement strand
ATACGACTTACATAGATAGGAGTCGACAGGGCCAAAATGAACAGCGCCGTCTTCGCCGCGTTGAAGCCGGGCGGACACTACGTCGTCGCCGATCATTCCGCGCAGCCCGGCGCCGGCGTCGGCGTGGGCAAATCATTGCACCGCATCGAAGAGAGTGCGGTGCGCAGCGAAGTCGAGGCGGCCGGCTTCAGGCTGGTCGGCGAAGGAGGTTTTTTGCGCAACCCGGGCGACCCCCGCACCGCGCCAGTGACCAATCCCGCGCAGCCGAACGACGAATTCGTGCTGAAGTTCGTGAAACCGTAGCGTTCAATCCCGGAGGAAACCATGCAACAACTGATGCGGAAAATCGTGGGCACACTGGCCGTGCTGGCACTGGTGGCCGGCTGCGCAACCCCGCCGGAGCGTAATGCGGGCAAGGCCGGCAGCGCCGAAATCTGGTGGCTCGGCCAGTCGGCCATGCGCATCACGACGGTAAGCGGCAAGGTCATCATGATCGACCCGTGGATCCTCGGCAATCCGAAGATCCCGCCTCAGTTCAAGAATCTCGACGCGCTCGGCAAGCTGGACCTGATACTCGTCACGCATGCACATGGCGACCATCTCGGCGACGCGGTGGCGCTGGCGAAGAAGAACAACGTCCCGATGTGGGCGCCAGCCGGCCTTAACCAGCAATTGCAAACGCTTGGCGAGCTGCCAGCCGAACTGTCGCCGCGTATGAACAAAGGCGGCACTATCCAGCCGTTCCCGGGAGTGAAAATCACCCAGGTGCATGCCGAGCACAGCTCGGAAATTTTGTGGACCGACCCGGCGACGAAGAAGCAGCACACGCTGTTCGGCGGCGAGCCGGTCGGCTTCATTATCGAGCTCGAAAACGGCTTCAGGATCTATCACATGGGCGACACCGGCCTGTTCGGCGACATGAAACTGATCGGCGATTACTACAAGCCCGATCTCATCATGATTCCGATCGGCGGGCATTTCGTGATGAACCCGTGGGACGCCGCGAAAGCCACCAAAGAGTTCCTGCAGCCGAAATATGCAATTCCGATGCACTACGCGAGCAATCCGTTTCTGGTCGGCACGCCGCAGGAATATATGGACGCGCTGGGCAGTTACCCGGTCAAGGTTTATCCGATCAATCCCGGCGACAAGTTGCGATTCTGATCGATCGTTGACGGTCATTCCGGTACGCCCGGGATGACCGTTCGCTCCGCGGGCCAACTAGCAGGAAGCAGGACCAGCCAATGAAAAGACGCACACTATTCAGAGCGACGCTGCTATGCGCCGTTTTTTTCTTCGCACCCGCGCGCGCGGCGGATATTTCCGACCTGAAAACCGGCGGGCCTTACGTGCCGACGCCGCAATCGGTCGTCGACAGTATGTTGCGCATGGCCGCCGTCAACGAAAAAGACTACGTGATCGACCTCGGTTCGGGAGACGGCGTGATCGTGCTGACCGCGGCGCGGCAGTTCAAGGCAAGCGGCATGGGTGTGGAAATCGACCCCGACCTCGTGAAACTCTCGAATGCGAGCGCCCAGAAGTTCGGCATCGCCTCGCGTGTGAGGTTCGTGCAGGAAGATGTGTTCAAGGCCGATCTTTCCAAGGCTTCGGTGCTGACGCTGTACCTGCTGCCGTCGATGATGATGAATTTGCGCACCAAGATATTCAACGAGCTGAAGCCCGGCACGCGCGTGGTTTCACATGACTATCATTTCGGCGACTGGTCGGCGGATGACTCGATTAGCTTCGAGGTGCCCGAAAAGGAGAGCGTAACCGGGGTGCCAAAGGCGACGGTATTGCTATGGTTTGTGCCAGCACGCGTCGCCGGCACCTGGGACTTAAAAACGGCGGCGGGCGAGACCTATCAGGTGGCGCTGAACCAGCGGTTCCAGGTCATTGAAGGGACAGCAAGCGCAGGCGGCAGGCCGGTCAAGGCGCAAAACCTGACCTTGCGCGGCAACGACATTTCGTTCGTGCTGCCCGACGCCAAGGGTCAAGCGCGTTTTACCGGGCGTATCAATGGCGATGCGATGGAAGGCTCGTTGGAAGCGCCCGGCAAGGCCTCGCAGCGGTGGACCGCGATGCGCACGGCCGCGGGGAAAGTCGTCATCGAGTAGTTCGCATCGAACGCGGTACTAATCGCGCGTTAATGTGAGCCCATAAGCCGGCGGTCCCCATCGTCCACCTGTGCGCGCCAAAGTTTCGACCGCCGGACGCTGAAAAGCCTGTAGATAAGCTTCGCGCACCTGGGCGGCCGGGCAAGTACCCAGACGTTTCGCGATGCCCAGAGATTCGGCTTGCGGAAATTCCGTTGCTAAGCGCGACCTTGCAATAATCGCCCGGTGAACTTGCGCAAGGCAGGGGCTGCCTCCTCCGCGTAGGTTGGCCTTTCCCAATAGTAGCCGCCGCCCCATATTAGAAATCCCCGGGCATTAATGCCGATCGCGCCCGCGCTTTGCCATTGAGCGTTGCGAGCGCAATCGCGCAACCGCACAGCAACCGGCGCATGTCCCTGAGAGTTTTGTACATATCTGCCAGGCGCCCGTATGACCGCAAAGTAAAGCTTGTCCCGCCGTCTGTGCAATCCTCTGAGATTCCAACGGGATGGACAACCAAATTAGCGCATGTCCGCAACATGCATTTTTTTACTTAATTTTTATACGTGCATGGGGACAATGACATATGGCTGATACCCAATCCAAATCCATTCCAGACGCTGATCCACGCTTGTCGTCTGCTGAGTACATGTCTCACCCACAGGCGCGGGATACGGCGCCGGTCGTACGCAGTTACAGCATAACTGCGCTGGCCTGCGGGTTGACGACCGTTTTGGCGACACCGCTGATCGGCCATGTCGATCTCGCGAATATTCTGATGCTCTTCTTATTGACGGTCGTCGGCATCGGGGCGACGCTCAGTCGCGGCCCGGCGCTCGCCGCTGCCTTCCTGAGTGTCGCCCTGTTTGATTTCTTTTTCGTGCCGCCGCGCTTTTCTTTCACCGTCGAAGATCCGCAATACCTGATGACCTTCGCGGTGATGCTGGCGGTCGCGTTGATCATCGGGCAGCTCACTGCAGACCTGAGGCGTCGGGCGGATGAGGCGCTCGCCAAAGAACGGCGGTCGCATGCCCTGTATGAAATGGCGCGCGAACTGAGCGGCGCAGTTTCGGTTAAGGACGTTATCGGGATTTCACAGCGTTCTCTGCGGCATGCAATCGATGTCGGGACGGCATTTTTGATTGCCGGGCCGGGCGGGCACCTCGAAGCTGCAGGCGATCCGGCATTTTCACGTGCGCTCGTGATCGCTCCGCTGCTCGCCAGGTTCGCCTACGAGAACGATCCCTGCACCGATCTCGACGCGCAATATCCGGTCGCGTACTTTCCGCTCAAGGCGCCGGGCGGAGTGCGTGGCGTGCTGGCCGTCGAATCGCCGCGCGAAAGCGCGTATCCGCTCTATGAAAACCAGGAGTTTTTGCATACCGCGGCGTCGCTGGTCGCCATTGCGCTCGAGCGCACCCGGCTCGCACAAAGAAGTGCTGCATAACTTCGGTATATAAATCTTTACAAAAGTTTTACGACGAAGAAGTTAGCTTTACGCAATACATGAAGGATAACGCGCCATGGATATTGTCTATATCGGGTTGATCGCCGGCTTCATCGTGCTGAGCGTCGGACTGACGTACTTCTGCGAGCGTCTGCGGAGGCCGAAATGAGCTGGATATACGTATTGAGCGGCGTGCTGGCCGCCGCAGTCTTGGTTTACCTCGTGATCGCGTTACTGTATCCGGAGAAATTCTGATGAGCGCGAACAGCTATATTCAGCTCGCGTTTTACCTGGTCGTCCTGATTGCCCTGGCGAAACCGCTCGGCGCCTACATGGCGGCGGTTTATGAAGGCAACTCAGCCGCTGTTCGGTTCGGCGCGCCGGTCGAGCGCCTGATCTATCGCCTGTGCGGGGTCGACGCGGCGAAGGAAATGGCGTGGGTGCAGTACACCGTCGCGCTGCTGTTATTTAACGTGCTGGGCGGGCTTACGGTATATGCACTCCAGCGCCTCCAAGTGCATCTGCCTTTCAACCCCGCGGGGATGGGCGCAGTGTCCCCCGATTCGTCATTCAACACGGCGATCAGCTTCATGACCAATACGAACTGGCAGGGCTACGGCGGCGAGAGCACGATGAGCTACCTGACGCAGATGGCCGGCCTCGCCGTTCAGAACTTTGTCTCGGCGGCGACGGGTATGGCGGTCGTGATCGCGCTGATCCGCGCATTTGCGCGCCAGAGCGGTCAGACGGTCGGCAATTTCTGGGTCGATCTTGTCCGCTCGACGCTTTATATTCTATTGCCGTTGTCGTTCGTGCTCGCACTCGTCCTGGTTTCGCAAGGCGTAGTGCAGACGTTCTCACCTTATCCGACCGTGCCGCTCGTTGAATCCGTCGAGTACGACAATCCGAAGCTCGATCCTGCGGGACAGCCCATTAAAGACGAGAAGGGTAATCCCGTTACCGAGAAGGCGACGCAGAAAGAACAGGTCATCGCGGTCGGCCCGGCAGCTTCGCAGATTGCAATCAAGCAACTGGGCACGAACGGCGGCGGATTCTTCAATGCGAATTCCGCGCATCCGTTTGAAAATCCGACGCCACTGGCGAACCTTCTTGAAATGCTGGCGATTCTGCTGATCCCGGGCGCGCTCTGCTACACGTTCGGCAAAATGGTCGGTGACACCCGCCAGGGGTGGGCAATTCTGGCCACGATGACGCTCGTTTTCGCAGTCATGCTGGGTATCTGCGTGTGGGCCGAGCAGCAGGGCAATCCTGTTTTCACACAAGCGGGCGCCGATCAGGCGACTACAGCGCTGCAATCCGGGGCGAATATGGAAGGCAAGGAAGTGCGTTTCGGCATCGCGAACTCGGCGCTCTGGGCAACCGCAACGACGGCCGCATCGAATGGTTCGGTCAACTCGATGCACGATTCGTTTACGCCGCTCGGCGGCCTGATCCCGATGTGGATGATCCAGCTCGGGGAAGTCATCTTCGGCGGCGTCGGCTCGGGTCTCTACGGCATGCTGATGTTCGTGATCGTTGCCGTATTCGTCGCCGGCCTCATGATCGGCCGCACGCCCGAGTATCTGGGCAAGAAAATCGAATCGTTTGAGATCAAGATGGCTTCGATCGCAGTGCTCGTGCCGCTGTTCACCGCGCTGATAGGTACCGGGATTGCCGTGATGATCGGCGCCGGCAAATCGAGCGTCGCCAATCCGGCCGCGCATGGCTTCAGCGAAATTCTTTATGCATTTTCGTCCGCGAGCGGTAACAACGGCAGCGCGTTCGCCGGGCTGTCGGCCAATACGCCGTTTTATAACACGGCGCTCGGCGTCGTCATGTTCTTCGCGCGCTTCTGGATCATCATTCCGGTACTCGCGCTTGCCGGCTCGATCGTGACGAAGAAAAAAGTGCCGGCCGGTCCCGGCACGCTGCCGACACACGATCTGCTGTTTGTCCTGTGGCTCGTCGGTGTCGTAATCGTGATCGGCGCGCTCACGTTTTTCCCAGCACTGGCGCTCGGTCCGATCGTCGAGCATCTGCAGCTTTATCATCCGGCCCCGTGACCGGCCGCACGCCCAATATCCGGAATCCCTGGAGTCCCCACAATATGAGCACATCCTACGTAGTGCCTGCACCGGTAATTGAACATGCCGTGCCGCGGGCGCTGGTGACGCGCAGCATTTTCAAGCAGGCGCTGATCGACGCATTTCTGAAGCTCGCGCCACAGCAACAGTGGAAGAACCCGGTCATGTTCGTCGTCTATCTGGGCAGCTTTCTGACGACGCTCCTGTGGGTGCAGGCGCTGACCGGGCAGGGTGAGGCACCGGCAGGATTTATTCTCGCGGTCACGTTATGGTTGTGGTTCACCGTGCTGTTCGCGAACTTCGCCGAGGCGATCGCTGAAGGGCGCAGCAAGGCACAGGCAGATGCTTTGCGCGCGGCCAAGCGCGATACGACGGCCAAGAAGCTGGCCACCGCCGACCGCCATGCCGCCGTGACCAAAGTCAATGCGACGATGCTGCGCAAAGGCGACACCTATCTCGTCGAGCAGGGCGATTTCGTGCCGGCCGACGGCGAAGTGATCGTCGGCGTTGCATCGGTCGATGAGTCGGCGATAACCGGCGAGTCCGCACCGGTTATTCGCGAAGCGGGCGGCGATTTTTCATCTGTAACCGGCGGCACGCGCGTGCTCTCCGACTGGCTCGTGGTGCGCGTAACCACCAATCCTGGAGAATCCTTCCTCGACCGCATGATCGCGATGGTCGAAAGCGCGCGCCGCCAGAAGACGCCGAATGAAATCGCGCTTACCATTTTGCTAGTCAAGCTGACGCTCGTATTTCTGTTCGCAACTGTGACACTGCTGCCATTTTCGATCTACGGCGTCGAAGCCGCGAAGTCAGGCAGTCCGATCACGATTACGGTGCTCGTCGCATTGCTCGTCTGCCTGATCCCGACGACGATCGGCGGCTTGCTGTCGGCAATCGGGCTGGCGGGCATCGGGCGGATGCTGCGCGCCAACGTGATCGCCACCTCAGGCCGTGCGGTGGAAGCGGCAGGGGACGTCGACGTGCTCCTGCTCGACAAGACCGGCACGATCACGCTCGGCAACCGCCAAGCCTCCACCTTCCTCGTTGCCCACGGTGTCACCGAGCAGGAACTGGCCGATGCGGCCCAGCTCTCGTCATTGCCGGATGGCACGCCCGAAGGGCGCTCTATCGTCGTGCTCGCAAAACAGAAATTCAACATGCGCGAACGCGATATCGTCGCGCTCGGGGCGACCTTCGTGCCGTTTTCGGCGCAGTCGCGCATGAGCGGCGTCAATTTCCAGGGGCGCGAAATCCGCAAAGGCGCGGCCGATGCGATACGTCAGTACGTGACGGCGATGGGCGCGCGATATCCAGATGAGGTGAGCGCGCTCGTCGACAGTGTTGCCCGCCGTGGCAGCACCCCGCTCGTGGTTGCGGAAGGTTCGCGCGTGCTGGGCGTCATCGAATTGAAGGACATCGTCAAAGGCGGCATCAAGGAGCGTTTCGCCGAACTGCGCCGCATGGGCATCCGCACGGTGATGATCACCGGCGATAACCGCCTTACCGCGGCGGCGATCGCGGCCGAGGCGGGAGTCGATGACTTTCTCGCGGAAGCAACCCCTGAAGCGAAGCTGAAATTGATTCGCGAAAATCAGGCGCAAGGGCGGCTCGTTGCGATGACGGGCGACGGCACCAACGACGCTCCGGCGCTCGCGCAGGCAGACGTCGCGGTGGCCATGAATACCGGCACGCAGGCAGCAAAAGAAGCGGGCAACATGGTCGATCTCGATTCGAATCCGACCAAGCTCATTGAGATCGTCGAAACCGGCAAGCAGTTGCTGATCACGCGCGGTTCGCTGACGACGTTCTCGATTGCCAACGATGTCGCCAAGTACTTCGCGATCATTCCGGCCGCGTTTGCGACGACTTATCCGCAACTAAACGCGCTGAACGTGATGCATCTTGCAACGCCCAACAGCGCGATTCTGGCGGCGGTGATTTTCAACGCGCTCATCATTCCGGCGCTGATTCCGCTCGCATTGCGGGGCGTCAAGTATCGAGCGGTCGGCGCGGCGGTGCTGTTGCGCGATAACCTGCTCATCTACGGCATCGGCGGCGTGATCGTGCCATTCGTCGGCATCAAGCTGATCGACATGGCGCTCGTCGTGCTGGGCTTGATCTGACTCCCCACGTTTCGAGACAAGGACCTGCAAGCATGTTTGCCCAATTCAGACCCGCACTAATCATGCTGATCCTCCTGACCGTCCTGACAGGCGGCATCTATCCCGCGATCGTAACGGGCATTGCCCAGCTCGTTTTTCCAGACCAGGCGAACGGGAGCCTCATCGAGCAGAATGGCAAGGCCATCGGCTCATCGCTGATCGGGCAGCCGTTTGCCGACCCCAAGCATTTCTGGTCGCGCCCATCGGCGACGTCGCCGTATCCGAACAATGCGAGTTCGTCGGGCGGTTCCAATCAGGGGCCCTTGAATCCCGCTCTGAAAGAAGCCGTCGAAGGCCGCATCAAAGCGTTGCGCGACGCAGACCCTGACAACAGGGCGGCAGTCCCGGTCGATCTCGTGACGGCGTCGGGAAGCGGGCTCGATCCCCACATCAGCCCGGCGGCCGCCGAATACCAGGTTGCGCGGGTCGCCCGGGTGCGCGGATTCGATCCGGCGCGGGTAAGGGCCCTTGTGGCAGAATCGACACAGGGACGACAGCTTGGATTCCTTGGCGAACCGCGAGTTAACGTGCTCGAACTCAATCTTGCGCTTGATCGTGCCAAATAGCGTTGTGCAATTGAAAGCGCCGTTCTGAGATGGAGCAGCGTCCCGATCCCGATGAACTGCTGGCCAAAGTCCAGCGCGAAGAGGCGAAGCAACGCCGCGGCAAGCTGAAAGTGTTCTTCGGCGCCGCTGCCGGCGTGGGCAAAACCTATGCGATGCTGTCGGAGGCGCGCGAAAAGCGCGCCGAAGGCTGCGACGTCGTCGTCGGGATAGTCGAAACGCATGGGCGCACGGAAACGGTCGCAATGGCCGACGGCCTCGAAGTCCTGCCGCCGCGCATCGTTGACCATCGTGGCGCGCAAATCCGCGAATTCGATCTCGACGGGACATTGAAGCGTCGGCCGACACTGGTTCTCGTCGACGAACTCGCCCACACGAATGCCGAGGGCTCGCGCCATCCGAAGCGCTGGAACGACGTCGAGGAACTCCTTGACAGCGGCATCGACGTCTACACGACGCTCAATGTGCAGCACCTCGAGAGCCTCAACGACATCATCGGCGGTATTACCCAGATCCGCGTTTGGGAAACGATTCCCGACACGATCTTCGAACACGCGGACGAGGTAGAGCTCGTCGACCTGCCGCCCGACGACTTACTCGAGCGCCTGCGCGAAGGCAAGGTCTACTTGCCGCAGCAGGCCGAGCGCGCGATCCGCAACTTCTTTCGCAAAGGCAACCTGATCGCCCTGCGCGAGCTTGCATTGCGGCGCACGGCGGAGCGCGTTGACGCGCAAATGCGCGACTATCGGGACGACCAGGCGATTCGCGAGGTGTGGCGCGCGGGCGAGCGCGTGCTCGTGTGCATTGGACCAAACCCGCTTGCGTCGCGCCTGATTCGCGCGGGCAAGCGACTCGCCACGTCGCTGCACGCGGACTGGATCGTCGCCTATGTCGAGACGCCGCAATTGCAGCGGCTGCCGGCGGAGCGGCGCGACCGGATTCTCGACTACCTGCACCTCGCAGAGGAATTGGGCGCGGAAACGGTCACGCTGTCGGGACACTGGATGAGCGAAACAATCCTCGAGTGCGCGCGCGATAGAAACGTGACCAAGATCGTGCTCGGCAAGCCTTCGCGCACGGGCTGGCGGCGCTGGGTCCTGGGCAGCGTCGTCGACGTTGTCGTCCGCGAGGCGCATGACTTCGATGTTTACCTGCTTGCGTGCGACAAGGACCTCGACTCGCCGGCGCTGCCGGATACTTCGCTGCTCGTCCGTAGCCGGGCATACCTTGGAATATCTGAGAGCGAACACCGCAAAAAGCGCTGGCCGGGCTATTTGTGGAGCGTCGGTGTCACGGCCGCGATTACATCGCTCTCGGTGTTTGCGTTCGGCTTTCTCGAACTCGTGAACCTCGTAATGCTTTATCTGCTCGGGGTTATGTACATCGCGACGCGTTTCGGCCGCGGTCCTTCGGTGCTCGCGTCGCTGCTGTCGGTCGCGGTGTTCGATTTCTTTTTTGTGCCGCCGCGCTTTTCATTTGCGGTGACGGACGTGCAATACCTCGTCACCTTTGCCGTAATGCTCGCTGTCGGATTGATCGTGGCCACGCTCACCGTTGATTTGCGCTCGCAGGCCAAGGTTTCCCAGCATCGCGCGCGCCGCGCCGGCGTGCTCTATACGTTCACGCGCGAACTCGGACTCACCCAGACCGAGACCGAAGTCTGCGAGGTCGCAGTCAGGCACATCGGCGAGGAGTTCGAAGGCCAGAGCGTAGTCCTGCTGCCGGACTTCGAGGGGCGGATTCATTATCCGCGCTCGCAAAGCTTCCAGTTTTCGTTTCATGGCAGCGACCTTGGCGTTGCGCAATGGGCTTTCGACCACGGGCGCATTGCGGGACGCGGCACGGACACGCTGCCGGGAACCGAGGGCGTGTACTGGCCAATGCCGGATGCGCACGGTACGGTCGGCGTGCTCGCGCTGCTGCCGATCAACCTGCGGCGCGTGTTCCTGCCCGAGCAGAAACGCCTGATCGACACGTTCATCGCGCAAATCGTGCAGGCCCTTGGCCGCGTGCGCCTGACGCGCGATGCGCAGGCCGCGAAAATCAAAGCGGAGACGGAAAGCCTGCGCAATTCCCTGTTGAGCGCGATTTCCCACGACTTCCGCACGCCGCTTGCGTCGATCGTCGGCGCGTCGAGCAGCCTCATCGATGATTCTTCGCGGCTTTCCGAGCCGGCGCGGCTCGATCTTGGCAGGACGATTTACGAAGAAGCGCAGCGCATGACGAAGCTCGCCAACAACCTGCTCGACATGGCGCGGCTCGAAGCGGGCAACGTGAGGTTGAACCGGCAATGGTGCCCGCTCGAAGAAATCGTCGGAGGCGTGCTCACCCGTTTGCACGCCCGGCTCGCACACCATCCGGTCGCGATCAAACTGCCGTCCGGACTACCGCTCGTGCACGTCGACCCGGTGATGATCGAGCAGGTGTTCGAGAACCTGATCGAAAATGCGGTCAAATACACGCCGCCCGGCACCGCCATTGAAATCGGTGCCGAAGTCGGCGATGGCAAGACGGTCTGTTGGGTCGCCGATCGCGGTGACGGTCTGCCGGCCGGCAAGGAAGACATGCTGTTCGAGAAGTTTTATCGCGGCGCCAAGGAAGGCGCGCAGAGCGGGGTGGGGCTGGGGCTGACAATCTGTCGTGCCATCGTCGAAGCGCACGGCGGCAGCATTCGCGCGGAAAACCGGGAAGGCGGCGGCGCGCGATTTTCCTTTACGATTCCCGTCACCGGCGAGCCGCCGCAAATCGCGTCCGAAGAAGAGCAACTCGCCGCGTCGTCATGAGCCAGCCGCATCCCGTCATCGTCGTCATCGAAGACGATCCGCAGATCAGGCGCTTTCTGCGCACGGGGCTGGAGGCGCACGGGTTCGAGATACACGAGGCGGAAACCGGCAAGCTCGGCATGATACTTGCGGCGACGCGCAAGCCCGACCTCGTGATACTCGATCTGGGGCTGCCCGATATCGATGGGCTTGAAGTGGTGAAGAAACTGCGCGAATGGACGTCGCGGCCGGTGATCATCCTGTCGGCGCGCAACATGGAAACCGACAAGGTCGCCGCGCTCGACACTGGCGCCGACGACTACCTGACCAAGCCGTTCGGGATG
>Ga0207644_10002682_pt1 | contig 11463 bp, 11 predicted proteins | sample KBSS73metaG_FD_184326 | JGI IMG/M metagenome (GOLD analysis project Ga0207644, IMG submission 184326) | Switchgrass rhizosphere microbial communities from Kellogg Biological Station, Michigan, USA - KBS S7-3 metaG (SPAdes) (version 2) | ecosystem: Host-associated > Plants > Roots > Rhizosphere... | reverse complement strand
GGCCACCGCGCGCTCGTACAGCGCATTGCGGGGCGCCCCCGTTGCCTTGGCTGCAATCGCGACCGCCTGCTTCACGGGCAGCGCTTCGATGAGCAGCGTCAGCAGGCGCTCGGCGGAATCGTCCAGTGCCCCCGCAACCGCCGCGCGCGGCGGCGCGGCATGCACGACGAGCACGAACTCCCCGCGCAGCCGGTTCGCGTCCGCGGCGAACCAGTCGGACAGCTGCGCCGCGGGCATCGTCACGACGGACTCGAATTGCTTGGTCAATTCGCGGCAGACAGTCACGCGCCGCTGCTGCGCGCTCGCGCCGAGCGCGGCCGTGAGCGCGGCCGCAAGCGATTCGATACGGTGCGGAGCCTCGAACAGCACAGTCGAGTCGCGCGAGTCGGCGAGTTCGCGCAGCGCGGCCTCGCGCTCTGCGCCCTTGGCTGCGAGGAAACCGCGGAAGCGAAAACCCTCGGCGATCGGGTCGCCGGCCACGCTCAACGCCGCGACGGTGCTGCTCGGGCCGGGGAGGGGGATCACCGCATGCCCGGCGGCGCGCACTGCATCGACGAGCCGTGCGCCAGGATCGCTGACCGCCGGCGTTCCGGCGTCGCTCACATAGACCACGCGCTCCCCCGCGCCCAGGCGCGTGACGATCTGCTGCGCCGCCTCTTCCTCGTTGTGCTCGTGCAGCGAGATCAGTCGCTTGTGCAGGCCGAAGTGACGCAGCAGCCCCGAAGTGACGCGCGTGTCTTCGCAAGCGACCGCATCGGCGATCGAGAGCGTGTACACCGCGCGCAGGCTGAGGTCGGCGAGGTTGCCGATCGGCGTGCCCAGCATGTAGAGCGCGCCTTCGGGAAAGCGCTGCATGCCCGCGGCACTTGCGGCGGCCTGCTGGATCAGGAGGGGATCGATGGTCACGACGAAATCACGCGGCGATGCGGGCGAGGCCCTCGCGCTGGCTCATCTCAAGCGCGCCGGACTCGTGCTGGTGGAGCGCAATTATCGAGTGGCGCGCGGCCGCGGCGCCCCGGGGGGCGAGGTCGACCTGATCATGCGTGACACCCGCGGAACGCTGGTGTTCGTGGAAGTTCGCACACGCGCTGCGCTTGCCCCGGTCGCGGCGGCTGCGAGCGTGGATGCCGCCAAGCAGCGGCGCCTGCGCTTCGCCGCGTGCCATTACCTGCGGCGCTTCGCCACGCCGCCCGCTTGCCGTTTCGATGTGGTCGCCATCGACGGCGAGCGCCTGAACTGGCTGGTTGCAGCTTTCGACGCAGGCTGACACACGTTTGGTGCGCGGCGGAACCTCTGGCGGGGAGGTGCTGTCTTATCATCGTGAGCATGCTCGAACAACGCATCCAGCAGCAATTTTTCGACAGCGCCGACCTCAAGTACGCGGCCGCTGAAACCCTTACGCGCCCCATTGCCGACGCGGTCACGGCCGTGCTCGGGTGCATCACCGCCGGCGGCAAGGTGCTTGCCTGCGGCAACGGCGGCTCGGCCAGCGACGCGCAACACTTCGCCGCCGAGTTCGTCGGTCGCTTCGAGCGCGAACGCCCGGGGCTCGCCGCCATCGCGCTCAATACCGACACCTCCATCCTCACCGCCATCGGCAACGACTACGACTTCGCGCAGGTCTACGCGAAGCAGGTCCAGGCCCTGGGCAACCCGGGCGACGTGCTCGTCGCGCTGTCCACCAGCGGCAACTCGGCCAACATCCTCGCCGCCGTCGACGCGGCTCACGACAAGGACATGACCGTCATCGCCTTCACCGGCCGTGGTGGCGGCAAGCTCGGCCAGCGCCTGGCCGAAACCGATGTCCACATTTGCGTTCCGCACGAGCGCACGGCTCGCATCCAGGAAGTGCACATCCTCGCCATTCACTGCCTTTGCGACGCCGTCGATGCCCAACTGCTCGGCGAACAGGACCCCGCATGAACGACAACACGACCCTCGCCCCTCACCCCCGCCCCGCTGAACGCACGACGTCCCGCTCCCCCCTGATCCGCCCGATCGCGCTCGCGCTGCTTGCAAGCGCCGCGCTGAGCGCCTGCGCGCCGATCGTGATCGGCGGTGCCGCCGTGGGCAGCGCGCTCATGTACAGCGATCGCCGCACCTCCGGGGCGCAGGTCGAGGACCAGTCCATCGAGCTCAAGGCAGGCCCGCGCATCACCGAAGCCATCGGAGAGCGCGGCCATATCAACGTGACGAGCTTCAACCGCACGGTGCTCGTCACCGGCGAGGTGCCGTCCGATGGCGACAAGGCCGCTGTCGAGCAGGCCCTGGCCCGCATGGAGAACGTGCGCGGCACGCTCAACGAGCTGCGCGTGGCGCCGAACAGCTCGTTCAGCTCGCGCACCAACGACACGCTGATCACGAGCAAGGTCAAGGCGACGTACGTCGACGCGCGCGACATGTTCTCGAATGCCTACAAGGTGGTGACCGAGAACGGCGTGGTCTATCTCATGGGCCGGGTCACCGACCGCGAAGCCAACCGCGCCGTCGATCTGGCCCGCGGCGTCAACGGTGTGCAGAAGGTGGTGAAGGCCTTCGAGATCATCACCGAGGACGAGCTTGCCCAGGTCGTGCGCGTGCAGGCGGCCTCGAAGCCCGCACCCGCGCCGACGCCGGCCCCGGCTGCCGCGCCGGCGGAAGCGCCGCTCAGCAATCAGTAGGCGTTGGAGCTGCCAGGCAAGACGGGCCCCGCGGGGCCCGTCTTTGCTTTTGTACGTGCACCGATCAGCGCAGCCGGCGAATGAGGCTGGAGGTGTCCCAGCGGGTGCCGCCCATCACCTGTACGTCGGCGTAGAACTGGTCGATCAGGGCGGTCACCGGCAGCCGGGCGCCGTTGCGCTGCGCTTCGGCGAGGCACAGGCCCAGGTCCTTGCGCATCCAGTCGACGGCAAAGCCGAAGTCGAACTTGTCCTCGATCATCGTCGGGCCGCGGTTGTCCATCTGCCAGCTTTGCGCCGCGCCCTTGCCGATCACGCCGAGCACCGCCTTCATGTCCAGGCCCGCACGCTGCCCGAAGGCGATCGCCTCGGCGAGGCCCTGCACGAGGCCGGCGATGCAGATCTGATTCACCATCTTCGCAAGCTGCCCGCTGCCGCTTTCGCCCAGTAGCGTGCAGGCCTTGGCGAAGGCCATGATCACCGGGCGCACCCGCTCGAAGGCCACCGCGTCGCCGCCGCACATGACGGTGAGGGCGCCGTTGATGGCCCCGAGATTGCCGCCCGACACCGGCGCATCGATGAACGAGAAGCCGCGCGCCTTCGCAGTGGCGCTGAGCTCGCGCGCGACCTCGGCGGACGCCGTGGTGTGATCGACGAAGACGGCGCCCGTGGCCATGTTCGCGAACGCACCGTCCTTGCCGACGGTGACCGAGCGCAGGTCGTCGTCATTGCCCACGCAGGCGAGCACGATGTCCGCGCCCTTGGCCGCCTCGGCCGGCGTCGCCGCGGATCGGCCCCCGTAGGTCTTGATCCACTCGGCAGACTTGGACGCCGTCCGGTTGAAGACGGTGACGCTGTGGCCCGCGCGGGCGAGGTGGCCGGCCATCGGCGCGCCCATCACGCCCAGGCCGAGGAAGGCGACGCGTTGCGGGGCAACGCTCTCGTAGGTTTTGCTGGCTGCCGTGGTCATGCGTTGGTCCTTCACAAGTGCGAACGGCCTCGAACCGAGGCCGTTCTTCAGCGCGCAATGATCGCTCAGACGATGGTCAGGTGCTCGGTCCCTGCGGCGAGGTCGGCGTTGCGGGCGCGGTTGCTGTTCAGCTTGATCTGCAGGCGCAGGTCGTTCACCGAATCGGCGTTGCGCAGCGAGTCCTCGTAGGTGACGAGCTGGCCCTCGTACAGGTCGAACAGCGACTGGTCGAAGGTCTGCATGCCGAGCTCGCGGCTCTTCTTCATGATCTCCTTGATCTCGGCCACCTCGCCCTTGAAGATGAGCTCGGAGATCAGCGGCGTGTTCAGCAGGATCTCGACCGCCGCGACGCGGCCGTTGCCCTCCTGGCGCGGCAGCAGGCGCTGCGACACCATCGCCTTCAGGTTCAGCGAGAGGTCCATCAGCAGCTGCTGGCGGCGCTCCTCGGGGAAGAAGTTGATGATGCGATCCAGCGCCTGGTTGGCGCTGTTCGCGTGCAGCGTGCACATGCACAGGTGGCCGGTCTCGGCGAAGGAGACGGCGTGCTCCATCGTCTCGCGGTCTCGCACCTCGCCCATCAGGATGACGTCGGGCGCCTGGCGCAGCGTGTTCTTCAGCGCGTGCTCCCAGCCGTCGGTGTCCAGGCCCACCTCGCGCTGGGTCACGATGCAGTTCTTGTGCGGATGCACGAACTCCACCGGATCCTCGATGGTGATGATGTGGCCGTAGGAGTTCTCGTTGCGGTGGTCGACCATCGCTGCAAGCGAGGTCGACTTGCCCGAGCCCGTTGCGCCCACGAAGATCACGAGGCCGCGCTTGGTCATCGCCACGTCCTTGAGCACGTGCGGCAGGCCGAGGGTGTCGATGGTGGGCAGCGTCTGCGGGATGGTCCGCATCACGAGGCCCACGTTGCCCTGCTGCACGAAGGCGTTCACGCGAAATCGCCCGATGCCCGCCGGCGCGATCGCGAAGTTGCACTCCTTCGTGCGCTCGAATTCCGCGGCCTGCTTGTCGTTCATGATCGCGCGCGCCAGCGCGATCGTGTGCTGCGAGTTCAGGGGCTGCGGCGACACCTTCGTGACCCGCCCGTCGACCTTGATCGCCGGCGGAAAGTCGGCGGTCAGGAAGAGGTCGGAGCCGCTGCGATTCACCAGCAGGCGCAGCAGGTCGTTGACGAACTTAGACGCTTGATCGCGTTCCATGAAGACTCCCCGGAATTCGTGGCGCCGGCGCGGCTCAGCCGCCCGACAGGAGCGCCGAAAGGCGCGCGCTCACCTGTCGCAGCCGCAGCGAGAGGCGGCGCGCGAGCGAGGCGAGCAATGCGAGTGCGAGCTTGGGGCTCGTGGCCACCAGCTCGTCGAGCTTTTTCGCGTCGAGCACCGCAAGCACCGCGGGCGTGAGCGTGTGGCAGGCCGAGAAGCGCCCGCCCGCGTCGAGCAGCGACATCTCACCGAGCATGTCGCCGGCGCGCGCCTCGGCCAGACGCGCGCGCGCACCCCACGGCTGCACGCGGTCGACGGAGACGGTGCCCTCGAGCACGATGAGCATGTAGTCGCCCTGTTCGTCCTGCCCGATGACCTCATGGCCTTGCGCCACGGACACGAACTGCATCTGCTGGGCCAGCCGCGCAAGCTCTGCCGGCTGCAGCGCGACGACCTGGCGGTCGGACTGCCACAGCTTGATGAAGAGATCGGTCCCGCGCTGCGCGTCATAGGGGCGCGCATTGATGTCCAGTGCGCGCTGGGACCAGCTCACCAGCGGCTGGGCCTCGTCGCCGCGATCCTGGAACAGCGTGGAGAAGAACGCCGAGTCGGCCTCGTCCACCGGGGCGGTCGGCGCGGAGCCGGTCAGGCGGTCGATGAGCTTCTTCACGAACAGGACTTGGGGCGATGGCGACAGGCGCGTGGCGTGCGCGGCGCGTCAGCCCGGGAAGTTCTCGGGGATCTTCGCCTTGCCGCGCGCCTCGGCCGGCGAGATCACGTTGCGACGCACGAGGTCGGCGAGGTTCTGGTCGAGCGTCTGCATGCCCTGGCTGTTGCCCGTCTGGATCGACGAGTACATCTGCGCGATCTTGTTCTCGCGGATCAGGTTCCGGATGGCCGAGGTGCCGAGCATGATCTCGTGCGCCGCCACGCGGCCGCTGCCGTCCTTGAGCTTGCACAGCGTCTGCGAGATCACGGCCACGAGCGATTCGGACAGCATCGCGCGCACCATGTCCTTCTCCGCCGCGGGGAACACGTCGACGACGCGGTCGATGGTCTTCGCGGCGCTGGAGGTGTGCAGCGTGCCGAACACGAGGTGGCCGGTCTCGGCGGCGGTCAGCGCGAGTCGAATGGTTTCGAGATCGCGCATCTCGCCCACGAGGACGGCGTCCGGGTCTTCGCGCAGTGCCGAGCGAAGCGCGTTGGAGAAGCTCAGCGTGTGCGGGCCGACCTCGCGCTGGTTCACGAGGCAGCGCTTGGATTCGTGCACGAATTCGATCGGGTCCTCGACCGTGAGGACGTGGCCGTATTCGTTTTCATTCAGGTGGTTGACCATCGCGGCCAGCGTGGTGGACTTGCCCGAGCCGGTGGGACCGGTCACGAGCACCAGGCCGCGCGGCTTCAATGCGAGGTCGGCAAAGACCTTGGGCGTATTGAGCTGCTCGAGCGTGAGAATCTTGCTGGGAATGGTTCGGAACACCGCACCTGCGCCGCGGTTCTGGTTGAACGCATTCACGCGAAAGCGCGCAAGGCCCTGGATCTCGAACGAGAAGTCGCACTCCAGCGTCTCCTCATAGGCCTTGCGCTGGGCATCGTTCATGATGTCGTAGACCATGTCGTGCACCTGCTTGTGCTCGAGAGGGTCCACGTTGATGCGTCGCACATCGCCATGCACACGGATCATCGGGGGCAGGCCGGCAGACAAGTGAAGGTCGGAAGCCTTGTTCTTGACCGAGAACGCCAGCAGTTGAGTGATGTCCATGAGGCGGGAAATCGAGCAATGAATGCTCGTGCAGGAAAGTCAAAAAGATTATGGCGACGATTGCTCAGAACGTACAACAAGTGAGCGAGCGCATCGCGGCCGCGTGTGCGGCAGCGCAACGCCGTGTGGAGGACCTCACGCTGCTGGCCGTGAGCAAGACCTGCAGCGCGCAAGCCATCCGCGAAGCGCATGCAAACGGTTTGTCACGATTCGGCGAGAACTATGTGCAGGAGGCGCTCGACAAGATGAGCGAGCTCGCCGACCTGCGCGCGAAATTGCAGTGGCACCTGATCGGTCCGCTGCAGAGCAACAAGACGCGCGTCGTCGCGCAGTCATTCGATTGGGTGCACAGCATCGACCGACTGAAGATCGCGCAGCGATTGAGCGAGCAGCGGCCCGAGCATCTGCCGCCCCTGCAGGTGTGCCTGCAGGTGAATGTCAGCGGCGAGTCCAGCAAGAGCGGGATGCCACCCGATGAAGTCTTCGACGTGGCGCGCGAAGTCGATGCGCTGCCCAACCTGCGCCTGCGCGGCCTGATGTCGATTCCCGAGCCTGCGCGGGGCCTGGAGGCGCAGCGTGTTCCGCACCGTGCGCTGCGCGAACTGCTGCAACGCGTGAACGAGCGCGAGGGGCTTGCGCTGGACACGCTGTCGATGGGCATGACGGCCGACCTGGAAGCCGCGATCCTCGAAGGCGCGACCATCGTGCGCGTGGGCAGCGCCATCTTCGGCGCGCGGGCCTGAAAAACGCGAACGGGTGCCGCAGCACCCGTTCGTTCATCGCGACGCCTGCGTCATGCGCCGTGATTCTTCGAGCCGTTGCGCAGCTTGTGCCAGAGGTGGCCGATCTCGCCCACCACACCGCGGCGGAAAGCCAGCACGCACAGGATGAAGATGAGCCCGGTGATGAGGCTCACCGATTCGCCGAGGCTGTTGAACCAGTTGATGCCCGTGAGCTCGGCCAGCCCGCGGCCGAGGTCGCCGATCTTGTTCTCAAGCGCCACGATGATCAGCGCGCCGACGATGGGCCCGACCATCGTCCCCATGCCGCCCACGAGCGTCATCAGGATGACCGCGCCGGAGGTCGTCCAGACCGCGTCGGTCAGGGTCGCGAAGCCGAGCACCAGGGTCTTGGTCGCGCCCGCCAGGCCCGCCAGGCCCGCCGACAGTACGAAGGCCAGCAGCTTGAACTTGTCGACGTCGTAGCCCAGCGAGATGGCGCGCGGCTCGCTCTCGCGGATCGCGGTGAGCACCTGGCCGAAGGGCGAGTGCACCGTGCGGTAGATGAGAAAGAAGCCGGCGGTGAAGATCGCAAGCACGACGTAGTAGAGCGTCAGGTCGCTGCTCAGGTCGATGCCGAAGAAGCTGCCGCGCGGCACCGACTGCAGTCCGTCTTCCCCGCCGGTGTAGGGCGCCTGCAGGAAGAAGAAATAAAGCATCTGCGACAGCGCGAGCGTGATCATCGAAAAGTAGATGCCCGAGCGGCGGATCGCGAGCCAGCCGAACACGAAGCCCACCGCGGCAGCGGCCAGCGTGCCGAAGGCCAGCCCCAGCGGCGTGGGCCAGCCCCAGGCCTTCATCGCGTAGCCCGCGCTGTAGGCGGCCATGCCGAGGAAGGCGGCGTGGCCGAAGGACAGCAGCCCGGTGAATCCGATCAGCAGGTTGAACGCGCAGGCGAAGAGCGCGTAGCACATGACCTTCATCACGAAGATCGGATAGGCGCCCACCGCGGGCAGCAGCGCCACCGCGGCGATCAGCGCGACATAGCCCAGGAGCGGTGAGCGTTGTGCGTTGCCGGCGAGCGGCGCGTTCGCCGTGGCGGCCTTGGGGACGGCAGCCGTCATCTCATTTCTCCTTGCCGAACAGACCCGCGGGACGGATCAGCAGCACGACGGCCATGATCGCGAACACCACCGTGTTCGATGCTTCCGGATAGAAAACCTTGGTCAGCCCCTCGATCACGCCCAGCCCGAGGCCGGTGAGGATGGAGCCGAGGATCGAGCCCATGCCGCCGATCACCACCACCGCGAACACCACGATGATGAGGTTGCTGCCCATGAGCGGCGAGACCTGCAGCACGGGCGCGGCCAGCACGCCGGCGAAGGCCGCCAGCGCCACGCCGCCCGCGTAGGTGAGGGTGATCATGAGCGGCACGTTGATGCCGAAGGCCTGCACGAGGCGCGGGTTCTCGGTGCCCGCGCGCAGGGTCGCGCCCAGGCTGGTCTTCTCGATCAGCGCCCACACGGCCAGGCACACCACCAGCGAGGCCGCGACGACCCAGGCGCGGTAGTTGGGCAGCACCATGAAGCCGAGGTTGGTGGCGCCCAGCAGCGCATCGGGCACCGGGTAGGGCTGGCCCGAGACGCCGTAGAAGGAGCGGAACAGGCCCTCCACCACGAGCGTGATGCCGAAGGTCAGCAACAGGCCGTAGAGATGGTCGAGCTTGTAGAGCCACTGCAGCAGCAGCCGCTCGATCAGGATGCCCAGCACCCCCACCACGAGCGGCGCCACCAGCAGCATCGTCCAGTAGTTGAGCCCGAGGGTCTCCAGCCCGATCCAGGCGAGGAAGGCCCCCATCATGTACAGCGCCCCGTGGGCGAAGTTGATGATGTTGAGCATGCCGAAGATCACCGCCAGGCCCAGTGACAGCATCGCGTAGAACGATCCGTTCACAAGGCCCAGCAGCAGCTGCCCCAGCAGGGCGGGCAGCGGGATGCCAAAGAAGTCGGTCATGCTCGTGGGGCTCGCGTGCGAGTCAGTCGATCACTTCTTCACGAGCGGGCACTTGCTGTCGGCCAGCTTCGTGAAGGCCTCGTCGCCGGGGATCTTCGCCACGACCTTGAAGTAGTCCCAGGGCTCGGTGGATTCCTTCGGCGACTTCACCTGCAGCAGGAACATGTCGTGCACGCCGCGGCCGTCGGAGCGGATGGTGCCCTTGGCGTAGAAGTCGTTGACCGGGGCCTTCTTCATCTCGGCCATGACCTTGTCGGCGTCGTCGCTCTTGGTGGCTTCGACGGCCTTGAGGTAGTGCATCGCGGCCGAGTAGTCGGCGGCCTGCAGCGACGACGGCATGCGCTTCATCTTCTCGAAGAAGCGGCGGGCCCAGGCCCGCGCCTCGGGGCTCTGGTTCCAGTACCAGCTGTCGGTCATGTACATGCCCTGCGTGAGGTTCAGGCCGAGCGAGTGGATGTCGTTGATGAACATCAGCAGGCCGGCGAGCTTCATCGTCTTGGTGACGCCGAACTCGTTGGCCGCCTTGATGGCGTTGATGGTGTCGCCGCCGGCATTGGCCAGGCCCAGGATCTGCGCCTTGCTCGACTGCGCCTGCAGCAGGAAGGACGAGAAGTCGGAGGCCGACAGCGGGTGACGCACGCTGCCCAGCACCTGGCCGCCGTTCTTCTGCACCACCGCGGTGGTGTCGGACTGCAGCGACTGGCCGAAGGCGTAGTCGGCGGTCAGGAAGAACCAGCTCTTGCCGCCGGCCTTCACCACCGCGCCGCCGGTGCCGTTGGCCAGGGCCACGGTGTCGTAGGCGTAGTGGATGGTGTAGGGCGTGCAGTCTTCGTTGGTGAGGCGGGCCGTGCCGGCGCCGATGGAGATGAAGGGCTTCTTCTTCTCGGCGGCGACCTTCGCCATGGCGAGGTTGGTGGCGGAGTTGGTGCCGCCCAGCAGCATGTCGACGCCTTGCGTGTCGAACCACTCGCGCGCCTTGCTGGCGGCGACGTCGGCCTTGTTCTGGTGGTCGGCGAAGATGACCTCGATCTTCTTGCCCGCGACCTGGCCCTTCATGTCGGCCACGGCCATCTTCACGGCCTCGACGCCGCCGGTGCCGTCGATGTCGGCATACAGGCCGGAGAGGTCGGTGATGATGCCGATCTTCACCACATCGCCCGAGACCTGGGCGTGCGCCGCGCCGCCAAACCCGCAGGCCGCCACGGCCGCAAGCGCGACTCGCTTCATTGCATGGGACTTCATCAGAAGGTCTCCTCGTTGACGTGAAAGGTGAGCGCGATGCCGCTCAAACGCTGAGCAACTGATCCAGCACAGCCTGCTTGGCGGCGAGCTCAGATGCGGGAAAGGACTCCACCACCTGGCCGTGCTCGATCACGTAGAAGTGATCGGCCAGCGGGGCGGCGAAGCGGAAGTTCTGCTCCACCATCACGATGGTGAAGCCCTGGGACTTGAGCGTGGTGATCATGCGTGCGAGCGTCTGCACGATGACCGGCGCCAGACCCTCGGAGATCTCGTCGAGCAGCAGCACGTCGGCGCCGGTGCGCAGGATGCGCGCCACCGCGAGCATCTGCTGCTCGCCGCCCGAAAGCCGCGTGCCCTGGCTCGCGCGCCGCTCCGCGAGGTTCGGGAACATCGCGTAGATCTGCTCCTCGCTCATCGGCTTGCCGCGCGGCGACTTCAGCGGCGGGGGCAGGCGCAGGTTCTCCTCGGTCGACAGCGACGAGAAGATGCCTCGCTCCTCGGGGCAGTAGCCCAGCCCCAGGTGGGCGATGCGGTGCGTGGCCATGCCGATGGTCTCGGTGCCGTGCACCTTGACCGAGCCCTTGCGCGCGCCGGTGAGGCCCATGATGGCGCGCAGCGTGGTGGTGCGCCCGGCGCCGTTGCGCCCGAGCAGGGTGACCACCTGCCCCTGCGGCACGGTGATGTCCATGCCGTGCAGGATGTGGCTCTCGCCGTACCAGGCCTGCAGGCCCTTGATCTCGATGGCCACGGGTGCGCCGGAAACGTCGCCGACAGCAACGAAGCGGGGACGACCGAGGCTACCAACGCCGGCAGAGCGCGGAACTATTCGGACGTTCGTCGCATCGCCGATTGCGGAAAGCAACGGGGCCTCAAAGGATGGCGGGTTGCACGGCACGGG